>Ga0137395_10001092_pt1 | contig 12314 bp, 8 predicted proteins | sample czobulk216metaG_FD_108283 | JGI IMG/M metagenome (GOLD analysis project Ga0137395, IMG submission 108283) | Vadose zone soil microbial communities from Angelo Coast Range Reserve, California, USA - czobulk2.16 metaG | ecosystem: Environmental > Terrestrial > Soil > Vadose zone | place: USA...
CACGATGCGGAAGAAGATGAGCGAGCCGAGAGTGGGCGCGAACCCGCACAGGAAGGATGCGCCCGTGAACCCGACGACCGAGAGCATCAGCAGCCGCTTGCGCCCGAACGCGCTCGCGAGCCATCCCGTCATTGGCAGGATGATGGCGTTGGCAACCAGATACGAGGTGACCGTCCACGTCGCTTCGTCAATCGTCGCCGACAGGCTCCCGGCGATGTGGGGCAGCGACACGTTGACAACGCTGGTGTCGAGCACCTCCATGAAGGTCGCGAGCATCACGGAGATCGCGATGATCCAGGGATTGACGTGTCGCTGCTCGTCGGCCATACGCGAACTACTTCGTGTACACCGTCGGCTCTGCTGAGAGTCCCGGCCGAAGCAGATGCTCCGGATCCTGGCCCGGGTCGAGCAGGATCTTCACGGGCACGCGCTGCACGACCTTCACGTAGTTGCCGGTCGCGTTTTCCGGTGGCAGCAGCGCAAACCGGGCGCCCGTGGCGGCTGCGATGCTGTCGATAGTGCCCTTGAACTCGCGTCCGCCGACCGCGTCCACTTTCACCGTGACCCGCTGCCCCGGCCTCATGTGCTCGAGCTGGGTCTCTTTGAAGTTCGCCGTGATCCAGACTTCGTCGAGCGGAATCACAGCCATCAACGGCTGTCCGGTCTGGATGATTTGTCCCGCTTCGACAGTCTTGCGGCTGACCATGCCTTTGACCGGCGCCTTGACGGTGGCGTACTGCAGGTTGAGCCTGGCCTGCGCCAGCTGCGCGCGCAGCTGCTGGGCGTGCGCTTCCGCGGCGGCTGCCCGCGCCTGGGTCGCCGCCACTTGCTGTGGCCCTGTCTGTGCCGTTCGAAGAGACGCGCCCGCCTGCTGCTCGGCGACGTGTGACTGCATCAGCTTGCTCTGCGCCACGCGCACGCCCGCTTCAGCCTCGGCGACGCCGCCGCGCGCGGCATCGACGGCGGCGCGCTGTGCGTCGGCCGACGCGACGGCCGACTCGTACGCCTGCTGCGACACCTCGTCCTTGGCGAGGAGACCCTTCAGCCGTTCGGCGTCCCGGGCCGAGCGGTTGGCATTTGCTTCCGCTTCGCGGACACCGGAGCGCGCGGCGGCCAGGCGTGCCTCTGCACCTTCAATGCTTTTCTCGGCCTCGTCGATGCCGGCTCTCGACTGATCGACCGTACCTTGTGCCGTTGTCACCATGCTGCTCGAGGTCGTCGACGTCACGGCGACGTTGCTCTGCGCCGCTCTGGCGGACGCCTCGGCGTCGGCCAGCTCGGCTTCGGCACGCTGGACGGCAATCTCGTAGTCACGCGGATCGATTTGGACGAGCATGGCGCCCGACTCGACCGTCTGATTGTCTTTAACCGGAACGGCCTGCACGGTGCCGCCGACCCGGGCCGAGATCTGCACGACATGCGCCTCGGTCTGCGCATCGTCTGTCGACTCGCGTCCGCCGGTGAGCCACAGCCAGACGCCGATGCCAATGAGGATCACCAGAAGAACGGGAATGAGAATACGCAGGCGGGCCATTAGCGCGGGCCTCCGAGATAGCGTCTGACGGCTTGTTCCGCGTCGCCGAGATCGCGCGCGAGGACGGCTTTGTCGACGTTGTAAAGATAGAGCGCGTTGATGTACTGCTCGTTGGCGAGGCTCACGGCTTCCTGCGCCTGGATGACTTCAATGTTGCTGGTGACACCTGCGGCGAACCGGTCGCGCGCCTGCGTCAGCGCCGTCCCGGCCACCTCGCGTGCGCGCGTGGCCACCTGCAATTGTTCTCCAGTCGCCTGGAGGTCCATGAACGCCGTCTTCACGTCGTAGTAAATCGCTGCTTTCAAATCTTCGGCCTCCGCACGGCGGCTACGCAGGTCGGCGTCCGCTTCGATCAGCTTTCCACGTTTGCCGCCCTGAAAAATCGGAATGTTGACGGCGCCGACGACGGCAAAGGTGCTGTGAGAGTTGCCTGGTGCGACCAGCTCGCCGTAGTCGGCGTTGACGTGCACGGAGGGCAGCATGTCGCCGACGGCGGCGGCCCGCGCCGATTCGGCCGCCTTCACGTGCTCGAGTGCGGCCAGGTAATCCGGCCGCGAGCGATATGCCTGTTCGAGCGCGTTTTCGAAGGTGACATCGGGCACCGGCACCTGGGGCAGTTCGCTCACGAGCGTAAACGTCTGGCCGGGAGGCAGGCCGATCACCCGGGCCAGTTGGAGCTTAGCCTTCTCCGATTCATTCCTCGTGGCTGTCACTTTCTGGCGCTGGGTGTTCAGCTGGACTTCGGCGCGAAGCACATCGATCCCAGCGACCACGCCGCTTTGTCTGAGGTTGGTGGCCTGATCGTAGAGCGCCTGCGCGGTCTGGCTCTGGGCGCGGGCCGAATCGGCCCGCGCCGCGGCTGCGAGCGCCTGCAGATACGCGTTCGCGGCGACGAGGACCACCAGTTCCCGCGCGCCGCGATACGTGTGCGCGGCGGCGGCGACGTTGTGCTGTTCGGCTCGCATGTCGTTGATCGCCCGAAGATCGACGATCGGCTGCGTGATGTACACACGGGCGTCGAAGAGATTGAACGGGCCGACGATCGGCGGGATCCCTTCAGGTAGGGGAAACCCGTACGCGGCGAGATCGACGATTTGCCTCGTCTCGCTCAGCCGGCCGCCAATGTTGGGTAGCAAGCCGCCAAGCGCCTTCCAGCGCGCTCCCGCGGCGCGGCCCTTCGCATCGTCGGAAAGCAGCACGCCCAGGTTGTGCTCGAGCGCGCGGTTGATGGCGTCCAGCACCGTCAACGTCAGCGGCTCGGCCGTTGCCGTGCCAACGGGCACACTGCCGAGAAACGGAGCGGGCGGCTGACGCGTCGGTACGCCTGGCGGTGACTGCGCAATCGCCGTTGCGTTCACCATGACAGCTGTCACCACCCCGGCGACTACCAGCAGCGCACGTCTCACGGAGCCACCCTCCATCCGCATCGCAAACTCCATAGGGTACCATCATTACTTACTCAAACTTCCGATGCGGACACCGCGTCTAACGCTGCTGATGTCAGCACGATGCCTCCTGCAGGCGCTCCTGACTGCTTTAGTCGTGGCCACACCGTCCGCCTCTGCACAGACGGCCCTCCGCGGCGAGACGTACGCCATCAGCAGGGCTAAAGGAACCATCACGATCGACGGCGACTTGTCCGATGAAGGGTGGCGAGACGCGCTCCGCATCGATCGCTGGTACGAGATCGATCCAGGCGACAACATCGATCCGCCGGTGAAAAGCGTCGGCTACCTGACCTACGACGACAAGTACTTCTACGCGGGCTTCGAATTCGACGATCCGAATCCGAAAGCCATTGTCGCGCCGTTCGGCGATCACGATTACCTGCAGGGCAACGTGGACTACGGCGGTGTGTGGCTCGACACGCGAAACGAGGGTCACACCGCGTTTGAATTTCTGGTGACGGCCCACAACGTCCAGTACGACGCCGTCATCGACGACAGCAGCGGGGAGAACTCGTCCCCCGATTTCTTCTGGAATTCCGCCACGCGGATCCACGACCATGGCTGGACCGTCGAAATCCGTATTCCGTTTTCCTCGCTGCGATACAGGAAGATCGATCCGCAGACCTGGGGCGTCGTCCTGCAGCGCAGTTACTCGCGCGATTTCCGCCATCAGATCATGTCGATGAAGGTGCCGCGAGGCGGCCAGTGTTTTGTCTGCCGCGAGGCCTCGCTGACAGGCTTGAGCCACCTCCCGTCGGGTGGGCATCTCGTCGCGGCTCCGTTTGTGTCGGCCGCCCAGAATGCTCGTTCGTCCGGCGATCTCGGCACGCCTCTCGTGAACGATCCCTTCGACCACAAGATCGGGCTGGATGTGAAGTACACGCCAGACGCAGACAACGTCCTGGACGGCACGATTCGTCCGGACTTCTCGCAGATTGAATCGGACACCGCTCAGATTTCGACCAACCAGCGGTTTGCGCTGTTTTTTCCAGAAAAGCGCCCGTTCTTCCTCGAAGGCGTCGAGTTGTTTTCGATGCCGATCCAGGCGGTCTACACACGAACGATCACGACGCCGGACTGGGGCGGTCGAGCCACCGGAAAACTCGGCGGCGTGAATTACACCGCTCTCGTCGCGAAAGATGCCGGAGGGGGCAGCATCGTCGTGCCCGGACCGAATTCGTCGAGCCTCGCGCCGCAGGATTTCGGATCGACGGTGTTCGTCGGGCGGGCCAAGAAGGACTTCGGCCTGTCGTTTGTCAGCTTCCTGATGACGGATCGCGAGAGCGGCGCGGACGGACACAACCGCGTTCTGGGCCCGGATTTCCAGTGGCGCGTGCACGGCACCGACACCTTCGTCGGTCAGTTGCTCGTGAGCGACACGACGACGCCGAATCGCCCGGACGTGAACCCCGAATGGACCGGTAACGTCTTGAGGTCGGCGGCAGGCCAGCTGCAGTGGAGCCATAACACGGAGCACTACGACGCCTCGGCGGTGTACAAGGACTTTGGCCGGTGGTTCCGAGCGGATAACGGCTTCGTGCCGCAGGTAGGCTACCGCGAGCAGTACGCGGAAACGGGCTGGTCGTTCCACCCGAAAGGATTCTTCAGTCGCGTCCGGCCATTCGTCAACATGGATTACCAGGGCGAACGCGATGGCGGCGGGATGATCGATCGATGGGTTGGGCCTGGCGTGGGCGTCAACACGAGGTGGAACGGCTTCGCTCAACTGCGCTACTCGGATGAGCGCATCAGGGCCGGCGACAGCATATTCCCGAGGCGACAACTGGGTTTCTACCAGCGAATCAGCCCCTCGAGATTCTTTCAGCAGGTCGGTGTCGACGGCGATTTCGGCGAGGATGTCGACTTCGTGGACGTCCGGCCAGGGCGTGGCGGCAGCGTCAATGTCTACGCCGCGCTCAGTCCCACGAATCATCTCGTGCTGGAGTTGATTGCGAACAAGCAGTGGCTGCATGTCGACGACGCCGCAGGAGTCAGCCGTCCGCTGTTCACCGCGCGCGTATCCCGGTTGAAAGCGAACTACACATTCACCGCGCGCAGCTTTCTTCGTGTCATCGGCCAGTATGTGTCGACCGATCGGGATCCCACGCTCTTCCTGCGCCCGACCCCCGCGCACGACGGCCAGTTCAGTGCCGCGGCGCTGTTCGCCTACAAGATCAACTGGCAGTCCGTGATGTTCATCGGCTACGGAGACGATCGCGAGCTGTCCGACCAGCGCCGGCTCCTGCCATCAAGCCATCAGGTGTTTGCCAAGGTTTCATACGCCTTTCAGAAGTAGGACAGCCCTTTTAGGGCCGCCGTCGCGGGCCTGAAAGGCCCGCGCTACACTCTGATTGATGCGCGCTCTTCTCGTCGAAGACGACGATACGATCGCCGGGTTTGTGGAGCGCGGCCTCCGCGAGGCGGGCTTTGCCGTCGACCGCTTCGCCGACGGCGAGGCAGGATTCGCCGCTGCCATCGGCCAGCCGTACGACGTCGCGGTCATCGATCTGATGCTGCCGAAGCGCGACGGGCTGTCGCTCATCGACGAGCTGCGGAAGCGCGGCGTCGAGACGCCGGTCCTGATCCTGAGCGCGCGGCGCTCGGTCGATGATCGCGTCAAGGGGCTGCAGGCCGGCGGCGACGACTATCTCACCAAGCCGTTTGCGTTTGCCGAGCTGCTGGCGCGCGTGCAGGCGCTCGTCCGCCGCGCCTCGCGCGTGCCCGAGCCCACCACGCTGAAGGTCGAGGATCTCGTGCTCGATCTGCTGTCGAGGCGAGTCGCGCGCGGGGAGGTGATGATCGACCTGCGTCCGCGCGAGTTCGCGCTCCTCGAGTACCTGATGAGGAACGCGGGCAAGGTGATCTCGAAGACGATGATTCTGTCGCACGTCTGGGATTACAGCTTCGATCCCCAGACGAACATCGTCGATGTGCTCGTCAGCCGGCTGCGCGAGAAGATCGATCGGCCGTTCGAGAAGAAGCTGCTCCATACAGTCCGTGGCGTGGGGTATGTCATCCGTGGCTGAGCGCGACAGCAAGCCGCTGGTCTACGGCCTTCGCCTCGGTGTGTGGTACGCCACGCTGTTCATCGCGGGCTCGCTGACGGTTGTGTTTCTGACGTACTTCGCCACGTCGGCGTCGCTCGCGCAGCGCGATCGCCAGATCATCGACAGCAAGCTGGGCACGTATGCGGCCGCGTACGACAGCGGCGGCCTCGACGGCCTGACGGCGGTCGTTCGTGCCGAGCAGCAGACGGCGCCCGAACGATTGTTTGTACGAGTCAGGGACTGGCGTGGCGCCCAGGCCATCGTGCTGAGCCAGCCGGAAGGATGGGATCTCGCGTCGCTCGAGACCGGCGAGATCAGGCTTCCCGACGGCACGCTTCTGCAAGTCGGGAAGAGCACCGACGTCCGGGACGATGTCCTGGCGAGGTTCCGGGCGGCCCTCGGCCTGGTGACGTTGTCCATTTTCATCATCGCGCTCACAGGCGGCGCGCTGGCCACGCAGTCGGCATTGCGCCCCATCCGTCAACTCATTGCCGCCGTCGAGCGCATCATCGCGACAGGCCGGACCGACGAGCGTGTCCCGCTGGTGGAACAGCGCGATGCCATCGACGAGCTCACGGCGCTGTTCAACGCCATGCTCGATCGGATCGAAGGACTCGTGACCGGGATGCGCAACGCGCTCGACAACGTCTCGCACGATCTCCGCACACCCATGACGCACCTGCGCGGCTCGGCGGAGCTCGCGCTCGCCGGCCCTGCCGACCTCGATCGCTATCGGGAGGCGCTGGCGGACTGCGTCGAAGAGGCGGATCGCGTGCTGGTGATGCTCACGACTCTGATGGATATTTCGGAAGCCGAAAGCGGCACGATCGAGCTGCACCGCGAGATGGTGCCACTCGCCGAAATCGTGGAACGCGCCGTCGAGTTGTATCGCGACACGGCCGAAGCCAAAGGCGTGACGCTCGATGCGCATGCCGGAGACGGTGTCGTCGCTTCCATCGATCGCCTGCGGTTCGAGCAAGTCGCGGCGAACCTGCTCGACAACGCGATCAAGTACACACCGGGTGGTGGACGGGTGGACATTTCAACCGCGCGAGAGAACGGCCGAGCCGTGCTCCGAGTCCGCGACACCGGCATCGGCATTCCCGCGGTTGAGCTTCCGCGCATCTGGGAGCGCCTCTTCCGCGGCGACCAGAGCCGCGCCGCACGCGGCCTCGGCCTCGGTCTCAGCCTGGTCAAGGCCATCGTCGAAGCCCACGGCGGAACAGTCATCGTCGAGAGCACCCCCGCCCACGGCTCCACCTTCTCGGTGTACCTCTAGAGAACCTCTCGAACCTCTCGAACCTCCAGAACCTCTCGAACCTCTCTCATTTGTAATGTTCCTGTCACGACCTGGCAAGGCGGTGAGCCGTCTAATCGGGTGAGACGGATTACAAACGGATTTTCGAAAGGACCACCAGCAATGAGCACTCGACGTTTCGGCATTCGCGCCGGACTTGCAGCCGCGGCTGCGGCAGCGCTGATCAGTGGCGCGGCCTGGCGCACCGTGTCCGCCACCCCGACTTCGATTGCGGCTGTCGCCCAGGCGCCCGCCGCGACCGCAAGGACTCTTCCGGCTGCCGCCGGGACACGCGACTCGTATTCCGACATTGTCAAAGCCGTCGCGCCGGCCGTCGTCACGATCCGGGTCGAAGGCAAGGCGACGGCGTCGCCGACGCAGTTTGAAGGCGACGACTTCTTCCGCCGGTTCTTCGGCGACGACAACGACCAGCCAGGCCGCCGGCGCGGCGCTCCAAACGTCCCGCGCAGTTTCCGGCAGCGTGGCCTTGGTTCCGGCGTCGTCATGACCACCGACGGTTACATCCTGACCAACTACCATGTCGTCGACGGCGCCGACAAAATCCACGTCGATCTGGCGGACGGCCGGACGCTCGAAGGCACGGTGATCGGCACCGACAAACCGAGCGACCTCGCGCTGATCAAAGTGACCGCCACGAATCTCCCGACGGCGCCGCTCGGCAACTCCGACAACGCGCAGGTGGGCGACGTCGTGCTGGCGATCGGTAACCCGCTCGGCGTCGGCCAGACGGTGACGATGGGCATTGTCAGCGCCAAGGGCCGCTCCACGGGATCGGGCGATGGCGATCGCAACTACCAGGACTTCCTGCAGACGGACGCGCCGATTAACCACGGCAACTCGGGCGGCGCGCTCGTCAACACGAAAGGCGAAGTGGTCGGCATCAACGCCGAGATGCTCTCGCCGGTCGATGCGAACATCGGCATCGGGTTCGCGATTCCGTCGAACATGGCCCGGCACGTCATGGACGATCTGCGGAAAGACGGACACGTCCGTCGCGCACAGCTCGGCGTTGAAGTGCAGGCGGTGACGTCGGACCTCGCGGAGAGTCTCGGCCTCAAGCGTGTCGGCGGGGCTGTCATCGGCAAGATCACGCCCGCCAGCGCCGCGGACCACGCCGGTTTGAAGCGGGGCGACGTGATTCAGTCGTTCAACGGCCAGGCCGTCAGCGACATCAACAGCCTCCGCAACCACGTGGCGGATGCGCAGCCGGGTTCGACCGCAAGCGTCGTCATCGTCCGCGACGGCGCCGAAAAGACAGTCTCGGTGAAGCTGGACGAAGCCGAGGTCAGCAAACAGCTGGCGCGCAACAGCGGGCCGGGGAACACTGACAAGGCGGCCCTCGGTATCGCAGTCGAACGCGGGACCAAGGGCCTCGTCGTCACGCAGGTCAGCCCGGACAGCCGCGCGGCCGACGCGGGGCTGCAGGAAGGCGACGTGATCATCGAGGTGAATCGGCAACCCGTCCAGTCGGTCGAGGAACTTCGCGCGGCGGTCCGCAAGACGACCGATCGTCCGGTGCTCCTGCTCCTCGAACGCGATGGTCACACGCAGTTCGTGACGGTCAGACCGAATAACGGGTAGTTTGCTCGGGGCTCGGGGCTCGGGGCTCGGGGCTCGGGGCTCGGGCGTAGGGGCGGCCCTTTCAGGGCCGCCCTTTCTCTTGTACCGACAGTACACTGCCTGCGTGGCGGCGCCTGCGGCGACGACGTGCGCGATTGCCGGCTGCGGTCCCGCCGGCGCATTTCTCGGGTTTCTGCTCGCGCGCGCGGGCATCGACGTCGTCGTTCTCGAGAAACACGGCGACTTTCTCCGCGACGTCCGCGGCGACACCGTTCACCCTTCGACGCTGGAGTTGATGGACCAGCTCGGCCTGGCTGACGAGTTCCTGAAGCTGCCGCATAGCCGAGTCGGGCGCGTGCAGCTGCAGACGACAGCCGGTCAGACGCTCGCGATTTCGCTCGAGCGGATTCCTTCGAGATTTCCCTTCATCGCGTTCATGCCGCAGTGGGACTTTCTCGAGTTCATGACCCGGCAGGCCAGCCGCTTCCCTGCGTTCACCCTGCTGCGAAACGCGGAAGTCACAGGTCTCGTCGAAAACGACGGCGACATCCGTGGCCTTCGATATCGTGACGCCGAAGGCGAGCATGAGCTGACCGCGCTCCTCACGGTTGGCGCGGATGGCCGCGCCGCCGTCACACGGGACGCGGCCCGATTGCCGCGGCTCGAAACGTCGCCGCCGATCGACGTGTTCTGGTTCAGGCTGCCGCGACGCGGCGATGAAGTCTCAGCCGTGTTCGGACGCCTTGGTCCCGGGCTGCTGCTCGTGATGCTCGATCGGAACGACTATTGGCAGGTCGCGTTCGTCATCCCGAAAGGCAAAGGCGACGAAATCCGATCGCGCGGTCTCGACGCGTTCCGGCAGGATATCGTCCGCGTGGCGCCGGAGCTTGCCGACCGGGTGAACGACATCAAAAGCTGGGACGACGTGAAGCTGCTCACTGTCCGCGTCGATCGGCTGACGCGTTGGTACCGGCCTGGCTATCTGGCGATCGGCGACGCGGCTCACGCGATGTCGCCGATTGGCGGTGTCGGCATCAACGTCGCGATTCAGGATGCCGTCGCGGCGGCCAACGTGCTCTGGCGGCCGCTCTCGGAAGGGCGCACCGGAACAAACGATCTCGCAGAAGTCCAGCACCGCCGCGAGCGTGCGGTTCGCCTGATCCAGGCCTTCCAGGGGTTTGTGCAGACGCGGTTTCTGAAACCGGCGCTGACCTCGACGGAAGCCCCTTCGATTCCATGGCCCGTCCGGCTCGTGCTCAAGACGCCGCTGCTGCGTGACATTCCGCCGCGGATGATCGCACTGGGCATCGATCGGCCGCATGTCGAAAGCCCGGCCCTAAAAGGACGATGATTCGGCGATAATGCCGGGCCATGAATCTTACCGATCTGAATACCTGGCTCGACTACCACTACTGGGCGCGCGACGTCGTGCTCGACGCCGTTGAACTGCTGACTCCGGACCAGTTCACGCGCCCGGTCGAAAGCAGTTTCAAGTCGATGCGCGATACGGTCGCGCACATGTACGGCGCCGAGTGGCTGTGGTACTGCCGGTGGACCGGGAATCTCGGCGCGTCGATGCCGAAGTACGATACGTGGCCCGATCTCATTTCGATCAGGAAAGCCTGGCTCGATCACCAGGTCAAAGTGCGGACGCTCGTCACCGACGAAGGGGAAGCGGGCGTCTCGCGCGTCTACCATTACAAGTCGCTCGCAGGACAGCCGACGAGCTCGCAGTTCTGGGAGATGCTCGTGCATGTCGTCAACCACGGCAGCTATCACCGTGGACAGGTGACAACGCTCCTGCGGCAGCTCGGTGCAGCGCCGCCGAAGAGCACGGACATGATTACGTTTTTCAGGACGAGAGCGCAGGTTGTGTAGGGCGGGGCTTTCAGCCCGGCCTTGGCGGCCCTGAAAGGGCCGCCCTACTTACTACTTACGGGCCGAGGGCGTCATGGTCGTTTCTTTGCGTTCGCCAGCACGCATATACACCACTTTCGCCGGCTGACCGATCTTCAGCACGTCGAGCGCGTACGTGTAGTCGTAGATGTTCGCGATCGTCTGACCGGCGATCTCGATGATGACGTCACCCTTCTGCAGTCCCGCCGCCTCGGCCGGCCCCCCGGCAATCACTCCGCCGAGCAGCAGACCTTTCGCATCCGACGCGTAGTCGGGGACCGTGCCGGTGAAGACGCGCACGCCCGCGCGGCTCGCGCCGCCCTGCGTCTGCGGCTCGACCTTGGCGAACGTGGGCGGCTCGCGTGTCTCCACCACTCGACGCGCGATGGCCGCCGCGAAGTCGACGATGCGAGCGAGGTCTTCGTAGTCGATCTTGTCCGCGGTATCGCTGGGCTTGTGGTAGTCGGCGTGCGCGCCGGTGAAGAAGTTCAGGCAGGGCACGCCGGCGGTGTTGAAGCTCGCGACGTCCGTCGGCTGATCGGGATCCGGCTGCAGGTTAACGTTGAAGCCCGCCTTGACGTTCGCCTGTTCGACCATCTTCGCCCAGGCGCTGCTCGTGCCGCTGGCTTGAACGCTGAGTTTGTTGTCCTGCATGCGCCCGACCATGTCGAAGTTCATATATGCGGCGAGGTCGGCGATCGGCAACGGCGGCTTGGCGATGAACGCCGCAGAACCCAGGAGGCCCAGCTCTTCGCCGGACCAGAAGGCGAGAACAACGTGCCGGGGCCGTTGCTGCTTCGAGAGTTCGTCTCCGACCGCGAGCACGGCGGCGTCGCCCGACGCGTTATCGTCCGCACCGCCGTGGATGCGGCCGGCCTCGTCCTTCGACGCGAGCGACGATCCGTTTTCGCCGCGACCCAGGTGATCGTAGTGCGCGCCAAGCGCGAGCCATGGCTTCGGAAGCGCCGAGCGCGTGGTCGCCGGCAGGTATCCGGCGATGTTGTATGCCGCGTGGCGCTCGCGCTCGATCCGCGCCTGCACCGTCACCGTGCCGGGAATCTCAAAACCGGCAACGTGCGGATTCCCGGAGTCGAGCGACTGCTGAACGTCCGCGAGCGTTTTTCCTGCCGCCGTCATCAGCGCGTTCCCGGCCTGACCATCGATGCTGGCGGCGACAATGCCAGACCCGGCGAGCGCCGTGTCGAACGTCATCGGCACGAGCTCGCCCGCATTCGGCGATCGCGGGCCGGTGACGACGAGCACCGCCCTGGCGCCGTGCTGGCGCGCCGCCATCGCCTTGAAGCGAAGGTCCGAATAGCGCGCGAGTATCGCGCGCGTCTTCTGATCGGCGTCCTCGGGGAAGTAGCGCAACACGACGACGATCTTGTCTTTGACGTCGAGCGTCGCGTAGCTGTCGTAGCCGAAGTCCTGGCTCTCGGGCACGACGATGCCGTAGCCGGCGAAGACAACACCGCCAGTGACTTCACCTCTGTCGGAGAACGACAGCGCGC
>Ga0137395_10001094_pt1 | contig 12303 bp, 8 predicted proteins | sample czobulk216metaG_FD_108283 | JGI IMG/M metagenome (GOLD analysis project Ga0137395, IMG submission 108283) | Vadose zone soil microbial communities from Angelo Coast Range Reserve, California, USA - czobulk2.16 metaG | ecosystem: Environmental > Terrestrial > Soil > Vadose zone | place: USA...
AATCGTGACGATATTTGGATGATTGAGCCCCGCGACGGTGCGCGCCTCGCGCTCCAAGCGGGCGAGGCGGTCAGGGGAATAGGGAACCGTCTCGGGCAGCACCTTTACAGCCACCTCTCGTCCCAGACGCAGGTCCTTCGCCCGATAGACATCGCCCATTCCTCCGGCTCCGAGGGGGGCGCTGATTTCGTAGGTGCCGAGGCGCGTGCCGGGAGAGAGGAGCATAGGGAGAGTCTAGCCGCCCGGAACTCCCTCGTCAGCAGTCAGGACCGGGCAGGGAAGGCGAGAGCTGCTGGGCCTTCGTGTATAGTGGCGTACGGGCGCGACTTGCCACAATGCGCCTCTCTTGAGGCTCGTGATCAAGGGCGTCCGCGCGGACGCCGCGGCGGTTGCGGAGCGTAGGGGGACCATGCACATGGTGTCGGCTGTGAGCCGCGAGCAGCGCACCGCCGCACGGGTGGTGGGGCTCGCGTATCTCCTCGCGCTTCCCCCCGCGGTCTTCGCGGAGTTCGTCGTCCTCGGCCGCCTGGTCTCCAGCGATGCGGCCGAGACCGCGCGGAACATCGTGGCGCACGAGCGGCTCTTCCGCCTCGGGATCGCCAGCAACCTGAGCGTCTTCGCGCTGGACGTGGCCCTGATCGCGGCACTCTACGTCACGCTCAAGCCGGTCCACCGTGGCCTGGCCCTGCTCGCGGCCCTCTGGCGGATGATCGAGACCGCGACGCTGGTGGGAACCACGCTCAACGACTTCACAGTTCTGCGCCTGCTGAGCGGCGTCGACTATCTCCACAACTTCGAGCCGGAACGGCTGCAGGCGCTGGCGAGGCTCGCGATCAGCGCACACGGCGCCGGGTACAACGTGGGGCTGTTCTTCGCCGGGCTCGGGAGCACCGTGTTCTGCTGCCTGTGGCTCGAGTCCGGCTTCATTCCGAAGGCGCTGGCCGCCTGGGGGGTATTTTCGTCGGCGCTTTTGGGAGCCTGCGCGTTCGCGTTCATCGTGTTCCCCGAGCTTGCGAAGTTCGTCGCCGTCGAGATTTATGGAACTCCTATCTTCCTCTTCGAACTGACAATGGGCTTTTGGCTCCTGCTAAGGGGACTACCACCTTCCGGAGCTGCGCCCGGGGCACTCGCGTAAGTTAGATAACGACGGCACTGTGAAGATCTCGTGCATTCCTATCCATCCCGGCCACCGAATTCATCAAGCAGGATGTGTACGTGCCCGACGCGTTCGAATCCTAGTCTCTCGAGGGTCGCACGCGACATCGCGCCTGCCTGGGTGAAGAGGGCCGGCGTCCCGCGCGCAACCGCTTCGTCCCAGCGTGCACGAATCACTGCTCGATAGGCGCCGCGGCCACGAGCGCGCGGCAGCGTGGCGCCGCCATAGAGCAGGATTCCGTGCGGCGTCAGGGCGCACGTCCCCGCCGAGACAATCTCTCCCTCGAGCCACGCCGCGTGCAGAATGGTTGCGGAATCCCGCCAGCGCTCCGCAAGAACATCGAGATGCTCTGCCGCCTCCTCCGGGGACGCCCCGAACGCCTCATTCTGAACCCGCTTCGCGGCAACGAACTCCTCGAACGTCTCGACCCGTCGCACAGCGATGTCCGGCGGCGCTGCCGGTGGCTCGGTGGTCAGCACTACCGCCACCGCAAATGGCTCCTTGTCCTCATGGAGCCCTCGTTGGAGCAATAGGTCGACCAATTCCCGTGGCTCGGCCGCGCTCCCGACCTCCCATTGCGTGCTGTCGCGCCCCCGATCGCGGAGTAGCGACCGGACCTCCTGGAGGACGTCGTCGACTTCAGCGGCCGTAAAATGCTGGCGCTGAACCGTGTTCCACCGCCTCCCCGTTCCCACGCAGAGGGTGTAACGGTGCGTCTCGATCCGCTCATCCTTGGGTCCGAGGGGTCCATAGGAGTTCGGGTACTCCGCGATGTCGCGGAGGGGATTCCGCGTCGGCACGCCTCGGGAAAGAGCCATGGTTGCGGAGTTTACGCCCTCTATTGGATCCTGTCACCGGGCGCAGAGTAGGGCCGGGCCTACGCGGGCACCTTGCGGTGTGGCACGTTCGGTGCTACATCGAGGCGACCCCATGTGCCAGTCGATTGTCCGTGTCATCGCTCGGTGCGCCGCGCTAACCATTCTGGCCGCAATGCTGCCCCCCTACGGACAGGGCGGCGGGGCGGCCCCCTCCGTTGCCTCGCACGCCCGCGCTCCCGCGTCCACCACCGGACCGACCGACCCCGAGGTCGTGTCGTTCGTCAAGCTGATGAACGCGCACCGAATCTCTCTAGGACTTTCGGCACTCGTCTGGGACAGTCGCGCCGCCGCCGTCGCGCAGGCGCACAGCCGGGACATGTTCGATCGGCACTACTTCAGCCACACGTCGCCCGACGGCCGCTCGACCTGGGACCGGCTTGCCGCGCGCGGCGTCACCTACTCCCGGGCGGGCGAGAACATCGCTTGGGGGCAGGGCACCGGAAGAGCGGCTCTCACGGCCTGGCTCCGTAGCCCCGGACACAGGGCGAACATCGAATGCGGCTCCTATACGCACCACGGCGTCGGTAAGGCCGGAAAATACTGGACGCACGTCTTCATCCGGCCGACAAGAGCGCCACCGCCTCGCGCCAGAAGGTAGGTCTTGCACGGCTCGCTCACTCCACATCTTCGTCCCTCAGCGAATCCATTGTGGCAAGCTTGTGGATGCGAGCGTGCGGAGGCAGCCACGGTCCCAGGACCAAGCCGCACGCAAAGCCTCCGACATGGGCGTGGACATCGGCGTTCACGAGGACCGGCAGAAGAAGGAGAACGAACAAGGGGACGTAGATGCGCCAGACTTTCCACCCCTGAGCGTAATTGAACATGCGACGCCGCCGGATGATAAAGGAGGCCGTGCAGCCGAGCAGGCCCAGGATCGCACCGGACGCCCCGACGCTCAGCGGCGGTGCGCCGTGACCGACGTAGGACACCCAAGCTGCGCCCAGCCCCGTGACCAGATAGGCTGCGACCGTCCAGCGGCCGCCCACCAAAAACTCCACCGCGCCCGAGGCGACGAGCAGTGCAAGCATGTTGCGGGCGAGGTGACCGAGCCCCGCGTGCAGTACGATCGTAGGTAGCCACCAGCCGTAAGCCTGGTCTTCACGTACAGCGCTCCACCAAACCTCGGCCCAATGCCGAAGGTTTACCCCGTAGTCTCTACCCCACGCGAGGAAGAGAACGGTCGCGACGGTCAGGTTGACGGCGAGAAGCAGCTCCGTCGCAGAGAGGCCCCGCGACGGGAATAGCAGCTCGCGGAGCCCCGTGACCGGACCGACCCCATGTTTTACCGATTTGGAGGGGTCTTGATTTGGGTCGCTCACCTTGGGAGTAGTATGACCCACGAGGAGAAGTCATGGAGAGCCTCCATTCGTCGGCTCGAGCCGCCCAGGTGGGGAAGGGTAGCGAGACTCAACCCGGGCGGGAAGATCTCCCGCACAGCAGCAACACCGGCACATTGACGCTATGACGAACCCGGTTGGCCGTCGTACCAAGGATCAGGTCAGCGACGCCCTTGTGCCCGTGCGTGCTCATCGCCACCATGTCACAGTCGTTTTCATTCACCCACTTGACGATCTCGCGCACCGGATCGCCGAACGCGAGCTCAGCCCGGGCCGGAATGCCGGCGGACTCGATCTCCGCTCGAACCCGGTCGAGATAAGCCTGGTCCCTCTCGACCTCTTCGCCTCCGGCATTGGCGCCGCGGAACTGCGCCGGCACGCCGGTCGCGACGTGCAATAACACTACGCTGCTCTTCATTATCGCAGCCAATTGCTTGACGTGCTCGATGATCGCCCGATCGGTCGGGGTGGTGTCGAGCGTCACCAAGATGGTCTTATACACGCATATACTCCCCTTATACCATCCACGCTCTTCACCTGCCTGTGATGATGTGCCAGGCGGATTTGAGCGAGTCGGGTAGTCCGTAAAGGTCCAGGGCCGTGATCAACAACGCGCTGCTCCAACCTACGGTTAGCAGGATCCAGCCGTTTTTCCATGCACCCATCCGCTTGCGTAAGCTGGTGAAGTGCAGCAGTGGGAACATGGCGAGCGGCAACTGAAGCGCGAGCATGACCTGGCTGAGCGTCAGGAGGTCGGTGACACTGCTGTCCCCCCGCACCCCGATGATCAGCACCGCAGGCAGAATCGCTAGCGCTCGCGTGACCAACCGCCGTGCCCATGGCGAGATCCTCCAATGCATGAAGCCTTCCACCACCACCTGGCCGGCGAGCGTGCCGGTGATGGTACTGCTCTGGCCGCTCGCGAGCAGCGCGATCGCGAACAACGGACTGGCTGCAGCGACTCCGAGCAGGGGCGCGAGCGTCAAGTAGGCAATTCGGATCCAATCGGTGGTGCCCTTGAACGGCACCATGTGTCCGCCCGGCAGAGCGACGCTGGTCTTCCCGTAGAAGACCATTGCCGCTAACACTAAGATTCCCGCATTGACGAGGAACGCGATGGTCAGAGCCGCCGTCGAGTCGATGGTATTGAACTTGATGGCCTGCCGGACGGAGGCTTCGTCCTTCCTCAAATTGCGGCTCTGTACTAGTGCCGAATGGAGGTAGAGATTGTGGGGCATGACGGTAGCGCCGATGATCCCGATCGCCACATAGATCATTCCAACCTGCCGGAGGTTTGGGCTGGCCAGCGCCCGTCCCATCTCGGAGAAACTCGGGTGCGTCTGCGGCAGGACGAAGATCTCGATGAAATAGCAGGCGGCTATCGTCGCGACGAGCACGAGGATGATGGCCTCGATCGTGCGCATGCCGAACCGCCGCAATCCGAGCAGCAACAGGACGTCCAGGCCGGTGAGGATGACGCCCCAAAGCATCGGGATGTGGAACATGAGGTTCAACGCCACGGCGCTGCCGAGCACTTCCGCCAGGTCACACGCGCCGATCGCAACCTCGCAGAGTAACCAGTTGGGCAGTCGCGTCCACCATGGATACCAGTCGCGGCAGCACTGGGCGAGGTCCTTCCCGGTCACCACGCCTAGGCGCGCCGAGATCACCTGCATGAAGACAGCCATCACGCTCGCGAGCGCGACGACCCAGAGCAACCCATACTTGAACTGCGCGCCGCCCTGCAGGTCGGTTCCCCAATTCCCCGGGTCCATATAACCGACGCTGATGAGGATAGCTGGTCCCGAGAATGCGCGCAGCTGCCGCCAGAACCCTGCCTCCGTGCGCGGCAGGGCCACCGTAGCGTGCAAACCTTCGAGCGAACGGTGACCGGCGTCAGGATCCATGGGATCCTCGCGCGCGCGTCCGGCGGGCGCCCGCGCGGGGTGGCTCGAGGCTTTGTCGGGATCGAAACACCGGCCCCAGCAAGCGTAGAATGATCGTGAGCATCACACGACGCTACCGGGCAGTGGTGCCGACTGCAAGGGCGGCAAACGCGGACGGTCAAGTTGATGAACGCGCATCGAATCTCTCTAAGACTCTCGCCACTCGTCTGAGACAGTCGCGCCGACTTGCGTGTCCCGTGACGGCAGTCACCAAATGAGCAAGATCGGTGCTCGACGCGGCCCAGCGTTCTGGCAGTCCAGCCTCAAGTCGCTCTTGGCCGAGTTACACGCGGACGGCTCGGGGCTCGATGAAGCCGATGCCGCCCGACGCATCGCTTTCTACGGTCCAAATGTTCTGCGACCCCGCCGCGAGCGGGCGATCGTCCTCCAGTTCCTTTCCCGGTTCGGCAATCCGCTGGTCATCCTCCTGCTCGCAGCCGCCACGATCTCTGCGTTTACGGGAGACGTCGCGAGCTTCGTCATCATCGCACTCGTCGTCGTGCTCAGCGTCACGCTGGACTTCGTCCAGGAGTACCGCGCTGGGCGCGCGGCCGAGCGGCTCAAGCAATCGGTGGCGCTCCGGGCCTCCGTCCTACGAAGCGGCCGCCCCATCGAAATCGCGGCGGACCAGATCGCCCCCGGCGATGTCGTCCTACTCAAGCCCGGCGGCCTCATTCCCGCGGACGGTCGCGTCATCGGGGCCCGGGATTTCTTCGTCAATCAGGCGTTGCTGACAGGCGAAGCTTATCCGGTCGAAAAGCACGCCGGGGAGATCGGGGATTCGCCGTCCGACCTGAGTGCGGCTTCGAACGCGGCGTTCATGGGGACGTCGGTCATCAGTGGGACGGCTTCGATGTTGGTGTGCCGGACAGGGACGGCGACCGCGCTCGGAGAGATCAGTGACAGCCTGGTCGTCAAGCCCCCAGCGACGGCGTTCGAGAGCGGGATCCGCAACTTCGGCCTCCTCATCCTGCGGCTCGCGATCCTGATGGTGCTGTTCGTGCTTTTGGTGAACGCCTTCTTTCACCGACCGTGGCTCGAGTCGTTCCTGTTCGCCGTGGCGCTAGCCGTGGGGCTCACCCCCGAGCTGCTGCCGATGGTAGTCTCCGTGACACTCGCCAGGGGCGCCCTTCGCATGGCGAAGGAACGGGTCATCGTCCGGCGACTACCGGCCGTGCACGATCTGGGCAGCATGGACGTTCTCTGCACCGACAAGACCGGGACGCTCACCGAGGCGCAGATCCGCCTCGAGAAGCACCTGGATCCGCTCGGACGGGAGAGCGCACGGGCGCTTGAGCGCGCGTTCCTGAACAGCTCGATGGAGACTGGGCTTAAGAACCCGCTCGACGCGGCGATCCTCCGCCACACCGAGGTCGATGTCAGCGGGTGGCGAAAAGTCGACGAGTGTCAATTCGACTTCGAACGAAGGCGGGTCTCGGTGCTCGCCGACGACGGGCGCCAGCGACTGCTCGTTCTCAAGGGGGCCTGCGAGGACGTGCTGAGAAACTCCACTCGCTTTGAGGCCGACGGCCCGGAGCATCTGTCGCCGCTCGACGACCCGGCGCGACTTGGCGTCGCGAAGCTCTTCGAGTCCCTCAGTCGTGAGGGTTTCCGGGTGCTGGGAATCGCGTGGAAGGAAACCGCTCGCGATCAGGTCCACGCGGTCGTCGACGACGAGAGCGAACTGGTGTTCAGCGGATTTCTCGCCTTCGAGGATCCCCCCAAGGCCAGTGCGGCGGAAGCCGTCCGGGCGTTGACGGCGAGCGGCGTCAAGGTCAAGGTCGTGACCGGCGACAATGAGCTCGTAACCCAACACCTTTGCGCGGAGCTGGGACTTCCCGTCACCGAAGTGCTCACCGGAAGCGAAATCCTTGAGATGACCGACCCGGCGCTGGCAGCCCGCGCCGAAGCCGTGAACATCTTCTGCCGTGTCACGCCGCCGCAGAAGAATCGGGTGATCCAGGCACTCCGGAGCCGCGGCCACGTCGTCGGCTATCTGGGCGATGGTATCAACGATGCTCCCTCCATCCACTCCGCTGATGTTGGCATCTCCGTAGACGGCGCTGTTGACGTTGCGAAGGAAGCGGCCGACCTGATCCTGCTGGACAATGACCTAGGAGTGGTCCACCGCGGAGTTCTGGAGGGTCGCCGCACCTTCGGCAACATCATGAAGTACGTGATGATGGGGACCAGCTCCAACTTCGGCAACATGTTCAGCATGGCGGGCGCGACCCTCGTTCTTCCGTTCCTGCCGATGATCCCCGTCCAGATCCTAGTCAACAATTTCCTCTACGACGTCTCGGAGATCCCCATCCCCATGGACAGCGTGGACCGCGAGTACCTCGAGCGCCCGCGACACTGGAACATCACGTCGATCCGCAATTTCATGATCGTGGTCGGGCTGGTCAGTTCGATCTTCGACTTCCTCACCTTCTACCTGATGCGGCATGTGTTTCACGCGGGGGAGCAATTGTTCCACACGGGGTGGTTCGTCGAGTCACTCGCCACTCAGGTGCTGGTCATCTTCGTGATCCGCACGCAGGGTAATCCGTTCCGTTCGAGACCCAGTTCGATCCTGACGGCAACCTCGCTCGTGGTCGTTGCCGCCGCGACCGCGTTACCCTTCACCCCGCTCGGCGCACGGCTCGGATTCGTGCCGGTTCCGGGGCTCTTTTTCCTGATCCTTGCGGGAATGGTCATCGCGTACCTTGCCATGGTCCAGATAGTGAAGTTGTGGTTCTTCCGTCGCTTCGCGGCGGAGTGATCGGCCCTAACGGTTGACTGGAGTACTGCCGGGCTGGACCGGCGAAGGGTCGCCCCGAGGGCGGTCGCCACGGCAGTTTCTCCTGCGTTCCGCGCCGAATACTCGGTCCCCCGCATGACAAGGCCAGATCCAATCTGGTAGCTTTAAGGGGCGACCTGCCTTAGAGCCAGCGGAACTTCTCCAAAGCACGGCTGCTCGAACGGAAACGGCGATTCCCATGGCGATGACCTCGATCTTCAGGAAATGGCGAGATTCGAGCCGCCGGTCCTCGGACACGGACCCGCTTCGCGGCGAGCTGTTGAGCGTGGAACACCTTGAGGAACGCGCCCGAATCTTGGCGGCGACCTTCACGTTGGCGCGCAACCCGCGCCACCGTCCACGACGCTTCCTCCCCCGCCTTCAAGAGAACGCCCGCGTCCTGCGTCACGCCTATGAGACCTTGGCCCAAGATGTGCGCCGCGGCGAACCGGTTGCGCCCGCCGCCGAGTGGTTGCTCGACAATTTTCACCTTGTGGAAGCCGAGATCCGCGAGGTGCGGAAGAACCTACCCCAACGGTATTACCTAGAGCTCCCCAAACTCGCCTCACGTGAGCGAGCCGGGATGGCGCGCGTTCACGCCATGGCGATCGAGTTCATCCGCCACAGCGACGCGCGATTTGATCTCCAACGTCTCATTCGCTTTGTGAGCGCCTATCAGACCGTGGCTCCGCTCACTCTCGGAGAGCTGTGGGCCTGGCCGAGCATGCTCAGACTAAGCCTCATCGAGAATCTCAGGCGGCTCACCGAGGAGATCATGGAGAGCCGCGCCGGCGAGGCGGAAGCCGACCAATATTTCGCGATCTTCGAGTCGATCGGTGCCACAGACCCCCTCCCGGCGCTTCCCGAAACCTTATCGAATGGACTTGTGGTCCAGCTCGTCCAGCGAATGCGAGAGCTCGGCCCACGGGTTTCGGAGCTCAGGATGGAGCTCGAGCGCCGGCTAGGGCAGACGGCCTTCAGCATCGACGAGGCGGTTCGAGCGGAGCACCAGCGTCAAACCATGGGTCATGCCTCAACGGGCAACTCGATTACCGGTCTGCGGCAGGTTGCCACCATCGACTGGAACATCGCCGTCGAGCGTGTGAGCCTCATGGAGCAGGTACTGCGGCGCGACCCAGCGGGGGTCTACGGACAAATGGACTTTGCGAGCCGGGACCGGTACCGGCAAGCGGTGGAGGAGCTGTCCGAGCCTACCGGCGAAGCCCAACTGCGTGTGGCTCTTCGCGCGATCGAGAGTGCGCGGCAATCGACCGAAGGGCAGCCCAACGACGCCAGCACGCACATCGGGTACCACCTCATCGGCCCCGGACGTCGCGATTTCGAACTGGACGTCGCCTACGTACCGCGATTCCGCAATCGGATCCGACGGCTCATCTTCGCCAACGCCGTCGCTTCCTATCTTGGTTCGATCCTGGTGCTCACCTTGGCAGGGGTCGCCGCGGCGCTGGCCTATGCGCTGGATCGGGGCGGGGCCGCCGCGCTCCTCCCGTGGGTGGGACTCCTCGCACTCGTTCCGGCCAGCCAGTTCGCGGTGTTGGCGGTGCAAAAGTTCGTGCACCGGATCGCCCACCCCCGCCGTCTGGTCAGGATCGAGCTTCGGAACGGCGTGCCCGAAGGGGCGCGCACCATGGTCGTCGTGCCCACACTTCTCAGGAGCGTCCAAGACGCGAAATCGCTGCTCGAGCATCTGGAGGTACAAGCGCTTGGGAATGTGGATCCCCATGTTCATTTCGCGCTGCTCACGGACTTCCCGGATGCCACCGAGGCCGAGCTACCGCAAGACGGGGAAATCCTCGCGGCGGCGAAGGACGGCATCAAGGGGCTCAACGCGCGCCTGGCTCACGCTGGTCGGGATCGATTCTATCTGTTCCATCGCACGCGACAGTGGAATGCGCGCGAAGGTGTTTGGATGGGTTGGGAGCGGAAGCGCGGAAAGCTCGAAGAACTCAACTCGGTGCTCCGCGGCGCGAAGGACACCTCGCTCCAAGTCATGGTGGGCGACCCCTCGCTACTGGAATCGATCCGTTACGTCATCACACTGGATGCCGACACTCGCCTGCCTCGGGATGTCGCTCGTCAATTGATCGGCATCATCCTGCATCCGCTCAACCGCCCCTATTTCGATCCTCGACTCCGCCGAGTCACCCGTGGCTACGGAATTCTCCAGCCGCGGGTCAGCGTGACGATGGCGAGTGCTGCAGGCTCTCTATTCGCGCGCGTATACGCCGGCCATACCGGGGTGGACCCATACACGACGGCGATCTCAGACACATACCAGGATATGTTCAACGAGGGGAGTTTCACCGGCAAGGGTCTCTATGAGGTGGATTCTTTCGTGGCGGCACTTGCTGGAAGAGTACCCGAGAATGCATTGCTCTCCCACGACCTGTTCGAGGGTATTCATGCCCGAACCGCGCTGGTCACTGACGTCGAAGTTGTTGACGATTTTCCGTCGAGCGTACTCGCCCACGCCGGGCGCCAGCGTCGTTGGGTGCGGGGAGACTGGCAGATTCTTTCCTGGCTGTTTCCATGGGTACCGACGCGACACGGCCTCGAACGAAATCGGCTCCCGCTCATCAGTCGCTGGAAGATCCTCGACAATTTGAGGCGGAGCCTCGTCGCGCCCTCCATGCTCGCACTCCTGGCGTCCGCTTGGACGTGGCTGCCAGGTGCGCCCTGGGCCTGGACGCTCGGCGTCACCGCCGTCATCGCGTTTCCTGTTTATCCGCAATTGTTGCGTGGAGTGAGAGGGCCGCGCCCGCTGCAACCCGTTGGGGTTTTCCTGCACGACGTACGGGAGGAGCTCCAGACCGCTGGCGCTCAGGTGTTGCTCGAGATCACCCTGCTTGCCTATCACTCGTACGAGATGCTCCACGCCATCGTGCTCACGCTAGTACGGCTGGTGATCACCCAGCGGCGGCTCCTCGAGTGGGAAACAGCAGCGACGGCGGCCGCTCGAGGCGCCGGGTTGACGGGGCGCGAAGGTCTGCGCGCGTTCGCGAACGGGATGTGGGCCGGTCCCGTGGTAGCGCTCGTTCTCCTCACGGTGACGCCCCTGATTCGAAGCCCCGCGCTTCCCATGGCTGCGCCTTGGCTCCTTCTATGGTTCGTTTCGCCCGTCGTGGCCTTTTGGCTCAGTCGCCCGGTCAAAGAGCGTGCGATCGTTCTCGAACCGCGCGACCGGGCCCTCTTGCGGCGTGTTGCGCGCCAGACGTGGCGGTATTTCGAAACCTTTATCAATGAGGGTGAACACTGGCTTCCGCCCGATAACGTTCAGGAGCGCTCCGACTGGGAGGTGGCTCATCGCACTTCGCCGACCAACATCGGTATGGGGCTCCTCGCGACTCTGTCCGCGCAGGACTTTGGCTTCATCGGCCCAGGAGACGCGCTCGATCGGATCGAGCGGATGATCACCACGATCGAAGGGCTCGAGCGATATGAGGGACATCTGCTTAACTGGTATGACACCAGAACCCTGGCCGCGTCTCAGCCTCGATACGTGTCGACGGTCGATAGCGCCAACTTGGCCGGATCCTTAATGGCCCTTGCCGAGGGCTTGCGGCAGCTTGAGGAATCGTCCAGGAATGACTACCGGCGAGCCGCGGCTATCGCGGACACGGCTTCGTTGTTGCGCGAAAGTCTCGAGAGGCTCGCCGAGGCGCGCCAGGACCGCGTCCTCCTCGAACGCTCCGCGACGGCAATCCGCGTCGTGGAGGCGCTGCGGACTGCGAGCGCCACGGATCCGCCGGGAGCGGCGCGCCTGGAATCGGTGGCGAGCACACTGGAGGAGACACTGGAAGCGCTCGGCCTGGATTCGCCCGCTGAGCCTGAGTCCGCCGAAGCGTCGTATTGGGGCGGCGCGCTCCTTCGTCTGATGCGAAATCCGCCGGAGCCCGCTCGAAACCAGGAGTGGAACAATCGGCGGATCGCGCTCGCCGACCGGGCGAACGCGCTCGCCGACGCCATGGACTTCACCTTCCTCTACGATCGCGACCGCAGGATCTTCTCAATCGGATTCAGGCTCGCTGACATGGAGGGTCCGGGGCGTCTGGACGCTGCGTATTACGACCTGCTCGCGTCGGAGGCCAGGCTGGCGAGCTTCATCGCGATCGCGAACGGGGATGTGCCCCAGGAACATTGGTTCCAACTTGGGCGCGGGCTGGTGGACGTCGGCGGCATGCCG
>Ga0137395_10001095_pt1 | contig 12302 bp, 16 predicted proteins | sample czobulk216metaG_FD_108283 | JGI IMG/M metagenome (GOLD analysis project Ga0137395, IMG submission 108283) | Vadose zone soil microbial communities from Angelo Coast Range Reserve, California, USA - czobulk2.16 metaG | ecosystem: Environmental > Terrestrial > Soil > Vadose zone | place: USA...
ACGCCGAGGCCAAGGCGGAGCGCAAAGCGAAGCTGCAAGCCCGGATTGACACACTCAACGCAAAGCTGCAAGAGAAATTGGACAAAGCCAAATCAAGACTCGAGGCGATCCGACACGAGGCAGATGCCAAGGTAGAGGCGCTGAAGGAAAAGGCGGCCCAATCGAAGCAGGACATCAATGTCAAGCAAGAGAAGCGTATGGCCACCGTGAAAAAACACTATGACGAGTGGCTGGATCGGCAGGAGAGACGCGCAAGTTAAACTCTGTCACGTCAAGTCCCGATCTTCCTGTGTTAGCTCCAATGACGAAGGTCGGGACTTGCACTCATCACTTCTCCATCAACCTGCGGGAACGAGGAGAAACGATGACTGCAAAGCACGCGGGGCATTCGCGGCCACGACACCCAACTGCGCCGCCGCTCGGTGGCGTTCCTATATTTCCTAAGATAGACTCCGTGCGTAAGATACTCCGCTGGATTGCACGCTTCGGGATAGCTACGCCCTGCTGAAACCCGGCATCGACCGAAACGGAGGACGACAAAATGGGAGGCATGGTTCCGTTAGGCGATGCGTCGCGACGCCCCGCGCGTGTGCCCGTCGTCACGGCCGGCATCATCGTCGTCAATGTCGTTGTTTTTGTGCTGGAGCTGATGCGTGGCGACGCATTTGTGACTCAGTGGGCAGCGGTCCCAGCGCAGATCGTTTCCGGCCATCACTGGATCACGATCCTAGCGGCGATGTTCATGCATGGCAGTTGGTCGCACATCATCGGCAACATGATTTTCTTATGGGCATTTGCTCCCGAGATTGAAGATGCGATGGGCCGCGCCCGGTATCTTGTTTTCTACTTGGTCGGTGGGCTGGTCGCCATGTTGGCTCAAGTTGCAGCCAGCCCCCATTCCACAGTCCCGAATCTGGGCGCGAGCGGGGCAATCGCCGCGGTGATGGGCGCGTTTATTGTTACCTATCCTCGTGATCAAATTCGCACGCTTCTGTTTATATTCGTATTCGCGCGCATCAGATTCATTCCAGCGGCCCTCTTAATCGGTCTTTGGTTTATCAGTCAGCTCTTCCACGCAGGTGCTGTGGCACAGGTGCAGACCGGCGGGGTGGCATACTTGGCGCATATCGGTGGCTTCATCTTCGGAGCCGCCACTGCTCGCTTGTTCGAGGGGCAGCGTCGAATCGCGTGACTCGCTGGCCTATTCCCGGCGAGGAGGTTATAGCCCGCTTGCGTGAAAAGAGCGCCACTCGCCGGTCCCAACCGGGCAGTTGAAAGAACAAATTCCGCCAGGTCTTTCACTCAGGGGCGGCGCCTCTAGGCGGCCCCTCTGTCGTGGTTGTCATCGGCGAGGCTCCGGGATATAAGCGTTGCGGAGGGAGAGCCCGCGGAATCTCTTAGAGGAGTAGTTGTCAGTTGCAATCTCCAACAGTCGCTCAAATGGATCGGCTGCGCCCGACCCGTCTCCTCAAGCAACACCAGCGCTTCCTTTATCGTCTTCGGTGTCTCCCTGAAACGGCGCGCCATTTCCGGGACCTCCACAACCACGTCCGGCGTACTATATCCAAGGTGCGCTTGCATCATTCGCGCATACTCGACGATGGCTTCTGAAAGCTCTTGCAGTTGAGAACGCTCACCAGCTGTCCTCTGTTGCCTTCGCAAGCTGCTCTTGAGGTGATCAAAAAGCTCTAGTAACCGCCCCAGAAACATCCTCTTCCCCTCCTGACAACATAATCCGGCAAAGACTCCAAGCCGGTTACGCCAATAGCCTGCTACCCCGCGAGTCCAATCGCTTGCGATTTCGTCGCCCCCTGCGGAACATAGCTCATTATCGCCTGCTTTAATTGCACCTATTACTGTTCAACATTGAACAGTAGATGCAGGAACGTTATTGGCAATTGTTGATCGGTTGCGGTTGCGACGGGAGTTTGTGAAAGTAAAGCAATCCAGTCTCCAAAAAGGCCAGCACTCCGGATGTCGAGTGTTATGAGCAACGTGAAAATAATCGAAGCGAACTTCAGGGCGCGCGTTGCCCAACTGTCGGCACGTCCGACGGTATTTCGTCTGTTCCGGGCAGCAGTTCAGCGCGGCATTCGGCCGACACGTTGCGAAAATTATTTTTGAAAGATTCACGAATGAACCACTATGCTCCAGTCTTCTGCTGAGCAAGGGCGATTGCGGGCTGCCGTTACGAATTCCGAACGGAAGACGCGAACACGCTCAGCCCGAAAAGGGTTGTTATATGGTTCGATGGGCTCCGAGGGTCCCGCAAGGCATGCCTTCCCCCCAGTTGCCTCGCGGGGCCGTTGAGTCGATTCCAAGGGAGTAAGGGGTGGGCGTGTCCCGGCTCTGGCGCTAGAGCCGCGTACCCACCCTTTGTTTTTTGAAGCGTGGGATCCCGCGTCCGTCCTCAGCCGTTGACTTTGCCGCAGAGAGGCAAGAGAGAAACTGCCCCATCCTTTTCGAGTTTTCAACATGAAGGATGGGTGATGGACATCGTCGATCCGTCTTGGGCTCGGAGTTAATCTCTAAGGTCAGGAAGAATTCTAAGTGGGCGAGAGCAGTGGAATCCCCTTGGAAGATCGAACGGGTAGAGCACCCAGCTACCTCCTCCGCAGAACCCTGACACAGGGAAGCTAGGCGCTCAGGAAAAGCCGACCACCTCACAACGCAACGATCGCTCACCGACGCGGCTGTAAACAACCGATTTAGTTGCTATCGTAGACCAATAGGTTGTCACTGATCTCCTTGCACAGTCGCTGGTATTGATCAATCTATGCGTAACTGCAGATTTACTATTTCATTGATTAACGGCTAATACTTGCATTCCTCGCTGTCCTATGATGCGTTGGCATGCATATTCTAGTATGACACTCAAAAGAGACACGACGCATTGGAGGTTCAGTGATGGAACAACGCGAAATCCCTTGTTGATCACTGGATTTGGGCCACCGACAAAGGCGTGATAAATCGCAACGCGGCTGCAGGGTTACGCTCTGCCCTGCACGCGAGCGCTCGCCCTCGTCGGCGACGACTGGGGAGGAAAAACGGACGTTACCACTCCCGGCGCCGAGAGCTTGCTGGCCCGGCTTCAGAATCCAGGAAGAAGGACTCGAAGCCTCAGGTTCTCGAAGTCTATAGAACAAAGGTTCCGGAAGGCTGTGGCGTTCTACTTGGAGTACATAGAGAGTCCTGGCGGATGGAAGCCGGCCATTCAGGAAAAGCCGACCACCTCACAACGCAACGATCGTAGACATAGGCGGCCACTAACAACTGATTAGGTTGGCAATGTAGACCACGAGCTCTTCATGGGAAGCCGACAACGGTAATGTGGCTGTGTAAATCTATTCGTTATATTCCGCGATCATAGGTATTGATTGTAGTGCTAAAATCGGTGTGTTCGTGCGATTCTTGTCTTTCCTAAGATGGATAGATGGAGATTGGCATCCAAAAGAGTCACGACGGAGTGGAGGTCAGTAATGGAAAACGCGAAATCCCTTGTTGATCACTGGACTTGGGCCGCCGACAAAGGCGTGATGAATCGCAACACAGCAGCGGGCTTACGTTCCGCTTCCATACAAGTGCTCACGGTTATCGGCGACGACTGGGAAAAAACGGACGTTACCACTCTGGACGTCGAGAACTTGCTGGTCCGCTTCCAGAATCTCAGGAAGAAGGACTTTAAACCTCAGGTTCTCGAAGTCTATAAACAAAGATTCCGGAAGGCTGTGGCGTCCTACTTGGAGTACGTAGAGAATCCTGGCGGATGGAAGCCAGGCCCTCAGGAAAAGCCGACCACCTCACAACGCAACGATCGCTCACCGAAGCGGCCATCAACAACTACACCGGTTAGTGCAGTGACAGGGGTAACCCAGGTCGGACCCGGAGAAGTGGACTATAAGTTCCCCCTCCGACCCGGTGTAATGGCCCGGCTGATACTCCCCTCCAATCTCACACAACAAGACGTAAGTCGCCTTACCGCCTTCATGGCCATGCTCGTCGTGGGTGTTGAGAGGCAACAACCAGTACCGGAGAACTTCGATGAGTAATGAAATCCTGAAGGCTGTTCTCGAAGAAGCATCTGCCTTGACCTCTTCACTTCCGGAAGGCATTCAACCGGCCGCGTTTTCAAAAGCGTTCGACGTTTTACTGGAACAGCGGGGAATCCGGGTAAGCCGCCAGCGAAGCGCCCCGTCAAGGCAGGCTTCGCTAAAGAAGTATTCGAGCAACGCGCGGCCGCGCCGTGTCGGCCCAAAGTTCGCCCTCGGCCAACTACTCGATAACAACTATTTCGCAGCAAGGCGGAGCCTACCTGAGGTCCAAGCATATTTGAAGGATTCTCACGGGCATGATTACGGGTCAAACGAACTGTCGATATCACTCCTGCGATTGATTCGTGACGCTCGACTCAACAGGGAGAAGGACCCGGCGGGGCAATACCGGTACTGGGCATCCGACGGAGGAGAGGAACCCGCCCACGCTGGGAGCCTCCGGCACGTGAAGGCGCAAACACGATTGTTAACGGATGGTAAGGGCCGATGAAGTAGAGAAGCAAAGAAGTAGGTGACGACGATGCATTGGGATTTGGACCTCGTTCAGTGGCATGTGATCAAGTTCGGCGGATTGATCGTTGTAGTCCTCATCGTGTTCATCCACATCGTCAAACTGGTCAAAGAAGCCATCGCCGAAATTCGAAAGCCTCACGCCTGAACAGGATTTACGACAAATTTGTTGCCACGCGACTCAGTAACCGGCTTCGCGGCTGTGGCGGATGGCTAGGATTACTACCTGTTTTCCATCGTAGTGGTAGAGGGCGATGTACGCTCCGTGGCCGAATTCGATTACCCACTCGCGGAATTCGGGCGGCAGCTCTTCTATGGGACGTCCGCTTTTGGGATGCTTAGACAGGGCTTTCACGCCTTGGCGGATCGCCTTCACAGCCCGCTGGGCTGCGTCCCGGCTTTTGGGCGCTAAGAGTGACTGCAGGCGCGCTACATCTTGCAGCGCGGGCTGCGACCAGATCACCGGTGGCATTTTGGTGGAGCGGCGCTTTTGCCAGCTTCTAGCTTGGCTAGCCAGGCGTCGGCTTCTTCGGCGGTGGCGTGGAGGCCGGTGGTTTGATAATGCGTCCAGGCGGCCAGCGCGTCGTGGCGGAATTGCTGGCGCTTTTCTTCGCGATCGACATATTGCTGGATGGCTTCGCGCATGACCCAGTGCGGAGAGCGGCGCCGGGCAGCGGCTAAACGCTGCAGGCGCTCTTTTGTTTCTTCGTCGAGTTTCAGGCTGGTTGTGGAGGACTTCGGCATTGGTAATCCTCAGTGTTACTGGGTGTTACCTAATCACACTATAACATGGAGCTAGATTCTTTACCACAATGGAGCTTGGATTCTTTACGACAGAGGACAGAGGGGTTTCACAGGGAAAACAGGGTTGACTTGCGGTTCGAGCCGATGGCGCAGAATTCAAGATTCACTCTTCAAAACCCTCCCACAGGTCCTGAATACTTCTCCCGCGGTTTCAGGAAATAAAGCAATGCCGCAATGGCGAGCCGCACTACGGAACGCCCCCACACCAGGTGGCCCGGATAGATCTTTTGGATGTCCAGCGTGTAAAGGGACAGAAGCGGCGTGAGCGCCAATATGCACAGGCCCACAATCACCGCATTCACAGTCGCCAGATTGCGGACAGGATCGCGGGCGGCGAAGAAGAGCATGAGGCTCAGCATGAGCACAAATCCTCCCATCTCCTTCAAGACCAAGAGCAGCAGGGTTGAGACTTCGGCCTCGGGAGGTCGCAAGAAGATCCGCATGATGAGGGGCTTGCTGGCGAAAATCATGAAGAGGCCTCCGATGGCGGTGAGTCCGGAGAACACACCTAAGACGATTCGCAAAGCACGATACGGTGGATGGGACATGGGAGCGAGCCTCCCTTCGTCGGAATGTTGAACCAGAAGATTATACGGCTCGGGACGGACTGGATCCGCAACGGTGGAAGAGCGCGCTCCGCAGGTCTACAATGTTTGGAACACACTAACCGTGGGAGGTCCATATGCCCCACTACGAATTTTTCTGCCACGCCTGCGAGAAAACATTCACGAAGATCCTGACGCTTGCCAAATATGAGGAAGGCAAGGTCGTTTGTCCGCATTGCGGTAGCAACAAAGAGGTAGAGCAGAGCTGGTCAGCCTTCTACGCCATCAGTCCGAAGAAGACCGCGTGAGAACTGAGTCCGAGCACTGCACCAAAAGCGGGCATTGACACTGGCCCCGCTGGGGCTTAGGTTCGAGCTGTCTCCATTAACCACGCCAAAACTCCGTCGCAGAAGTCTTACCGAGCGGCCCAGCAACGACCCTGGCCGACGAGGACATTCTGGTAGTCGAAATTCATAGGAGGGAAAGACCGTCTCCTGATGACGGTTTCAGCCCGAATACTTTTCAGCCAGAAATACTATGGTGGTGAAGCAGTTGGTCGCACGGCCAATTCCACCAGCGAACCCACCACCGCGGCCGGTTAGCTTCGACCGGTAGCCTCGAGCGATGCCTGTTTCAGAACAGCGCAGAAGGAGTGCTCCTCATGTTTACACGCACTGTCGAAGTAACCACCAAGTCGGGAAAAGCAAGAGACCTCGCTGCCCTCATCAACGACAAAGTACTGCCGATTCTGAACAAACAGAGTGGATTCGCGGATGAGACCCTTTTGGTATCGGACACGGACCCGAATCATGTGCTGGCGATCAGCTTCTGGAATAGCAAGGAAGATGCCGAGCGCTATCATCGGGAACAGTACCCGGTTGTCCAACAGATGATACGGCCGCTCCTCGACGCAGAGCCCGTGGTTCGGACCTTCAACGTCGATAGCTCAACCACGCACAAAATCGTTGCCGAGAGGGCCGCGTAAGAAGTCCCTTTCCCAATTTTCCAATGTGACGTTTCGGGCACCATCTTCAGGCACTATCGAATAAGGGCGGCGGCAGCGCCGCCCTTTCTCGTCCAGCCCAGCCGGGTTGCCGGACTGGCGTATCAGAATCATCAACGACTCACCTACTCTTGTAACTCCGCAGGAAGGCCGCTGTTGATGGCCGCTCGCACTTTGGCCATCAGGCAATCGCGTTCTCCGAAATCGGAGGGCTCGATGGGATCGTGGAATTGGACCGTCACCAATCCCGGACGAATGGCAAACCGCGCTTTCGGCATAACTTTTTCGGTGCCTGAAATGGTGATGGGGACGACTGGCACATTGCACTCCCGCGCCAAATAAAACGGGCCCTTTTTGAAGGGCAGGAGCTTGCCATCGAAGGAGCGTTTCCCTTCTACGTAGATAGTCATGTTGAGGCCCTGCGCGATGGCTTTGACGGCGTCGCGGACGGCGGCTACTCCGGCATCGCGGTTGCGGCGATCGACGGGGACCAGCGAGCCGATGGTCATGATGTGGCCGAGGATTGGGACCTTGAACAACTCTTTTTTGACCATCACGGAGGTGCGGCGCGGGATGAGCGGCAGCGTGATGGGCGGATCTAGATTGGAGATGTGGTTCGACATGAAGATGTAGGTGCGCGCCGGATCGATTTTTTCCAGGCCTATGGTTTTTACTTTGACTCCGACGATGCGAACGCCGTTGAACGCGGCCCACATGCAGCTGCGGTAGAGGAAGGTGATGTCTTTGGTGAGATAGGTCCAGGGGATTCCGGAGATGGCCGCGAAGGGGAGCGCGGCGGTCCACAGGAGCAGCATGAGTATGGTGCGGAACAATTTATGGGCTCGTGGTGAACGTCAAATTTGTGCAGCGCCTAAAGGCGCGGTTATGGTTGCGCGGTTGCGGCACGCCTAAAGGCGTGCCCTGATTACAAATCCTTTTTCGCAGAGCTCGAAACTGCAAAACGTACAAGAGATCAGGCTTACGCTTTTGCTCCGAGGGCGCGCAGGCGCTGGGGTAGCTTCTCATAGATGCCGCTGAATCCGCCATTGGAGAGGATAGCAACCACGTCGCGTTCGCGCAGTTCGGGAGCGATGGTGTTGACGATGGCATCGGCGTCGGCGAGGATGCGGGCTTCTTTGCCGCGTTTTTTTATTTCGTCAACCACGCGGTTGAGGTCGAGGCGCTCGGCTTCGGGGATGGCCTCTGACTTGAAGATGGCCGCGACGATGATCTGATCGGCTTGGGCGAGACTGGCGGCGAGGGCATCCTGCAGAACGTTGCGGCGGAGAGTGTTGGAGCGCGGCTCCAGGATTACCCAGAGGCGCGATTGCGGATAGCGGGCGCGCAGGGCGTGAATGGTCTGCTCGATGGCGGTGGGATGATGAGCGAAGTCGTCGATAATAGTGATGCCATTGACTTGAGCTTTGACTTCAAGGCGGCGCTTGACGCTCTGAAAAGTTTTCAGAGCTTGCGCGAGCGCATCTTTTTTGACGCCGTAATTTGCGGCCAGGGTAGCGGCGGCGGTCGCGTTCCAGACGTTGTATTCGCCGCCTAGAGCGAATTCAAAATCGGCCCACGGGTGACCGTCGCGCAGGACGGACCACTTCGTTTGAGTTTCACCTAGCTGCAGATTTGTGATTCTCCAGCCTTGCTTATGCTTGGCGGGATTCTTTTCAGGATTGCACGGGCCGTAGCGTTCCACCGGGCTGAGCGCCTTTTGCAGGCAGCGATCGATGTTGGCATTTTTGGCGTCTGAGGAGTCGAAGGCGATGATGCGGCCGCGTCTCGGCACTAAGTTCACCAGGCGCTTGAATGCGGTTTCTACCGCGTCTAAATCTTTGTAGATATCGGCGTGATCGAACTCCACGGAGGTCAGGATGATGGCGTCTGGAAAATAGTGCAGGAACTTGGGACCCTTGTCGAAGAAGGCTGTGTCGTACTCATCGCCTTCGACGATGAAATGCTTGCCGTCGCCGAGTCCGAAGCTGCGGCCGAAATTTTCGGCTATGCCTCCGATGAGGAAGGAAGGCTGAAGACCGGCGGAGTCGAAGATCCACGCGAGCATTGAAGTGGTGGTGGTTTTGCCGTGGGTTCCGGCTACTACCAGGACTTCTTTGTCTAGCAGAAATTCGTCATGCAGAATTTGCGGCATGGAGCAGAATGGAATGCGATCGTCCAGAACGCGCTCCAGTTCTACGTTTCCGCGGGAGAGGGCATTGCCCACGACTACCAGGTCGGGCCGTGGATTCAGATTGGCTTCGGCGAACGGCTGCGCTACGGAGATGCCTAGTGATTCCAGGAACGTTGACATGGGCGGATAGGATGCGGCGTCGGAGCCGGTGACGCGGAAGCCGCGTTCTTGCAGCATCCCGGCGAGCGACGCCATTGCGGTGCCGCAGATGCCGATAAGGTGAATGTGTTTGGGCTTGGTCATTTCAATCATTTCTATCAATTGGGGCTTAGTCATGCAGACAGATCAAGTGCGGGTTGCGGACTCCAGAATCTTCAGCTTCACATCATTGTCATTGCCAACTTCGAGACGCGCATTTACTCCGAATGGAAGAGTGATATTCGCGCGCGACACATGGCCTGAACGCAGGCCAAACGCCACGGGAATTTTAAGATCTTCTACGACGCGTAGCACGACTTCTTCCAAGGTGTAATCCTGATTGGCAGCTTGGCGGCAATCGAGCATTTCGCCGAAGATGATGGCTCGCACGTTCTTTAGTTTACCTGCCAATTTTAGTTGCATCAGCATGCGATCGATTTGATAAGGCTTGGCTGCAATGTCTTCCAGGAAAAGAATGGTGCCCGCAGTGTTGATGTCGTATGGCGTGCCCAGCGCCGCTACCAGAATGGAGAGGCATCCTCCATAGAGTATGCCTTCGGCTTCTCCGGCCCGCAGCGGCTTTGCGCCTGAACCTTCGCTGATTTCCCAACCAATGGCGCCGCTCACGGCATTTTGCCAGGAGGGCCAATCGACACCATCATTGCTGGCGAAATCCTTGCAGACCATTGGGCCGTGGTAGGTGACGAGCTTTGTATGATCCAGGAAGGTAGTTTGAAGCGTGGTCAGGTCGCTGTGGCCTACGAAAATCTTCGGATTAGCTGCGATTTTTTTCAGGTCGAGTGTCTTCGCATCAAACGCGGGCAGAAGATAGTTTGATCCGTAGCCTCCGCGGGCGCAGAGAATCGCGCGAATGTCATCACGGACGAACATGTCTTCGAGCTCGCGGGCACGGCGCTCTATGGAGCCGGCAAAGTAGAGATCGCGGTCCAGGATGGAGTCGAAGTAGAACGGCTCGTAACCGGCTTGGCGGAGGCCTGCGCAACCGGCTTCCAGCGCTTCGCGTTTTATGTTGGAGGCGGGCGCGACGATTCCGACTTTGTCGCCGGAGCGGAGGGCGAGGGGCTTAATGCGCGAATTTGAGTGCTCGGAAATCATCTGGTTGGCTTGATGTGATCCTCAGCGGCTAAAGCCCCACCCCTTCAAAACAAACTTGTTCTCCTGTGAGCACTTCCAAGCTTTGTCGTTCATTCGATATTAAATTAAGAACTCTCCGCTACAGATTAGGGTGGCTGGACCTTGGAGATACACATGGTCGTCCCAGCGCACGGTTTGTGAACCGCCGGGGGCTATGACTTTTACTGGCGACGAGGCTCGTCCGCTGGCGATTGCGGCTACGGCTGCGGCGCATGATCCTGTGCCCGAGGACTGGGTTTCGCCAACGCCGCGCTCGAAGAGGCGAATCTCGATTTCACTGGCGCTGCGCCACATTACATATTCCACATTTGTGCCTTGGGGAAAGTGATCTTGCGCTCCGATTTGCGCCGCGTCATGCTGCCAGTCTTCCTGAAAATTCTCGACGAAGATTACGAAATGCGGATTTCCCATGGAAATTTTTGTGCCTATGGTTCGCACACCCATGATCTCAATCGACAATTGGTCGCCGACTTGCGGCCGGCCCATATCGGCTTCGAACTCGAAGGTGTAGTTTTGCTGGCGTATCAGTTGGCATCGCTTCAATCCAGCACCGGTGCTCACGAGAATTTCGGTCTTCCCTTCCCGCGAGCAAATCTGCGCTGCCACACAGCGGGTGCCGTTGCCGGAGATTTCTGCTTCTGAGCCATCTGCGTTGATGAGACTCGCTTTCACGTCTGCTTCCGCGTCTGGCGACAACCATTCCACTCCGTCGGCGCCTACTCCGTTATGACGGTCGCACAACTGGCGGGTTAGGGCACTCAAATTACCGGACGCATGCGCCAGTTCCACCAATAGAAAATCGTTGCCGCAGGCAGAGGCCTTGGTAAAAGGAATTCTCGCAGACGACTGCAGTGGCGTCGTCATTCGCGTTCCGTGGTTCCCAACGTAGTCACGGTGGCGAATGCACTTGATTCGTGCAGGCGGAGGGAGACTATGCTTTGCTGATCCTGCTCTCCATCCAGCGAGAAGACCATGCGGAAGTCTGGATCGGTGTGCGCGATGTGGACGCTGTGCATGGCGAGTTGCTCGGAGTCAAGAACTCGGTTCACTTCCCGCAACATTCCATCGACGTTGCGTCCGGTCACTTCGTAGGTCGTCACAAATGCTTTCAGCGAAAACATGGACTCCATCCGGCCGAGGAGAACCAGTGCAAACAGAATCATGAGCGTGGCGAAACAGGCCGTCAGATACAAGCCTCCGCCGGCTGCCATCCCGATGGACGCTACAACGAACAATGTGGCTGCGGTTGTGAGGCCGGTTACGGAGGCCTTCGCGTGCAGGATTGAACCTGCGCCTATGAAGCCGATGCCGGGGATGATTTGCGCCGCGATGCGAGCGCTATCGGACTCAACGCCCGCCAGTTGCTTCGAAAGAACTGTGAACATGGCGGCGCCGAAACAGATGAACATGTTGGTGCGCAAGCCAGCGGGTTTGTGCCGCAGTTGCCTTTCGAGTCCGACGATGCCGCCGAGAATCGCCGCCAAAAGCAAACGCGCAAGCGTGGAAGTCAACGCCACACCCAGTTCGTTATGCAACAGTGCACTGACTTGATGGAGTGAACTCATAAAGGCCGCTCCGGCTTCGAGCGGATTTTATCATCGCGCCAGGGCGCTTTCTGTGTTGATTGACGAGGATGGTTAACGCGATTGATTCGGGGCTCGTTGCGCGGCACTCGGCGCGGCGTAGATCCGCGCAGGCGGCTGGCCAGTGGCGTGAATTTCCGTGAGATCGGAAAGGTTTGCCTTATTTACATGCTGGTCGACAGCATCTCCATCAAAGGCAATCACAAAATCTACGTAGCGGGAAGGGTCGGCCAGGGCGCGCTCCCACAAGCTTTCGGGGTCAGTGGGACGCTTCCATTGCCGGCGATTTTCATTGTTTACCACCTGCCGAAGAGGAATTCC
>Ga0137395_10001096_pt1 | contig 12301 bp, 14 predicted proteins | sample czobulk216metaG_FD_108283 | JGI IMG/M metagenome (GOLD analysis project Ga0137395, IMG submission 108283) | Vadose zone soil microbial communities from Angelo Coast Range Reserve, California, USA - czobulk2.16 metaG | ecosystem: Environmental > Terrestrial > Soil > Vadose zone | place: USA...
ACGCTCGCGAGCCAGAACTCGTTTGAACGAGATGAGGACGTCGCGCCCGAAGCGTTCCACCCAGCCGTCTTCAATCGTGCAGAGCCGATGCGCATCGGTCCCCTCCGCTTCGAAATCGCGAAGCAAGCTCGCATCAATCCATTCAGTTTTTGTTTTCATCGGCCGCAAAGACTTTTAACGGCATACTTGCGAATCCGACAGTGCGCAACGGATCGGTTGCCGCCCAGTCCGGGCGAGCTACACTCCCGCATCGTAGAGCGTCGTCGGGTGCACAACTCGACTGCTAACCTATGCAACAAGTTACGGTTCGCGTTCCGGCGAGCACTTCTAATCTTGGCCCCGGCTTTGACTGTCTCGGTGTGGCGTTACGTATTTACAACGACGTAATCGTGACACGCGGCGAGAAATCTCGACTGCCGGCTATCGCCCGCGCGGCCGCGGATTTGTTTTTTCAACGAACGCGCTGTGCGCCATTTTCATTTTCCATTTCGATCAGAGGCGACGTTCCATCTTCACGTGGTTTGGGTGGCAGTGTCACGGTCCGTCTTGGCGCTCTGCTTGCGATGAATTTTTTAAGCGGCAATCGTCTCGATCGATTGTCGATCTTTCAATTGTGTGCGCAGCTGGAGGGACATCCTGATAACGCCGCCCCGGCAGTTTTCGGAGGATTCACGGTTGTGCGAGAGGAAAATGTTCAACGCTTTCACGTTTCAACGGCATTATCTTTCGTTCTTTTGATTCCCAATTTCGAAGTTGAAACATCTGCGGCGCGAAAGATTCTACCGTCGCGAATTACGCGTGCTGCTGCGATCAAAAATTCTGCAAATTCATCCGCAATCACGGCCGCGTTCGCGTCGGGCAATTATCAGAATCTGCGGGGCGCCTTTCGCGATCGCCTGCACCAGCCGTATCGGAAAAAACTGATTCCATTCCTGCCGCGCGTCATCACAGCCGCCGAAAAAGCTGGCGCGCTCGGCGCTTTCCTTAGCGGCAGCGGATCAACAATCGCTGCAGTCACGTTGACGAATCCGGAGAAGATTGCGGAAGCGATGCATCGCAAGGTTGAGAACCACACCGCCCGCACTGTTATTGTCTCCGCCGATAACCGCGGCGCCCGTCTTGTCCAATCACCGATCACCAGTCACTAATCACCATTTTCATCATGGGTCGCCGCCTTGAAAATCTAGAACAGTTCGGGATCGACGTTGTCCTCGAGCGGCGACACGGTTTTCGCGCCCGTACCTTGCGCGGGATTCTCTATTCTCTCTCTTTTATTTACGAACGTCTCGTTCAACTCCGGCTCTATCTCTACCGCAAACGCGTTTTCCGCGAGCGAGCGCTCGGTTGTCTGGTCATCAGCATCGGGAATCTGACCGTCGGCGGCACGGGAAAGACCCCGATCGTCGAGAAATTCGCGCGCGCGCTCCAATCCGGCGGTCGCCGGGTCGCGATCCTGAGCCGCGGCTACAAAAGTGTTCCGCGGAAGCGCAGTTGGCTCGATCGAATCCAGAAAAAAGATGTCGATCCGCCGCGTGTCGTCTCGGATGGAAAATCGTTGTTGCTCGATTCATTAACTGCCGGCGACGAACCGTACATGCTGGCGCATAACTTGAGAGACGTAATCGTCCTCGTGGACAAAGACCGCGTAAAAAGCGGCCGGTTCGCAATCGACAAATGGGACATTGATACATTGTTGCTCGATGATGGCTTGCAATATCTGCATCTTAAACATCGGCTCGACATGGTCCTGGTGGACCGACAAGCGCCGTTCGGTAACGAATTCCTGCTCCCTCGCGGCACTTTGCGCGAGTCGCCTCGCAATCTGCGGCGCGCGAGCTACATCTTCATCACCAAAAATACAGGCGAACCTAATGACGCGCTCATTCAACGCATCCGGCGTTACAATCGCACCGCTGAGATCATCGAATGCGCACATAACCCGCTCTATCTTCAGAATATTTATACCGGCGAACGATTGCCACTCGAACGCCTGCGTGATGAATTCATCGGCTCAATCTGCGGAATCGCCGTGCCAGACAGTTTTGAGGGCGGACTCAAAGCGCTGGGCGCACATGTCGATCTTGCGAAACAATACATCGATCATCATTACTACACGGAAGCGGAATTGCGGAGTTTTATCGGACGTTGCATCCGGCGCGATTTGGCCATGATCGTGACGACGGAGAAGGACGCCGTGCGCATGCCGCGCCTGCCGGAAGCCGAAGTGAAAGTGCCGATCTATTTCTTGCGCGTCGAGATCGAGATTCTGAGCGGCCACGAAAGCTGGGAACATTGCGTCGCGCGCATTTGCAAACCGCAGCCCATGCTCTCACCGGAACGGTTCTTTGCGTGATTTGTCATTCCGACCGAAGTCGAGGAATCTCTTACCATTATGCCCGAGAGAGCCGAACTAGTCGTCGAAAATCGCAAGATTCAGGTTTCGAATCTCGACAAAGTGCTTTATCCGAAGGTCGGGTTCACCAAAGGGCAGGTGATTGACTACTACATTCGTGTCGCACCGGTGCTTCTACCGCATCTGAAGGATCGACCGCTTACCATGAAGCGCTATCCCAACGGTGTGGAGGGCGAATTCTTCTATGAAAAGAATTGCCCGTCGCACCGGCCGAAGTGGGTGAAAACGGCCAAGGTCTGGAGCGAAGGCAATAACCGGATGATGGATTATTGCCTCGCGCAAGATTTGCCGACGCTCGTCTGGGCGGCGAACCTCGCTGACCTCGAATTGCACACGTCGCTCGCGCGCAAACGCGATGTCGCGCGCCCGACTATGATGGTCTTTGATCTCGACCCCGGCGCGCCCGCTGACATCGTCCGATGCTGCCAGGTTGGATTGTGGCTACGGGATCTCCTTGCGAAAATGAAATTGAAATCGTTTGCGAAAACCAGCGGCTCAAAGGGTCTGCAAGTTTATGTGCCACTGAATACGTCGGTCACGTTCGATCGAACAAAAGATTTATCGCGCGCTCTCGCGCAACATCTCGAAACAGATCATGCCGATCTTGTAACGTCGAATATGTCGAAAGCGGCCCGCAAAGGAAAAGTGTTCGTCGATTGGAGCCAGAACGACGAACACAAAACCACCATCTGCGTCTATTCGCTACGCGCCAAGGAAGAGCCGACTGTTTCAACTCCCGTCGCTTGGGATGAAGTTGAGAACTGCCTGAAAAAGAAGAAAGGTGGCCTCCTGAAATTCCGCTCCGACAAAACCATCGCCCGCGTCGAAAAAATGGGCGACCTCTTCGAGCCGCTCGAAAAACTCAAACAAAAATTGCCGAAGAGGTGGAAGCTATGATGTAATCATTACGGCAAAGATTATAGGACATGAACAGTCACGTATGGTTTGATGCGATCGGATGGGCGGGAGCAGCCGCACTTCTTGTTGCTTATGCGATGGTTTCCTCTAGGAAATTGGAAGGAGACTCAACGGCTTATCAATTCCTCAATATCGTCGGCAGCTTTTTTTTGGCTGTTAATACGATTTCTTACGGAGCTTATCCTTCTTCTTTCGTGAATATGATTTGGATAGGAATAGCAGCTTTTTCGATCGCAACTAGAAAGCGATCTCCTTCTCGTTAGGTCGCTGCGACGATGAATAGCAGTTTTGCCATATGCGCAAAGTGAATCTGAAAGATATTCCGGAACAGGAGCGAAAATCGCCAAAGGGCAAGTTCCACAAGTTCGTAAAGAATGTATCTGTTGCCCTCGGTCGCGAACCGGAGTCGCTCGATCTTGCGGAGCGGCATCCGTTTGATCTCGCACTGGTGCGGATCCCGAAAGGCAAATCATATTGCCCGTACCATTCGCACTCGGTGGAGTCGGAGCTATATCTCGCGATCTCCGGTCGCGGCAGTGTTCGTGATAAAGACGGATCGACAATGGTAAGCGCGGGCGACGCGTTCTTTTTCCAACCGGGCGAAGCGCATCAGCTCACCAACGCGGGCGAGGAAGATTTCGTTTACTACGTCATTGCCGATAATCCGCGCAGTGGAGGTACCGGAGATTCCTGTTTTTATCCCGATAGCGGCAAATGGGCGGTGGTGAGAGAGGGATTAGAAGAAGTAATCGTGAAAGGAAAAGAGGCCGACTATTTCGACGGCGAAGAGTAAAATGAATTAGGAAAAGGGAAAACAGGAAATGGGATCTGGAAACCAGGAGGCCATGAGGATTGCTTAGCCTTTCCTGCGCTCCTACTTTTCTGATTCAATCCCTTTTTCTCTGCGATCGCCGCCTACTCCGGCGCTAAATTGAGAACCATGGAAGCGAAGAAAGATTATCCGTACAAGACATATCTGAACGTTCTGCACAAGCCGCTGGAAGTGATCGATCTGCAAAAGCTCGTCGACGCGTGCACGGACAAATGGTGGAACCAGACGCTTTGCAAAGTGAACGATTCGGTGGTGCGGCTCGGGGTCATCGAGGGCGAATACCATTGGCATTCTCATAAAGATCTGGATGAATTCTTTTACGTAGTTGCAGGCCGTTTAATGATCGATCTCGAGGATCGCACCGTCGATCTTACTCCGCGTCAAGGATTCGTCGTGGCCAAGGGCGTGCAGCATCGCACACGGGCGCCGGAACGCACCGTAATCCTGATGGTAGAACGCGAGGATATTATTCCAACTGGCGATTAGACGAGCCGCGAGTGAAACAAGGAAACCGGGTAGGAGACGTCTTCGAAGTCGCTCGAGGTGACAAAATGCGAAAAGTAAATCTGAAGGACATTGAAGATTGGGAATGGAAATCGCCGGGCGGCAATTACGCCGCATCCTTCAAGGGAATTTCGGAAGCGCTCGGCCGCGATCCGAACTCGCTCGATTTGGCAAAACGGCATCCGTTTGATCTGGAATTGACGCGTGTGCCACCCGGCAAGCCGAATTTCCCATATCATTCGCATTCGGCGCAATGGGAACTCTACCTTGTCATCGCCGGCAAAGGCAGCGCCCGCGACGAGAACGGCACGACAGAAGTGGCCGCTGGCGACGCCTTCATTTTTGCGCCTAACGAGCCGCACCAAATCACAAATTCCGGCGAGGAAGATCTGGTCTATTACGTTATCGCCGACAATCCGATCGGCGAATCCGCCTACTTTCCGGATAGCGGGAAATGGAAAGTCAACAAGCTCGGTGACGAACGCGTAGTCGTGAAAGGAAAAGAGACCGATTACTTTGACGGCGAAGAGTAGATGCTTTCTGTAGAGGCAGCTGTGTCGGCTGTGCACTAGAGAATGCGGGCGACACGCCGCCGCTACAGTAATGCAGGTGAAAATAATTTCCGGCGGACAAACTGGAGTTGACCGCGCGGCGCTTGATGCAGCGCTGAAGCATGGAATCGATTGCGGCGGCTGGTGTCCGGCGGGACGCTTAGACGAATTCGGCCGGATTCCAGATCGCTATCCGGTGAAAGAACTGGCGGAGGGGAGTTTTGCCGAACGCACCTTGCAAAATATGAACGATTCGGATGGGACTGTAATCGTTTACCTTGAAAACCTGCGTGGAGGTACCGCATATACTGCACAGTGTTGCACCGAGCAGCAGCGACCCCATAAATTGATCGATGCGGCCAAGGTTTCCCCCCAAGACGCGGCGAAATTGGTTTTCGATTTTGTGCACGAATACAAGATCGACGTCCTCAATATCGCCGGCCCACGGGAGAGTGAATGGCCGAAGGGATACGATTACGCCTTCCGTGCACTAGAGATTTTCCTGGCTTTGTAGCGGCGGTCGTGTCAACCGCCGAACTTGAAAAGAGGCGCTTGGCACAAGCGCGCCTCGACAATCCTATTCGTATCTGAGCGCTTTGACCGGGTCGAGCCGCGCCGCAAAATACGCGGGAATTAATGCCGCAAACGAGCAGATGAGAAACGCGCTGATGCAGATGATTGCAACGTCCCTCGGGATGACTTCCGCCGGGATCGCGGAAAATTGATAGACCTCGCGCGGGAAAATCTCGATGTGCAATGTCGATGCCAGCCAGTGACTAAATTCGTTGCGGTAACGGATCAGCGTCATGCCGAGCCCAAGACCTGTGAGCGTTCCGAATAGGCCGACAACCGTTCCCTGGCCGAGAAAGACCCAGATGATTTGCGCGATGTTTGCCCCAAGCGCCTTCATGATCCCGATCTCGCGCCGCTTTTGCACCGTCACAGTGATCAGCGTGCTCATAATTCCGAAGGCTGCGACCACCACGATGAAGAACAAAAGGAAAAACATCACCGTGCGCTCGAGCCGCACTGCTTCGAAATATTGCCGGTTCATGTCGATCCAGGTCTGCGCGAATTCGGGCGGTTCGAGAAATCGTTCAATCGCTTGTTTTACACGCTCGGCGCTGTACGGGTTATCCGTTTTAATCGTGATGCCGTGTAATGCGTCCCCCAGACCATATAACTCTTGTCCAACATAAATCGGAACGAGCAAAAACTCAGAGTCGTGCAGATAATGACCGGTTTCGAAAATGCCGGTGACGGTTAGTTCCTTCGGCAGGATCACATCGCGCAATTGGTCGATCGCCTTTTTCTCTTCGTCGCCCTTGGCGTTCTCCAATTTCTTAATACCATCCAGAATCTGGCCGAGATTACCTGGCGAATAAATCGTGAGTTTGTCGCCAACATGAGCTTGCAATTTCCGCGCGAGCTCAACACCGAGTACGGTCGATTCTCCATCCAGATCGAGCTTGCCGTATTTGATGAATTTTCTCAGCGGAACTACTTTCTCCTCCTGCGCCGGATCCACACCGCGAATCATCGGTGCGAGCCGCCGGTTTTGAAATTCGACGATCACCGGCCCTTGGATGTAAGGAGCGGTTGCAACCACGCCAGGTGTGTTGTCGATCTTTGATTTGAGTGCCCGCCAATCGCGCAAAATATCTTCAGTGCTCACGAGAATGTGCGCGTCGAAGTCGATTACTTTTTGGCGCAGCTCGCGGTCAAACCCGGTCATCACCGAAATCACGAGAATCAGCACCGTCACGCCGAGCATCACGCCGAGGACGGAAATCAAGGTGATAATCGATAGGAACGTGCGCTTCGGTTTCAGATACCGGAGCGCCAGAAAAAGGCTAAATGGCAATTTCAAATCGGCGATACGGTGGCCGCGAATCCGCGGGTTTTCCAGACAAACTGTTGGCAAGGACGGCTCGGCGCGTCATCCGAAAAATCTTTCAAACGCTGTTTGATCCGGTTTGTAATTGACTCACCGGTGCGCCCGGCGGTCCCGTCCTACCCATTACTTCAGCGCGTGGGCTTTTAATTCTTCCAGCGTGACGAATTCGAGCGCCGATGAATGCGTGGCCTCAAGTTCGACTGGCGCTGCGACACCGTGCTCGAGGGCGTCTTTCCAGCGCGTGACGCAAACGCACCATTTATCGCCGGGTTCAAGCCCGGGAAACCCCCATTCCGGATGTGGGGTGACGAGATCGTTCCCGTCGAGTACGGAAAAATCGAGAAACTCGCGCGTCACCTTCACGCAGACCGTGTGAAGGCCGAGGTCTTCCGGGCCGGTGCGACAAAATCCGTCGCGATAGAATCCGGTGATTGGATCGCGACAACAGCATTTCATTTCCGTTCCGAGGACATTCGTGGGCATCGGCCAAGATTAGCATGCGAACGCGGCGGTGTTAAAGCGCTCAATCGTTAAATGGACAGTCGTTGAATTGCTAAATGATTGAACATGAAGCCCTCTCGCAATAACACGGTGGCTGAACCAGTAAACTGTAAGATGTCCACTGCAATCGCCTACTGGCTCACTCCGACTGAGCCGACACGCGGGTTTCTTGAAAAGCTTATTGTCGATCTAGCGCGGCGATTTGGTGGCCCCGTCTTTGAGCCGCACGTTACGATCCATGTCGGACCAGATCAGGCTGAGGTAGCCGAACAAATTGTTTCGCAAGTCGCAATGGGTTGCGAATCAATCCGATTGGAAGTGCTTGATGTGCATCACTCCAGGCAGTTTACGAAAACCCTCTTCGTGCAACTTGCACTAAACGCAAAATTGCAGGGGCTGAGCAAACTGATTCGCGGTGCCTCGCAAACTCCGTCTGATTACCAGTTGGAGCCGCACGTGAGCTTGCTTTACGGGAGCATGTCGCTCCCTGCACGGCGCGAACTGGCTCGTTCAATCCGGCTGCCGTTTTCGACCGTCGTTTTCGACTCGATCAAAGCGGTGCGCTGTGTGTTGCCCACCCGTAATCGCGTTGAAGTGGAAGCTTGGCGCGTGATTGCGACGAAGTCTTTCAATGAATAGCTGATTGAAATCTTTGCTGCCAGTCCGAGGCTGCACCAGGCGATACTGATGGAGGCGAAGACGAAAATTTTTGGCCAGCACAACGAAGCAACGATCAAACAAATCGAGAGATGCGTGGCGGCGGGAGGGGAGCGCGGCGTGCTTTGCGCCGATGGCCATAAAGGTTACGCGCAACCGATCGGTGGCGTAGTCGCTTACAAAGACAAAATTTCGCTCAGCGGCGTCGGCTTCGACATAGCGTGCGGAAATCTTGCCGTCCTGACAGATGTGAGACGCCACGAGATCGCGCCGAAGATCGACAAGATCATGGACGACGTGGTGCACGAGATTTCATTTGGCATCGGTCGCAAAAGCAAGAGGCGCGTCGAACACGAGTTGTTCGATGATCCGGCGTGGGAATTGAAACCGATGCGCGGGTTGAAACCAATGGCGGAAGACCAACTTGGCACGGTCGGTGGTGGAAATCATTATGTTGATCTCTTCGCCGATGAGGAGGACCGCATCTGGGTTGGTGTGCATTTTGGGTCGCGCGGACTGGGACACAAAACGGCAACGCATTTTTTAAAGCTCGCCGGCGGGACAGAGGGAATGGATGTGCCGCCGACGGTTGTCGATGAAAAATCAGAGCTCGGTCACGATTATCTTGTCGGAATGCATCTCGCGGGTCGTTACGCTTATGCGGGACGCGAAGCGGTCGCGCGACATGTCGCGCGCGGAATTTTAGGCACGAAAATTCTCGATGAAGTCCACAATCACCACAACTTCGCCTGGCGGGAAAAACATGATGGCGAGGAATATTGGGTCGTGCGCAAAGGTGCAACACCGGCGTTTCCTGGCCAAAAAGGTTTTGTTGGCGGCAGCATGGGTGACGATGCCGTAATCATCGAAGGAATCGACTCGCCGATCTCACGCGAAGCGTTATTTTCGACGATCCACGGCGCTGGAAGGCTCATGTCGCGCACCGCAGCCAAAGGACGCTTTGAAAAAGTTGGTAAGAAAAGGATCCGGCGCGAAGGTCTTGTCAGGCACGACGAGATGATGAAATGGATTGCCGACAAGGGTGTTGCTTTGCGCGGTGGCGATCTGGACGAAGCGCCGCAGGCATACCGCCGTCTTCCTGACGTGCTTGCAGCGCACGGCGGCACGATTCGAATTTTGCACACGTTGCGTCCGCTCGGAGTCGCCATGGCCGGACGCGACATTGTCGATCCATATAAGGATTAGTAGTAGTGCCGTGCGCACGTCGTCTGTTGCGCAGGGAAGCCGTGGCAACGTCCGTTACAATTCGATTATCCGGTAAGGCTTGCCGCTTTTTTGCAACGCGGCTGGCGCTGAGACATTGTAGACGGGAATGCCAGTCGCCGTTGCACCGTTGAGAATGCCGTTGTGCGCATGTCCGTGAAAGACGGCGCTCACGCGAAATCGATTGATTGGCTCTTCCAATCGGCTGGAGCCAAGAAAGGCGAAAATTTCGGGATCTTCTCCCTCCAGCGTGGCACGTATTGGAGAGTAATGCAGGACCGCCACTCGCCGATCTGTTTGCAATTTAACAAGCGCCTGCTCGAGGCGAACGGCGTGATCAATCGATTCCTGTACGAATTGTTTAATGAGCGGCTCGCCCCAAGCGTTTAGCATTCGGCGCCCAAAACCGCCACCGAATCCCGGGACACCAGCGAAGCCAATTCCACCGATTTCGATAGCTCCACCATTCAGCACATTAACGCCTGCGCCATCGAGAACTCTGCCAACAAGCTCCGCCTGTCCGGACTCGAAATCGTGGTTTCCGAGCACGGCGAGCATCGGAATTGTCACGGCAGCTCGAATATCGGCGACGAGTTCTTCCGCTTCTTCGGGAAGTCCATAATCGGTAAGGTCACCACAAAACAGCAGCATATCAGCACTGTGCGAGATCTCGGCAAACGCGTCGCGCAAGGCCCCGCGCGAGTGTTTGCCATAATGGATATCAGCGGTTGCGGCAATCCGGAGTGCGCGCTCAGCCATCGTCTTAAGAAACGAAATCGCGAGCTTGGATGGACGTTCTTTGCAGAATTGGCGAGCGTTCTGCGCCTGGGGAATGCACGCGCCGCCGTATTCGATTGCGTTATGATGGTGATGACCGCGAAAGCCGCAGCCAGAAAGGCGAAAGGCAAACGGGATGAATTTTATCGTAGGTCCATGGAGGTGCTCCAGCATGCGAACATTCCATTTTTAGTTGCTGGCGCGTCTGCGTTCCGATTTTACACAGGCATTTCGCGCCATACAAAAGATGTCGATTTGTACCTTCGACCGCACAATGTCGATGCAGCCCTCAATGCATTCGCTCGCGTCGGATACACCACGGAAAAAACATTTCCACACTGGCTCGCCAAAGCCACAAGTGGCCGGAATTGTGTGGATCTGGTTTTTCGTGCCGGAAATGGCCTTTGCGAGGTCGATGATTCCTGGTTTGAGCGGGCGCACAATCAAGAATTGCTTGGCTTGCGTGTCAAAATTTGTGCGCCCGAAGAAATGCTCTGGATGAAAGCATACATCATGGAGCGAGAGCGGTTCGATGGCGCCGACATTGCGCATATTCTTGAGAGCTGCGCAGACAAACTTGACTGGGCACATCTTCTTCGCCGATTCGGTCCCGATTGGCGCGTATTGTTGAGCCATCTGGTCCTCTTCGGTTACATTTATCCGAGCGAGATCGGACGAGTTCCCGCCGCCGTTATGAATGATCTAATCTCGCGATTGAAAGACGATATGCCCGCTATTGGCCCAGATCGCCTCTGTCGAGGAACGCTGCTTTCGCGGCAGCAGTATTTGGCGGATGTGCAGGAACGCAGATTTCGGGATGCACGGCTGGAACAACGTGCGCACATGGATGCGGGCGATATTGCGCATTGGACAAAGGCGATCGCAAAAGAGAACAAGGCGGAGGAAGCACCGGATTGAAATAGCAAGGCCAAATAGGCCTTCAACTCCAGGCGATTATGGAGTCGACGTCGATGTTGGCGTTGGACTCAGCTCGGCGGGCGCCGGTGAAAGCAAAGGCGACGGGCTTGATAAGGCAGTGGCGAGTTTTGCCCTAGCTTCGTCGAGCAAATTTTTTTCTTCGGCGTAAATTTTCACATCGTCAGCCGCATCGACATATTCCTTCGCCGCTTCGGTTTGATTTGCGTCAAGCAGCAACAGCGCGAAGTAAACGGCTGCATGCGGATCATGTAATTGGTCGGGTGGCAATTTTTTTATAATTTCAAGGCCTTGGTCGCTATGGCCAAGCCGGTCGAGTGAAAATGCATAAGTGACAGCACAATTTGTGTCGTTCGGCGCTCGATCGTAAGCCTCTTTTGCAAGGTCCTGCGATTCTTTTGTGTTTTGGCCGATATTAAGTCCAAGTCGCGCGAGGTCCGCTGTGATCGGCGGCTCATTCGGAGAGCTTTCGTGCAGGCGCTGGAGAATGTCATAAAGTTTTCCAGTCTCATTCTTTGCGCGATAGAGTCGCGCAAGCGCGTCGAGCGCTTCACGCCGCATTGGCGGATTCTTTGCAATACGCAGCCAGAGTTGTTCGGATTCTGTTTCAAGGTTCCATTTCGAAGCCAGACGCGCGAGAGCAAGTTCGCGCTCTGGTCGTTCGTCTGTCGCTTGTTCGGCCGAGCGCCACAACTTCTCGAATTCAGTATCGGTGGCGTGCTGTGATTGCCGTGTCGCAATTGCCTGGTAGGCAAAGCGCAGGTATTCAGAGTCGCCCCACGAGCCGCTGCGCGTCCAGCGTTTGAGACGCGACCAGTTGTTTGCCTCCGCATATGCCCCTGCGACTGTGATGGATACCGGCGGAGAATTAATCTCGTCTCCCGGCAATTTATCAATCCATTTAACGATCTCGCCGGCGAGCCCATTGTTGTTCATCCAGTCCATAAGCGACGCGAGATCGGACGGATTGCGTGCGGCAAATGGTTTCACCCCGTCCAGCAGAAGGCGAAATTTCTTGTCGTCTAGCTTTCGATAAAAGTTCAGGCAGAGCAGATAATCGCCAAAGGTGACCTGCTGTGACATCTGAAGCT
>Ga0137395_10001098_pt1 | contig 12294 bp, 9 predicted proteins | sample czobulk216metaG_FD_108283 | JGI IMG/M metagenome (GOLD analysis project Ga0137395, IMG submission 108283) | Vadose zone soil microbial communities from Angelo Coast Range Reserve, California, USA - czobulk2.16 metaG | ecosystem: Environmental > Terrestrial > Soil > Vadose zone | place: USA...
ATCCTGTAAAGCGCCGAAGGGAACGTCCTCCGACGCCTTACAGTCAGTTTCGTGAAATCTAGAAGTTCACCTTCATCCCCAGCTGCATAACGCGGGGATCGCGCGTCGAACTGATCTTGTTGAACGAGCCGGAGATCGCGCTTTGCGAAGTGCAGCAGATCGGGTTGGTGTGGTTGAAGGTGTTAAACGTTTCCCAACGGAATTGGCCGCTGAGGCGCTCCGTAAATTTGATGTTCTTGAACAAAGACAGGTCGGTTCGCCAGAAGCCAGGCCCGCGAACGGAGCCGGGACGGCTGGTGCCGACCGTGGTTTGCGTGGCATCGGGATTGGCGAAGGCACTCGCGTTGAACCAAGAATTGAAAGTATGCGGAGCGCCAGCGTTGGGATCGCCGACGAGATTCGGGCGGCAACCCACGGGAGAAGCGCCGAGGAGGCAACCGGTGCCAGCAGGATCGTTGCAGCGAGCAGTGCTTCCGAGGCCCGAACAAATGCCGTTGCCCATGACCGGGGTCAACGGAAGCCCAGTCTGGAAAGTCTGCACGCCGGAGAACTGCCAGCCACCGAAAATGTGGCCGACGGTACCCTGCTGCGAACGCATCCACGGAAGTTCGTAGACGAAGTTGGCTGTGAGCACATGGCGGCGATCGGCCACAGTAGGACCGTAGTTGTTGCGAAAGTCGCCGCTGACCTGGGGAATGGCAGCGCCGCCAGTGCTGCGGTCGGCTGGATCCGTGGTGAGGCCGTGAGACCAAGTATAGGCGACGCTAACGAAGGAGTTCCCGGAGAACCTTTTCTGGGCTTGAGTCTGCAGCGAGTGATAGTTGGAAGTAAACAGGTCCACAAAGAACAAGCCTGGACCGTAACCGGCATAGGGACGAACGACGGCCAGCTGATTCGACGGCGTGGTGTTGTTGATCGGCGCAGTGATGGCGACATTGTTCGTCGAGCCCGGACCGGCGTGGCAAGGAGTTGCGGTTGTGCAATTCAAGTACGAAGCGACAGGAGGCTGGTTTAAATCCTCGAAGCCGGGCAAGTGGATGCCGTTCGAGCCGTAGTAGCCGATGTCAAAGAGCCAGGAGTTCCCGATCTGGCGTTGGACGTCCAAACTCCACTGCTGAGAGTAGGGCGACTTGTAGTCGACCGGCATCCTAGACTGAATAGTGAAGGGCGCGATATTCGCTCCGGCGGTCGTGCCGGCCGCGGGATTTGATAGCGTGGTGAGATTGACAGTAAGGTTCGTGAGGAAGCCCTGACTGAGGCCGACGTTGAGCTCGGGGTTGCCGAATTCAAGGCCGTTGTCGAAGAACATGCCGTATCCAGCGCGGATCGAAGTTTTGCCGTCGCCGAACGGGTCCCACGCGATGCCGAGGCGCGGGGCGATAGCCTTGTTGAATTCCTTCCCGACCTTGCTGCCGAATGGCGACTTTGTTCCCGGAAAGCCGTTAAAGGTCGGCGGATCGGCAAAGATAAGGCCGTTGAGGGGACTATAATTGGGATTGCAAGTGCTGGCGGTCGGAACGCCATTGACAGTGGAGACATCCGTGGAACCACTGGACCTGATACAGGGCGCCTTCGCCGGATCATAAAAAGCCACGTCGAAGTTGACGAGACGGCTGCTGCCGCCCGGGCCACTGGCGTCCGTGGGCTGCCGGAAGAAGGAGTGGCGAATTCCATAGGTGATGGTCAGGTTCGGCCTGATGCGCCAGGTGTCCTGCCCGTAGTATTCGAACTGGTTGTCAAAGATGTTTGCGGTGACGTCGAGCGAGGCCTGCTGAAAGGAGCTCAACTGGCCAAGCAGGAAGTTTGCGAAGGACTGCTCAAAGTTGAAAGGACAGGCAGGCAATCCTGTCGTGCCGCAAACGGTAGGGTTGGCAGTCGCCGTGGGAATGTTGGTTGTATCGAACGAGTACAAGCCGTTGTTGAAGCCGGTTAACTGGTTCTCATGTTTATTGTAGTGGTAATAGATGGCACCGAATTTGAGGGTGTGGCGGCCGAGAACCTTGGTGACGTTGCCGTGGACGGTGTGATTGACGTTGTAATCGCGGTAGGGACCGAATGCGTCGATGGAGGAGCCGCCCGCATTGGTGAATGTACCGCCGGTAAACGTCAGGCTAGGAACACGGCCAACAACGTTGGCGAACGGCAGTGTGCTGCCGATAGCCGATTGGATATGGGGAGACTGCGAAAAGTTCACAGCCCCAATGACGTCGCTGAGGATCGCACCGTAGGAATAGCGATACCCGCCGTCGATGATGAGCGTCGGCGTCGGTGTGTAGATAGCGCCAATGCTGTACTGGTGTCCGGGAGAATTTGTGGAAGTCGTCAAAACTCCCGGAATCGAAAGGGTTCTGAAGAGACCGCCCTGTTCGAGAGTGGGATTGCTGTCATGCAGAAACTTTCCATTTAGCGCGAGCTTGGGACCGAAGGTATGGTCAATCTTGATCATATCTTCGCGGAAGTTGAAGACGTTTCCAAGAGTTCCGATGAACCCAAAAGGATTGGAAGCCGTAGCGGCATTGGGCGCAGGGAACTTCGAGAAGATGTCCTGAACGTACGCTTGGGCGATTGAACTAATGTCCGCAGGATTGATCGTCGTGCCGTAGGTCTGGCAGGCTCCGGCGACGCCGTTGGCGTTGACCCATTTCGTGCAAACCGGGTGCTGGAATTGGCCGCTGGCCATGCCCGAGTAAGGGACGGTGGCAGTAGGCGGATTGGTGTAGGTGACGATGCGGCGAGCTTCTTCTGAAAAGAAAAAGAAGGTTTTGTTGCGCCGCGGGTAGATCTTGGGAATGTAGACAGGGCCGCCGATAGTGCCTCCGAAATTGTTGTAGCGAAGAGGCGGGCGCTTGATGTTATTCGCGTTATTGAAAAATGCGTTGGCATTGAGATCATCATTGCGGAAGAATTCGTAGAGGCCGCCGTGGAGATCGCTCGTGCCGGAGCGGGTGATGACATTGATCTGCGCACCGGCGGAACGGCCAGACTCCGCGTCGTACACGCCTCGGACAACACGAAACTCGCTGATCGCGTCAATGCTCGGGAAAGAGAGCAGCGTGAGGTTGGAACCTCGGTCGACGTTGTCCGCGCCGTCGACCTGCCAATTATTTTCCTCTCTGCGGTTGCCGTTAATCTGGAAGGTTATCAGGTTGGTGCCAATTGGAGCCGTGGCTCCAGGAAAAATCTGGTCGGCGTTGCCGGAATCGGAGGCCCCTGGCACCAAGAGCACCAGTTGCGCGTAGTTGCGGCTGTTCAGTGAAAGCTCGCGGAGCTGCAGGCCGGAAATCACGCCCGTGGCAGTGGCGCTCTGCGTGTCAACCTGCAGCGCGTTGGCTTCCACGCTTACGGTTTCACTCACCGCGCCAATTTCAAGCGTGAAATTTACGGCTAGCTTGTCACTAACGTTCAGCACCAACCCGCTGTGCACAACCTTCTTGAATCCGGCGCTCTCCACCGTAACCGAGTAATGCCCAACAGGCAGAAGCGGCGCTGCGTACTGGCCGTGGTCATCGGTCGTAAGCGTGCGCACCAAGACCTGCTGGTCCGTATTGGTTATGGCGACCTTGGCGTTGGGCACAACACCGCCTTTGGAGTCCATCACCGTGCCTAAGATCGAGCCCGTGGTTTCCTGTGCCGTGGCTATCCCACACATCCCGGCACTCAGCCCCACAACCAGCAACAAAACGAATAACCTTCGCATCACCCACCCCCTTGAACTCAACTGACGATTTCAAGCTGCCGGGTCAAACGATTTACCACCCTGCAGCGGTCCCCCCGGTAAATCGACTTTACAAATTCGACTGGCTCCCCATTATGAAGGTAAGCCGTGCGCGTGAAGCGGAACACTGGCGACTTCTCGCGAACGCGTAGCAGCTTCCCCTCCGCCGCTGTCGCGACCGAAGCCTCCGCCACTTCATCGGCCATGTGCACCTGCAATCCGTATTGCTCCGTCAATGCCCGGTACAGCGACCCACTCGGCTCGAAGTTCTCCAGCAAATCCGGGCACAGCCGCGCCGGCAGATGCGTCGCTTCAACACACAGCGGCGCCGAATCCGCCATCCGCACGCGCCGCAAGAGAATCACTTCTTCGGAGGGGTCCAAGTGTAGCGCCTCCACGACATCTTCCCCGGGATGAATTTGCCTGAACGCCAAAACTCTTGACCGCGGCTCCGACCCGCGATCCTTCATTTCTTCACTGAACGAAAGCAGTTGCCGGAAATTCTTTTCCAGCTTCATCCGTGAAACAAATGTGCCTCTACCGCGCTGGCTGAACGCCAGCCCGCGGCTGCACAGGGATTTCAGCGCCTGCCGCGCCGTCATCCGGCTGACGCCCAGTCGCGCCGCGATTTCCTGCTCCGAAGGCATCAATGCGCCCGGTTTCAGTTCGCCTGTCCGGATCTGCTCGCTCAGACTCTGCTGAATCTGGTAGTACAGCGGCACCACGCTTTGCCTGTCGAGAACGACGGCTCCCACGCGCATCCCCCATCCAGTTGTATAGACGACTGGACATATATAACTCACCGCCCCCGCTGTCAAGCAAATACGTCCAGCTTCCCATTGCCATCACAAGTCACGGTCTCTCCCGCGCTCGTCAAGGCTCGCACCCTGCAGCCCTGATTCGAGTCCTATACCCTCTCGGATATACTGTGCCGGCTCATGGGAAACAAACTCTCCCTGCCGCAAGTCCTTGGGATTGCCGCCCTGGCTACGCCGCGCCTTAGCTCAACCTTTCCTTGACTTTCCTCAACATTCTAGTATATTACTTTATAGGTAAACGTCGTAACTTTCTAGCCGCAATCGATCCCTCAAGGCGGTGCGGCTCTTCATCCCCTGCTCCTCCAAATCATTTAGAATCAACACTTACAAAACTGTATCAAAACTAACGACTTTAACCTTCTTTAGAATCAACACTTGGTGAAAAACATAGGGGTGGGGGAGTCCAGCAAGAATCCAGCGAGGATTTCCCCGACCTGAACGGCCTTGCTTCAGGACGCGGATCTGCCGATTTCAGGGTTAATGATCGGCGGACTCGCCAGAATTAAGAGGTACAGAGGCTCGGCGACTATGAAAAGGCGCGGGTTTCGGGCGGAGACATCAAATCCGCGCAAGGCAAACTCGCACTTAAGCTCAAAGATCCTCGGCTCTCCCGAGCGCGGCGCAAACTTCCATCGGCCCACACTCTCTGCAGCTGCTTGCTGTAGAAGCGGATGCCCTTTCAGAATTTCCACATGCTCAACGGTTCCACTTTCGGCAACGGAAACCTGAAGCACAACAATTCCCGAAATGCGGGTCTGTCTTGCGAGTGGGGGATACGCGATTGGTTCGAGGTGGACGGCGGAAAGGTCCGAACGTCCGGCGAATAAAACATCCCCGTTAATCTCCTCCCGCGCGAGCTTCTTGCGTACTTTTTCGAATTCGTCTCCCGGCTGCCACTCGATTGCTTGCGGCTGCGTCGCGGCGGAAAGGCCCAGTTCATATCCGAAACGGGCCATCTCTGCCAGGCCTTTGATATCCCAATCGGTGCGATACTCGTCGCTCGGCTGATGGTAATGATTCTTCACATAGTCCCGCGCTTGCGCCTCGCCCCAGGCAACGTCGTGCCCTTTGAACTTAAGCCCCTGGCTAATTGAAAAGGAAGGAATACCTACGCGCGCCAGGCTGAAGTGATCCGAGCGGTAATAGTGACCGGCTTCCGGATTCGCGTCGGGTCGAATGGCAAATCCAAACTCCTTCGCGGCTGCCTCCACCGCAGGATAAAATGTGGTTCTCTCCGCCCCGGTGACTTCTACTTCTTCCGGCAGGCCTAAAGGAGCCAGAGCGTCAAAATTTAGGTCCAGGATTGGATCTGCGTACAAAAATTGCAGCTTCTTTCCCAAAAATTCGGACCCTAGGAGGCCCTGCTCCTCGGCGGTCACAGCGGCGAAGAGTATCGACCGGGGCGGCGCTTTCTTGGCTTTCGCCCAAGTCCGCGCCAGCTCAAGCAATATCCCGCATCCCGTGGCGTTGTCCACTGCCCCGTTGTAAATATTGTCGCCGGTCTCGCTCGTGTCGATCCCGAGATGGTCGTAATGAGCGGTGTAGAGAACCGCCTCGTTATTTCTGTTCGGGTCGGACCCTTCCAGCAGGGCCACCACGTTGTGCGAAACAATGGGCCGCATCCGGCTCGCCACATGTGCCTTCAATCGAACCGGCAACTCGACAGGCTGGAACTCGCGGGTCTGGGCCTGCTCGAAGAGTTTGTCCAGATCGAGACCGGCCATTCCCACGAGCTTTTTTGCCACCTCAAGTTGAATCCAAGATGCGGCCTGCAGTTTTGGTGTTCCATCTCGCTCCAGATACGAGCGCTCGGTGCCCCAGGAATTGCGGACTACATTCCATCCGTAACTCGCGAGGTCGCTGCGATGAATGATCAATGTTGCCAGCGCTCCGCGGCGAGCAGTCTCCTCAAACTTGTAGGTCCACCGGCCGTAGTACGTTAGGGCCTTCCCCTTGAAGAATTTCGGATCGTTCGAAATCGGCTCGTTGACAAACAGCAGCGCTACCTTACCTTTCAGGTCGTAGCCCTTGTAATCGTCCCATTGGTATTCCGGTGCAGCTATTCCATAACCGACGAAAACCACCGGCGCATCCACATCCGCAGATTCCGCTTGGCTCTCGTTGCTGGTTACAAAATCGTCGAGATTCTTCAGCGCCACGGGCTCCCCGCTCCCGGGTACGAGAGTGAATGCGGTAGCCGCTAGCGTCTTCATACTCACCATTGGCACGCTCTGAAAGTAGGTCCCTGGGTCCGAAGCCGGTTTCAATCCGTAGCTCTTGAATTGCGCGGCAATGTAGTCCGCGGCCGCGTCGCCTCCCTTTTGTCCCATGCCGCGCCCCCCGAGCGCGTCGCTCGCCATATACCTCACGTGCGCGCGAATCTTTTCCGCGTCGATCCGTGCCGCCGGCTTTTTCCGCGCGGCGTTGGTGGTCGTAATCTGGCAGAGGGCGGCAAACGCGAGCAGCGTGGATAAATAGATGGCAACGCGTTTTCTCACAAGAATTCCCCCGGAGAGTAAAAACACTATTTTTTCACGCGATCCTTGAGGAGATTTTTCAGCTCGCTCATGAATTCCTGGACGTCCTTGAAGTCCATGTACACCGACGCAAACCGCACGTACGCGACCTTATCTAGCTTCTTCAGGCGGTGCATGATCATTTCGCCGATTTCCGTGGTGGTCAGCTCGCGTTCCGTGGATTCCTGAACCACACTTTCGATTTCATCCACAATCGCTTCGAGTTTCGGCGTCGCCACGGGTCGTTTTTCGCACGCTTTCAAAAGTCCCTGTAAAATTTTTTGACGCTCAAAGCGCTCGCGGCGGCCGTCCTTCTTGATCACCATGTAGGGAATTTCGTCGATGCGTTCGTAGGTCGTGAACCGGCGGCCGCATTTCAAGCACTCGCGCCGGCGTCGAATCGTGTCGCCGACGCGGCCTTCCCGCGAATCAATCACCTTGTCGTCGATCTGCGCGCAAAAAGGACACTTCACTGGGCTGAGTCTCCTTGCTGGGCGGCGCCTTCAATGGCCGCTTCTTTTTCGTGTTCCGCCAATTCCCGCAATTTTCCAAGTGAAAGACCTTCATGGATCAGCAGCGGCACGCCCGCAAGACTACACGCCGCAAACGTAATCAGCCACAGCACAATGGACGCCGCTAGAGCCGCCTCAGGTTTTACGAGAAGAATCTTTGTGTACGCGCCAAATGAGGCAGCTTGAGAACCACCACCGACCCCTGGCAATTGCAATATGGAGCCCACCAGAGTAACCGCCAATACAAGCATGGCGTCAGAAAGAGTTAGTGTGCTTAACGTACCGCCAAAACTCCTCGCGACCCAAAGATATATGACCAGCACAAGAAACCAATGGACCGCCGAATATAACACTGCAAGCGTCAAATCGCGCCAGTCCCCAATGGTTTGCACACCACGCGCTACCTCGAGCACAATACCGGCAATCTTGCCGCGCCAACCGTGCGCCCGCAGCCAGCCCTGCAGCTGCCTTTCGAGCAACGCCGTCCCGTGAAAGCGGAGATAGACGAGCAACGAAGTTGCCGCAAGAATTCCTAGGACGAGAACGGATGCCGCTGGCTTTGCCGCTTTCTCTAAGGCGCGCGCTGTTTCGCTACTCATGGCGTCCGCGCGGAATCGAAGGAGCGCGATTGTTGCGATCACGGCCATGCTCGAGAAATCAAAAATCCTTTCCAGCAGATAGACGCCAAACATCCCCGATATGGGTAACTTTTCTTTTTGCGCCAGGAGAACGGGCCGTACAGGTTCGCCCGGACGGCCCAGCAATTGGAGCGCGGAAAATCCTGCGAGCGTCATCTTGTAGATATTCCAGAAACTCGAAGGCCCCAAGTTTTGCTGGAATACTTTCCAGCGAAGCGACCTCACCGCATAACACACGTAAATCGTAATGAGCGAAAGAATCAGGTAGTAAGGATTTGCGCTGCGGACGGCGCGGAGCATTTCTGCGGCGCTGAATTCAGAATGACGGAGCATCCCGGTCGCGTGATAGACCACATAACCCAGCACCAGCAGCCCGATCAGGACGACAAGAAACTTCCTCGACGATTTTTGCATGCGCTGGTCAGCCTAACGGGCGCGAGCACTTGCGTCAAGTTGTGTGTCCGGGCGATATTTCAGTTTGCCCTAATTTTTTGGCGGTGCGGAGGGCAGCTTCTTCGCCGGTGCGGAGGGCGCTTTCGCTGGAAAGGCCGTCCAGGTAGTCGCCGCAGAGATCGAACGGAGAATTCCGAATGCCGAGCTGCTTGCGCAGAGCAGTCATTTCTCGCAGGCGGCCGGGCGGAAATTGCGCAATGCCGATGTTCCAGCGGACGAGATGGACGAAGAGAACTTTGCCGCGGCATTCGGGGAAATTTTGTTCGACCACATCGCTGGCTTGCTGCCTGATGGATTCGTCGCCTGCATCCAGACGCCGAAGCTGGGGAGTGTCCCACAGATAAACCCCGGCCATGCCGGTTCCCGCAGGACAACGGTTAGGAGCGCGCAGATGTTCCATTTCAATTTCGGCGCCGGGAACAACATCTTCCGTGAATGCATAACCAGCGTAGGGAGTATTCGGCGGCTTCGAGAGCGCCACTGCCGCGTTCACAATCCGGGAATATCGCGCGCGAGAAACCAGAGCGCGAATTTCTTCAGGGAGACTCGGGCAAATTGTAGGAACTAGCTGACCAGGAAGGGCGAAGATGACGGCACGGGCGCGAAGAGTTTGCGGCTTCTTCTTTACTTCGGCTTCGACCTGAACTCCTGAATCTCTTTGCTCCACGTGCAACGCGCGGGCTTCGGTTAGAACTTTTACTTCGGAAGCCACGGCTTCTGGAATGCCATCGACACCATCGGTGAGATTCCACTGGCCTCGGACCAGCAAGTTCCACAGCACTTGCATGAGAATCACGCGCGAAGAGGTATCGACAGCTCCGCCGACGGGACCATTCAGACCGGGGAGAAAGACGTGGTCGAATACTTCTTCCCCGCCAATTCTCCGGAAATACGCGCGCGCGTCTTCACCATCGAGGGAACCGCTGCGAGTACTGCAGCCGTGGATGAGAGCTCGATTATGGCGCAGCAAGTCCAATCCAAAACGGACGCTGGCAAGGCGGCCGCGCCAGGAAATGCCTGGATCGAAGAGCAGGTCTTCGAAGCGTCCGCCGCGGTAACCGCGGCATCCGGCAGCGTCTTGAATCCCGACGCTGAACTTGCCCTTGCACACTAGCGGCGAAAGGCCCAACCGCTTCACGAGAGCGCGCATGGAACCGAAGCCATTTCCGAAAAGCGTAACGCCGCGGTCGATCACGAAGCCGTTGACGCGGTCGGTGGTCATGCGGCCGCCGACGCGGGACTCGGCTTCCAGCACCAGTGGCTCAAGTCCGCGATCCTGCAAGCGCATCGCGGCACCGAGCCCCGCGATGCCTCCGCCGATGACAATGACATCCGCGTCTCGGCTTTGGCCGCTCATCAAGCTGCTCCTTAACGGCGGGTTCCGGCGAAGAGATCGACAGCCTGCGAGCTGCGCGCGTACCTCACATCGTTGAAGCGTTCGCGCAGAAACTTTTCCCAATCCTGGCGCTTGGTGACGTGATGGATGACTGGGCCGAAGATGATGTAGTTATGCGCGTCCCATCCGTGTTCGAAAAGGAGGGCTTTTCCGCCGGGCTTCAAGATGCGGATCGCTTCGCTGAAGAGTTTTTCGCGCGGGCCGCCCGTGGGGATTTCGTGCGTGCCGAATCCGAAGCAAACTGCTTCGCAGGAAGAGTCCGCCAAGGGCACCATGAAATGATCTGCCTTGGAAGGAACAATTCGCGGATTGCCAGTGGGAGGAAACTCCAGATCGCGGACGTCCTGTACGGCTTCTTCTGGAGATTCGCCTTCCACGTTCCAGCAATCGACGGAGTGAATGGTGGCTTCCGGCAGAACGTCCGAAAGCAGAAAAGCGTGACGATAGGTTCCGATGTGCAAGTCGGCGACGGTTACTCGGCCTTGCACTCCGCCGAGTTCAACGAGCCGGCGGATGTAGACCACGCCCGGATGGCCGTACATCCGGTACAATCCAAACAGAGAATACGCGAGAAGGAGCAGGCCGATTTCAGCGAGCGCCATAGCGGCCCAAAACGCCGGGTCGTAGTGAAGCAAGACTCCGATGACCCCGAGCGGAATTCCAATAGCGAGAAATTTTTTCGTGATTCGCCAGTAGTCGCGGCGGCTGACGTAGACGGCGCGTCCCCAGTACCACAGCGCGGAAGGCCGCTCTGCCGCTACGGTTGCCGGGTACCAGTGTGAGAGTGGATCGTGTGTCTTTGTCATCGCTCCTCCTCGAATTCGAAATTCCGACTGCGCCGTATTTCTTCGAATAAAACTTCTAAAACTCTCCGGTCCAGCCGGCATCCTGCAACATTTGCAGCACCTTCGTTTGGAAGGGCTGAACAAAAGGACGAACAAGGGCCGAGTTGGTCAACTCAATGGCCTGTGTCAGAAGATCCAGAACGCCGTCCACAAGCTTGTGCGTCCTCTGCTGCCCTTTCGTTTCGTCATAGATCAAGAAGAGAATCGTCCCAAGATGCACGAGCCAAAGGGCGGCGGGAAGAAGCTTCTGCATTTCCTCGCTGACGTTTGATCCTGCGATTGCTTCGCGGAAGATGGTCATGCTTTGCGCGCGCTGAATCTGCGTGCCTTTGCCGAAGACAGAGAGCGGGTGGTGTGGATCACCAGAGTACCGAAAGAGCGCTCCAAGGAAGCGGCGGTCGTCTTTCAGAATTTCCAGCTTGGAATGAAACGCAACGCCGAGGCGTTCGCGAAGGCCAGACTTCCCTTTCCACTCTTCACGCGCCTTTTCGGAGTGGATGCGCTGCACTTGGTCGTAGTAGGCGGAGACCATGGCTTCCTTGCTGGGGAAATAATAATAGGCGGCACCGGTAGCGACGTCAGCAGCGCGGGCGATGTCCCGCATGGTTGCGGGTTCGAAGCCGGATCTGCGAAACAAGTCGAGGGCCGTCGCCAGGATTAGCCCTTTGGTTTTTTCGCCTGCTGCTTTTGTGGCGAGATTCATGAAGTCACCGGCTACTTGAACACGTTCAAATGCTACAGCAGAGCTCTCACTCTTGTCAATAGAGAAATGAACGCGTTCAAGTCGTTTCTATAAACGCTATGTTTTCAGCGTGGTATGATCCCAACGTGGGAACTTCGTTGAGCAACTGACCTTTACGAGCCGCTCCTGCGCTCTCAAGCGATTGATCGTGAATCACTCCCGATCGCAATCGCAGCGCCCGCGGCACCGCTATTTGATTGATTTTCTTGTGTCTTAGGGGAGCGGTGAGTAAGATGCCCAGCAGAACGGTTGGCAATTCAGGTCTGATCCTGAGGGGAACATTTCGAGAGCATTTTACGTTCCATAGTTGGCAGGCCGAGATGGACTGCCAGACGGTTTTTTGAGAGAGAAGCCGGCTCGCAGGCACGCCTTGCACCGTAGCAGGTCATGAGGCTGAAGATACGTTGGAGCAGGATGCCCAACTGGTCCAGCAATGCCTCCAGGGCGACGGGTCGGTCTGGGAGGAACTTGTGCGTCGCCACAGCAGGCGCATCTTTAACATCTGCTACCGGTTCACGGGAAACCGAACGGAATCCCAGGACCTGTCGCAAGATGTTTTCCTCCGGGTATACCGAACTTTAGGCAGCTATCGTTCGGCCCATGGCGGATTCGCAACCTGGATGACGAGCGTGACGCGCAATCTGCTGATTGACCATTAC
>Ga0137395_10001099_pt1 | contig 12274 bp, 11 predicted proteins | sample czobulk216metaG_FD_108283 | JGI IMG/M metagenome (GOLD analysis project Ga0137395, IMG submission 108283) | Vadose zone soil microbial communities from Angelo Coast Range Reserve, California, USA - czobulk2.16 metaG | ecosystem: Environmental > Terrestrial > Soil > Vadose zone | place: USA...
GGGAAAGCGTTGCGCAAAAACGCGAAGAATGTAAGCAGCGTAAGAGTGTCCGGCCAGGACATAAGGTTTGGGAACGTGCACCGCGTCCAGCCACTGGTGAAGCTCGTCGGCCATGCGAGAGAGGCCGCACTGGCGATGGGTTGAAGTGCTCCAACCCAATCCGGCGCGATCATAGCTGTAAGTCGCGGTAAGGGCCGCCAACTGCGGCTGCAACACGCTCCAGTTCAGAGATGAAGCGGCGATGCCGGCTTCCAGCACGATAGCAGGCGCGCCGGCGCCGAGCTGCTGAACGTGAACGGTGCGGCCGGGAAATTTAACCAACGTTCCCGGCGGGTGAAATTTGCGGTCGTCACGCCAGAGGCAAAGTAGCTGGAGTGCCGCCTGAACCAGCAAAAGGCACAGAAAGAGAAGTAAAAGCGTGATCAACACCGCGCACGCCTCCTCTGACCCTATGCTACCTGAAAAGAAAAGGGCCGCAACGCCCAGGACGCGGCCTTTTTCGATCGACAAAGATCACAATCGATCTTTACTTGATGATCTTTATTTGATGACTGCAGCGCCGGCATTCGCGCATTGACCATCCTCGTTACTCTGAGCGCCGGAGACGCCGATCGCGCCGATGATTTTGCCGTCGGCCAGAATGGGCACGCCACCTTCTACCGGCACAGCGCCTTCCAGCCCGAGCACGCGCATGCCGTCGCCGCCCTTAGCCAGCGCATCCTGAAACGCCTTGGTTGGGCGCTTGTACAGCGCCGCCGAACGGGCTTTATTGATAGAGACGTTGGCGCTTCCAAGTTGCGTGTTGTCCGTCTTCTCGTAATAGACAAGGGTGCCATTGGGATCAACGACGGCCACAGCCATGACCCAATGGTTCTTGACGGCTTCTGCCAGCGCCGCCGCGGCAGCTTTCTTGGCGTCTGCAACGCTGATGGGCGGCCCGTAAGGATTAGGCAACATCTGCGCCTCCAGTCCCAGGGCGCAAAACGCCAGCATCAGGGCAGATAACATTTTGAGAATGCGCGATGACATGGTAGCTTGCTCCTCTTCTTTTCGCATGCGAGCGATGTTTGATAAAGAGATTCATGTGATTCAACACTCCAGAACGAAGTATTTAGAGAATCAGCGGCAACTGCCAGAACTCGATTCACCGGAAAACCGCAAAGCGGTGAGGCAATGGAGTCTAAGGCGTTCGCAGCCTCTCGTCAAGGAGCCGGCCGTCGACTTCGCGATCGGGAAAGTCAAAAACTTACCGCTGATAAACGCTGATGACGCGGATGAGAAGAATTCCCGTTTCTTTTTCGATCAGCGCTGTCAGCGCTCATCAGCGGTGAGATTTTTCTTTTCGATCGCGGCGCACGTTAGAATGCTGAAGACAAAATGGAACCAATTTCGCATTTCTTCTATTCCGACCGGCTGAAGCTGCAATTCTGGGACTACGGACAAGACGGCAAGCCCGCGCTGGTGCTGGTGCACGGCGGGCTGGACCACGCACGCAACTGGGACTGGGTGGCGCGATCGCTGCGCGAGCACTACCACGTCTACGCGCTCGACCTGCGCGGCCACGGCAACAGCGCGTGGGCGCCGGGTGCGATGTACAGCGTGGCGGAGTACGTGCTCGATCTCTCCGCGCTGCTCGACATCATCAATGAGTTTCCCATCCGGCTGGTAGGACACTCGCTGGGCGGGATCGTTGTGCTGCATTACGCGGGGACCTACCCGGAACGTGTGGCCAAAGCCGTGTCGATTGAGGGCATCGGTTTTCCGCCGACGCACCGGATCTATGGGCCGGCTTCCGAGCGCCTGCGCTATTGGATCGAGGCGGTGCGCGGCATCGAGAAACGTATGCCAAAGAGTTATCCCAGCCTGGAGGCGGCTGTGGCGCGCATGAAGGAAGCCAATTCGCGCCTTTCGGACGAAGTTGCGCTCAACCTGACGCTGCACGGCACCAACTGGGGGCCGGACGGCTCGCTGGTGTGGAAATTCGATAACTACGTGCGGGCGCTCTCGCCGCTGATTCTCAACGTGCAGGAGAGCGCACAGGTCTACGGCCAGATCACCTCGCCAACGCTGCTCTTCTGGGGATTGGAAAGCTTTGCGCCCGTTCCCGACGACGATCCGCGCGTAAAAGCCATGCGCAACTGCCGGATGGTCACGGTGCCAAAGGCCGGCCACTGGGTGCATCACGATCAGCTGGAGTTATTTTTGAGGGAGACGAAGGGGTTTTTGGGGTAATGAGAAGCTTTCGTCGCGAACGAGGATTGATTCTCCTTGGGATAAAGAGAGCAGAGGTGACAACCGATGGGCCCACTGCGGCGAGCAAGAAAGGCCAGCGGTATTTGCGGGCCAATCCGGCTCAAGAGAGCGAGCCCGATCTGGTTAGTTACGGTTACGGAGCAATCGTAAAGAACACATCGTAGGCAACGCGTTCCGCCTTCGAAGCGTCCACCTGGACTTCCGTCAAATTGATTTTTGAGCGGAAGCGGAATTCATTTCCGAACTGGTCCGTGCGTCTGGATTCCTTGTATTGCAAGCTGAGGGAATAAACCCCAAATTGCGGAAGGGTAAACAACTCTTCTGGCAGAGATTTTCCGTCATGATTGAAATCTATCCAAAGGCGAAGGGAAGCGAAGATAGCATCTTTCTCGTCTATGATCCCATCTCCATTCCCGCCGTTCTCCGGCTTGTCAAATTCTGCCAGGGCCAGAAATCCATTGGGTTCAGGCGATTGTGGTTGTGGCGTGAAGTTGCCGAATAACTCCTTCCCGCTGTCAATTACACCGTTATGGTTTCGGTCCAGCACCAGAAAAGCATTGAGCGCTCCGGCAGCGGTCCAGGAGATGCGAATTGGCTTGCCGTTGCCGGCCATATCAAAGAGAACGCCATCTTGCGCGCTGGTCAAGGAAAACCCGCGCCCACCCACGTCTATAATAATGGGGCTCGGGCCCGGCGGAATCGGACACTCCGGTCCGTCGGGAGTCCCGCAATTGCTGCACTGTTGTGCGGCAGATGGAACCGCGCAAACCAGAATAGATACAAAAGCAAAAAAAGCGAATCGGGTAAGTCTAGCGCCGACGATTTTCATGTCTTCCTCATAATTCTTTGCGATACGGTCGGTTATTCTGTCAAAGCGCATGCAAACCTCGCTATTGTCAGCAGGCGCGAACGGTAGGCGCACCCGCTGCAAGGCCGGTGCAATCCTGCGACGAACCCACAAAAGCTAATCGAACTTGGGTAATCGCATCAAAGACGGAGCCGCTCGCGAAGACTTCACCGACGAGAATCAGGTCGCCACACCCGTCGTCTTGAAGCAGATTTTCGCCGCCGCCGTCAGCTTCAGTTTCAACGGGAAAACTACAATTTAGGGCAGTTACGGTTATAGATGCTCGAGGCTCAAAGCCATTGGCGCAAAGGCCGAAGGCAGTCATGGACGACGTACTGGTGCCGGTAAACCCAAATTCAATATCTTTGCAAGTAACTGGATCACAGTCGAAAGCGTCCAACTGAAGGCTCTGCGCATGGGCTGGAGGCGAGGAGAGGCAGCACATGCCGATAAACAGCAGAACGATGGAGATTTTCCAGGTGATCATAGGGGTGAACCGTCCTTTCTGTGAAAATTCAAGGGTGGTTGCAGGCGCTTGAGAGCTTGCAGTTCTGAATCAAGATTCCTGGCGCTTCCGAACTGCCGCGCCAACATTCGCCGTTGCCGGTCCACGGAAGCGCCCCACGCAGATGGAGTCAGCGCCATCTGGCGAACCGCCTCCTGCGGTGGGACGCCTTTCGCGTTTGCGTCGTTCATCTGCCGGAGAAGCAAGTCAGCCGCCAATTGCCGGTCCTTGATCTCCTGAATCAGCGGCAAAGAACGAGGTCCCACAACCTGGCCATCGGTAAAAATGACGGAATCGATTTCGACGGCTACCGCCGAGGCGCGCTTGAATTTTTGCACGGTGTTGCCGGTAGCAACCGTGCCTGCAAAGCCGGCGCCCTGCATTGCCGTGTCTGGCACATAGGAGCCGGGAGCAACCATCATTTCGCCTTGCGGCCCGATCAGAGGCGCGACATCATAAGAAAGATACGAGTGTGTAAAGGATGAAACCGGTTCCTGATTGCCTCCGGCATCGGTCAAAATCCAGCGGAACGCAAGGCCAATGATAGGCCGATCTGTTTCATTCTTGATGACGAATGTGCTGGGCTGGAGGTCAGCTATAGCCGGGAAGGAAAGGAAGAATTTATTGAATGAGGTGTGCCGGCCAGCATCAAAATGTGTAACCGTCACCACTTCCTTGACATCAGGGGAAGGATCGTTGATTTTCATATGTTGAGCCTTCAATAATACGGAAAAGCCTATGATCAAGATCCAGGAAAAAACAGTTTTCATTTTTGATTGACCTCCTTCTTTTCAGGTTGTGTTTTGGCATTTTCCGCCAGTTCGGTTGCATTCTGATCTGCTTCCGCAATCCATTGACGAAGCTCATCGAGAGACGGGAACTTCGGCCCGCGCTTCCCGTTAATAAAAATTGTGGGTGTGCCGCGGACCGACAGACTCTCGGCGAGCTGCACATCGCGCTTCACGATGGACTCCGGCGTCTTGCTGTCAAGGCATGACAGGAAAGCACCGGATTCAAGATTCGGCAGACGCGCCGCAATTTTTGCAATTTCTCCACTAAAATTCAACGCAGTCAGGTTTTGCTGCTCTTTCAAAATTTCGTCCTGAAGCACCCAGAATTGCTCATTTGACTGAGCAGCGGCACAGGCGCCTGCCAGCGCCGCATTGAGCGCCCAAGCGTGTTTCTGTAAGGGAAGATGTTTGTATACGACTTTGATCTTGGCCTGCTGCTCAGCGGGAAGAGACTTGAGCAACACGTCAAACTGCTTGCAATACGGACATTGCAGGTCACCGAATTCCACGATAACAATGCGCGCGGTTTGAGCGCCTTTGTGAGGTGATACGTCTGAAAGCAGAAGCTTCTGAATCCGATCTGCTTCCTGTTTGGCTTCCAGAACCGGATCGACAGTGACGTCGGCCAGAGAACCGAATACAAATCTATGGTCAGGCGACATAAATAAAGTTATTTTTCGTTGCAGATTGCCGCCTTCCAGAACGATCCTTCGGTAACAGGTATCGCCGACCAAATCTCCTTCCTTCAGGCTAAACAGCTTTGGATCACCCAGATTAAACCGCATTACCAGATTCTGAAGAATCACTACCTGCTTCTCACTAGAAATGGATGGACATTGTGCATGAGTGTGAATGGAGGTTGCCGCTAGTAATGTGGATATCAAAAAAACATTAGCTATGTATTTCATGAGCGATTCCATTAGTTACCTAGAGAAGTAGATGAGCGTTATAAATGAGAGCAAGATAATTGGCAAGCAGAAAAAATAACGGTTTTTACAAGTAAGTAGATGGCAGCTGATAATTAGGTTTTTCTAATCTAGTTTAAATCTAGTTTCAGTGTAGCTTAGTTTGTTTTTGTCGCAAAATGAGACGCAGTTTTAGTGTGCTCTTCCATGGGCAAAGAGCCGCAGAATGTTTTCTGTTTTTCAACGGAGTAGAATGGTTTGGTATTTCATTTAGTTAGCGGCGAAATGAAGAGTAGGCCACAGCCGAGGGCGGCTGTGCCACACGAACATCCGCAGGCGGGGGCGCCGCGATGTCAGGCAGAGGGTCGCAGATTCTTGTGTTGCGAAGATCAGAAATGGTGTTAAGCTATGTTCGTATTTTGTTTGGAGCAGTAATCAGTACGTAGTATTTGGTATTTGGCAAATCCAAAATCAAGATCACCCGGCGAAAGCCGGGTTTTCCCGTTTTGGGGTTGTGACCCTCTGCCGACTCTCTCAGCATTGGGTCGAATGGGGGTCGGCTGGGGTCGAATTGGGTCGAAACCGGGGGGAGGGGGCGGGGGTGGGCGCGCGGAGCGCGCCTAGATCGGGTGATCGCCGACATCGCCGTGATCGCGCGTGATCGGAAAAGCAAAGACTTACCGCTGATGAACGCAGACCAAAATCAACGCGGAACAGTAATTGAAAAGCAATGAGGAAGGTGAGAAATGAGCATAAATGGAGCTGATCAGGGGTCAATCAGGACGCGGGAGATCAAGCCGAGAGATCCGCAGGATCCGCTGGCGACGAGGACGTATAAAGGGCAATTTTATTCGGCCGAGGAGGCGAACGAGCTGATCCAGCGGGAGAACGAAGCTCGCGTGGAAAAGGACAACCGGCAGCAATGGGAGCAGTCGGAGGCAGGCCAGCTATGCATTGCGTTTTATGGGTCATTCCGGGCATACGAGAAGTACATCCAGGAGCATCCGCGCGCCATTTTCAAATACTCCGGGCAGCGGGTGGACTACGGTGAGCACAAGGCGTTTGAACAAGCACTGAAGTTCATGGAACAGGACCGGCGGGAAAGGGAAGAGACGGCGCGGAAGAACCTGGAGAAGGCGCAGCGCGCGGCGCGCTGCCAGAACATACACGTGAACGGCGAGCAGTGCGGTGCGCCGCGGGTACGCGGCAAAAAGCTTTGCCATATGCATGAGCGGATCGAGGAAGCCAAGGCGGAGGCGCTGGACCTGGGTTCGATGGAAGATCCGGACAGCATTCAGGTGGCGATCCAGAGACTGCAGAGGGCGATCATCGACGGAAAGCTGACTGCGACGCAGGTGGGACAGCTGGCGTACACGATCCAGCTGGCGGCGTGGAACGTGACCCGGACAAGCATGGTGCGGGAAGAGTGAGGGATTGCCAGCATCGCCGAAATTGCCAAAAATCGCCGAAATTGAAAACCAAAACCTACCGCTGAGACGCGGAGACAGCAGAGATCGGAAACCAAAAAACTTTACCGCGGATCAACGCGAATGGTCGCGGATCGGGGAAACCAGAGGTTTACCACTGATAAACACTGATAACACTGATCGGAAAAGATCGGGTCATCGGGGGATCGGGTCATCGGGGGATCGGGACATCGGGGGATCGGGAATCTTAGCGCGGAGGCGCGGAGACTGTGGAGACGCGGAGAAGGTGGAGATCGGGGCGATGGAGCCATACATCTTCTATAATTCTTAACGGCATCTTACGTAGTACCGTTCAAAGCGCAGCCCGGTCCGTGGCCACCTTTGTCAGCCTGATTTTTGAGGATGCATATGCAATCACGTAAATTTTCCACCCGAGCGTTGGCGCTCGTATTGTCGTTGCTGCTCACGCAGCCGTTGGCGCTGCTGGGGCAAAGTTCGCAACCGCAACTGCCTGACCCGGGCTCGCCGGGGATGAACAAGGAGCAGCAGGAGAAGCTGGGCCTGCAAGCCATGGGCGAAGTGTACAAGCAGATGCCGGTGTTGCCGGATTCGAGTCCGGAAACGCGGTACGTCCAGCAACTGGGCCGGAAGCTGCAAACCGTCATCCCGGCCGACCGGTCATGGCCGTACCAGTTCCACGTGATCCCGGCAGCGGACATCAACGCGTTCGCGCTTCCCGGCGGTCCAATCTTCATCAACCTTGGCACCATCACGGCTGCCGACAATGAAGCGGAATTGGCCGGCGTGATGGCGCACGAGATGTCGCACGTGTACATGCAGCATTCAGCCAAGCAGGCGCCCAAAGCCACGGTGGCGCAGATCATCGCCGGGCTGGCCGGCGCGGTGTTGCCGCAAAGCGGGCTTGGGAATCTGGGCCGGATGGGAATCCAGATTGGCGCAGGCACCATGCTGATGAAGTATTCGCGCAAAGATGAGGCGCAGGCCGACGCTACCGGCGCAATCATCATGTACCGCGCAGGTTATAACCCCAAGGCCATGGCGGATTTCTTCCAGAAGCTGGAACAGAAATATGGCAGCGGCGGCTTGCAGATCCTGAGCGACCACCCCAACCCCGGCAACCGGCAGGCAAATATCCAGAAGGAAATCCAGAACTGGCCGTCCAAAAACTACGCCAGCAGCAGCAGCGAGTTTGCGAGCGTGAAGCAGGACGCCAGCCACATAAAAGCTTATAGCGCGCAGGAGATTGCGAATGGCGCGAAGTCGGGCGCGTGGGCGGAGCAGAACAGGAAGAATGGATCTATCCCGCGCAACGTTCCCGTGTCGTCGAATGAAGGTAGCGGGAAGAACGAAGCTGCCACGAACGGCGGCGGCTCCAGCGGCGGCTCTGCCAGCGAGGCCGCCACCGATGTTGCCTTCAAGGCGGTAAAGCCGAGCAGCAATTTCACCCAGTTGCAACAAGGCAATTTCAGCATTTCTTATCCTGACAACTGGAAGACCGCCGGCGATCAGGGCACGGTGATGATCGTGCCGGAGCAGGGCGCGGGGCAAAATGGAATTTCCTATGGCGTGATGATCGGCGCTTCTCAGGGTGGCTCGTCGATTGACCAGACCACGCAGCAGCTGATTCAAACCATGCAGCGCGACAATCCCGGCATGCAGGTTTCCGGCGACCTGAAGAACGTGGAGGTCAATGGCATGCAGGGCCGTTCGGTATTTCTCCAGGGAAATTCTCCGCTGCAACTGAATGGCAAGCCGCTTCCTGAGCGTGATTGGCTGGTCACGCTGCCGCGTCCTGACGGCAACCTGATGTACCTGGTGTTTGTCTCGCCCGAGCGCGACTTCAACCAACTCCATCCGACCTACCAGAAAATGCTGGATAGCCTGCAGTTGCGCTGAATCAATTTGACTGTCGCTACATCTGCGCCGCGAGACTTCCCCGGGGTGGTGCAGGCGCATCGAAATGAGGGTAGGGTGATGGAGCGGGTTTTTATCGTTTCCCTGCGTGAGTTGCCGGCCGAAGTCCAACGATGTCAGGTCCAACTACATCACCCAACTGTTCTCTGCTGCTCACGCTTTCAGCTTTGCTTCCCTTCGAGTTCGGCCCAGCGACTGTATAACTCATCCACAGCTTTCTGCGCCTGTTCCATCTCTTCGTGCGCGTCGAGCAGACCGGCCGCATCGGTGGCGATCGATGGATCTTCAGCGGCCGCGCGCTTTTTCTGGAGAACTTCTTCTGCCTGCGCAATCCGCTCTTCGATCGTCGCAAACTCGCGCGCTTCAAGGTATGAAAGCTTCTTCTTCGCGGAAGTTTCCGTTGCTCGCGCCGGCTTGGCTTCTGGCGTCTCATTGCCGCCAGAGCGAGACAGCGCCCTTCGGTCCGCCTGCCACGCTTCCCACTGCAGATAATCGGCAAAGCTTTCCGCGCCGCCGCGTCCGTCCAGGCCAAGGACCATCGTGGAAACGCGGTCCAGCATGTAACGATCATGTGTCACCAGCACCAGCGCGCCGGCATACTCGAGCAAGCTCTCTTCCAGGATCTCCAGCGTAGGAATGTCGAGATCGTTGGTGGGCTCGTCCAGCAGCAGCAAATCGGCGGGCTGAAGCATCAACTGCGCGATCAACACCCGCGCCCGCTCGCCGCCGGAAAGCCGTCCCACAGGCTGATTGAGCTGCTCACCGGTAAACAAAAATCGCGACGCCCATGAGGCCACGTGAACCACACGGTCCTGATACACCACGGAATCGCTGTCCGGCGCCAGCGCGCGGCGCAAAGTCACGTCTGCGTCAAGCACGCGGTTCTGGTCAAAGTACACCACGCGCAGAAAGTCAGCGCGGCGGATCTCACCGCTTGTCGGCTGCATTTCACCGCGCAGCAGACGCAGCAGCGTGGTCTTGCCGCTGCCGTTGGGACCAACCAGCCCCACGCGCTTGCCCGCCGTAATCGTGAAATCGAGATCGGCAAAGAGCGTGCGCCCGCCGATTGAATAGCTCACGTGATCAAGCTCCACCAGCCGTTTGCTCTTGCGATCGGTGGCGGAAAAATCGATCTTTGCGCTCGACGTCCGCGTGCGCGTGTTCAACTCCGCCAGCTCTGAGATCAACTGGTTCGCAGTGTTGATGCGCGCCTTGGCTTTGGTCGTGCGAGCTTTGGGCCCGCGGCGCAGCCACTCAATCTCATTGCGTACCCGGTTCTCCAGCGACTCCTGATGCTTCTCCTGCGCCAGCAGAAATTCTTCTTTCTTTTCCAGAAACGCGCTGTAGTTTCCCGGCACGCGCAAAAGCCCATCTGGATAAGCGGAGCTCAGCTCCACCGTCTGCGTGGCCACGTTTTCCAGAAAGTAACGATCATGGCTCACCACCACGCACGCAAAAGGTTCCGCGCGCAACAACTCTTCCAGCCACTCAATGCCTTCCAGATCCAGATGATTTGTCGGCTCGTCCAGCAGCAACACGTCCGGCTGCTGCACCAGCGCTTCTGCGATGGCGAGCCGCTTGCGCCAGCCGCCGGAAAGCGCCGCGGCCTCAATATCAAAGTCCTCGAAACCAGCGCGACCCAGCGTTTCAAACAGACGTCCGGCACGTTCGGCTTCCGGCACCGCGCTACGTTCCAACGCCTTCGCAATCACCGACCGCACTGTCTCGCCCGGCGCAAACTGTGATTCCTGGATCACGTAGCTGAGCCTGGTGTGTTTGCGTACCGCCACCTCGCCGCTGTCCGGCTCGATGCGGCCATAGAGAATGCCCAGCAGCGTCGACTTGCCCGAGCCATTCGGCCCAATCAGCCCAATGCGGTCGCCTTCAGAAATGGTGAACGAAATATCTTCAAAAAGCGGCGAGGCGCCGTATGCCTTCCCAATTTTTTGTGCGTTGATGATGGGCGGCAAAGATTTACGCGGCTCCCTGCGGCTTACTTCCCCGCATACAATTCCGGCAGCGTCTGCTTCAGATGCTCCAGCTTCGGCAGATCGTTGATCGCGATGTACGGCTCGTGGGGATGACGCTCCGCGTAGTCCTGATGGTACGCTTCGGCGGGATAGAACGCCTTCAGCTCGACGACCTGCGTCACAATCGGCTGAGAAAATGCTTTTGCCTGGTTGAGCTGGTCGATGTATGCCTGCGCGATTCGGCGCTGATCGTCATTCGCGTAAAAAATAGCGGAGCGATATTGCGTGCCTTCGTCCGGGCCTTGCCGGTTCAGCTCCGTGGGATCATGCGCGACGGAGAAAAACACTTTCAATATCTGCCCGAATGAAATCTGCGAAGGATCGTAAACCACCTTGACTGACTCGGCGTGCCCGGTCCGGCCGGTGCTCACTGTTTCATACTGCGCTGTGCCGGCCGCGCCGCCCGAGTATCCGGCGGTAGCACTGGTCACACTCTTTACGTGCTCAAACACCGCCTGAATACCCCAGAAGCATCCGCCGGCCAGAACCACAGTCTGCGCGCCTTTGCTCTTGTTCAGCGGCTCATCCGCCGTGGGATTGGGAAGTTTTACCGCGGCGCTGGAGGCATGGCAGGCTACAGTCGTGCTCAAGCACATTGCCAGAAAACCAGTTATCAATCGATGCAACATTCGATCTTCCTAAATAAAATGTTCGTCATCCCGACGTCCGTAAAGCGAGCTCGCGTTGTCTTAAGCGAGCGAGTAGGACGGAGGGACCTTGCGCTTGTGAACCATTGAAGAGCGCGACAGAAATATTCGACAACCCTTGCTCACGCCTTCTTCACAAACTTCAATGACGCCGAATTCATGCAGTAGCGCTGCCCCGTAGGCCGCGGACCATCGTTAAACACGTGGCCTAGGTGCGCGTCGCAGCGCGTACACTCCACCGCGGTGCGCCTCATGCCGAACGTGCTGTCTTCAATCTTTTCCACGTTCTCCTCGGCAATCGGCTGGTAGAAGCTGGGCCAGCCCGTGCCCGACTCAAACTTCGTCTCCGAGCCGAACAGCGCCGTGCCGCAGCAAATGCAGCGATAGATCCCCTGCTCGTGATTGTTCCAGTATTCGCCGGTAAAGGCCGGCTCCGTGCCTTCATGGCGCGTGACGTTGAAGGCCTGTGGCGAGAGCTGCTGCTTCCACTCGCTCTCACTCTTCACCACCTTGGGGACGTGCACCGTCTCTCCGCGCTCGCCCGCGTCGGTAAACTCCACCACCGTAACTTCCCCAGCCACGTTCTGGGTTGTGTTCGACGCCTGGCCCGCGTGTCTCTGCGTGCCGGCTTCCGCTGTCTCTGTTTTCTTTGTAAAAATACCCATACTCCAGAAGTATAAACCTCCACCGACCGTCGCCGCTGAGAGTAGAAAGGCGCGGCGCGAGGTCTTCTTCGCCGTTCGATCTTCGTCTAAATCGGTCTTGAACATCCGCTTTCTCCGACCTGCATTAATAGTACGCGCCAGCGCGGTTTTGGATTGCAGCGCCGGCCTTCTAAAGTCATCCCCGCGGACATGGTTTTGCAATCGCGGGGCCTCTGCGCTTTCGATCATCAGGCATTATCTGCCCAGACCCTGCTCAGAAAAGCGTGCCA
>Ga0137395_10001102_pt1 | contig 12267 bp, 13 predicted proteins | sample czobulk216metaG_FD_108283 | JGI IMG/M metagenome (GOLD analysis project Ga0137395, IMG submission 108283) | Vadose zone soil microbial communities from Angelo Coast Range Reserve, California, USA - czobulk2.16 metaG | ecosystem: Environmental > Terrestrial > Soil > Vadose zone | place: USA...
AATTGCTCCGAGCGCGATTGCCGCTGGAAGTCTACCCAATCAAAGCGGGTGTAAAGGGTGGCATGGCAGGAAGCGTCGCGATGGCGGTTCTGGCGGTCATGTATGGAATTATCAGCGGGCGCGGCATGTGGTATGCAATCAATGTTCTCGCCGCGGGATTTTTTCCCGGCAGGCACGCGCTGGCGCAGATCGGGGCATTTCAATGGGACTCCCTGCTCATCGCGAGTGTCGTCCACTTGCTCGTTTCGTTAAGCGTTGGACTTCTCTACGGTGCGACGCTACCTATGCTTCCACGGCACCCAATTCTTCTGGGTGGCTTGATTGCGCCTGTTTTGTGGTCGGGCTTAGTTCACAGCTTTGTTGAGCTTATCGATCCAACCCTTAACCAGCAGATCGATTGGGTATGGTTCGTTTTTTCCCAGGTCGGATTTGGGATTGTCGCTGGCATCGTAGTCTCCCGACAACAGCGTGTACCAACCCGGCAGCATCTTCCTTTTGCTCTCCGCGCGGGGTTTGAAGTGCTGGGACGTATCAATAATAAGGACGGAGGAAAACCCCGGTGATGAACTGCCGCATCATCGGCTCTACGCTCGCGGTGTTTGCCCTTGCGGTGTGTGTTGCATGTGGCAATTCGTCCGGCCGTCCTGCACAGGACTCCGCCGTTGTTCCGCCTGATCAGATTGTGGACTTTAGTGTGCTCTATGCCCAGAACTGCGCGGGCTGCCATGGCGTGGAAGGCAGTGGCGGAGCAGCTTTGGCGTTGGCCAATCCGACTTTTCTCGCCATTGCCGACGACAGCGTAATTCGCCGCACTGCTGCAAAAGGAGTACCAGGCACTCCGATGCCCGCTTTTGCGCAGAGTGCAGGTGGAATGCTTACTGACAAGCAGATCGATGCTCTCGTGCGAGGCATTCGATCCTGGGCAAAGCCCAATGCTCTCCGCGATGCGATCCCGCCGCCCTATGCAGCACAGTCTCCCGGCGATGCGCAACACGGTGCCGATGCGTATCGCACGTACTGCGCTTCCTGCCATGGAGTCGAGGGCCGCGGAGGGAGCAAGGCCAGCTCGATCGTAGATGGTTCATTCCTCGCTCTAGTCAGTGACCAGCAACTTCGAACGATTGTGATTGCTGGCCGGCCGGAGCTGGGTGCACCGGATTGGCGAGGCGATGTCGAGGGCCGACCCTTGTCAGCCCAAGACATTTCTGATGTGGTGGCGTGGCTCTCGAGTCAACGCCCGAAGTTCCCGGGCCAGCCGTACCCGACTGCTTCGAAAAACCCGGCCAATGGAGGATCTCGATGAGTACAGAGAGCAGAATTTCTAGACGCGCAGCTCTTGTGAAATTGGGGGTTTTTCTGAACGGTATCGTGGGGATTTTCTTGGCCGTGCCCATTGTGCGCTATCTCTTTTCTCCCGTCATTCGCGAACGGAAGATTGGTTATGAGTCGTGGCTCTCTCTAGGGGGGCTGGAACAGTTTCCTGCCGGGCAAACTCGTCTCGCCACATATAAAAATCCTGTGATCAATGCCTGGGACGGAGAGACCGGTGACATCGCTTGCTGGGTCCGAAACGTTGACGACAAAAACTTCCAGGTCTTTGCCATCAACTGCGCGCACCTTGGATGCCCAGTTCGCTGGTTCGCCCAATCGAACCTCTTCATGTGCCCCTGCCATGGGGGCGCTTACTACCAGGATGGTTCGCGGGCCTCCGGACCCCCGGAGCGCGGATTGTTCCAGTACAGCTACAAAATCGAGGGTGGAAAACTTCTCATTAAGGCTGGCGAGATGCCAACTCCCGGCCAGCCCGTAGCAAATAAGGCGGGAGGGAAGACGATATGCGCCTGATCCAAAAAGTCGGCGACTGGTTCGATCTGCGGCTGCAGCTCGGAACACCGATTCGCGAAACCGCCGAACATCCGGTTCCGCGCGAGACCGCAAGTTGGTTCTACGTTTTCGGCAGCGCTGCACTCACGTGTTTCATGCTCCAGATTGTCACCGGCATACTGCTTGCGCTGATCTACGTGCCTTCCGCGGGAGAAGCGTGGAACAGCCTCCAGACGCTTAATCACGGTGTTTCTCTGGGTTGGTTCATACGAGCGCTGCATGGCTGGGGCTCGAATTTCATGGTCGCAATTGTCCTGATTCATATGGTGCAAGTTTTTCTCTTTGGAGCCTACAAATTTCCGAGAGAACTGACCTGGATCGTTGGCGTCCTTCTCTTACTGGTGACGCTCGGCATGGCTTTCACGGGCCAGGTGTTGCGATTCGACCAGGATGCCTATTGGGGATTGGGCATCGGAGCGTCAATCGCGAGTCGGGCTCCCGTAATCGGGCCGTGGGCCGTAAACCTGATGCTCGGCGGACCGATCATTGCCGGAGCGACGCTTTCACGATTCTTTGCGCTGCATGTTTTTGTTGTCCCGGGACTACTCATTGCTTTCGTCGGCGTGCACCTGCTGATGGTGCTGAAATTAGGAATCAACGAATGGCCGATGCCGGGACGCATCGTTCGGCGCGCCACGTACATGCAGGAATATCGCGAACTCACGCACAAGCAAGGCATACCATTCGTGCCCGAGGCAGTTTGGAAGGACATTTTCTTCTCCGGTTTCATTCTTGTTGCGATTGCTGTTTGCGCGATTCATTTTGGTCCCTTTGGCCCAAGCGGACGACCGGATCCGACGATTATTCAGACCGCTCCACGTCCCGACTTTTTCTTCCTGTGGCTGTACGCACTGCTCTCGTTCCTGCCCCCGGCTGCCGAGACCCCCATCCTCCTGATTGGTCCCGCCATCGGAATCATTGTCCTGCTGGCGCTTCCGTTTGTCGCAGGCGAAGGCGAGAAGAGCTGGAAGCGCAGGCCAATTGCCGTGCTCACGATTTTGCTGGTCGCCGTAGGCCTTGGCACTCTGACTAATTTGGCTGAGCACACACCCTGGAGCCCGGTGATGGATGCCTGGAGCAGTCAGCCGATTCCGGCTAAATTCCTGCATGGCCGGACAGCATTGGAGCGCCACGGTGCGCTCGTTTTCCAAGCGAAGCAATGTCACAACTGTCATTCGCTGGATGATAAAGGAGGTCAGCGCGGGCCGGCGCTCGACAGTGTTGCTCTCCGTCTTACTGAAGATCAACTGATTCGCCAGGTGATCCAGGGTGGAGGAAATATGCCGGCCTACGGGAAAAATCTCAGTCCGTCCGAGACCACTGCGCTGGTGGCATTCCTGGAAACACTGCATCCGGCAAATCAAAAACCAGCACGCAATGCTTCTCAAGCGGTGGCGCTCGGCACAAATGAGGTCTCGCCACGGTAAGCCCAGCCATATCGGAGCCCTATGCCCACATGCAGTCGTGGTCGCTCCCGCTTGCGATCATATCAGTGCTGGTGGTGGTCACGGCATTGGTCTATTTACGCGGCTGGCTTTCTCTTCGAAATGCTTTCCCAAACCTAATCCCCGGCTGGCGGCTTGCCGCATTTATGAGTGGACTCTTCTCAGTGTGGGCTGCCGTCGCGTCTCCTCTTGCCACACTTGATCATCAGTCACTCACGATTCACATGATTAAGCACCTTCTGTTGATGACGGTTGCTGCTCCGTCACTTATAATGGGCGCTCCCGTGTTTCCGCTGGTGTGCGGGTTACCGAAGCTCTTCATTAAGAGCCGTCCTCTCCTTGCCAGTCTGCCGGCACGATGGCTCCAACGCTGTCTTATGCATCCTCGGTTGTGTTGGCTGGCGGGCACCGCTGCAGTGATCGGATGGCATCTTCCCGCTGCGTTTCAGTTGGGCATGCGCTCTCATTGGGTGCATCACTTGGAGGATGCGTCTTTTCTGTTGGCTGGCCTCTTATTCTGGTGGCCTATCGTGCAGTCTTTGCCGAGTGGGACGAGGCCGCCGCGGTGGTCCATGGCTTTGTACCTCTTCCTTGCCACGCTGCCTTGTGACATTCTTTCCGCATTCCTCGTGTTCTGTAACCGACTTGTCTACCCCTTCTATCGGTCCACACCCCAGCTGTTCAGTATGGCCCCTCTTCAGGACCAGGAATGTGCAGGCGCCCTGATGTGGTTTTGGGTAACGTTCGCGTACCTGTTTCCTGCCGTCGCTATCACCGTGCAGATACTCTCGCCCTCGAACACCCAATCGCAAGAACCCATGCAAGCCGCGCCGCACAAAGCAGCAGGCGGGTCGCTGAATGGAGTGGAGGTGCGCTAAACGTGGCGGCTAGACCCATCCTTTATTATTAGCACTCCGTATTATTAGCACTCCGTCCGCAGCGGCGGGAAAACCCCAGCGCGCCGTTAGCCGGTATGCCGCGGTCTCCGATTACTGGGCGCTCACCAAGCCAGAAGTCAATTTCCTGATAGCGGTCGCAACCTTCACCGGCTTCTACTTGGGCCACGCTACGCAATCACAAAGTTTTCCGTTCTTGCTGCTGATTAATACCCTGTTGGGTACGCTGCTGGTTGCCAGCGGCACGGGCACGCTGAACCAGTACATCGAGCGGCGCTTCGACGCTCAGATGCGTCGGACTGCCCGGCGGCCGCTCGCGGCTGGCCGGCTGAAACCTTCCGTAGTTCTGTGGTTCGTGGTGGCTCTGTCGACGGCTGGCAGCATTTATCTTGCGACAACCGTCAATGTATTTGCGAGTGTGCTCGCGATTGTCTGCTGTCCTATTTGTTTCTCTACACTCCGCTTAAACGAAAAACACCGCTATGTATTCTGGTTGCGCCTTTCCGGGAGCTATGCCGCCGCTGATTGGGTGGGCCGCAGCATCGGGCAGATTGAGCACGGAGGCGTGGATCCTCTACGTCATGCTCTTCTTGTGGCAGTTCCCGCATTTCATGCCGATCGCGTGGATGTATTGCGAAGGCTACGATCGCGCGGGTTACTTCGTGCTGCCCCAGAGCCAGGCGAGAGATCGCTTTGTGGTTCTGCAAACCATACTGCCCCTCCTGGTCTTGCTTCCCGTCAGTGTGCTGCCGGCCGCGACGAACCAGCCACGCATTCTCTACTGCACGGGAGCGTTGCTCCTGAGTTCAGGGTTCTTCTATTGCGGGCACGATTCGTGCTTTACAGATCCACCGCGTCTGCGCGTCGACTGCTTGGTGCATCGATCATTTACCTTCCATCATTATTCGCACTGATGAGTTTTCTTAGGGGTTAGAGGGCTCAGTAGATTCCTTGTGGCGGTTTGCGTCCGGTTACGGCTCATCTTCGGGACGAAGCTCTCCTCATTCCTCAGGGTTTCCTCGGTGCGATGCTCAGAACGGAAAGCGCACCGAGAGAATCCAGCGATGGTTGTACTGATGGAACTGCGTTACGGCGATCTGCACGCCAGCACCAAGACTGAGATGGAGCCGCTCCGCCAGTGGAAAGCTACCCAGCACGACTCCCGGCGTCAGGAAAACTTCCTTCTTCCCGTCGAGCGTTCCGCCCGACCAGAACGTAGAATTTTGCTCGAGCATAGGCCAGATTTTGCCTTTGATCTTGTAGTCAACTTCGGAATTGAAGAGAATCGCGCGGCCCAGGAGATTCGTCCCAGTGGTTGGAAGATTCGCGCCGATTGTGCCCTGAATGTCCCACGGTCCAAGGCCCTTCGCGGCTGCGAAAGTGGGAGTTAGGACGGTGTGGCCAAGCCCGTTTGGGGGAGTGCCCGTAGGGAACGAACCGCCAAGAAAAAATCCCACAAAGTAGTCGCCCTTGCCCTCGGTTGCGGAAAACGCCCGGAACTTCACTTGCCACGAGAGATCCCCAAACCCATCCGCGGTCTTCGATTGATGAACGAAGTAACCCGGCGGAAATATTCCTACTTCGAAGCGTGTTGCAGGGATGATTTCCAGACCGCGTGAGGCGCCATAGTTCGAGGTCACCGTACCGCCCGACGGATCTTGCTGCCAAGACATATCGTAACGGTATTGCTGGACCAGCATGACGTGAGTTGTGACGATGGGCGAAACAAAATGAGGCTGGCTGGCACGCGCCTCGTCCACTTTGCGCATCCAGGAGTTAACCCAATCGGTCTTCTGGTGGCCATTAATGCCGTTGGCATCATTCAGATTCGAACCGCCTTGATCAAGTGCCGCGGAGTTTAGTAAGCATTCATCCGTAGGCTGGCTACAGAATGAAAGAGATGGAAGCGAACCGGAGAATGGGGATGGACCGTTTTCGCTTAAAGTCTGAGCCCGCACTGTGGCAGCAAAAACACCGATCAGGACAGCAAGAAGGCAGAAAGAACGTTCTGCGCACGAGATTCTTAGTTTGAAGGCCATTCGTGATCCCTTCCCATCAGAGCTTCAATCGGCAACATCGGTATGTTGGAGGCCTGCCATTTTGCAGCCTTCCAGCTCCATCCAAGATCCTGCATCCAGGTTTCCAAACGTCACTGCGTTTACAAGCACAAGACTTTCCAAGCTGAAGATCAGTACCGCGCAGAAGAGTCAACCATCGCAGCGTCGACATGCGGACAGTGAGTCTGCTAGTTGACGAGGCCAGCCTTGCTTACCTGCCGAATCCTCAGCAGGACGAACTCACAAAGCTCTGTGCCAGAACGTCAAAAGGGTTGTTCTAGCGCGAACGTGTTTGGAAATGCAAATGCATTTCTCATATCCGAAAGGGAGGCTCATATGAAGCCCATAAGCCGTACAGCAGTTTGCACCGTACTTTTCCTGGTTGCGCTGGGAACCGCATTTGCACAGCAGATCAAAACCGACTTCGATCACCAAGCCAATTTCTCTCAGTACAAGACCTATTCCTGGCAGGAAATCAAGCCAGCGAATTCGCTCTGGGACGCCCGAATTAAGAATGCGGTGGATGCCCAATTGGCAGCCAAGGGGTGGACTCAGGTGGACAGCGGTGGCGATGTGGCTATCGTGGCGATTAAGACCACCCAGACTCAGAGATCACTTCAGACCTTCTATGACGGCTTCGGCGGGGGATGGGGCTGGCGAAGATTCGGGGGCGGAGGGTTCGGCGAGTCGACGACAACCGAAGAGGACTACAAAGGGGGAACCCTGATCGTCGACATGTACGACACAAAAACCAAGCAGTTGGTTTGGCGCGCCAGTGCCGAGGACACCCTGTCCAGCAAGGCGGAGAAAAATGAAAAGAACCTGGACAAGGGTGTGGCGAAGATGTTCAAGAAGTTCCCTCCAGAGTCGGCAAAGAGCTAAGCACAAAGCTTTCACACCGAGGCGGGAAATTATGAACAGAATGAGTCGAAGATCATTTGTAAGCACCGCCGCTACAGGGGTTGCAGCTTTGGCCGCAATAGGGACCGTGAACAGCGCTGAAGGCCAGTTGGTGTACACAACATCCGAGTGGAAGGTTAGCGAATTTAACCAACTGGCCAAGAACCCGGCGCAGGTGAAACAGGTGTTCGACGTTACCCAGATTGCGGAAGGTAAGTTCCTGAACAATATCAAGAACTCGCTGAATGGCCTGCACTTCGGTTTCGGCGTGTCTGAAGAACAGATCAAGATTGTTGCCGCTCAGCATGGGGCAGCGAACCTGCTGAACTACGACGACTTCATATGGAACAAGTATCAGATTGGAGCGTGGCTGAAGGTCACTGATCCGTCCACAGGCAAGCCCGCGGTGAAGAACCCCTTCTATCCAAGCAAGGTGGGAACGGCGCTGTACTACGGCTCAGAGAATCCGGACAGTCCCGAATCGCTCTACCAGGATACGAGCATCCAGGCGCTGCAGCACCGGGGAGTGAAGCTGCTGAGTTGCCACACGGCGCTGGAGGAGCAGGTGCGGGCCCTGATCGCACACAACAGCCTGACACGGCAACCGGAAGAGGTCGTGAAGGAGATGCTGGCGCACACGCTGCCGGGAGTGCTGGTTGTCGCGGCGATGGTGGCAGCAATCGCACTGCTGCAGACAGACGGGCATTACAGCTACATCACGGTTTGAGGTGGAAACGAAGAGAATGCTATGCCGAACCGTTGCATGTCCATGATCGCGCTGGTGCTCGTGCCTGTCCTTGGCATGCAGGGGGAGGTGCAGAAAACTCCGCCGTGGAGTAAGGGAGCGAATGATCCCGCGACGAACAAGGGCTATGAGTTCCAGGTACCGGATATCGATAACGTTCCCGATCTGCACGGTAACCCCCCGATGCCGAAACTGGTGCTGCTTATCGGCGGGAACCAGTTCTTTGTTCTCCCCGCAACTAATCGCCGGGTTTGAAGCGCAGCATCCCGAACTGAAAGGCAAGATCTTCTATGAGACGCTCCCTCCCGGAATCCTGCGTAAGCAGATCGATGCCGGCGGCGTGATCACCCTTGGAAATTTGACCGTGAGCGTCACGCCGGATGTATACGAAGCGGGCGCACCGGAGCTCCACACGATGCAGACACAGGGCCAGATCAAGAACGTGGTGGAGTATGCCACTAACGACCTCGCGATCATGGTGCCTGCCTCGAATCCGAAGCACGTTGCATCGCTGAACGACCTTGGACGTGCCGATCTACGGCTCTCCATGCCAAATCCCGCGTGGGAAGGCATAGCGAAACAAATCGCGGAGATGTTGCGCCAGGCAGGTGGCGACGATCTGTATCAGGCCGTTTATCAGAAGAAGGTAAAGGATCGCTCCAGCGTATTAACGGAGATTCACCACAGACAAACACCGATGCGTATCCTCGATGGAAAGGCGGATGCAGGAGTAGTTCGGGCTTCAGAAGTGAGGTTCCAGGAACAGATAGGCAATCCCATCACTGGAGTTCCGATTCCGGAGGCGCAGAACATGACGGCGATTTATGCCGCGGGCATGCTGACGGACGCACCGCATGCAGATGCGGCACGGCAATGGCTCACATATCTGGCGAGTGCTCCAGCGCAGGCTGTGTATCACGAGTTCGGGTTCAAGCCGCTCGAAAAACGGGGAAAGTGATGCGCCGTGCCCTGGGACCGCCACTCCTGCCGGCGAGCGCGTTGCTGTTGAACCAGCTGCAAGGGTGTGGATCACGGGCAACCGAGGCGTCCGCTGCGCCGTGATTTTCGCGGATATTCAGGAGAAAGGTTTATATGGATTGGAGCAAGAACGGAGTCAAAATCGTACATGCCGACGACCTGGACATGAATACGCCACAGACGTCGGGTATGACGCGGGCTGCCGCAATTACTCATGCGAAAGCCGGAGCGGCTACGTTGTGGGCTGGGACCATGGTCGTCCAACCTGATGCGAAGACGGGACCGCACCACCATGGAGAACTGGAAACCGTCCTGTACGTGGTGAAAGGACGAGTGCGGATGCGCTGGGGCGATCGATTAGAACTCAGTGACGAAGCCGGAGCCGGAGATTTTATTTACGTTCCCCCGTATGTGCCGCACCAGGAGATTAATGCTGATCCAAATGAGACCTGCGAAGCCGTAGTCGTGAGGAATGGCCAGGAGCCGATCGTCGTTAATCTTGACTTGCAGACGCCAGAACCAGCCAGTGCTGGGCACCGAGGTATGCCCTTTCACCCTGATCGATGACCCGAGATTCGGACTATCGAATTTGCTGTTAATGGGTTGCATCCCGTGCAAAGGATTCCCTGCGCCGCGTTCGTCATCCAGAGTGCCGAATTACGCGACCGACTCAAAGAGGTAATTCTTCGCTGCTGGGGAAATGGTGCTGTTCGCGCCCAATTTTGCCGTCATATTTGGTCGTCATTTTGAAGAGTTCATACCGTCCATCAGCCGCGAATTGACGGCATTGGTCTCGCAACTCTTTCAATTCGGTAGCCGTGAATGGTTGGAAATTCGTGGCCACAGCAAGGTTCTGATCCAGAACTTCGATCGAATCGATACCGCTAATCGTAGTTGCAACCGGCAAACTCATGGCATAGCGCAATCCCTGCTGCGCCGTTATGCCTCCGTGTCGCACCATTTCCCCACTGCCGCCCAGACTCTTCATTCCCAGGACAGCGATCCCGCGGCGCGTTGCTTCTGGCAATACATGCGTCTCAAAACTGCGAAAGGTGGCGTCGAAACAATTCAGAGGCATCTGCACTGTGTCGAAGGGAAAATCGTGCGCCAGCATCTTTAAGTGAATCTCAGGATCCTTGTGGCCGGTGAATCCAACGAAACGAACCTTGCCCTGCTTCTTGGCATCCAGTAGAGCTTCGGCGGTTCCGCCTGGCGCGAAGATCAGGTCAGGATCGTTTTCATAGATAACTTCATGGATTTGCCAGAGATCCAGATGGTCGGTTTGCAGACGTCGCAGGGATTCTTCCAACGTGCGCATCGCTACCTTCTTGTCTCGCCCATGGGTACAAACCTTTGTCATGAGGAAGGCGCTCTGCCTCTTTCCCTTCAACGCCCTTCCTAGCCTCTCTTCACTGAGCCCATCGTGGTACTCCCAGGCGTTATCGAAGAAATCGATCCCATGATCGAGCGCCTTAGCCACAATCTCGTTTGCAACTTGATCTGTATTCGCAGAACCCAGGTGGTAGCCACCAAGTCCGAGTGCCGACACCTGAACACCAGTTCGTCCCAATGTTTTCTTCGGTACGGTGCCTTCGGGACTTTGCGGCGGAACACTGTTACTGGCCAAAAACGCATGGCGCGACATAAGCGGTGCTGCGCCTATGATTGCGGCTCCTTGCATAAACTTCCGACGGCTGAGATGCGGCTGCTTCGGATCCACGGCTCCTCCTTCAAAACTTTCTCTGCGGAAAGGGATGGCCCGTATTCTCGGAGGATCCGAGCATGTCTTGAACCTCTGATTGCTTGGTATCAAGCGGGAACCCGTGTGCAAGACGAGCTTCTGGATTATCGAATCTCAGCGACAGCTTGTAGAGCTCATAACGTCTATCAGCCGCGTACTGCTTGCAGCGGTTTCGCAGTTCGTCCATTTCGGCAGTGGTCATGGGTTTGAAATTCTGGGCGATCTGCAGGTTCTGGTGTAATACGTCCATGCCATCTATGCCGGTGATGGTCGTTGCGACCGGGAGACTCATCGCATATCGCAAAGCTTCTTCAGCCGTAAGTACGCCGGCCTTGATCGGCTCTCCATGCCCGCTTAGAGGCTTCATGCCGAGTGCTACAATGCCGCGACGGTTCAGTTCTGGCAGAACCTGTCGTTCGAAACTTCTGGTAAAGCCGTAATCGAATGCGTTCAGTGGCATTTGAACAGAATCGAATGGAAATCCGGTATTCAACATTCCCAAATGCACTATTGGGTTCTGGTGTCCGGTGAATCCCACGAATCGCGCCTTGCCGTCCTTCTTTGCTTTGGCCAAAGCCTCCGCCGCTCCATTTGGCCGAATGAAGAGCTCAGGGTCATTCTCGAAACACATCCCGTGAACCTGCCACAAATCGAGATGGTCCGTCTGCAGGCGCCGAAGCGACTCTTCGAGCATTTGCAAAGCCAGACTTGCATCTCGCCCGTGCGGACACGTTTTGTCATCAGAAATACTTTGTCACGGCGTCCCTTCAGGCCAGCTCCCATCCAGAGCTCGGTCTTACCTCTCCGGTATTCCCAGCAGTTGTCGTAGAAAGTAATTCCGTTGTCCACGGCTTCCTGAACAATGCGAACCGCAGTTTTTTCAGCGGGTGCGTCGCCCAGGTGATGACCACCAAAGCCAAGAATGGAAACTTTGGCGTCAGTGCTTCCAAACTGCCGGAAGGGAATGCTTGCGCTTGAGGAGCCTTGCACGATTTGCCTCGATCGAACTTCGAAGTACACTTTCCTGATGCTGTAGCTGGAAATGTGGTTGCTGGATATCAGAAGAAAGCGAAAATGGACGGTGGCGCCCATAAGTTCGCTGGATGCTAAGTACGCTATCTGCCACGCTTCACTTCGTTACTACTGCCGGGCGCGGTCACACTTCCAGGATGGAAGCCCATCGCCGTCGGATTGCACGAATAGTTGCCGGTGATGAAAGGGGCGAAGCGTCGCCCGGTGGCCCGGTTGAATACTGTCCGATGGGATAGCGATACGGTTCATTCGTCCCATCTTCAGCAGCGTCTCAAACCACCTTCTGCGTCGCGAGCCCCGGTTCGTATCCAGCAGGGGGTGGGGTCGGGAACTTGGCGCCGGTACCGTGATTTCCCCCGGAATTCGCGCGTCGATTAATGGCAACTTTGGCGGTGAGCAGGAGAGCTGACAAGCTTGCCAGGATTATAACGATTGCTTTCCAGCCTCCTATGATCGGATCGTTCTCCATGATGGTGAGTGCGAAGAAGACACACAACAGGTGCACACAGAATACCGGGAGCGACGCTTGGCCCAGCATCACCAGAGGCCGGATCGCAAAAGGCCTCAGAACCGATCGAAACCTGATCGC
>Ga0137395_10001103_pt1 | contig 12265 bp, 12 predicted proteins | sample czobulk216metaG_FD_108283 | JGI IMG/M metagenome (GOLD analysis project Ga0137395, IMG submission 108283) | Vadose zone soil microbial communities from Angelo Coast Range Reserve, California, USA - czobulk2.16 metaG | ecosystem: Environmental > Terrestrial > Soil > Vadose zone | place: USA...
ACGGCGCGATCGTTGAGGCGGTTGGCTACATCGTTGCTTTCGGCCTTGTCGGCTTGCTTCATCAGGTCGCCGGCTTGCTTGCTATTGTCTTTCTTCTCTTGATCGAGTTGCTTGATCTGCTGGGCGACGGAGAGCAGGTCTTCGGGTTCTTTGTCGTAACCTTCGAAACGATGACAGCCGACGCAACCGCGCTGGCGGAAAAGATCCTTGCCCTCGCTGAGCGTCCAGCCGACGTCGTTGCTGACGACGACCATGTCCGCGGAGTGGCAAATCTGACAACCAGATTCGAAATTTCCCCGGGAGAAAAGGGGCCAGAGCCAGTGCTCGTAGTTGCCGTGGGCTTTTTCGACGCTGGTGGTGGCGCGTCCATTGCCCTGGTGGCACGGCGTGCAGCCGAACTTGTCGGGGTCATGAATCTTCAAAAGGTCAGGTTCCGGATGGCTGGTGAAGGCGCGCGCATATTCATCCGGCTTCTTACCTTGCAACGACATGGCAGCTGCGGTGAGCTTCACCGGTTCGCGAATGCCCATGTGGCAGGACTCACATCGATCCACGATATTCGAACTGTCTTCCCGCACAAGATCGGCGTTGTGCTCGTTGACGTTGATCTGGCGGATTTTTGGTGTCCAGGCTTCCACGCCGTTCTGCAAGTTGGTGAGCTGCGAAGGCGTGAGGTTCACCATATGATCGGTGAGGTAGGCATCCATCAATACTTTCTTTTCATTGACGGGCTTGATCAGCTCACCGAGTTCGGCGCTTAGCTGGGTGCGCTCACTTTTGAGATTGTTGTAGGTTTCTTCAAGATGATCGAAATCGAAGTCCTGCTTCTTGCCGTCGGGAAATTCAACGGCGGTTTTTTCCCGCTTATAGGAGGCTAGTTCTTTTTGTTTGCTTTGCTTCGAGGAAGCGCCGGTTTCCGTCTCAATGTTGTAGGTCAGGGCGTTGACATAGGCGCGGCGATCGGTGAAAACATTTTGCACGGCCAGAATCTGGGCGCTAAGGTCGCGCAGTTTTTCGTTAATCTCCTTGATGCGCGGAGCTGCATTCTGGCTGGCGGTTTCGTAATCCTGCTTCAGCTTCTGGTAGTCGGGGCTGGATTCGACTTCCTTTTGTGAGTCGGTGGACTGCGAGCGGGCCGTCTTCAGGAAAGTGGAATAGCGATCTTTCCATTCATGCTGGAAGGCTTTCCATGGGCGCTGGCCAAAATCTTCGTCCCACATGGCCCAAAAGAACGTGGCCATCAAGATGACCATGGCAATGAGGTAATGCGGGGCGAGCGACTTGCTGACTACCGGGTCGTTTTCGGGAATGGGCTTTTCGGGCACCAGATTCTCCTAAAGACTGACGCTTTCTACTCAACACATCCGCAAGGACCAACTCTTCAAAACCATCAAAATCGTGCCTGGATTGGGCGCAGCCCGCGCGGCGAGCGCCCCTACAAATTCAAGAAAACAACGGTCCGCCTCCCCCACAAGGTCGCGGTAAACTCCAGGCCGGCCCTACAATCAAAGCAAAGAACGGTCTAAAGACCCGCCGCTACAACTATCGCAAATTGCCGTCCTCCTAAACGTTGAACCAAGGTGTAATCCACACGTACTTGATGTGGAAGAGCAAACGCAACAGCATCTTGATCGGCAATCCGATCATGGTCAGGAAAAATGTCATCATGATCGAGTACTGCAATAGGCTCATGCGCTTGTAGTCTTTGGCGTTGTGGCGGCGAAAAAAAGCGTGGACCAGCATGCCGCCGATGGCGAAGAAGCCGCCCACGACCGCCGCGCCGAAAATGCCCTTGCCCCAATTCGAAGTGATGCCAAACAGATCGGGCAGGTCGCGGTTCACTTCATAGATGAGGCGATTGTGGTCCCAGGTTTGGCCGGGCCAGAACCACTGCCAGCCGGGTCCACGAATGAAGGTGCCGATGAAAATCATCGAGACCCACAAGACGATGAAGCCGAAGAGAAACGTTCCGATGGCGAATTTGCGCTGCTTCCAGGTGTAATAGCCGGCGCCGAGCGGGTTGGTGTCTATATAGGGAATCACCATGAGGCCGAGGATGATCAGGGTGGGCATGACCACGCCGGCGATCCAGGGATCGAAGTAGACGAGCATTTCCTGGAGGCCGAGGAAATACCACGGGGCTTTCGCAGGGTTCATGGTCAGGTTCGGATTTGCGGGCTCTTCAAGCGGCGCGTTCAGGGTGATGGACCAGACCATCAGGATGATCGTGACGATGATGGCGGCCAGGAATTCCACGCGGAGGAGGAAGGGCCAGACGTGCACTTCTTTGGCCCAGCCAGGCTTGAAGGGCCAAGCTTTGCGGTGATGCGTCTTCGCCAGTGCAGCATCTCCGGCGAGTTGCTCAATCAAGACGTCATTGGCATGAGCCTGCTTCCACGCGAGGTAGATGTAGAAAGCAAGCAGCGGGATCATCGCGATGATCGGGACGTTGTCCGCGGCGGAGAGAATTTCCCACAGTTGTTTCCAATCCATGGCTACTTCTTCGCCTCCTTCACTTCGGAGTCGAGCACCACGGCCGCGGGGCCGGAGATTCCGCCGTCCTTACGCACGCGCCAGAAGTGCAGGATCATGAAAATGGAAGCGATGATGGGAATGCCGATGCAGTGCCAGATGTAGGAACGAAGGAGGGCGTTGGCGTCCACGATGGAGCCGCCAAGCAGACCGAAGCGAACGTCGTTATAAGGCGTCATGCCTAACTGCGAGCCGAACGGACCTTCGTGTCCGAGGAGCGGTGTGGCGCGCGCCATGTTGGTGCCGACGGTGACGGCCCAGAAGCCCAGTTGATCGTCGGGAAGCAGATAGCCGGTGAAGGAGAGGAGAAGTGTCAACACCAAAAGAATGACGCCTACGTTCCAATTGAACTCGCGCGGTTTCTTGTACGAGCCGGTGAGGAAGACGCGGAACATGTGGAGTTCGACGGCGATGACCATCAAGTGGGCGGCCCAGCGATGCATGTTGCGCAAGAGTTTGCCGAAGGGCACGTCGTGCTCGAGGTAGAGCACATCGCGGAAGGCCTGAACCTTGCTCGGGTGGTAGTAGAACATCAAGAGCACGCCAGTGAGCGTAAGAACGATGAACAAATAGAAAGTGATCCCGCCCATTCCCCAGGTGTAGCTGTAGCGCACTGCGTCACGATTGATTTTGGCGGGATGGAGATGGAGGAAAACGTTCGAAAGAACGCCGAGGGCGCGATTGCGCGGGGTGTCGTCGTGCTTGTGGCGGAAGATCGAAGTGAATACCTGGGTCTTGGTGGGTTTGCTCAGGATCTCGACTTGCTCTTTGGCTTTCGCAGGCAGGTCGGTCTTGAGGGACTCGAGGTCCTCCTTGACGCCGGTTTTGATACGCTCGACCAGGCCGACCGATTTGCCATTTTTTCCGTTTCCCTTGTTCTCGTCAGGCATTGTTGAGCTCCCGTTTTTCGGTGCTTAACGATCTCTTCTACTCTTCGAAGCGGACGGGCAAGCCCCGCCCCTACATTTCGTGCGCATGGCTACACCGGCAAAAATGATCCCGGATCGCTGAAGTGCGTCGGTTGCCCCTTGGGCCACTGATAGAGCCGGGAAGTGTCCACGATAATTTGGCCGTCCGGCGCGAGCTCCACATGCGCCCGATCCATGGGACGCGGCGCGGGGCCTTCGAAGTTGACGCCCTCGCTGTCGTAACCACTGCCATGGCAAGGGCACTTGAATTTGTTTTCGCTGGCTTTCCAATCGGGAGTGCAGCCCAGATGAGTGCACCGCGCGTAGATGACGAACACGCGATCGGGAGTGCGGTCCACCCAGATGCGGTATTTCTGCTGCCATTTGGTGTCCACGCCGAGAGCGTAGTCCGAGGCGTAGCCGATCTTGAAAACTGTGGGAGGCTCGAAGAGCGTGCGTGGAAGGAAAAATTTGAAAAAGGCGATAAACCACGCGCCAAGAAATCCAGTGACCGTCACCCACACCAGTCTTCGCCGCTTCCGGTTGATTTCAGTGGGCTCGGGACCGACGGTCGCCAAACCGGCAGCGGCAGCTGCTTTGGACGTACCCACGGCAGGCGTACCAACATACCTGGTTGCATCTCCTCCGCCGGCAGCGGATGTCTTCGCCGCTTCCGGTTTTGGTTTGGCCGAATCTGTTTCCGGGCCCGCCATGCGATACCTCCTGGTTTCCTGGTCCTCGAAAATAATCGGCGGCCCGTGAAAGCGCCGCCCGTTCCCCGCTAGGTTGTAGGCCCGCCGGCTCCGACAAGATCGGAGCAGAAAATGGATTGGTCCGAACTTACACCTCGATGCAGGACTGTTCGCGAATTATCCGTGGTGCGCAGGGGCGACGGCTCGCAGAACGCGGATTCTTTTTCGGATGAGTCAAGAAAATTACAGGGAGAGGGTACGAACGCGGAGAGCGTCCGAGGCCCGGCGGATTGGAAAAGTTTGATGCGAAACCATCGCGAGGTCCTCAACATTTCGCTGGACCCCCCAGAAACGAAACGGATATTACTCAAAACAAAAATTTTCGTCAATGCGTCTTTGCAGTGTTGCGAAGAAAAGATTTAGCTCTCGTCTCGCTCCAAAACGTTACCGGCAAAAAACAATAGATGTAAGAACCCGCTTGCGCTCAGAAAAACCTGTGATATATTCCACCCGGTTTCCATCCCCCACTTCTCTGGCATAGAGAAATCGAGCAGGGCCTCAGTGGGGAAGGCCGAGAATCCAACTCGGGGGCGCGCTCGATGGGCCTCATTCTTCTGGTCGTCATCTGGCTGATCACCTTGATCAGCACGTACTTCTTTATTGCCAAGACGTGGTGGCTGCCTGCGGGAGCCTCCGCCGCGGCGGCCGGAATCGATCATCACTTCACGACGACGTACATCCTGATGGGCATCGTATTTGTCGCCGCGCAGATCTCCCTGGGTGCGCTGGTGTGGATTTATCGTGACCGCGGTTCTTCCTCGGGGAAGGTCGACTATTCACACGGCAACACAAGACTAGAAATCGTCTGGACGTTACTCACCACCGTACTCTTTGTGGGATTGAATCTTGCGAGCAGTTCGATCTGGGCTTCGGAGCGGTTCCGCGCCGCGGAAGCGAATTCCGTGCGCGTGGAAGTGACAGGCATGCAATTCGCATGGTATTTCCGTTATCCGGGACCAGACGGAAAATTTGGGGCGACGAATCCCGAACTGGAAGACGCTTCGGCGGGCGGCGAAGCGGCGCTGGGTCTCGATACCAAGGACCCGGCGTCGAAAGATGATGTGGTAACGGGAACGATGGTGGTTCCTGTGAATCGCGAGATCGAAGTGATCTTGCGCGCGCATGACGTGATCCACAGCTTCTTTATTCCCAACATGCGGTTCAAACAGGATGCGGTGCCGGGCCTGGCCATCCACATGCATTTCACGGCCATCCAAACGGGAGACTACGAAATTCTGTGCGCCGAACTTTGCGGGCTCGGGCATTACAAGATGCATGGAATGTTAAAAGTCGTAAGTCAGGATGAGTACGACAAATGGTTGGCGGCACGGGAGGCCGAGAAGCAATAACATGGCTACTCACGACTTCGCTGCCCAGGATTCACACGCTCACGCCGCTCCTCAGGGGTTCATCCGCAAATGGGTCTTCAGTCTCGACCACAAAGTTATCGGGTTGCAGTATTACTTCCTCGCGCTTTGCGCCGTGTTTGTCGGCATGTTCCTTTCGTTGTTGATGCGCATTCACCTAATCTGGCCGACGGCTACTTTGCCGCTCCTCGGTGACATCAAGCCGGAGACTTATCTCACCCTGGTGACGATGCACGGCACCATCATGGTGTTCTTTGTGCTGACGACCGCGCCGCAGGGTGGCTTCGGAAATTATTTCCTGCCCATTCAAATCGGGGCGCCGGACATGGCTTTCCCGGTTCTCAACATGCTTTCGTTCTGGACGACCTTCCTTGGATTTATCGTAATGATCGCGGCTTTCTTCGTTGCCGGAGGAGCGCCACTGCACGGTTGGACGGGTTATGCGCCGCTGAGCGCGATCCAGTCGGCGGGACCAGGTGAGGGCCTCGGCGCGGATTTGTGGATCATCAGCATCGCGATTTTCTGCATCGGAGCGCTCATGGGCGCGCTGAACTTTATCACCACAACTTTGGATATGCGGGCCAAGGGCATGACGATGATGCGCATGCCGCTCACGGTGTGGGCGTGGTTCGTTACTGCGATTCTGGGCTTGCTGGCGTTTGGCGTGCTGCTGTCGGCGGGAATTCTCCTCTTGATGGACCGCAACATGGGCACCAGCTTCTTCGTGCCGCTGACCACCATCAATGGTCAGCTCACGGGACATAAGGGAGGCTCGCCACTTTTGTGGCAGCACTTGTTCTGGTTCTTCGGGCATCCGGAAGTTTACATCGCGATTTTGCCGGCCATGGGAATGTGCTCGCAACTGCTGTCCGTGTTCTCGCGCAAACCGATCTTTGGCTACAAGGCGATGGTGTACGCGATCCTGGCGATCGGGTTTCTGGGCTTCATGGTCTGGGGCCATCACATGTTCATGAGCGGCATGAGCCCATATACGGCTTTTGCTTTCTCGATCATGACTATGGGCATCGGCGTCCCATCAGCCATTAAGACGTTCAACTGGCTGGGCACGCTCCTGCGCGGGCGGATCCGGTTCACTTCGCCGATGCTGTTTGCGATTGGATTCGTTTCGCTGTTTGTTACCGGAGGGATCAGCGGCCCGTTCCTAGCCCAGCCGGTGCTCGACATTCAATTGCATGACACCTACTTCGTGCCGGCTCACTTTCACCTCATCATGGGTGTGGCGTCGATCTTCGGCATCTTTGCGGCGACGTATTACTGGTTCCCCAAGATGTTTGGTCGCATGATGAGCGAATCGCTGGCGCGCTGGCACTTCTGGTTCAGTTTCATCGGCACGTACGCGATCTTCATGCCGATGCACTATCTCGGCATGGCGGGAATGCCGCGGCGGTATTCGCAGATGACGGAAGTCAACTATCTGCACGATCTGATCCCGCTGCAGAAATTCATTACTTATGCGGCGTTTATCACCATCGCGGGACAGCTAATTTTCCTCGTAAATCTGTTCTGGAGCATGTTCAAGGGGAAGAAGGCCAGCGACAATCCCTGGGAAGCAACGACGCTCGAATGGATTACAGCGACACCGCCTCCGCACGACAATTTCGGCGGAAAGACGCCGGTTGTTCGCAACGGTCCTTATGAATACAACGTGCCGGGTGCGCCGCGCGACTACGTGATGCAGACCGATCCAGAAGTCGAGCCGTCGCACTGAAAACCTATGGCTAGTCTCGCCACAACAGCGCCCATCATTGATTCCAGTCCACCGGACTACGCCACACGTTTGCGCCGCGCAAGACTTGGGCTGCTCGTCGCGCTGACCCCGGTCATCATGTTGTTTGTTTCGTTCAGCAGCGCATACGTTGTGCGTCAAGGGCTGCCGACGCTCGATCCGCGTACCAATCAGCTGGTGCGCGATTGGATTCCCATAACGCTTCCCAGGCTACTGCTGATCAATACGGCTGTTCTAATCTTGAGCAGTTTGTTCATGGAGTTGGCGCGCCGGCAGGTCAAGGGGCAAGTGGCCAGTGTGTCACTCGCCGCGCATCCAGGAGTCACCGCTGGTGACCAGGTGAGGATGCCCTGGTTATCCATAACTACGATACTCGGGCTGACTTTTCTTTTTGGGCAGTGGACGGCATGGCGTCAACTGGCTGCGAACGGCTTCTATCTGGCGACCACGCCGAGCAGTTCGTTCGTTTATCTGCTGACCGGCACTCATGCTATTCACTTGATGGGCGGCGTGCTCGCTTTGTTTTTCGCAGGGATCGCTTCGCTGTTGCGCCGTTCCGTGGCGACGCGGAGCATCGTCCTTGATGTGACCGCGTGGTACTGGCATTTCATGGCCGCGCTGTGGATTTACATTTTGTGTTTGCTGGAGTTTGCCAGCTAACCGAACTTTTTCTGACCAGGAGGCCGAACGCATGGCTGATTCCGCAGTGCACGACATCCCGTCGGTCTATGAACCGTCGCTGTTCGGAACGTATTCCAAGAAAATCGGGATGTGGCTGTTCCTGCTTTCCGATTCGCTGACGTTCGGCGCGCTGCTCTATGCGTATAGCTACGGGCGCATTTCGACGGCGGGCTGGCCGACGCCTTTCCATTCCGAGAGCATCGTCAACGCCACCATCATGACCGCGTTCTTGCTCACCAGCTCCTTGACGATGGTGCTTGCGGTGAGGGCTTCTGTTCACGGCGATGCCAAGGGACAGCGCTTGTGGCTGCTGGCGACGATGCTCTGCGGGACGGGATTTATCATTCTTCACGGGCGCGAGTGGAGCAATTTGATCGCGGAGGGTTTGACGCTTCCGATGTTCCCAAAGGTTCCGGGGCACGAAGCGGCTAGCGAGTTTGCAAACGTGTCCAAGGTCGTACCCCAGTTTGGCGCAACCTTCTTCACGCTGACGGGAATGCACATGCTGCACGTGACACTGGGCGTGATCTACCTCGGCGTGGTCGCGTTGCGCCGAACGTTCATTCCGGTTTTACTGGGCCTCTGGCTGGTCGCGTGGCTGGCGACGCCGGCGTATAGCCCCTTCCACTACGGCGCGCACGTGCTCTTAATCGCGGCGATTGTTTGCGGGACCATCCTGTGGCTGAAGCCCAAGGTTTACGATTCATCCGACGTGGAAGTTGCCGGACTGTACTGGCACTTCGTGGACCTCGTGTGGATGTTCATTTTCCCGTTGGTTTATCTGATGTCGGCGAAGATTCTCTAGGAGCCGGAGGGATATGGATACGATTCAGGTAGCTCTTGCGGAACGCGCTGCAGAACAGCAGCGGCATCACGGAAAAGCGCTGTTCTTCTGGGTTTGGGGCGCGCTGCTGGTGATGACGGCCGTCGAAGTTATTTTGACTTATCAGAACATGCAGCCAGGGAAGATGCTGACGATTTTGCTGGGTTTGTCATTCGTCAAGGCGGCGTTGATCATCGGCTACTTCATGCACTTAAAATATGAAGTTTCGCGCATGAAATGGCTTACCATGTGTTCGGTGGTGGCGTGCCTGATCTTGATGACCATCTTTTTCTTTCCGGACGCTTTTCGTATCCTCTACCTGGGAGTGAAATGAGAGTTCGCGCGGCGCTTTTGGTTTTCGCTTTCTTTCTGGCGGCTACGCCTGTGTTCAGCCAGGGTTGTGCCATGTGCCGGAGTTCCGCCGCCGCGACTTCCAAAGATGGGCAGAAGGCCATCAGCAAGGGCGTCTTGGTGCTGGTCTTGCCACCGGCCGGATTTATGACCATCGGTGTTGCGCTGGCGTTTCGTTACGGAAGGAAGCGGGACTTAGAGAACTGCTGAGTGCCCTGAATTGAGTAAGAACCACGAGCGCCCTGCTCGTCGGGCAACAGATTAAATAAACTTCAACAATCGCATCGCAGATCCCATTCCTGCGTCGGATGCTGAGTTGAGCCAGCCACTGGACACCGGGGAAGGACCGCATTCGCAGCCCTTCCGTTAGGAGCCCTCTAACAGAACTACAACGCGATTAGGCCACGCGCGAGCAGGGGAAACGCTCGCCGATTTTCGAGTGATAGTATCCCTCTTTGGATGGGGAGCTCATGAATTCATTGAACACTGTCGAAGGGACGTTGAAAAACTGATAGACCCCGCCCTTCACAAACTGGATCTCGAGCGTCTCCGAGTCTTCCTGATAGCCCACCTGGGTAATTTCCGCCGAGGGAATAGGGAACCGATTCATTTTAGAGAGCCCCCTTTCTGGTGAGAGACGCTTCCTTTCGATGGCGCAGGGATCGGCCATCGTGCCGCGGCCTGGGCTGATACCCAACTTCTGGTCTTTGATCTAGTTGGTCATTCCCCCTGGCCGTGGCCCTGGATTGTCCCTCTTTGGTAGTGGCTCAACGGCCGGATTCTAGCATAAATAAAACTGATTTAAAGCTGCTTTTCTTTTGATAGACGGGGATTAGTCAGAGTCCCTGGCCTGTTTTTCCTCAACGGTGGCCGCAAAGAGAAGCGTCCCCACAATTCCGATTGCTCCCGCAACAAGAAACGGAATCTGCGGGCGAATCCTCCACAATAGGCCTCCGATTGCTGATGCCGGCGTAATGGATAGATTGCGGACGAGGTAATAGAGACCCACCGTTCGTGCCCGCAGGTTCTTTTGCGCAAAGGTCAACAATCATGGCCTTGCGAGCCGGCTCACCAATTTCTCGCAAACCGCCAATCATGAACGCGGCTGCCAACCACCGGAAATCGGGAGCGAGAACAACGGCGACAGGGAATAACGCGAAACAGAAGAAAGTCGCGATCACAAAAGGCTTGCGTCCCAGGCGGGCGGACATCCTTGCAGACGGGAAATAAACGAGGAGTGCCGTTCCGAGTTGCACGGCCACGAGTATTCCGTACCGCGGAATCGCCACACCGGTAATATTTGTGACGTAGAGGACCACAAAGATGTCAGCCATCCCTTCGCATGTTCGGATGGCGATGTCGGAACCCAACAACCGTTTGAGTGTGGAGTGAAAAGAATTCCAAACATCCCACACTTTGACCGAATCTCCGGAAGCGGCCGGCAGATTGATAGTCCAGAGGACCGGGATGGTGATTCCTACAAAAGCGATGGTGATTAGCAGGCCCGTTCGAATGCCGGTCTGAAGCCCCAATGCCCCAATCATGGCGCCGCCAAGAAGAGGCGAGACCACCATCGGGATACGTTTCAAAATCGATTGGACCGTGAACCCCATCGCGCGCCGTTCTTTGGGAAGAGCATCGCCAATAGTTGCGAAGATGGCCGGGGAGGCCATAGATTGCCACGCCATCGCAAAAGCCAATCCCAGAAAGAGAAAGGGCCAGGAGGGGGCGAGTAGGTAGACCAGGTAGCCTGTCACCGCCGCAGCTAAAAAAATCAAGAACGCGCGGCGACGCCCCCAATGGTCGGCCAGCCAGCCGCCGGGGTACTGATAGAGCGCATCGAGAAAATCCTCCGCGGTCCCAAATAGACCGACGACTGCAACGCCCGCACCGAGCGATTCGAGATACTTTGGGAGGAATTTCTTCCAGAGCTCCTCGCCCAAGCCAACCAGGAACACAGCCCCGGAAACGGCAGCCACGTTCCGTTCCATGCCCAGAGATATTGAAAGCCGTTTGGGGGTTGCAGCTTCCAGATAATCTTCTCCCCTGAAGCGATCTGTACTTTTCTTAAACTTCAGGCTGCATTCCAGAAAGCGCCGTTCGGTTTCCCACTTTTCACCATCTCCTGGCAATAGGCGTACAAGGCGTCGTAAACAATCCACTCCGCCACGTTGATTTCATGGTCGTCGTGAAAGCCCAAATTTCGGAATCCCTCAGCGATGGCTTTCAGCCCTGCGGCCTCGGGTTGGTGCCATAGAGTATTATCCGTATCGGCGCCGTTGACGATCTTGCCGAGGAGGTGCAGAGCCGGGTTTGCCATGAGCTTGTACTTCTTGAGGATCGCTTCGAAGGAACACTCCTTTCCGTGATGACCAAGTTCCGCTCCCGGCACGTCGAAAGGTATTGCGTTTGTTCTGTTCGCCTCAAGAATGACTCGTTCCGCGGGCACAAAATGAAACTCGGCCTCCGGGTCCAGAAACTTCTTGATGAGCCATGGGCACGCTACCCGGTCCACCTTGACGTGCTCCCGGGTAATCCATTTCATAGACTCCTCCAATTCTTCTCGCCGAACTCCTCAAGCGGAATGTTCTTTTCTTGAATGCTGTCTAGTGCGCGGTTACAGCCTCGTAGACGACCATACGCGCCACGGGTTTTCCGTCTGCTTCTTGCTCAGGGGTATACACGTGATGTGTCTCTAGGTCCACGGCGAGGGTATGGACCGCGTGCTGGACCTTGAAGTCTTCGATTTTCCGGTAGTGGTTCGGATCGTCTTGATGAAAAACAGAAATAGCACCGCTATAGCAGGCGGCATAAATTCGACCCAGGCCAGGATCGAACTTGATGACATCCGGCCCATCCGCCAGCGGAAGAAACGCGATGGGCTCGTGTTTGTCGAGATCGAACACGGTCATGAGATTGTTTCCTTCACAAGAAAGGAAAGCACGATGATGCTCTGGGTCAAGTGTCATGCCGTGATTTCCGTGGCATCGCCCGACGGCGTAGCGGCCAACCACCTCGTCTGTTAACGGATCAATGACCGCAAAGATGTTTTGGTCCTGGAGGTTAATGTAGACCTTGCGCGCAACCGGGTCGTATTGCGGCAT
>Ga0137395_10001104_pt1 | contig 12265 bp, 6 predicted proteins | sample czobulk216metaG_FD_108283 | JGI IMG/M metagenome (GOLD analysis project Ga0137395, IMG submission 108283) | Vadose zone soil microbial communities from Angelo Coast Range Reserve, California, USA - czobulk2.16 metaG | ecosystem: Environmental > Terrestrial > Soil > Vadose zone | place: USA...
AGGAAGACTCCGCCGTTGGGGCCGCCGCGGCCCTCGATGATCTCGGTGTAGATGGCGAGCGCGACCCGATCGCGGGCGCTCAGCTCCATGCGCTCCGGGTCGTAACGTTTCATGAATCGCTCGTGTGCGCGGTTATAGAGGTGGCCGCCCTCGCCGCGGACCGCCTCGGTCACCAGAGTGCCCGCGACTTCTTCCGGCATCACCATTCCGGTCGGATGAAACTGAACCAACTCCATATCCATCAGGCGACAACCGGCCTCGAGCGCGAGGAACATCCCCTCGCCATAGTTTTCGTCGCGTCGGGAGGAGCTGCGGCGCCAGAGCCGCGTGTGGCCTCCGGCGGCGAGCACCACCGCATCCGCCTCGAAAACCGTCCGGTCCCCCGACACGAGGTCGAATCCATACGCGCCGAAGCACACGCCATCGGCGACGAGAAGACGCGAGACGTATTGATCTTCGATCACCGGAATGCCGAGCTCCTGCGCTCGGTTCGCCAGGGTGTAGAGGACGGCGCGACCCGTGTAGTCGCCGGCGTAGCAGGTCCGCCGGTATTTGTGCGCACCGAAGAACCGCTGATCGAGCCGGCCATCGTCGAGTCGTGCGAACTGGCAGCCCCAATCGGCGAGCTCGCGTACCGCGTCCGGCGCCTCCCGGGCCATGATCTCGACCACGCGTGGATGGCCGAGGAAGTAGCCCTCCCGAAACGTGTCGGCGAAGTGTTGCTCCCACGAGTCCTGGGGATCGCGTGTACCGAGCACCGCATTGATGCCGCCCGCGGCCAGAACAGTGTGCGCATCGAGTCGATGCCGCTTACCCACGACCAGCACCTGGCTTCCCGCCTCGGTCGCGGCGATCGCCGCACGTAGTCCGGCGGCGCCCGTACCGATGACCAGGACGTTGCAGACCCGGCTGCGGGCCGATGGTGCCGGCATGACTACACCTTCGATTCCGACAGGTAGAGCAATGCGGCTCGAACCCGCCGGTGGGTGTCTTTCTCCTCCGCGAGGCTGAGCTTGGAAAAAATCGAGTTGATGTGCTTCTCGACCGCGCGCTCGGTGAGGAAGAGCGTGGCTGCGATCGCGGCGTTGTTCTTTCCCTGGGCCATGAGCGCAAGGACTTCGTGCTCCCGCGGGGTGAGATCAGCGAGCGGCGATTGGGGCTTGCGAACCTTCGCCGCGACCAAGCCCTCGATCACTTTGGGATCGATGACGGAGCCGCCGTTCGCGACCTCGCGGATGGCGTTGACCAGCTGCTCGATCTCGGAAACGCGCTCTTTTAATAGGTATGCCCGGCCGGTAGCACCCTTCTGCAGTAAGGCCAGGGCGTAATCCGGGTCGCTGAACTGGCTCAGGATGACCACACCGATCCGCGGATGCAACTGCCGGAGGCGCTCGGCGGCCCGGATGCCCTCGTCGGTGCCGGTTGGCGGCATCCGAATGTCGGTCAGCACGACGTCCGGCTTATGTTCCTCGACGGCCGCTAACAGGGAGTCAAAGTCTGTGCACACCGCGACCACCTGGAGCTCCGGCTGCGCGTCGATCAGTTGGCGGACACCTTCGCGGACCAGGTAATTGTCCTCGGCGAGCACGACCCGGATCGGCACGGCAACAGAATAGGGCTTCACGCGCGTGCACTCATTTTTCCCCTCCCCAGCTCGCAGGGGAGGGTTAGGGTGGGGGCTTGAGGTAGTGCTGGCACCATTTTTGCGGCCCTGAAAACCTGTCATTCTGTATCTGGAGAGATGGCAGTCAGAGTGCTGATCGTCGACGATCAGGCGCCGTTCCGGCAGGCGGCGCGGGCCGTGGTCGAGGCGACGGATGGCTTCGAGGTGATTGCCGAATCCGAGACCGGCGAGGCTTCGGTCGAGGCCAGCCAGACGTTGCACCCCGACCTGGTGCTGATGGACGTCAACCTGCCCGGCATCAACGGCCTCGAGGCGACGCGGCAGATCCTCAAGAACTCGAACGGCACGGTCGTCGTGCTGCTGCTCTCCACCTACGAAGAGGCCGAGTACGCGCCCCGGGCGGCCGAGTGCGGCGCTTCCACCTATATTCCGAAGTCCAAATTCGAACCCGACCGACTGTCCGCCGCCTGGGAAAGCGCCAAAAAGCGCTAGCGAGAAAACAACGCCCCCACCCTTTCCTCTCCGAGATGCGGAGAGTGGATACCGAGGGGTATCGAACCGCCGAGCGTGCTGCCGTCGAATTGCACTGAGCCGCCGAGCGCCTCGACCCGATCCTCCATCCGCTGTAACCGGCCGTCGAGGGGGCCACAGCCACTGATCGAAAAGTCGACGCCGGCGACGTGCCCGCCGAGCCGCACTGCCGACGGTCCGGTCAGGCCGCGCAGCGCCTCAACACAGCAGAAGTAGATGGCGGCCTCGATCGCCGATGGATAGCGGACGAGGCCGTTGCTCTCGATCGCCACCGATGGATTCATTTTGCGGAGCTGGATGCGAAGCGCGGCGATCAGTCCTTCATCCTGGAGGACCGGTGGATAGATCCCCCGCGCGAGCTCGCGGAGCTCCTCGAGGACCGCGGTCGCGTGCCCGGTCAAACGACCGAGCGCCACCACAGCCGCGCCGGGATCCTGGGTCAGTTCCGTCTCCGCGGAGTTCAACTCATCTCTGATGTGGCTCAGCTGACGCTCGCAGCCAAGCCGGATCGCTTCCTCGAGCCGGCGACGCTCGTCATCCTGCGCGGCAACAATCCGCTGGCGGGAGGCACGCAACTGAACCGCTTGCGATGAAATTTCCGCAAGGCGTTCCTGCAGTTCGACGGTCAATCGCACATTGTGCATCGCCAGGCCGGCCTGGGCTGCGAGATCAGTCAGCAGCTTGCCTTCGGCCGGGGTGATGGGCTCGCCGGCCGCTTTGGTCACGGCGATTTCCCCCATCGGGTCGCCGCGATAGGAAACCGGCAGGACGCGGTCGAAGTGGTCGGCCTCAACGCCGACGGGCCAGCTCATGATGCGCTCGGACCCGCTCGGAAGGATGAGTCGGATCCTCGTGGCTTTCGCTCCGACGCCGCCCGCCGCCGCCTCTGCCATCCTCGGTAGTACCTGATCAAGGGACAGAGCCCCGGCCATGCGCTCGGAGAAATCGGCCATCACTTCATACGGGGTTGCCCTTTTGCCGTAGACGACCCGGTTGGCGATTCGTTGCACTCGCTCCCGCATCGGCTGGAACGCAACCGCCACGATGGCGGTGGCGACGATCGAGAGCGCAAGGTCTGGTCTCGCGGCGCCACCGGCCAGGGCGCCGATGCCGACCACGATTCCGACGTAGACGGCGGTGATGAAAACGCCGAGCGTGCCGAACACCAGTGACTTGTTGATGACGAGGTCGATGTCGTAGAGCCGATACTTCAGCATGGCGATGGCGATGCTGATTGGGAGGGCCGGAATGAACAGTGCCAGCGCCACGTCCTGGATCTGCTGTGGAATTCCGGAACCGTGCATCAGGAAGGGGACGATGAACAGGACGCCGCCGTACATGAACCATTTGAGTTGCTGCCGCTCCTGACCTTTAGCACGCCTGAATCGCACGACAAGCGAAGCCACCGCTCCACCGACCGCGATGATGAGCGGGAGGACGGAAAGGTTTGCCAGATTGTCCAGAAGCGCTGCGTTTCCGACCAGGCCCAGTGGGTTAGTGATGCCTGGAATGCTCGCTAGCGGTCCTGGCCTAAACGCATTACCGATTAGCCCCAGCAGGATGAACGCCATCGCCAACCAGACGGGGAAGCGCCACCATGGCGACAGGGCCCGGCCGTTCGGAAAGAGCAGTGGAACGAAGACGACGAGGAGCGCGCTCATCGGAATCCAAAGCCAGCCCGAAGTCAGCCAGGCGATCGCGAGGCCCGCGGGCAAGGATCCGTGCTCTCGAATGAGCGCGAAAGCCGCATACACCGACCCTGCGAAGTTCAAGGTAATCAGCAGTCCAAGAAGAGTGAAGATCCACCCCAGTGCGTTTCTCGGCTGCCGTGAGACAACCAGCGCACCGATCAGCGAGAGGGACAGCGCCCAGGCCATCGGATAGACCGACGACACGATGGAGGCCGACATCCCGAGCGCGGCCATCCTGTCGAACGCGAAGCCGCCGATGCCGAGCGTTGCGGAGAGCGCGGCGGCTATCCAGGAGATCCGGGTCGTGGTCCGTGGGCTCATGACACGGCCTCCATCGCTCCAATCGGGACCGTGCCGCTAACGGTCGTACCACCATTAGCCTGCGACCGGATCACGAGCCGGCCGCCCATGCCTTCGATGCGATCGATCATGTTTCGAAGTCCGGACCCGCCGGCGTCCTTGACGACGTCAAATCCGGCGCCATTGTCGGTGACCTCGAATGAAAGCTCATGGCCAATGAAGCGAAGGTTGATCTCGACTTGCGAGGCCCGAGCGTGCTTCGTGACGTTCTGCAAGGCTTCCAGACAGACAAAGTAAACGGCGGCCTCGATTTCGGGCGCATAACGCTCGAGGTGGCTTACTGCGACGGTGACTGGGACCGGTAGCTTTCCTGCCTCGGCCCGAACGGCCGCCGCTAATCCCTGCTCCCGAAGCAGCGGCGGGTAGATGCCCTGCGCCAGCGCGCGCAGCGTGATCAGGGCCTGATCGCTCTCATCTTCCAGCGCCTTGACCGAAGCTCGCGCGCGCTGGGGGTCGCGTCTTGCCAGCTTGGCCGCCAGCCGCAATTTCACGGTCAGGGCGACCAGGTTCTGTTGTGCTCCGTCGTGGATATTTCTCTCCAGCCGGCGGCGCTCCGCATCCTGCGTCGCCACGATCCGCTGGCGTGAGGCGCGCAGTTCGACCGCTTGGCGCGAGATCTCGGTGAGGCGAGCCTGCAGCTCGGCTGTGAGCCGGACATTGCGGAGCACCAGGCCTGCCTGTGCCGCAAGGTCGGCGAGCAGCTTTTCTTCGACCGGTGTCGGCGCTTCACCCGGACGTTTGTTGATGCTCAGGGCACCGAGCAACTCGCCCTGATCTCGCACGGGGAGGATTCGGCCTATGCCCGGTACGGACGTCGGGAGTTGCCCGGTGATGTCGACAGGGGCCGGCGCCAGCCCGTAACCGATCGGCCAGGAAGCGACCGGGGCGATCGCGTCTCCCAGCCGGATCCAGATGTCTGCCCGTGATGCTCCCGTTCCTTCGCCGAGCACGCGGGCCATCTGAGGGAGGACATCCTCGCTGGAGTAGACGTCGGCGACGCGTTGGGAAAACCGCGATAGGACTTCATATGGGGTGGCCCGCTTTCCGTACACGAGCCGGTTCGCCACGTGCTGGAGGCGTTCACGGACCGGTTGAAAGGCGACGGCGACCAGCGCGGTGGCCAGGATCGAAAGCCCGAGATTTGGTTTGCCGCCTGTACCTACCAAGCTGCCGATACCGACCACGATCGCGACATAGACCACGCTGATGAAGATGGCGAGGGCGCCGTAGACCAGCGACTTGTTGATGACGAGGTCGATGTCGTAGAGCCGGTACTTCAATATCGCGATGCCTGCCGCCGTCGGGATGCCAACCAGGATGAGGAGGATGAGAGCTGTAAAGGCGAGGTCGGCCAGAGCGTGCTGGCCCTTGGTGTCCAGCGCGATGAACGCGATGACGTCGAGAAAAATGGCGCTGCCGACGTAGGCAATCCATTTGAGTTGTTGGCGTTCCTCGCCGGTCGAGCGACGGAGCCGGATGACCAGGCCAACGGCGGCGATCACGATGAGAACGTAGGAGCCCATTCGGGCCAAGGTGTCCGGAAGCATGAGGAAGCGCTCCGAACCGGGGACGCCGGTTGGATTGAAAAACTGGAAGTTGTAACTGATGTATCCCTTCGAGCGCATGGGATCGCTGAGCGGACCGGGGTGGAGCGCGGATGACACGACCATCGTGCCGGCGAACGCAATTGCCAGCCAGACCACCGGCCACCAGCGAGAAGACAGCGGCCGGCCCGTTGGAAACAGAATCAGAAACAGCGCGATGCCGGCCGGCCAGAATACCCACAGCATCCAGGACTGCACCCAGGCGACAGGGAGCACGGCTGGGAGCGAGCCGGGCGCCGTGAGGATGCCTCGATCGGCATATTGCTCGGTGAGAAATTCAAGGCAAAAGAGCAGGCTCAGGGCGCAGAAAATCCAGCCGAGTGGATGCTCCGGACGGCGTGATGCGATCAAGGCGCCAACGACCGCGAAGAGCGGAATCAGCAGGATCACAATCGGCTGGCTCGGGTCATTGCCGAGGACCGGCGAATTGCTGATCCGAAGAGCAGCACCACCGATGCCGGCAACGACGGTCAGGCCAAAGAGCCCCAGGCAAGCCTGGCAGCCGTCCTTGCGCCTGGTCTCCCGAGCATGCCCCGATCCTGAACCATATTCGGGATTCCGTCGAGGGGGAAGTCACCCGTCCGGCCGTAGGGCTAGCCCCCCTTTTGTCGGGGAGGCTGCAGGGTTACCCTATGCGGCTACCGGAATAGAGCCGGTCACGCGCGTGCCCGCTCCCGGCGAGCTCTCGACCTGAAGCTCGCCGCCCAACACCTCGATGCGGTCCCGCATGTTCTGCATGCCCGAGCCGGATCGTGCTCGCTCAGGATCCAGCCCGCGGCCGTCATCGGTGACCGAGAAAACGATGTAGCCATCATGTTGCTCGATGCTCACGGTTGCTTTCGAGGCGTTGGCATGCTTCACCACATTCTGCAGTGCCTCGAGGACGCAGAAGTAAACGCCGGCTTCGATTTCCTGCGAGTAGCGGGGGAGAGGACCACCCACCACGTCGACGGGAACCGGCGTTCGGCGGGCTTGCGCCTCAATGGCGGCGACCAGTCCGTCCTGAGCGAGAATTGGAGGATAGAGCCCGCGGGCGAGCTCGCGAAGCGTCTCGATCGCCTCATTGGCATCGCTCGTAAGCTCATCCAGCGCCGCCTTCGTTCGCTGTGGATCGGTCGCAGCCAGGTTGTTCATCAGCGCGATCTTCAGTTTCAGGGCCACGAGGTTCTGCTGCGCGCCATCGTGCAGGTTGCGTTCCAGCCGGCGGCGCTCTGTGTCCTGAGCGCTAACGAGCCGCTGCCGCGAGGCCTGCAGCTCGTCGAGCCGCTGTACCAGTTCCGCAGTGAGACGCGTGTTCTTCAGCACGAGGCCGGCTTCCCGCGAGAGGTCGCCGAGTAAGCGGCTCTCGGCTGTCGTCAGGTCTTGACGCTTCGAGATGGCGAGCGCCCCAAGTAGCTCGCCCCGGTACCGGACCGGGACGGCTTCGGCGACACCCGGAATCGTCGGTAGTTCATCAGCTGGCAGGGGAAGGGTGCTCGGACCATCGACGCCGGCCGGCCAGGACGCGGCGCGCCGAAGCTCGTGACCGACGCGCAACCAGACGGTTGCGCTGTCCGCCACGGTCCCCTCGGCGAGCACTTGCGCCATCCGAATCGGCAGCTCGTCGCTCGCATACATTTCCGAGACGCGCTTGCTGAACTGTGAGAGCACCTCGTAGGGGGTGGCGCGTTTGCCATAAACGAGGCGATTCGCCAGCCGCTCAAGCCGGCGACGGACCGGTTGAAAAGCGAGGGCGACAATTGCCCCAACGGCCACCCCAGCCGCGGGATCGTTCCGAGGCAGCTGTCCCACCCGGCTGCCGACGGTGACGACCGTCACGAAGTACACGATGCTGATCAGCACCACCAGCGTGCCGTAAACAAGCGCCTGGCGGAGCAGGACATCGATGTCGTAGAGGTGGTATTTGAGCACGGCGATTCCGAGCGAGACCGCAAGCGCGGTGAACGCAAGCGGCGTCAGCACGTCGAAGATCGGATTGAAGACGACGGTATTGTCGTGATAAACGAAGGCGCCGGCGACGATACCTGAAACGGCGACAACCGCCAACACCAATCCGGCGAATGCGAACCAGCGGATCTGCTGCCTCTCATCAGGCCCCGCGCGGCGGAAGCGGATGAAGAGACTGACGTTCGCGAGCAGCGTAGCGATCACTCCAAGCCCCTGGCCGATATGAATCCCAAACAATCCCAACCCAAAGCCGACAACGACCAGCGGGGCGAGTAGCCACCAGCGAGGTGAGATTGGTTTGCCGTCGGGAAAAAGCAACGGCAGGAAAAACAACATGAGAACGACCGGTACCACCCACTCCCAAACCTCCAGCCACTTCACGAAGTCAAGAGCTGGGAGTGATCGGTTGACGTACGTCCCAAGTGTCCCGTAGCCGAGCCCTAATTCATAGACCGCGGTAAGCAACCCGATCCCGCAGGCCACCCAACCTATCCGGTTTCCGGGCCGGCGGGCGACGATCAGCGAACCGACGAAGACGAAGGCCAACGCGTAGAGGGGGCTGAGGCGAATCCACCACCCATCGACGACCGTCAGATCGTGTGGCGAAATCAGCCTGGTCGGCGTTGCGCCGCGGAGGGCATTGCCGGCGATGAACAACGCCAGTGTGGCGATAACGCTCGCCCTGGCCAGCCCGTTCCCGCGCCGCCAAAGTGCTCGGCCCATGTGCTGAGCAAAGCATATGGAAGGGGGGCGGCCGCCTCGGCGGCCGCCCCGCTCGTCGCGGCTAGCGGCTAGTTACCCGGAGCAGTTCGGGTTTGGCAACACCGGACTGGACAACGTGCCGAAGAAGTACGCGGACGGTCCGTCATATTGCGCGTCTCCGCCAAAGGCATTGCCGTTCTGCATCTGTCCGAACTCCCAGACGCAGCTGCCGCTGACCTTGGCCTCTGTCCAATAGGGATAGAAGCCCCCCGGAGCTCCTGGTGGTGGAGCGGCGCACCCGCTCAATCTGGTGGGACCGCAGGTCGACTCACTGGCCGCCAGATCCGTTTCGAACTGGACGCTGCTGTACATCTGGCCGTTGGTGGTCGGCTGCTGCTGAAGGAAGGTCGATGGAAACGTGTTCGCGCTGGTGCTGTTGGGCCAATCCCGCCAGTACGGGGTCCCATCGAAGTCCACGTCGCCGTTGCCGAAGAAATTCACGCAGCCGGTGACCTGATTGGAGTCAGACGTACCGCCGTGCGTGTCGCCGGCAGGGTAGCAGGGCGCATCACTGATTTCAGGATTGGTCGGGTTGTCGGCCGGTACCTCGTAGGGTCCGCTGCAGGTCTGCCAGAAGGTATCGGTGAAGCCGCCCACGGTGAAGGTGACCGGATTCGAGACCGTCGTGCAGGGCGTGAAGTGGCCGATCTCGTACTGGGTGAGAATGCCACCCTGCAACGCCGCCCACGGCACCAGGTTTTGCGGCTGGGCAGTGCTGTACTCCGGCTCGTAATTGAAGGGCACGCCCTTGCAGTTTCCGAGGATGGTCGCCATGTAGCCGTTGGCCGCTGAGGCCTGCATGAAACCGCTCTGCCCGGTCGAGAGGTCATCGACCTGGACCTTCAGGGCCGAGCCGCTGCCTCCGGGTACTGGTGCATCGAAGATGTGGACCCGAAGTTGGTCACCAGGATTCATCAACAGGGTGTGCGCGTTCGGAGTCACGGTCGCGAGATTGGCACGCTGCGGGCTCGGAGGACCGGTCGGCACGCCGTCGGTCTGGATGAACGCAAAGTTGGTCGGCTCGATGCAATTGAAATTGCAGAAGTGGAACTGGCCGGTGCACTCGAGGTCGTTGATATGGAGCGAGGCGCACCAGTGGGTGTTATCGCAGCTGATGTTGTCTTGGAATGGTCCGAATCCGGGTGGATAGAACTGGACTTCGAGGAATGAGCTGCCGCCGCCATCGACGTTGAAGGTCGGCGGATTCTTGGGCGCGTTCGAGTCGCTATTCGGCTTGCAGGCGGCCTGCGGATACGAGTATGGATCGCAGAGGGCCATGCCGAACCAGGGCGCAACGGAGAGCTCGAACCAATGCGTGACGTCGCTGCCAGGGATTGCCACCGTCGGCGCGGCGACTGGATCCTTGGGCAGTTGCTCCGTCCAGGTGACGTCGTTGGCGGAGCCCGGCACGGTCGAGAGGAAGCGGATGCTGGGCTCGTCGTGGCCAATGTAATGGCCGTTGTCGTAGAAGCGCGATGGCTTGCCGTCATACAGCGCGCGCGGATCGGCGCAAACCATGTTGCGTTTGACCGATTTCTGGATGGGTGAATAGCCGTTGCAGTCGAGCAAGCCGATGGCACCTGGCGCCACCCCATCCGTGGTCGACGTCGTACTCGCCGATCCGGCCGCGCCCGTCCCGGCGAGGCTGGAGATGGCGACAAGCACCGCGAACAGGATTCGAATGGCCCTCATCACGTTTACCCTCCAAATAAACGAGCCGACCAAAACCCTCCCCATGGTAGGACGCCAAACCCCGCTCTGTCGGCTGGATACGGCCCGGGGTTACGGCGTCGGAGGTGCGAGGTTTTGGGTTTGGAAGTCCATTGATCTAACATCGGCAGCGGATGCCCGTCACGGTTGGCCCGTCGACCCTGACCATCAACCACGACCGTCAATTCCTCATCAGCCAACCGAACGCGACCATGGCGCCCCAGGACGACGTGGGCTTCTACGGCCGCGACACCCGCTTCGTGAGCGGGTACAGCGTGACGATTAACGGCGTCAAGCCGCTCCTGCTCGAGGCCATCACGGTCGAACACTTTTCGGCGCGCCACGAGTTCATGACACCCGAGCTCCGCCTCGGACCCGGAACCGGTGACGGCGCCGACGGCGTGCTCCCGGAGCGGTCGGTCGGCTTCCGCCTGGAGCGGACCATCCTCGAGGGCGTGCACGAGGACTATGACCTGACCAATTACGCCATGCACCCGGTCCGGCTCGTGCTCGAAATCGGCATCGAGTCGGACTTCGCCGACATCTTCGACGTGCGGTCGCATCGTTTGGTCCGGCGCGGCGACCTCCAGACCACCTGGCGGCCGCGCATGGGCGAGTTGCGGAGCAACTACCGCAACCGCACCTTCCGGCGCGGGCTGGTGGTGAAGGTGGAAAAAGCGGGATCGAAGCCCGAGTATGCCAACGGGCGCCTGGTCTTCGTCTTCGAGCTTCTGCCCCGGGCCGAGTGGCATGTCTGCTTAAAATGGCTGCCGGTCACTGGTCCGCGCCCGGCCCGCACGCTTCCCTGCCACTCGCTGCTTCTGGGCGACGCGCGCATCGCTCATCCGCTTCCGCCCGTGGCGCTCGTCACCGATCATCCGACCCTGCCCGCCATCTGGGAGCAGGCGATCGAAGACACCGAAGCCCTGCGGATGGTCGATACCACGGTTCGGGGCGGTATGTTCGTGCCGGCGGCCGGGATTCCGTGGTTCGTAACCGTGTTCGGCCGCGACTCCCTGGTGGTCTCGATGGAGAGTATCAGCGCCTTTCCCGAGTTCGCGCTCGGTGCCCTGCGAACCCTCGCCAAGGTCCAGGCGACCGACGATGATGCCGAGCAGGACAAGGAACCGGGGAAGATCCCGCACGAGATCCGCTCCGGCGAGCTGGCGAGCCTGAAGCTGCTCCCGTTCGCGCCCTACTACGGGACGGCCGACGCCACGCCGCTGTTCATCATCGTGCTCTCCTACGCCTACCAGTGGTCGGGCGACGTGGGGCTGTTGCGGCGCTATCGCCGCAATGCCGAAGCCGCCCTGGGATGGTTGCTGAACTACGGCGACCGAGACGGCGACGGATTCCAGGAATATCTCAAGCGGTCGAAGCAGGGCATCGACAATCAGGGTTGGAAGGATTCCTGGGACGCGATCCGGCACGCCGATGGCTCCATTGCGCAGGCGCCGATCGCCCTATGTGAGCTGCAAGGCTACGCTTTCGATGCCATGCTGCGGATGGCGGAAATCTATGTCCTGCTCGAGGAGCCCGAGAAGGCCGAGGAGCTGCGGGAACGCGCGCGCCGCCTGTACCAGCAGTTCAACGAGGTCTTCTGGTGGGAAGCGGAGGGGACCTACTACCTCGGCCTGGACAAGGACAAGCGGCCGATGGAAACCGTGGCGTCGAACGCCGGCCATTGCCTGGCCAGCGGCATCGTGCCGCCGGAACGAGCGGGCCGTGTCGTCGACCGCCTAATGGCCCCCGACATGTGGAGCGGGTGGGGGATCCGGACGTTGTCGAGCAGGCACCCCGGTTTTAATCCCTATTCCTATCATTGCGGGTCCGTCTGGCCGCATGACAACGCGACCATCGCGGGCGGTTTTGGCCGCGCCGGTCGTCATGCGGAAGTCCAGCGAGTAGCCGAAGGGATTTTCGCGGCCGCGGAACGATTCGACGCGTACAGCCTGCCGGAGCTCTTTGCCGGTCTGCCGCGTGATGCCGGCGCGTTTCCGGTCCCCTACCTGGGGGCGAACGTGCCGCAAGCCTGG
>Ga0137395_10001105_pt1 | contig 12255 bp, 7 predicted proteins | sample czobulk216metaG_FD_108283 | JGI IMG/M metagenome (GOLD analysis project Ga0137395, IMG submission 108283) | Vadose zone soil microbial communities from Angelo Coast Range Reserve, California, USA - czobulk2.16 metaG | ecosystem: Environmental > Terrestrial > Soil > Vadose zone | place: USA...
AAAACAATTTCCTTGAGGCTGCGGGCGAGGGCATAATGTTTGGCGGTGGAGCAGCTACCATGACTCCGACCGATATCCAGGTGTTGGTCAATCACTTTTGGTAGCCCTGGCAGTGGATGCCAGGGAACGCCGATTTCGTTGGCGGATCGGACGGCAATCCCTTCATCGTCAAGAATCACATCGAACTTAAGAACGCGGTACGGGTTCAGGTTGAGGCGAACTTGATGGAAAATACGTGGGGAGGCTTCAGCCAAACCGGTTTTAGCATTGTGCTAAGCCCGAAAAACCAGCATACGCCGAGCGGCACTAATATTTGTCCGGTGTGCCAAGTGACCGACGTGACCATCCGCTATGTGCACGCTTCGCATGCCGGAGGTGGAATCCTAATGGCGAACGCCCTCTCCGGTGACGGCACAAATGGAGCGGCGGCGCTGGCTGGCGAGCGGTATAGCATCCATGACGTGGTTCTGGACGATATCAGCGACAATTACAAAGGCGGTGGCTCTTTGTTTATGATTATGAATACGTGGCCAACGAATCCGCTCAACACTATCACTATTAATCACGTGACCGGCTTCCCTGATGCCTATAGCCACGTGCTGGAATTGGGCAACATCTATTACACCACTGCGCCGATGTATGGACTGGTCTTTACGAATAATATGGTGGGGACTGGCAGGTATCCGGTTTGGAACACGGGAGGTACCACGAGCTGCGCCTTCTATGACGTGCCGATAACCAGCATCAACCTGTGTTTCACGACTCACACCTTCGCTAATAATGCTCTGCTTGCGACTCCCGCCGCATTTCCTCCGTCGGTGTGGCCGACCGGGAATCTGTTCCCGCAAACCACCAATGACGCCGGCTTTGTCGACTACAACAATGGCAATGGCGGAAACTACGCGCTCCAGTCGAGCAGCGTTTATAAGGGTATGGGTACCGACGGCAAGGATCTTGGCGCCGATATCGTTGGGCTAAATGCAGCGCTGGCTAACGTTGAATAACTCTTTAACTTCGAGATTATCGGCGCAGATTATTAAAATTAAATTCAAAGGTCCGCGGGGAGCCGCGGACCTTTCTTTTTCCACCTCTTTATCGGTCTGGGCCAGACATGAGAAACTGAGATATGGTTCCGCTCATATTGCGATCTTGTGACTTCGTACTCCCGACAAAGAACTCACTGTCCATCCGTTCCTTGGTCTTTTTCATTCTGGCTTCGATTTGTATTGTCTGTTGTCCGGTGCCGGCGCTGGCCACCGCTCCTGCCACAGGGGAAAATGCTTATTGCGCCAGGGGCAATGCCTCTCAGTTTGGCGACAAGGACGGCATCGCCCAACTTCCCCAAGCCTGTTACTACACCGGGCTCGACGGAACCCCGTCTCCGGGGAAGCAGATTCGCGTCGCTGCCAAATCGGATTTGGCGTCGGCCATCGATCATGCAAAGTGCGGAGACACATTGCTTCTGCCCCCCGGCGATCCTTTCGACGTCACTGAATTTCCTCCGAAAAAATGCGACGACGAACATTACCTGACGATACGGACCGAAACGTCTGACTCAAAGCTTCCTCCGGAAGGCACGCGCATCTCGCCGGCGTGGGGCGGAGTCGCCAGTCTTCCGGGCCGTCCTCCGTATGCGCAACCCTCTGGTGGACCCGCAAAATTGCTTGCCACCTTGGTCGTGCGGCGACCTTCCGGCTTGATGCTTGGCGATCACCTGCGCTTCATTGGCATTGAGTGGACTACGCCCCCAGGAGCTAACATCGGCCGGATTGTAATCACTCAAAAGAGTGATCATGTCATTTTCGATCGCAACTGGTTTCACCCACCCGATGGCAGCGAGGTAGGCCACGCGGTGGGGATCATCGACGGCGCCCATATGATTGCAGTCATTAACTCCTATATCAGTGGCCTGAATTGCATCGCGCGCACGGGCAAATGCACTGACGCCACCGGAGTCAGCGGCGGCAAAGGCGACGAACCCATCTCTACTATCAAAATTTACAACAACTTTATCGAGTCTTCGGGAGAAAACATACTTTTTGGCGGTAGCGCGGCAACCGTGGTGCCAACTGATATTGAAATCCGCCGCAATCACCTGTTCCGGCCCATGCTGTGGAAGGAGGGCGAACCTGGCTATACGCCAGCCGCCTCCGGCCAAGCATTCATCGTAAAAAACCATCTGGAACTCAAGAGCGCGATGCGGGTGTTGGTCGAGGCGAATCTGCTCGAAAACAGTTGGGGTGGTTTCAGCCAGACCGGATACTCAATCGTGCTGAGTCCGAAGAGCCAGAGCAACCAGTGTCCAGTTTGCCGGGTCAACGATGTCACGGTGCGCTTTAACCGGATTCGAAACGTTGCCGGAGTCTTACTGATTGCGAACGCGCCGGCGAAGACAGGTGGCTTTGCCGCCGACGGAGGACGCTACAGCATTCATGATCTGTTCGCCGACAACCTGCACGACAAGGATTACAAAGGGAACGGCAACTTCTTGATTCTGGTCTCCTGGCAACCTCCACTGCATGACATTCAGATTGATCACGTAACGGCTTTCGTCACCGGTCCGCTTGTCACTATCCTCAATCCCGGCGCGAAGCTGGTGGGCTTCTCGTTGATCAACAGTGTATTTTCGGTCGGAGATCAGCGGCCGCCGATCGCGTCGGCTGGTGGAGGTCCGCAAAGTTGTGCAGGCAAGTCTCAGTCACTGGGAGCCGCGGCTGTCTTAGAAGCCTGCTTTGAGCCCTATAGATTCGACAAGAATCTAATCATCAGCGGACGTGGTTCTTTCCCTAAAGGAAACATCACCGTGGGATCGCCTGAAGGCGCCGGCATTCGCGATCTGAAGGGTACGATCGGCAAGGATCCTAGACTCTGCCACGCTAAAGGACCTGGATGTGGGAAAGTCTCTGCCGGGGCAGGTGCCGCTTCTGATGGCCGTGATTTGGGCGCAGATATTGATGCCATAGAATCAGCTATTGCAGGGGTGGAATAACTCCTATCGCAAAGAGCGATGACCTCGGTAACCCCTGTTTTGACAAGGCTTTCAGGCTGCGCTAGCAATTCTGCGTGGTAAGATTTTAGTGTGAAGGCGGCCAGCCTCAGCGATCGCAAAAATGCTCCTGTCTTCGTGATGGGTTGCCACCGATCCGGGACGAATCTGCTTTATGACATGTTGCTGTCCGCCGGCGGATTTGCGATTTACCGCGGTTATTTGCCGATTTATAAGACTCTGATTCCGCGATTCGGCTCCATGGAGGACCTCGGTAATCGCGAGAATATCGTCCGAACCTGGCTTCGCAGCAAAGGGTTCCGCCGCACGGGGCTTGATGCCGGCCAGCTGTCGGCGCGCATTTTGAAGGAATGCCGCAATGGTGGGGACTTCATCCGGGTGGTGATGGATTCGGTAGCAGACAGCCAGCACGTACAGCGCTGGGCGGTATACGATCCTGACAATGTGTTGCACATGGAACGGGTGAAACGCGATCTACCCAACTCGCTTTTTGTGCACATCATCCGCGACGGTCGCGACATCGCTCTGTCGCTCAAAAAGATGGGCGGCTTCGCGCCGTTGCCCTGGGACCGCAGCCAGACTGAAAGCCTGGTCGCAACTTCACTCTATTGGGAGTGGATGCTTAGGAAAGGGCGTGAGCATGGCCGCAAATTCCCTGCCGATTACATCGAGATCCGGTACGAAGACTTGATCGGCAACCCAACGGAAGTGCTCGGCAAACTCGGGGGCTTTCTCGATCATGATCTTGATTACGATCGGATCCAGCAGGCTGGATTAGGGCGCTTGTCGGAAACGAACTCGTCCTTTCGCGAAGAGGGCGATAAAGAGACAATTAATCCACTTGGCCGCTGGAAAGAGAGATTGGCCCCGGTTGATGTCGCCGCCATCGAAGCGACCGTGGGCGAGTGCCTGCAGGAGAATGGCTACGAACTTTCTCTTCTTGCTAACGGACGTCGCCGCACCATTCGGCAGTCGTGGATGCGTAGTGAGTATCCCATATTTCTCAACAGCAAGCTTTGGCTAAAGTTGAACACTCCGGTGGGCCGATTTTCAAATATGTCGGCATTGGAACTTGAAGAAGAACCGGCGCCCGTGGCAGAGTCGGTCAGGCTCTGAACAGCGACGTGGAACTTCCTATGCATTCCTCGGCCGAGGAAAAAGCGCTCGCGGAGAATATGTCCGCGGTAGAAGCTCGGACGCGACGCCATCGTTCCGCAGCTCCCGTGTTTGTGCTGGGCTGCGGACGATCAGGCACAAAATTCCTTTATCACACGTTGCTCTCGGCAGGAGGCTTCGCCGTCTATCATGCGGAGAGCAACGCCTTCAATCTCCTCGGCCTGCGATTCGGCAATCTTGCCCACCGGAGTAATCGCCGGGCATTGCTGGACGCGTACTATACCAGCAAATTGTTTCAGCGCACCGGACTTCAGCCCCAGGATATCGACGAGCGTGTGATGGAGGATTGCCGCAATGCCGGCGATTTCCTGCGCACGGTTATGGAAGCGATTGCCAGGAAACAAGGCGTCCATCGCTGGGCGGAGTCTACGCCGCTGCATTTGCTTTATCTACCCTTAATTAAGAAAGTGATTCCGGATGCACTCGTCATCCACATCATTCGCGACGGACGCGACGTCGCTGCTTCTCTGCATCGTATTGGCTGGATTCGTCCGTTGGCTTGGGATCGCGCGCGCGCTTTTCTGGTGCCTGCAATCTTTTGGCGCTGGATCGTAAGTAAGGGACGACGCTATGGGCAGGCCTTACGAGGCGATTATATGGAAGTGCACTACGAGGATCTAGTGCAGAACCCTTGTGAAATGCTGGCGCGGATTGGCAAGTTTATTGATCACGATCTGGACTATGGCCGGATCCAGCAAGTGGCGCTCGGATCGGTGCACAATCCAAACTCGTCTTTTAGCGGCGACGGCAAAGAGACTGGAGCCAGCACCATTGGCCGCTGGAAGCGCATGTTCAATGCGGGTGAGATTCGCGACATCGAGTCGAGCATCGGCAACCTGCTCGTCGATACCGGCTACATTCTCGAAACGCCGACCGCCGGCCGCCATTCGTCGCTGGCCGTACGTATGATGAATTTTCTCTACCCGTTGTACTTTGATTTCAAACTCTGGCTTAAATCGGATACGCCCCTGGCCCGCATCGCCGACAAAGGGCGGATGGGGGTGGCCGAGTCCGATGCCAGCACAGATGCTAAACCCGGGACCGGTCCCAAAGCGACGTAGGCGGGCTCGGCGGCGAATTACACTGGCACCGCAGTCTTTCGCTTCGGGTTGAAGAACGGTAGCGGCACTATCGTCGCTGTGGTTTTCATCCGTTGCGCTTCAATGGTCAACTCCATTTGTAGTTTGGTACCGGGCTTTGAATACTCGGTGCCAACACTGGCGAGTGCGATCAATTTCTTTAGCAGCGGAGAGAATGCAGTCGTTGTAGCTTTGCCCACATGCTTGTCGCCTGAATAAATAGGCACCGCAACGCGCGACGCCTGGCTTGGGGCTGCCGGAGAGAGTCCGAACTTATCGAACTGTTCTTCCACTTCCAACCAATCCACTTCGAGCCCGACCAACTGCCGCGGCACTCCCTGCTTGTTATCTCGCGCTAACGCTCGCTTGCCAATGAAATTTTCTTTATCGAGATGCACCATCCTGCCGAGGCCCAACTCATACGGTGAGTACTTCTGGGAAGGAATCAGCGCCTTCTTCGAACTGATGTAATCGACCTCTATCAGCAGTAGTCCAGCCTCGACACGCGATACGTCTAGCGCCAACATTCCGGCGGCATGGATATCGAACTGTTTGCCTTTTTCCATCAGCGCGTCCCAAACTTTTACCGCTTCGTTCCATGGGATCCATATTTCATATCCGAGGTCGCCTGTGTATCCAGTGCGCGAGATATCGACGGGGACGCCCGCAATCTCACCGCTCGTTTTTCGAAAATATTTCAGGTTGCCGATGTCGGCTTCGGCGACTGCCTTCAAAAGTTTCGCGGAAGCCGGTCCTTGAAGCGCGAGCGCCGCCGTCTGCTCGGAGATGTCTTCGATCTGAACGTCCATGTTGAGGCCGTTCTGACGGAACCAGCGCAGGCTCGGATCGGCCGCCGTCCAGCGATATTTATTTTCTTCGAGGCGGGTGATTGTGCCATCGTCGATTACCTTACCGTCCTCATCGCACCAGCATGCATAAATCACCTGGCCGACGGCGACTTTATTGACCTCGCGGGTGATCACGCGGTTCACCAGTTTGGTCGCATCTTTGCCGGTAATCAGGTACTTATAGAGCGGTGAGATATCGATCAGCGCGCAGGCATTGCGGATTGCGTTGTATTCATGTTCGTGGTGAACTTCATACACGCTGACCGTGTAGTATCCCGACCACTCGCGGTAATTGAGACTCTGGCACAGGGCGAGAGTTCTGTCGTGAAATGCGGTTCCAATGGGCAAAGGCGGCCTCGTAAGTTTTTTTCTTGCTACGATTCTCTGGCGGCAGAAAAATCTTCACCACAGAGAACACAAAGGGGGCACGGGGTAAATTCGAACAAACCCTGAGGCCGGATTATATGCACCGTACTCCTTTCGGGCAAGCACCGAAATGAATTGACCGGGGGTCAGCAATATCACGTAAGTAGAGACAAACGTGCCGTTTCTAGATAGAATAGCGAGTCATTTTCTGCTGTCCTGTGGGTCACCTCTAGTTTGCAGAAACTGCTTTAATCTTTCACAATCAAGGCCGGATCCAACTATGCCCGCTGCTTCGAACGGTTCCAAATACGACGTAATTGTTATTGGCGGAGGCCATAACGGCCTCACTAACGCCGCCTATCTGGCCAAAGCGGGGAAGAAAGTGTTGGTGCTGGAGCGCCGTCACATCCTCGGCGGCGCGGCGTGTACGGAAGAAGTTTTCCCCGGATTCAAGTTTTCTGTTTGCTCTTACGTCGTGTCGCTGCTGCGTCCCGAGATCATTCGCGACCTTGATCTTCCCCGGCACGGGCTTGAAATCCTGCCTCTAGATGGCACTTTCACGCCGATGCCGAATGGCGATCATCTATGGCGCGTGAACGACCATGGCAAGACGCATCGCGAAATCGCGCGGCATTCCAGGGTGGACGCGGAAGCCTACGATGAATTCGGCAAGGCGATGCAAGCGATGTGCCGTTTCGTGAAGCCCATCCTCAGCATGATTCCTCCTGATCCGGCGACGCTAAATCCAAAAGAACTGATGAAACTTCTTTTCATCGGTCGTCGCTTCCAAGGGATGTCGAGCGAGGACAAATACAATCAAGTCCAGTTGATGACCATGAGCGCCATCGACTTTCTCGATCAGTGGTTCGAGACCGGCGTGCTTAAGGCGACGATGTCGGCCTCTGGCATCATCGGAACGTTTCTGGGCGTTCGCTCGCCGGGCACAGCTTATGTTCTGCTGCACCATTACATGGGAGAGATCGACGGCGCCTTCCGCGCATGGGGATTCGCCCGCGGTGGGACCGGCGCAATTTCAAACGCAATTGCGGATGCCGCGCGCGAAGCCGGAGTCGAAATTCGTACGCAAGCATCGATTGCGAAGATCATGGTCAAGAATGGACGCACCTCGGGCGTTGTGCTCGCAAACGGCGACGAGATTTACGCCGACGTGGTTTCGTCAAGTGTCGATCCGCGGCTTACCTATACCAAAATGATTGAGCCCGGCAACCTGCCCGATGAATTCATGGATGGCGTGAAGCGCTACAAGTTTCGTGGGTCTTCAGGCAAAGTGAACATGGCGCTTGATGGGCTGCCGAATTTCAAAAGTATGCCCGGAGTTGGCGCTCACCTGCGCGGCGCCATTTCGATTTCTCCGAGCGTCGAGTATATGGAGAAAGCGTACGACGAAGCGAAATATGGGCACTGGTCTTCGCATCCTTACATCGATATGGTGATCCCTACGCTTACCGATACGTCGCTCGCGCCGCCGGGAAAACATATTCTCTCGTGCTTTGTGCAGTATGCGCCTTATAAGCTCGCGCCTGGGCTGGACTGGGATACTGAAAAAGAAAAATTCGGCGATAACGTTGTAAATACCATTGCGGAGTACGCGCCGAATATAAAGGACATTATTCTGCACCGGCAAGTTGTAACGCCACTCGATCTCGAACGGGAGTGGGGATTAACGGAAGGCAACATCTTCCAAGGCGAACTTTCACTCGAGCAGTTATTTTTTCTCCGTCCGGTGGCGGGATGGGCGCAATTCCGCTCGCCCATCAAGAACCTATATATGTGCGGATCGGCCACGCATCCCGGCGGCGGCATTATGGGCGCGCCGGGACGTTTGGCAGCACTCGAAATTCTTAAAGACGGGGGCGCCTGATGTCGACTGGAAGATCAATGTCCGAGACACGCGATGTGATCATCGTCGGTGGCGGACACAATGGGCTGGTCGCCGCCTTCTATCTCGCCAAAGCTGGATTCAAACCGCTGGTGCTTGAACGCCGGTCACAAGTGGGCGGAGCGGCGATTACCGAAGAATTTCATCCGGGCTTCCGTTGCTCTACGTTGGCGCACAATGCAGGTCCGCTACGCACCGATATCGTGCGCGATATGCAACTAGTGAAGCACGGATTAAAGTTCACGACTCCGGATGTAAACACCGTGTCGTTAACGCCCGACGGACGGGCGCTGATCCTCTACTCTGATAATAAAAAAGCGGCGCAAGAAATCGCACAGTGGTCACAGAAAGACGCGGCATCTTATTCAGATTTTGGCGCGGCTCTCGGCAAGATCGGCAAAGTAATTGGCGAAGCGCTTCTACTCACGCCGCCGAATATCGATAGTCCTGATAGTGGCGACCTCTGGGGAATGCTGAAGACGGGCCGGTCAATAAGAAAGCTCGGTAAGAAAGACTTGTATCGCGTCCTGCGCTGGGGACCGATGGCCGCCGCCGATTTGGTAGTTGAATTCTTTGACACCGAACCGCTTCGGGCGACCATTGCCGCCCGTGGAATTTTTGGGACATTTTTGGGTCCCTGGTCTGCAGGCAGCGCCCTGGTATTAATGTTGCGCGCGGCGGGCGATCCAACTCCCGCGGGAAGCGTTCAGTTCCCTGCGGGTGGCGTGGGCGCTATCACCCAAGCCATGGCGGCCGCTGCGAAGGAGGCAGGGGCGGAAATTCGCACCGGCGTTGAGATTTCCGAGATTCTAGTAAAGGACGGCGGCGCCACCGGCGTTGTGCTTGCCTCCGGTGAAGAGATTGCCGCGCGCGCCGTCGTCTCGAACGCCGATCCCAAGCGAACGCTGATGCAACTGGTCGATCCCGCGCACCTTTCTCCGGATTTCGTTCAAAAAATAAAAAATTACCGCTGCATGGGAACGATTGCAAAGATCAATCTCGCGATTTCCGCGCTCCCGGAATTCACCGCATTGAAGGTTAAAGGAAATGGCAATTTGCTTCGGGGACGAATCCAGATCAGTCCTGAGATCGATTACCTGGAGCGGGCTTTCGACGAGTCGAAGTATGGCAATTTTTCGCGCGATCCCTACATAGAGATCACGATTCCGTCGCTTTCCGATCCGTCGCTAGCGCCTCCCGGCGAGCACGTAATGTCGATCTACATGCAATATGCTCCCTACAAACTGAAGAATAGTGACTGGGAGAGCCAGCGCAAAACGCTCGGCGAAAACGTGGTGAAGACGATCTCGCAGTATGCACCAAATCTGCCGCAGACCATTCTTAGCCACCAGATCATCACTCCCAAGGACCTCGAAGAAACGTACGGCCTCACCGGAGGACATATCTTCCACGGGGAGCTGGCGCTCGATCAGTTCTTCACCATGCGCCCCCTACTCGACTGGGCACGCTACCAGACTCCGATCGAACGCCTGTATTTATGCGGCAGCGGCACACATCCGGGGACCGGACTAACTGGCGGATCCGGCGCCAATGCCGCGAGGGAGATTGCAAAGGCACTGAAGAAGTAGTCGCTGATTATTTCGACCGTTTCGACAATCGGCATATCCCCCTTCTATCGGAACCTACGTCTTCGTACCAGTCACGAAGGGAGGAAGTGCGACGCGGAACGGGCTTTGGCCCGTCTAAGCTTGACCCGTCGCGACACGATCTCAATTTGTGCCCGCCACACCGCCGTATTTTTTCAGCCATTTCAACTCTTCGCGTACTTTGATCTTTCCGTGCCACGGATTCTTTGAAAGAGAGTGCCCCTCACCAGGGAAAATGAGTAACTCACTGGGTACATTAAGTTCGTGCAGGGCCCGATCCAGCAGATAATCCTCTGCAACTGCGACCCGAATATCATCCGTACCAGCAACCAAATGAGTCGGCGTGCGGACCTTATTGAGCTGATAAATCGCGCCTTCACTGCGATAGCGGTCCGCGGACTCCCAGGGCAGCCCGCCGAGAAAATAGGCGTCGTCGAAGGTCGTATCATCATTGCCCCAGTTGGCCACATGCTCCACCGCGCCCGCACCGGTGACTGCTGCTTTGAAACGAGTGGTTTGCGTGATCAGCCAATTCGTCATATAGCCGCCATAGCTGTAGCCGCCGATCGTTAGCAGATTTACGTCAGCGATGCCATCTTTGACCAGCGAATCGACGCCGGCCAATATGTCTTTGCCAGGCCGGGAAACAATTTCAGGAATAATCCCGAGCGCGAACTTATCTCCGTAACCGGTAGATCCGCGATAGTTGGGCTCGAACACCAGCCAGCCCGCGGTGGCGGCGAGTCGATCCCACTGATACCAATCGGCTTCGAAGTGATTGCCATCGGCATCCTGTGGGCCGCCGTGGATGAACACAAACATCGGCAGGTTTTTCGCTTCAAACTTTCCCGGCGGATACATCAACATGCCTTCCACCGGCGTGCCGTCGTCGGACGTCCAGCGATAGGGCTTCGCCTGCGGAAGATCGCGTTCCGTAAATAGCTTGTTGAATGAAGTGATGGGCTGTGCCTGCGCAATTTTGTCAAGGCCATCGGCGAGGTAAATCTCCGTGGGTTTTACGGTCGACGAATATGCAAATGCAATGCGCGAAGCCTGCGTGGCAGCGGCGGGGAGTTCATATGTTCCCGCCCAACCTTCGCGCTTCACAATGGCGGCTTTCGGATTTCCCTGGGTTATCGGCTGAACCTCTGTTCCCATGCGGCCGGAGCCAAGAACTGAACCATCTGGCAGCGGCGTGTAGCGCACAACTTCGCCCGGGTAGGCAGCAAACCAGCGCTGCACGTCTCTTTTGGCGGGACTTATGTCGGATGTGTCGCCGGCATCGATCCAGTACAAGCGCGGTTGCGGATCTTCGTATTTCCTCTCCAGCGAGCCCAAATTGACCTGGAAAAACAGATGACGATTATCGGGAGCCCATTCTGGATTCAATTCCACAGCTTCATTGTGAGTAAGCCGGACAGGAGCGGCTTCCAACGTGCGATTGACCAGGGAAAGGTTGACCAAGTAGAGGTCGAAGTCTTCAACCATTTCCTGCCTCTCTGATACCGACGAAGTCACAAATGCTAAGCGACTCCCGTCGCGCGCGATGGTGATTTGCCCGATGCGAAGAACTGAGCGGGCAATGGCAATTGCGCCGGGAGTAACGCCTGAATCCTTTTCCGATTCGGGGATTTCGATGGAACCGAGTGCGGCGTGGCGAGCGAGGGCTTCGTCAAGGGCGAGGCGAAAGATGACGTCACCGCGCTCATCACCGCGATAGCGCGAGACATCCTTCCATTCTTTTTTGTGATCGCCGTTCTGCTGTTTAGTCCACGGCTGACGGGTCGCAAAAACAATTGACTTAGAGTCACCGCCCCACGCGAAGGAATGAACTTCCTCTTCGCCGGAGGTGATGGCAAAAGCTTCGCCCCCGCTTGGTGAGATCAAGAACAGCTGCGCTACATCACCTTTGTCCTTGTCTTTGCCATTCCGATTGACGGTGGATTCATGGCCATCGCGGTTCTGCCCTTTACTGCCTCCGGGGTCTGTGTCTTTCGAGCCCGACACTTTTCGCTCCGAGAGAAACGCAATCCACTTGCCGTCAGGCGACCATTGCGGCGACGTACTGTGCGCGGATTGGGTCAGTTGTACCAAGCTTCCGGACGATTGTGTCTTGGTAACGTTGTTCGCCGTCCGGTAAAGCCAGAGCTCTTTGCGGAAGATCTGCTGCTCCCAGTCGGCCCTCTCGGTTTCAATGACCATGGAATTCCCATCCGGCGACACTTTGACATCACGGAAGCTGACGGAGTTGAAAAATTCGTCGAGGGTAAGC
>Ga0137395_10001106_pt1 | contig 12255 bp, 10 predicted proteins | sample czobulk216metaG_FD_108283 | JGI IMG/M metagenome (GOLD analysis project Ga0137395, IMG submission 108283) | Vadose zone soil microbial communities from Angelo Coast Range Reserve, California, USA - czobulk2.16 metaG | ecosystem: Environmental > Terrestrial > Soil > Vadose zone | place: USA...
ATCACAGCGCAATAGAGTCCCGCTTGCGGCGGTACGCCTGAAGCGATGGCGAACGCCATCGCCAGCGGCAGGGCCACTAGTCCAACCGTAACGCCCGCGATCAGGTCAGAGGTAAAGTCCCTGCGCGAATAACTCTTCAGGGACAACACGGATTTTGGAAGCCACTTGGTGCTCATGGATGTTTGGGAATGTTTGATCAATCCAGTGTAGCCGAATCGGCCGCGGATTCAATCCGCAGAAAGACCTACTTTGGTGCACGCACTTCAGGGTGTGAACAGCCGCGTAGCTACAAACTTGAGATTAGATTCTTCACATTCTCAGCCGACGGGCTGCTTCTGGTAGGCGGGAGAAATCTCGCGCAGGCGCGCCACAGTCTCCGGAATCACTTTGATCGCAAAGTCGATATCGTCGTTCGTGGTCTGCTTGCCCAGGTAGCCCGCGTTGAGCCGGTCAAAATAATTCCCCGCCAACCTGCCAGCCGGAACTTAGTCAAATCAGCCATAGGGGAACGTGTGGAAACTCTCATTCAAGACATTCGCTTTGCTCTTCGCGTACTGAGAAAAAATCCCGGATTCGCGCTGGTAGCTGTCGTTGTCCTGGCGGTCGGCATTGGAGCCAGCACTGCCATCTTCAGCATTGTGGACACGGTCCTGCTGCGCCCGCTGCCGTATCCGCATGCGGAGCGGCTGGTGTTCGTTGAGAACGTTTACCCCAACGTTGGACACACGTCCGTCTCCTATCCCAATTATCAATTCTGGCGCGATCAGCACCAGCTTTTCGACCAGGTGATTACGTTTTTCAGCAGCAGCGCGGCGCTGACCGGTCTGGAAGAGCCCGAAGAGGTGAGAATCATACGAATTTCGGCCAATTTGCTGCCAACGCTGGGCGTCTCCCCGATCGCGGGCCGGGGCTTTCGAGATGACGAGGAGCCGAAAAGCGGGAACCGGGTGGTGATGCTCACGGAATCTTTCTGGCACAAACACTACGGAGCCAGCGCTTCCGCACTGGGCCAGAAGCTCACGCTCAATGACAACGTCTACGTCATCATAGGCGTGGTTCCTGACAGCTTCCGCCTGGGCGGGGAGCGCTTTGAGCTGGTAATGCCATTGCGCCTGACTCCCGACGTGGGCCTTAACTTTCTTCCCGCGATCGCGCGATTGCAACCGGGCGTGAGCCTGAAGCAGGCCCAGGCGGCGTTGCCGGGAATCGTTACAGCTTACAAAAAGAGCAACACGGAACTCGACAATGTATCCTTCACGCCTTACCAGCAGGTCCTTGTCGGCAATTCGAGGCCGCTGCTGTTCGTGCTTCTCGGCGGCGTGATTGCCGTGCTGCTGATTGCCTGCACCAACACCGCCAACCTGCTTTTGGCGCGTGCCGCGGTGCGGGAAAAAGAAATCGCGCTCAGGATCTCACTGGGAGCAGGACGGGTACGGCTCGCGCGCCAGTTGCTGACGGAGAGTGTCTTGCTCTCGCTGATTGGCGGTGTACTGGGAATCCTGCTGGGATGGAGCAGCCTCCATTTCCTGACTTCATTACTGCAAAGGCGCTTGCCTCAGGCAATTGCCATACAGCTCGATGGCCGAATACTCGTGTTTGCTCTACTGCTCTCGCTGGCCACAGGGCTGGTCTTTGGCATGGCTCCCGTTGTGCAGTTGATTCGCGGGAACCTGCATGATCGCCTCAAGCAGGGCGGCCGCCAGACCGCAGGCGGCGGGCAGCGTATGCGCCAGGTATTGGTGGTGGGCGAGATCGCCATCTCCCTGGTGCTGCTGGCCGCGGCAGGATTGCTGTTGCGCAGCATGGTGAGCCTCCTCAATGTGGATAAGGGCTTCAACTCTCACCACGTCCTCACCCTGGCCGTACGGCCTTCGCCTGTGCGTTACAAAGAGCCGCAGACGGAAATTCTCTATTTGCAAAGAATTTTGGAGAGCGTGAACTCACTGCCCGGCGTACAGTCTGCCGGATGGGTGTACACACTCCCGCTGACCGGCAACAGTACCAATGGAGGGATTAAAATCGAGGGACACCCTGGCGATTCGCCCAACGTGGACAAGCAATACATGGAAGGAAATTACTTCCAGGCGATGCGCACCCCGCTGCTCAAAGGCAGATTCTTTGATTCCCGCGATAACCTCAATTCCCCTAGAGTCGTGATCGTGAACCAGACCCTGGCGCAGAAGGTCTTTCCCAATCAGGACCCGATCGGCAAGCGGATCGACGTAGGCTGGGGAGATCCCGGCTGGTCAGAGATTATCGGCGTTGTAGCCGATGCCAAGCAGGAAGCGTTGACTGCTGAACACCGGCCCAGCACCTTTATGCTGTATGCGCAGAATGCGGCCCTCATGCAGTACCTTGACACGAACCTGGTGGTTCGAACCAGCCAGGACCCGCTGAGCGCCGTTGCCGCCATACGCTCCCGGATTCAGCAGCTCGATCCCAATCAGCCCCTGGCCGACGTGAAGACGATGGATGATGTGCTTGCCGAATCGCTCGCGCCCCAGCGCGCTCCTGCATGGCTCTTCGGCGGGTTCAGCGCGATTGCGTTGTTTCTGGCGGCAATCGGCATTTATGGCGTGCTTTCATACTTCGTGGTGCAGCGCAGCCGGGAGATTGGCGTGCGTATGGCGCTCGGGGCACAAAGATCCAATGTTCTGAGATTGATCCTGGGCCAGGGCGCGCGCCTGATTGGCATTGGAGTTGCGATCGGGATAGTCGGCGGTGTCTGGGCGGCGCGGGCTCTCACGTCACTCCTATTCGGCGTCAAGTCCACCGATCTTCCGACGTTTGTCGGAGTCTCAGTGCTGCTGGCGAGCCTAGCCCTGGTGGCATGCGCGGTACCGGCGCTTCGCGCCACGCGCGTTGATCCGCTGGTGGTGCTCAGAAGCGAATGATTGGAGATTTCTTGGCCGGCGAATTACTTAGTAACGATCTGCTTCTGATAAACCGGAGAAATCTCGCGCAGGCGTCCCACAGTCTCAGGAATTACCTTGATGGCGAAATCGATATCGTCCTGCGTGGTCTGCTTGCCCAGGCTGACGCGGATGCTGGCCCGTGCCCGCTGGTGCGGAAGCCCCATGGCCAGCAGCACGTGCGAAGGCTCAATGGCGCCGGACGAGCACGCCGCGCCGCTCGAAACCGCCAGCCCCTTCAGGTCGAGCGCAATGACCAGGGCTTCGCCTTCAATATGGTCGAACCACAAGTTGGTCGTGTTCGGCACGCGAGGCGCTCCCTGGCCGTTCACTCCAACGCCTTCCATCGCGTTGAGGACCGCATCCTGCAGGCGACCACGCATCGCGGCCATCTCCGCCGGGCCGCCGTCGAGCCACTGCTTGGCTATCTCCGCGGCCTTGCCCAAGCCAACAATCCCCGGAAGGTTTTCCGTTCCTGCGCGGCGCTGGCGCTCATGGCTGCCGCCATAAATCTGCGGCTGGATCAACGTTCCCTTCTTGATGTAGAGCGCCCCGGTCCCCTGCGGCGCATGTATCTTGTGCCCGGAAATGGAGAGGGCGTCGCAGGCAATCTTCTGCACGTCGATCGCGACCTTGCCCGCGGCCTGCACTGCGTCAGTGTGGAAGAAGACGTCGGCTTCCTGCGCGATCTTGCCGATCTCTTCCACCGGCTGGACCACGCCGGTCTCATTGTTGGCCATCATGATGCTGATGAGCCGCGTGTTCGGACGCAACGCCGCCTGCACATTGCCGGGATAGATTTCGCCCCGGGCGTTAACCGGAACAAACGTGACTTCGCAGCCCATCTGCTCCAGACGTTTGCAGCTGTTCATGACCGCGCTGTGCTCGATAGTGGAAGTAATGACGTGGTCGCCGCGCTGCACCAGACCAAAAATGCCCAGGTTGTCGGCTTCCGTGCCGCCGCTGGTGAAGACGATTTCTGCCGGCCGCGCGTTCAGCAGCCCTGCAACCGATCCGCGCGCTTTTTCCACCGCCGCGCGCGCGTGCTGCCCGTAATGGTGGATGGACGACGCGTTGCCGAACTGCTCGAGATAGAAAGGCCGCATCGCCTCAAACACCTCCGGCAAGACCGGGGTGGTGGCGTTGTTGTCGAGGTAAACGCGGTGCATGAGTCTTATTTTACGCTTCTTTACTAACATCCCGAGCGTAGCGAGGGATCCCTATCAAAAATAGCCAAACTCTCCGCATAGTCCATATCTGAAGTAGATTGCACCGAAGCCTACTTCAAATAACAACCAACGCAATCGGATTCCAATTGAAGTAAAGTGATCTCGCCGTTCCGCTCTTGCCAACGCATTCGCCAAGTGAGATTCAGCTTGAACTCATGATTTGTAGGATCAAACATAAGGTCTTTAGAGGCCGCGATGGCCCTGATATAGCTCGCGGAATCGCCCAGATGGATTCCATGCACTGAACCACCAAATGGCTTCCTTATCAAAACGGAATTTGGGCGCCGATCGAGGGGTATATCACTGGACGCGAATCGAAAATCAAAAACAACAGTGTCTCCGCCGAAACTAAGAATATGCTCGTTGATGATGTTGCCGTTTTGACGGGTACTTCCAGCTTGCCCCAATAACCTTTCAATCCGTTCACGAGAAAGAGTAACGTCCTCATCAATCGACAAATCGCAGTCAATGTGGCTAAGTTTTTGCTTCTCCAGATGCGTACGGATGGAGAAAAAGGCAATGATAGCCAGAATGCCCGAGAATACAATTAATCTGAGCTTCATTTATGCCTTGCCCTTAGAATTCCGAATTAAGTTCAAGGAGAACGTGAAAGGGGATTAATTATAGCCGCGGATTGAGCAAAAAAAGAGAAGAAAGCGTCTCGCTGGGTTAGTCTGCTCCACATTTCTTCCAACGATAGGGACCCCTCGCTTCGCTCGGGGCTTCGGAAACTATCTCTTCTCCATCGCTACATATTTGTTCGGATACGCCGGTCCGATGTAATCCGCGCGGGGACGGATCAGGCGGTTGTCGTCGAGTTGCTCAATCACGTGCGCGGCCCAGCCGCTGATGCGCGATACGGCAAATACCGGCGTGAACAGGTCGACGTCCAGTCCTAGCGTCGTGTACGTGGAAGCGGAATAGAAGTCCACGTTGGCGTTGAGGTGCTTTTCATTCTTGATGTACTGCTCAATCTTGGCCGACATCTCATACCACTTGGGATTGGCCGAGCGGCCCAGATCGCGCGACATCGCGCGCAGGTGCGTGGCCCGCGGGTCTTCCGTGTGATAGACGCGATGGCCGAAGCCGGAAATCTTCTTCTTGTTGGCCAGCATGTTCTTCACATGCTCCACCGGGTCCTCGCCTTTTTTGTCGATCTCAAACAGCATGCGCATCACGGCTTCATTGGCGCCGCCGTGCAGTGGTCCCTTCAAAGCTCCAATCGCACTGACGATGGCGGAATGCATGTCTGAAAGCGTGGCCGCGGTCACGCGGGCGGCAAAAGTTGAGGCGTTCAACTCGTGGTCGGCGTGCAAAATCAGCGCGACATCCAGGGCTTTTTCCGCCGTTGGCGAAGGCTTTTGTCCATTGAGCTGCAACAGGAAATTGGCCGCGTGGGAAAGCGAGGGATCAGGATCAACCACGGTCTTGCCCTTGCGGATTCGGTCATAGCCGGCCACGATCATCGCAAGCTGCGAGGTCAGGCGGATGGACTTGCGCACGTTAGCGTCATGGTCGATCTTCTCCGCCTCAGAATCGTAAAACGAAAGCGCGGAGACAGCGGTGCGCAGCACTTCCATAGGCGTTGCGGTCTTGGGGACCCGGCGCATCAGGTCATAGATGGCGGGATCGATTTTGCGTTCGGCCGCCAGCTTCTGTTTCAGGTCGGCAAGTTCCGCTGCCTTGGGCAGCCGGCCAAACCACAACAGGTAGCAGGTTTCTTCAAATGTGGATTTTTCCGCGAGCTCGTGGATATCAATGCCACGATAAGCGAGCACTCCGGCATCGCCATCGATAAAGCAAACTCCCGAACTGGCCGCAACTACGCCTTCAAGACCTTTTGTAATGGTGCTGGTAGACATGATTTTCCTGGCGCTGTTTTCTGGCTTCTCAAGTGTTGGAAGCGACTTGAGTGCGCAACATTTCTTTATACTCCAAATTCTCCCGACTTTCCAACCGCCCGGAAACCGAAGTAACGGTTCGGACGACTGGTGCGCCGCGGACGAGAGCAGCCACATTTATATCCTGCGGAAGCCTGGCGCCCTTCCCGCGAGCAGTCTGTGGCCCGGTCACGGGGAATTGCCAGAAATGCCAAAATTGCCAAAATCGCCGAAATTGAAAACCGGAACCTTGAAGGCAACTCCTTGCCTGCGCTCATCCGCGCTGCGACAAAGAGTTTTATCTCTTCCGATCAGTGTCATCAGCGTTCATCAGCGGTAAGGTTTTCGCTGATTACTGGAACTATTTCGGAGTCCCAAAATACCGGTAATGCCCGGTAATCTTCCAGTCGAAGAGCACGTCTTCCATCTTGGGTCCCTGCCCAATGTTGTGCACAATCATGTAGCGCCGGCTGAGCAGGCCTTTTTTGTCCACCACCATTCCAATATGCGTCAGCCCGCCGCCCAGGTCCCAGGTCACCAGGTCGCCAGGCGAGTAATCGTCCGCACGGTTAGTGATGGGCAGGGCTTCGCCCTTGCGGCTGAAGAAAACCATCAGGTTGGGAACCCGCCTGTGGTCGATGTTGGAGTCCGGGGCCTTCCGTAGCCAGCGCCACCTGCCGGGATACAGGCCGAAGTTCACCGCCATGTCTTCGTGTACTTCCTTTTGCAGGTCGATCCCTACGGCACGATAGGCACGAATCACCTCGTCGGTGCAAACGCCGGTCGTGGAAGGCACGTCGCCACCCGGGTAAGCGATACGCACGTAGGCGGGGTCGTAGCGGACGACGTGGTGCGTCCGCTCAATCGCCGCCGCCACAAATTGCCGCAGAAAAGCCTGATGCGAACTCTGCGCGGAAACCTGGGGCTTGGGCTGCGCAGCGAGAATGCCCGCGATCATCAGCGCAGGCAGAATCAGCCAGTCGTTTCTCTTGCAGAATGCCATTTTCTGCAACTATGGACACCGGCCAGATGCAAAAGTTCCTGAGTCTCTGGATCAGGGATGGAGTATCTGCCACAGACCAATCGCCGCAAACGGCAGTAGCACCGCCAGGACCCAGAGCTTGGCCGTGCCGCGGATCTTCTCCTCTTTCTCCCAGCGGAAAAGCTTCACTCCAACAGTCACCCCAACGGCGATCGTAATCAGCAGCGCGCCGGCTGCAGCCCAGGGAAAGCCTTTCCCCTGGATCATAATTTGCCGGATTCCCTCCACCAGGTAGGTCGCCGGAATAAACTTTGAAATGATCCGGAGTATGGGTGGCCCGTACTGGATTGGAAACGTGGCGCCGCTAAGAAAGAGCATGGGAAAATAAAGCAACTGCACAAGGATCGTGCCTTCCTGCATGTTGTTGGCAACCGACGCAATCACCAGCCCGATGGCACGAAACGTGACCAGCGCGAGCGAGATGAAGGCCACCAGCGCCAGCATATGATTGGGCCATTTCATGTGATAGAAGTAATGCGACATGGTCAACAGCAGCAGGATATACGGAAGAAAAATCATCCAGCCGGTCACCATTGAGGCCACCAGCAAGGGCCCGGGTGTGATCGGCGTGACCTTGTAGCGCCGTAGGATATTCAGCTCACGTTCTTGCAGCGTGCGAATGCCGGCGCCAAAAAGCCCATTGCCCAGAATGCCCAGCGTGACCGACATCGTAACCACGGTGGTGACGCCTTCCACGCTCTGCCCCGCCCTGAGAAAAGTGCCAAAGGTAAAGAAAAAGATGATGGGAAACAGATAATTGAAGAAGATGACGGTGCGCAGCCGCAGCGCCAGCTTCAAGTCAATCGCGATCAATGCAAGATAAGCCCTCAATCTCTTAGCCTCTTTCCCGTCAGCTCCACAAACACATCTTCCAGCGTCGGACGTTTCAGATGGACGTCTTCAAGTTGTATTCCCTGCTGGTCCAGCCACTTGATGATCTCTGTCAGCGTGCGCGCCGGCCGGTTGGAGTACACCAGCAGCTCGCGGCCATCACCGTTGAGTCGCGTCTCTACGGCGTCGGGCCACGCAGGCAAGTTCTCGCCTCTCAGCGGCTGCTCGCAGACGATTTGAATGAGTGACTGCGCTTTGCTTCTCTGTTTCAGCTCCCGCGGCGTGCCCATGGCCACGATCTTGCCTTCATCCATGATCGCCACCCGGTCGCACAGCCGCTCCGCTTCCTCTATGTAATGCGTGGTCAGCACCACGGTGCGCTTCTCCGCTTTCATCTCTTCAATCAGGCCGTGAATCTCCAGCCGTATCTGCGGATCAAGGCCGGTAGTGGGTTCGTCCAGGAAGAGCAGTTGTGGATCGTTGACCAGCGCCAGGGCCAGGGCCAGCCGCTGCTTTTGCCCGCCGGAGAGCGTTTCATAAAACGCCGCGCGCTTCTCCCATAGTTGCAAACGTTTGAGCAGTTGCTCAGAGCTGATGCTGCGTGAGTAAAACGATCCAAAAAGCTCCAACGCCTCCTGCGTCCGGATCTTGGCCGGCAGGTTGGTGGCCTGGAGGCACACGCCGATGCGGTCTTTCAACTGCTGCTTTTGCCGGTCAGGATCAAAGCCCAGTACGGTGGCCTCTCCGCCGGTGCGTGGCCGAAGCCCTTCCAGAATCTCGATGGTGCTGGTTTTGCCGGCGCCGTTCGGGCCCAGCAGGCCGAAGACTTCCCCGGAACTTACCTGAAAGTCGATGCCTTTAACGGCCTCAACTTTGTCATAACGCTTCTGCAGCGACTGTACCTGGATCACGGGCGTTGTGGTCATGGGTCTGTCTAGGGTATAAACGCAAAGCTGTTCTGTCCAGTTCCTTGCGGGCAAGAACCAGGACTTAGCCGCGAATTAACGCGAACTGCGCGAATTTTTCAGTAATTCGTGTTCATTCGCGAAATTCGCGGCTCGAACTTTTTGCAATCTTCAGCGCTCCGGTTTACCCTTCTCGCGCAATCTTCAGAGGACTTTTTCGCCCATGGTCAAAAGAACCGCAATCGCGCTGGTTTCGTTCTTCCTGGCAGCGGCCCTCCGCGGCCAGACTGCCGATCCCCAGTTGCTGGCCGAGATCAGCAAGATCAAAGCCATTGACAACCATTCCCACCCGCCCAAAGTGGTGGCCGCGGGCGAAAAGGATGACGATTTTGACGCCCTGCCGTGCGATCCCCTGGAACCCAGCGATCCCACCACCGTCTCCCGCCCGGAGAACCCGCAATACATCGCCGCCTGGAAGGCCCTGTACAACTATCCCTACAACGACCGCAGCCCGGAGCATGTGCGCGAGCTCCTGGCTGCCAAGCAGAAGATCATGCAGGAGCAGGGCGATAACTTTCCCAACTGGGTGCTGGACCAGCTCGGTATTGAGACCGAATTGGCCAACCGCGTGGCCCTGGGACGCGGCCTGCAGCCGCCCCGCTTCCGCTGGGTGCCGTTCGATGATGCATTGATGTATCCGCTGAAAACGTCAACACTGGCCAATGACACGCCGGACCGCAAATTCTTCTTTCAGCGCGAAACCATGCTGCTGCGCCGTTACATGAAAGATGTTGACCTGGACGCGCTGCCGGCGACGTTACAGGATTACGTCACCAAAATAGTGACGCCGGTGCTGGAATTTCAGAAGAAGAACGGCGCGGTAGCCATCAAATTTGAGGCGGCCTACCTGCGCTCGCTCGACTTCGGCCCTTCAGAGCCGATGCAGTTGGTGCAGCAGATCTACGCGCACTTTGTGAAGGGAGATGTTCCGCTCAAGCCCGACTATACCCGGCTGCAGAACTTCCTGTTCAGGTACATCGCCCGCGAGGCCGGCCGGCTGGGATTGCCGGTTCACATACATACCGGCGGCGGCTGCGGCAGCTATTTCATGCTCATGGGATCGAACCCGGCGCTGCTGGAGTCGGTGCTCAATGAGGCCGCCTTGCGCAAGACCAACTTCGTGCTGATCCATGGCGGCGCTGCCGCCTACACCAAGTACACCAATTACCTGTTGATGAAGCCAAACGTCTACGCCGATTTCTCCGAGCAGACCTGGCTGATTTCCACCCGCAAGCTGAGTGAGGTCGTCCGCGACTGGCTGGAGTGGTATCCGGAAAAAGTCATGTTTGGGACCGACCTGTACCCCAACACTCCGGAGATCAACTGGGAAGAGATTGGCTGGCAAACCACGCAGTCCGGCCGCGAGGCGCTGGCGATCGCGCTGACCGGCATGATGCAGGATGGCGAAATCACCCGCGAACGGGCCCTTGAACTCGCCCATATGGTCTTGCACGATAACGCCGCCAAGCTCTACGGATGGCAGCAGCACTAACGCCTACTTGCGCCAGGAATCTACGGCAACCGTCTCAAAATAAGACACCCTAAACCCACCATTTTAATGTGCTTTCGGCAACTTACCCCTTGACTTGGGCAAAGGACACTGCAAAACTCAGCATTGTCTAAGCGGCACTTTTTCTCGCTTCTAGCTGATGCCGGTGAACAATGCCGTGCAAAGGAAGCTTTGGCTCGAAAAACGTAATTGTAGAAGGCACGTAAGGAGCAGGATTATCAAGCGCTGGGCCGTTCCCCTCGGACGGTCCGGCTTTTATATAAACAAGGCGCAGCAGGCTCGAGTTTCATTGGAGTTATGTCTCATAGGTTTTTGTAGTACACACACGGCGGGGCCGTGTGGGGCCGAACCCGTGGTAGGGATTCATCCGGGGAAATCCATTGCGAGACGTATGTGCTCTGGCCGGATTTTCAGGGGTGAATGCAGGAAAGGGGGCACTCTCAATGGAGTTCCAGGACAAGGTTCTCAAGTGTGTGGACTGCGGCGCCGATTTCATTTTCACCGCTGGTGAACAACTCTTCTTCCACGATAAACAATTCAAGAACGAACCCAAACGCTGCAAAAACTGCAAAGGCAAACGCGCCCAGGCATTAGGACTGCCGCAGAACGGCGGCAACTACCAGCGCGTGGAAACCAAGGCCATCTGCTCAGGATGCCAGAAGGAAACCACAGTGCCGTTCAAGCCCACGCAGGGACGCCCTGTGTTTTGCCGCGAGTGCTTCCAGCAGCGCAAGACGACCGCTGCTACAGCGTAGCTTGAGGCGCTCAGAAGGCGTAAGCGAGGAAACGAGCGAGGGCCTTCTGCCGAAAGCCTTTTGCCGAAATGCTGAGGGCGAAGCCCGAAGGACCTCACCGCGATAGCTTTCGCTTGAGAAGTAGGATCTTATGAGCGCGTGAGGCGTAGTGTGTGGAGCGCGGCGCCCATTGCTAATTACGTCATGCCCTCAGGCCGGCTTTTTCGCCGCCTGGAGCTTGCTGGGCTTGTTTCCCAGCCGGGTGGCGGTCCGCTGTTGTCTCTGGTCTTCGTGCTGGATCAGGAGCACTTCTATGCGGCGGAGTAGATCATCTGTATTCATGGGCTTCACCAGCATGGACTGTGCGCCCTCGGACTTCCAGTCTCCTCCCAGCAGGGGATACGCGGTGAGGATCGCCACGGCCGGATTGTAATCCGTCTTGTTGGCCGCCCGGATCACGTCATAACCGGCCTTTTCATGCTCCATCTTCATGTCCGTGATCACCATGTGATAGGTGTTGGCTTTGAGCTTGGAGATGGCTTCCTTGCCTGAAGTGGCTGTTTCAACGTCAAAACCATGAATTTCGAGAATAGCTTTCAACGTGAGCAGAATTGCTAATTCGTCGTCGACCAATAGGATGCGGCGTTTCATGGGAACTCCAGGGGATTGTGAAACACTTTTATCGCGCTAATGAGATGCAGGCAGCAACTCCCAGGGTTGTGAGCTGCCGCAGGAACTCGTGCAATCGGAAGTCCTCATTATAATACCGATTGTGCCGGGATTTTTTGTGCAGAACTTCGGTTGCAGGGCCACCCAGGCTGACGGGGCCGCCCTGGAGCGCCAACTTGCGACAGAGGGCCTTTCCCCAGCCAATTCTGCCTTCGAAGCGGACATTGTCGTGCTCAACACCTGCACCGTCACTGCCGCCGCCGACCAGGATGCCCGTGCCGCTATCCGCAGGATCCATCGGGAAAACCCCGATGCGAAAATCATGGTCACCGGCTGCTACGCCCAACGCGCGCCGCATGAATTGGCCGCGCTCCCCGGGGTAACTTGGGTGGTGGGAAATTCACACAAGCACCAGGCGGCGGAGATCGCGGCTTCCCATGTTTCGCTGGATAACGTTTCACTGGATGAGGTTTCGCTGGATGA
>Ga0137395_10001107_pt1 | contig 12255 bp, 9 predicted proteins | sample czobulk216metaG_FD_108283 | JGI IMG/M metagenome (GOLD analysis project Ga0137395, IMG submission 108283) | Vadose zone soil microbial communities from Angelo Coast Range Reserve, California, USA - czobulk2.16 metaG | ecosystem: Environmental > Terrestrial > Soil > Vadose zone | place: USA...
AACATGAGATAGAGTATGTCGGCATGGGATTCGACGATGACACCGGCTTTGGATAATTTGTCTTCCTGGACGCGCAGGATCTGGCGCAGCGTGTCCATCTGCCGGCTCATGTGCTCCATCATTTCGTGCACGGCATTGACTTTAACTTCGCCGCGCTGATAGCGGTCGAGAGCGAACTTAATCGCCATGCTCTCGGCGGCTTTCATCAGGAGCGGGGTGTCATTGCTGCTGTCGGCCGTAGCCAGCGAAGTTTGAGCTGCCAGGCTCTCCAGGAGTTGGGAGAGATTCACCTTGGCGCCTTCGGGAGCCTTTTCCAGTTCAACCTGAAGTTTTTCCTGAGAAGCGCCGGGGTCCTGCATGGCTTGGCCGAAATGGGTCAGCAGACGGATCGTCTGAATGACTTCCTCCTCCTGCAAAGCGACCACGCCCCCGGTCCAGGGACCACTCGGAACCGCGACGGTGCCCGGGACGCCACCGGGAATCGGAATGCTCGGAACGCTGCCAATCGGTGCGCCGCCGGCCACTCCACCGCCGGCACTCGCTCCTTGGGCGGCTGCAATCAACTGCAAAAGCTTTTGCGGATCGTTGAGCCATTGCTTGAATTCCGGTCCAAGAGATTGAGCGGCGAGCTGCGCCGCGATCGAAATTTCTCCGGTCGACGGATCGGCGGCAATAAACTTGACTTCATTAATCCGGATCGATGAATCCTTCTTATCGCCCAGGCTTTCCTTGATACTCTTCGCGAAGTCCTGTGCTTTGGAGCCGCCCATGGCAAAGGCGCGGACAAGATGGGTAAAGTCTTCGAGCGTGACCTTGCTGGAAAACATGATGCTGGACAGTCCAGCGGCGGTCAGCAACTGTGCGAAGGTGCGCTCGGCTTGTCCTGCTTCAAGCGGAATACCGTCTAGCAGCAGCTTGTTGTCCGATACGCCAAGCAGAAAGCCGGTATCGCCGGTCTTGGGCAAAGCCTGTTGGAGTTCGCTCCAAGTCGTCTGGAACTGGCCTTCTGTGCGCTTGTGGGTCACCCCATACAGCCGGGTGTACTTGATCAAGATATTAAGGCTGTGAAGGAAAGACCGAGCGGATGCATTCCGGCTGGCGTCGGTTTGGAAATCGAGAGCGATAGCACAGCCTCCTCTCCGGTGCGGAGTATTGGACATAAGCCTAAGCGGGAAAGTGACCTAATGCACGATTACGGAGGTAATTGACCCGGGGGAAGGAGTGGCTTTGTAAGAGCGGAAGTACAGGGCCTTCGGGGGGAGGCGCGATACACTGAGGTCGCGGATTAAGATGGCCTGCAGACGGTATCTGCCCAGCAACGTTCGCGGAAAATATAGTAATGAAGATCAACGTCCTTTTGTTTGGCATTTTGAAAGAGTTAATTGGAGGTTCGGCCGAAAACCTCGAACTTCGCGACGGGGCGCGGGCGCGCGAGGTGCTTGTCTATTACTCGCGAAAGGTTCCGCGTTTCGAGTCGATGATTCCTTCGCTGGCGATATCCGTGAATCGAGAATACGCGGAAGCGGATCAGGTGCTGCGAGAGGGCGATGAGGTTGGGCTGTTGCCGCCCGTAAGTGGCGGTTCTATCGATGAAGAGGCGGAGAACGGCGGAGTCCGAATCGTACGCGAGCCGATCGACGCGCAGGCAGTTCTGGCGCGGCTGAAGCAGCCCGCCGACGGCGCGGCAGTGATTTTTGACGGCGTGGTGCGTGACAATACACGAGGACGGCGGACGCTCTACCTGGAATACGAGAGTTATGAAGTGATGGCGCTCAAACAAATGGAATCTCTGGCGGCCGAAGCGCGGACTCGCTTTGGCGTGCGCTCCGCTTCCATAATCCACCGGCTGGGGCGGCTGGAGATTGGAGAGACCAGTGTTCTGATCGTGGTTGCTTCAGCGCACCGTGGCGCGGCATTTGACGCCTGCCGCTGGCTTATCGACACGTTGAAGAAGACGGTCCCGATCTGGAAAAAAGAATACTTTGAAGATGGAGCGATATGGGCCGACGGCGAACCTTTTCCAGAAGAAATTCGAAGCCCGGGAAGGCACGTCGGCGGGAAGCCTGCATCCAAATAACTGACCCTCAAATGAAGGAAGTGCCAAATGCGCCGCGAGCTGCGAGCCACGAGGTACGAGCGAACTTCGCCACTGTTGGTTGCGCGCGGTTCTTAGCTCGGACCTCGAAGCTCGTCGCTTGCTGTTGTTTCCTCATTGCGTCGGCCGTTTATCCGCTGTTGGCTCAAAATCCCGAAGGCACACTTAAAGTCGACGTCAAGCTAGTTAATGTATTCGTGACGGTGACGGATGCCCATGGAGCTCCGGTGCCGAACCTGCAAAAAGAAAATTTCACTCTTAAGGAAGATGGCAGAGAGCAAAAAATTGCCGTCTTCGCCAAGGAATCCGCCCTGCCGCTGTCGATTGTGCTGGCAGTCGATACCAGCCTTAGCACCAGAAAAGATCTGCCTCTGGAGTTGATCTCGGCGCGCAAATTTGCGCACGCCATAGTCCGGCCGCAGGACGGGCTCGCCCTATACAAGTTCAGCGAAGAAGTGAGAGAGGTAGTTCCGTTCACGTCGGACTTAAAAAGGATCGATGCTGGAATTGACCGGGTGAGCAATGGTTCGGCCACTGCTCTCTACGATGCAATTTTTCTCGGCTCGCAAGCATTGAGCCGGCGACAGGGCAGAAAAGTAATGGTCGTGATCACCGATGGCGGAGACACCGTCAGCCAGACGAACTACAAGGAGGCTTTGCGGACCGCGCAGGAGTCAGAGGCGATCATCTATAGCATCATCATCGTCCCGATCGAAGCGAGCGCTGGACGTGACACCGGGGGCGAGCATGCGTTGATTCAAATATCAGCAGACACTGGCGGGAAGTATTATTACGCTACATCGCTGCCGCAACTGGACGATGCGTTTCGCCGGATCAGCGACGAACTGCGGACGCAGTATCTGCTGGCTTACTATCCATCGCAGCGCTTTTCGGATTCGGAATTCCGTCAACTGCGGGTGGATTTGATGAATGCGCCGGCGGGCGGTCCTTATCAATCCCACTATCGAGCCGGCTACTACACGCATAAGGGTTCGTTCTGAGCGGCGTTGGTGGAGACATGGCTTGTTGCGTCCGCGACAAGATCGGCAGAGACGACGCTCATCTCGTTTTACTTTTGAAACAAAACGCGTACATCGCGCCGCTTATCTCGGCGCATCTAGTAAACTGTCTATTCGATTTCAGTCGACAATTAGTCAGTAGGAATCAAGATCCTTAAACACGGAATCGCTTCCAGGTTCTACTTGAGGTTCTGTCCCCAGGAGAGTCACTTTGTTTGATTGGTCTGGCTCGCGAGTTCGTCGTGCTCTATCCATAGGCTTATTACTCTGCGCTGCGCTCACGGTTTCGCTTTGGGCCCAGGAAGAGGCACCGGAAAATCCGACAACGGGCACTATTCAAGGAACGGTGCGCGATGATGACGGAAATCCGGTTGAGGGAGCGCGGATTCTGTACAGCTCTCAGGCCGCGGATACCAAGGGCGTGACGCGATCCGGAAAGGATGGCGCGTATGTTTCTGAGGGCGTGCCTCCGGGCACGTACTTGGTGCGTGTGGAGGGTCCGGACAAACTTCCTGCTCAGAGTAGCGTGACAGTTGTGGCTGGTGCGGCCGCCAAGGCCGATTTCAAGCTGGAGTGGATCAACCCGGGACCGTTGCATCTGGAAAGCAGGTTTGCGGGCGATGTTCCCGACCAGTTGCCGATTAATGGACGAAACTATCTCAGCGCGGGCCAGCTTGAACCTGGTGTGCAGGTGGTTGACGGGCGGATTCTAGATCCGGGCAAAAGCGGCATCCAGTCGCTCTCCATAAACAGCACTCTGGGACGAACCACGCACTACGACATGGACGAAGTCGAGGTGATGGACGAAACCAAGGGCGCCGTTATCATGAACCTGCCCGCCGATGCTGTGCGCGAGGTTATTGTGTCACGCGCCACGCCCGAGCTATTCCAGTCCCTGAATGCAACCGGAGCAGTTCGCATGAGCACACGTTCCGGCGGGGACGAATGGCATGGCAATCTATTTGGAAATATGCGGGAGCAGTCTCTTGGGCTTGCCGGCTTTCCTGCACGCGATGACTACAGCCGCCAGCAGTATGGATTCGGAGCGGGCGGCGCGGTGATCAAAGACAAGGCATTTCTATTCATCAGCGGAGAACGCACCAAGCAAGACGGCGCCATGCCTACCTTGCTCGGGTTTCCGGCTCTGAACCAGACGAATGCGCAGAGCGCCTATTTCCGCGAAAACATGCTGACGGCGCGTCTCGACTATAACTTCAACGAAAATATGACTGGCTTCGCGCGGCTGAGCTACGACAATGCCAATGAGATCGGGCCAGCCGACAGCCAGTCTAATTTCCGCAATCACTTGAACGTTCCTGCAGTGGCGCTCGGTCTTGATTGGAATCACTCCAAATTTGTGAACAGCGCTCGCTTCGGCTATCAGAAAATGGTGGACGCGGTTAATCCCGCCATCGCTGATTCCACGCTGATCCCGGGCGCACCGTTCCACATGCGGATTGGGTCGTATTCGCTTGGGCCAAGTATCGCAGGGCCACGGCAGACGATTCAGCGCGATCTTTTCGGACGATATGACAGCAGAACTATTTATAAGGTCAATCACACGATTCGCTTCGGCGCTGCAATTCATCGTATTACCCAAGGTGATTACTTTGCTCCAGGCGGCGACGGTCCTTCGGTGATCAGTTCCAATGGACTTGACGCCATCAATGCCATCAACAGCAATCCGGCGCTGACATCGTTGATTGCAGGCGATCCACGCGGAGCGGCAGACAATCCTCTTAACTATCCGGTAGGCACGTTTACGATTTTTAACGGCCTCGGAAACTTCAGCGAAAATTCAGCGTTCAATCGTTCAACCGGCGGACATTTCGATACTCGAATCGAAGGCTACCTCGGCGATACTTTCAACCTGTTTCCAAATTTGAACATTAGTTTCGGCGTCAACTACGTTCACGACACCGGACGCACCGACAGCGATCTGCAGGCCGTGCCATGCTCGGCGATCAACACAAGCATCGTGGCGGCTCCGCCCTGCACCAGCGGTTTAATTCTCGATCAATTCGGGTTGCTTCCGCGAGAAGGCGCGGGCGCGCACCAGTCGCTCGGGGAGAGCACGTTCCAGCCCATGTGGAATTTTGCTCCGCAAGCCGGCATCGCGTGGGATCCGGGGCACAATGGACGGACCGTGGTTCGGGCCAGCGGCGGAATGTTCTATGACAACTTCCTGTTGCAGAACACATATCAGGATCGTGTCAACCGCCTCTCGAATGGCCAGTACAACCGCAGCCTCACGCTGTGTCCTACAGGGTCGGTTTTATTTCCGAATGCGTCCCTCGTAAGCCAAAGTGACGGCCTCGACATCGCCACGCAGGTTTGCGGCCAGCCTCTTGGCGCTACTATGACGGGAACGCAAGGGCCGGTTGCGGTCTCGACCGCCATCCAGGATTTGCAAGCGCAGTTTATGGCAACACAGGCAGCGGTCACGAGTGGGCCGAACGTCTATTCGCTGGCCAACAGTCTGGCTAACTTTGGCGGAATGCTGGCGCCAAATTACAAGACGCCGCGAGTTGTACACATGGATTTCGGAATCCAGCGGCAGATCGGAGAACGTAGTGTGTTCTCCGCCGACTACGTGCGCGAAATTGGCACCCAGTTTCCGCTGGGCATCGACACGAATCACGTCGGCGATGCCGGCTTCCTGACGGATGGCAGCAGCCTAAACCCCCTGTCTAATACTTTTCAGACCGAACTAGATGCGATCAATGCGACGTTGGCGTCGAATTCGGCGTCTGCAGGATGCGCGCCTGCTGCCTTCGCAGGCAGCAGTTCGCAGGGCGCCGTGAATTGTTACCTGGCGGCGGTGCCGGGCGCGAGCATCACCGATTTCGCGCGTCACGGTCTTGATTCGTCGAATGCATACTGCGGGCCGTTCCCTTGCTCGGTTCTCGGAAAACAGAAAGCGGCGTTTGGGGGATATAACCCGGCGGTGGGATCGAACATCATGTACTTTCCCAGCGGCCGCTCGGAATATCAGGCGGTGCAGCTGTCCTTTAAAACCGCCAGCGCCATTAACCCTTTGCGGCGAGTACGACGCTTCGACATCGCGGTTGACTATTCGTTTTCGCGCTATCGCACTAACATTTCCGAACCGAATGGATCTGGCGGAGACTATTCGATATTGAGTGTGGCCAACGATTTTAACCGGCCACATCTGGGACATTTCGGATCTTCGGGCTTAGACCGAACGCACCAGCTATCGTTTACGTCGACCGCCGACTTACCGTACCGGCTGCGGCTTTCGATGATCGCGCATCTGGCTTCTCCGCTTCCGTCGAGCGTGACGATTCCGCAGGCTGATGGCGGTGGAGTAGCCGGAGAGATCTTCCGCAGCGATGTTACGGGTGACGGCACCGTTGGCGACCTCTTGCCCAGAACATCGATTGGAAGTACCGGGAAATATTCGACCGCCAATTTGAATGACGCTATCGCCAGCTATAACAGTACGTTTGCCGGAAAATTAACGCCGGCTGGACAGGTGTTAGTCAATAGTTCGCTCTTCACCGGGCAGCAACTGGTTGCACTGGGCGCTTATTCGCCGATAATTCAATCGCTGCCGGGACATTTCGCGGACGCCACATGGCTCAAAACCATGGATCTGCGATTGGTGTGGCCATTCCAGGTAAGCGAACGGCTGAAGATCGAGCCGTCATTTTCTGTCTTTAATGTTTTTAACTGGGCGAACTTCGGCGGTCCGGGCAATCAGCTCAGCGGCATTCTTGATGGTGCGCCTGGTACTTCGTTGAACAATGCAAGTTCGGCGGGCTACTGCGGGAGTTCGACTACCTTCTGCACCTCTCGCCAGGACCGCATCCTGCCGGGTTCGGGCACGTATGGGAACGGCGCTCCGCGGCAGATGGAATTCGGGGTCCGCTTCACATTCTAGATGTGCTGTCCCACGAAACTGCGAAGGGGCAAAATAAACAGAGCGTTCCGGTGGAGAGATTTCGAAACGCCCTCTATTCGCATCATGCCGTCTTCCTGAATCCGACCAGCTAGGCCTGGAGACTCAAGCTGGAAAGGGAACCAGTCTGGCTGGTCGATGCCGGATTTACCAGATTCACAATCAGCTCATAGTTTTGCTGCGCGTTGAGGTTCAGGATGAGTTCCGGCGGTGGTGTTGCATCGGAACCGCTCGAAGTGCCCGGGTTTGGTGGCGCGCCCAGATTTGGGATACCGAGATTGATGACAAGCTCGGGAGCTCCATACGGCGTTGACCCAGATGAGGCTCCGGTCGACGCGTTGGCGCCTGATCCGCCCTCCAGATTGATCACAATTTCGGGTACTCCAGTAGCGCCGTTTGTGTTCGAAGTCGTCCCTGTCGTTGATGGCTGGCCTGCGGGTGAAGGCGCGCCTACCGCAACGCCGGAAGACGTGTTGAAGTTGATGACGATCTCCGCAACAACATTGCCGCTATTCTGCCCGCTGCTAAGGTTTACGACGGTAGCGGGATTGTCCTGCGCAGGGGTTGCCGTCTTGTTCTGGAGGCTGCTCTTCAAGTTTGCGAAAGCAGCTTGCGCGCCGGCTAAATCTCCGGCTTGCAGCGCGGTGCCAATGGCTTCGAAGGACTGATTGCGGCTGGCCTTTCCAAAGGTTTCAGAGTTGGCAAATGGTCCACCTTGCCCGAGCGCGGCCAGCGCGCTAAAGGCTTGCTGGGCATCGGCCAGGTTGCCACTCTGAAGAGCGCTGCCCAACAGATTAAGATCGGTATGGCGGGTGTGGTAGAAGCTCTGGAGCTCCTGGAAAATCGATGAGCTGGAAATTGCGGCTGTTGACATAAAGTTCTCCCGATGACGCGCAATCTCGTTCCCTAATCGGGTTTGGATCACCGCGCTACAGGTCTCATCGGTTAAGCCGCCGGATAACTTTAGAACAGAAGTCGTCCTCTAGCTGCGGGCGCCTCAATACTAGGCGGCCAGCTTATGCAACCCGCGATCATTTAAGCGGCTCGTCGAACAGTTTGCTCGTGTAGGCGAAGCGTTTGATCGCGGAAGCCCTTCACTGCGAAGACGCCCATCGCGATGAAAAATGCCATAACGATGAGTTGCGTGATTTTAAATGGCGTTTCGGATTGCGTCGGCGCCAAAGCTCGGAGGCTCGGCACTTTTTCGAAGAGCTGTACGACGAAGACGAAAACATTCAAATAGAGGGCAAGCACGGTGCTAATCACATAAGTACGCCTCCAACCCGCGTCGAGATGGCGGCTGTAGCGCGCCAGAACCGCCACCGCAAGCACCATCAGAGAAATGACACCGATCACAATTGCGGGTGTAATTCCATGGAATGGAAAGAAGAATCCGGTGACGCTGGTCGCTGTGGTGGTGGCAAGGAAGAGCGCCGTCATATGGTCATATCTCTTGCCGCTAATTAGTCCGAGGACGACGAATAGTCCCGAAAAAATCCCAACCAGGCTGATTACGACGTGCGCAAAGGTCAGGGCTGTCATACCGAGGATCATTAGGGGCCTCCTGCGAGAATTGGAGCATATTACGATAGGGCCGCCGAAATAGCTAGGCCGCTAATGAAAAGCTGTGCGGGATTCGAGGAAACCTGAGATTGAAATGATAAACACTGGTGCGCCCGGAGAGATTCGAACTCCCGACCTACAGCTCCGGAGGCTGCCGCTCTATCCAGACTGAGCTACGGGCGCACTGCGGTTTGTCTAGTGTACATCGCGGCAGCGGGGCTCTCAATGGTCTGCACCGTGGTCCGGACAACAGTCTGCACCGCGGTCTGCACAGCGATGAGAACAATTGTTATGGTAGAGACACCGCTTTACGTGCCGACCTGCTCAGCAAGTCTCGACTTTCCAGAAATGTTCATCCTGGTAGTCAAGCCTTAGCAATCGATTGCGCGGATCATGATGCTTACCGCAATTCGGACACCGCAGGAAGCTGCGGATGTGTATTCCCCGGCGATCATAATCCTCGGCGACGGCGAAGGTGGTTCTGCAACTGCAGGGGATCATGAAAATCGGAAGCGGTTTCTTTCGGAGTTTATTTTTTGTGGGTTGCTTCACATGAACACTCCGGGTCCCGGCGGTTCAGCGATCACCCTTCGACCGCCGCCATAGACCCCTTCTTTCGCCTATTCGATTGCAGAATTTTCTTGCGCAGCCGCAACGATTTCGGAGTGACCTCGACAAACTCGTCGTCGGCGATGAATTCAATCGCCTGTTCGAGATTCAGATTCTTATAAGGCACAAGCCGAATCGCCTCGTCGGAAGTCGAAGCCCGCATGTTGGTGAGCTTCTTCTCGCGAACAATATTGACGTCGAGATCGGTGTCTTTCGCGTTCTCGCCGATGATCATGCCTTCGTAAACATCAGTGCCGGGGCCAGCGAAAAGCGTGCCGCGCTCTTGCAGATTGTAGAGGGCATACGAGGTGGTGACCCCGCCGCGATCCGCGATCAGAGCACCGGTCGGACGATGCGGAATCTCTCCCTGCCACTCGATGTAGCCATCAAACAGGGCGTTCATAACGATGGTCCCGCGCGTGTCAGTGAGCAGAGTGCTGCGGAGTCCGATAAGTCCACGGCTGGGCACTCGGAACTCGACGCGCACGCGTCCGTAGCCATGGTTGTGCATGTTGGCCACTTCGCCTTTGCGCGAGCCAACATGCTCCATGACCACGCCGACAAATTCTTCGGGAACATCGACGGTGAGGTGCTCGACCGGTTCCATGAGCTTGCCGTCGATGCGTTTGGTGACGATCTCCGGCTTGCCGACCATGAGTTCGTAGCCTTCGCGGCGCATCATCTCGATCAGAATGGAGAGCTGCAACTCACCGCGCCCCAGAACTTTGAACGAGTCGGTGCTGCCGGTTTCCTCCATACGCAGGGAAACATTGGTTAGCAGCTCTTTATCCAGGCGCTCGCGCAGGTTGCGCGATGTAACGAGATTGCCTTCACGTCCGCAAAATGGCGAAGTATTGATGGTGAACAGCATCGCAATCGTCGGCTCGTCGATGATGATGGGCGGGAGCGGCGCTGGATTTTCCGCACTGGTGATGGTCTCGCCAATCGTAATGCCTTCAACTCCGGCCACAGCGATGATGTCGCCTAGCGAAGTTTCGGTGATGTCGGTGCGCTTAAGGCCGGAGAAGCTAAAGAGCTTGGTAATCTTTGTCTTGTGAAACGACCCGTCGCGCTTGGCAATGGCAACATCCTCGCCCGTTTTCATGGTCCCGGAAAAAACGCGCGCGATGGCAAGGCGCCCCAGGTATTCGCTGTAGTCCAAGTTGGCGACGAGAATCTGCAGCGGCCCATCCTTGTCGCCTTGCGGAGCCGGAATCGTGTCGATGATCGACTCAAATAGCGGCCGCAAATCCTCGCCCGCCGCTCCCTGATGCACTGCAGCGGTTCCCGCCTTGGCATTGGTATAAAGAACAGGGAAGTCGAGTTGCTCTTCTTTTGCGTCGAGATCAATGAAGAGGTCGTAGACCTCGTTAAGAACTTCCTGCGGACGAGCGTCTGGACGATCAATCTTATTGATTACGAGAATTGGCTTTAAGTTCGCTTCCAGAGCCTTGCTCAGCACGTAACGAGTTTGCGGCAGCGGGCCTTCGCTGGCATCGACCAGCAGCATAACGCCATCGACCATTTTGAGCGCGCGCTCTACTTCGCCTCCGAAGTCGGAGTGGCCGGGCGTATCCACGATGTTGATTTTGACGCCGGCATAAAACACGGCCGTGTTTTTGGCCAGGATGGTGATGCCGCGCTCACGTTCCAGATCGTTTGAGTCCATGACGCGCTCAGCTACGGTCTCGTTGTCGCGGAAAGTGCCACTTTGCCGGAGCATGGCGTCAACCAGCGTGGTCTTACCGTGGTCGACGTGGGCGATGATAGCGATGTTACGAATACTTGGGTTCAGATCGAAAACTCCTCTAGGTTGCCTCTTGGGGGCTTACTAATACTTTACTATGGCGGGGCCGGTTCGCAGGCAGATGCTCAGTTTCCAACCCTGGCAATATTCCCTTTGTCGGCTTTTCGATCATTCCCAACAGATCTTTGCCCCAACGGATCTTTGCAACGTTTTCCAGATCTCGAATTTCTTCGAAAGCCGGATCAGGCGTGGCCCATGATGTTTGAGTAATCTTGCGCTCTGCCAAAGACGTAATCGACGCGGCCGATGCCGAAGGCGAATTCATTGCCGGCAGTTGTTTCGGCATGCGGCTGGTCGGTCACGAAGAATCGCTAATCGGGCGGCAGTTACTCTCCGGGCGCAGTTAGTTAGGTAGAGTCTCCCCACCGCGCCATCTCGCGCTGATTAGTTATGCGGCCGCGGTGAGTTATGTTCGGAGAGGCAAGATGGTGCGCTTCTACCCACCTTGGTTGCACCAGGATGCGCATCGTCCAGAGGAGGTCGTCGAGCGAGGTACCAAAACCAAAATGAGCATCCACGAAAAGCAATTCTTCAGACGGCAAAGTGCAGCGCCCCGACAGCAGTACCACTGGAGCCTCAGGCACCAGCAGTTTAATTTCCTCGGCCAACTGCGAACCCTTCATTTGGGGCATTTCATAGTCAAGCAAGGCGAGATCGAAGCAGGTTTCTCTGCACAACAGCAGCGCCTCGAGGGGATCATTTTTCGGGATCATGCGAAACCCGCATTCTTCCAGAACACTAGTTAGCAATCGACTTGATTTCGGATTATCGTCCACGTAAAGCACAGTCGTTCGACTCTTCATCGCGAAGCTCCTGTATTTGTTTATTTGCTAATTTCCTAAAGAACGTGAGCCCGCATTGGTCTTGCGACTTAACTAAGTGAAGATTTGTAAATGATTTTAGAGTGATCTGGTGCTGGACGCTGATGGGTGAAACGCGGAAAAGCCGCGTCTCTACGCCACTTCAGAACGAACGGTCAATAAAAACTTGAGGCTCGGGAGGAGCAGCCCCTTCTTCGCCAGGTAAGTCTTTTTCTGCAAAGGGATGGATCGGCAAGGTGAACTTGAAAGAGGAACCCTTGGACGCCGCACTCGCTACCCAGATCTTTCCGCCGTTACGCTCAATAATTTTTTTGCAGATGGACAAACCAATTCCGTTGCCCGGATATTCGGTTCGCGTGTGCAGTCGTTGAAAGGCGACAAAAATATTCTCAGCGCTTTCCGGCGCGATGCCTATTCCG
>Ga0137395_10001108_pt1 | contig 12251 bp, 11 predicted proteins | sample czobulk216metaG_FD_108283 | JGI IMG/M metagenome (GOLD analysis project Ga0137395, IMG submission 108283) | Vadose zone soil microbial communities from Angelo Coast Range Reserve, California, USA - czobulk2.16 metaG | ecosystem: Environmental > Terrestrial > Soil > Vadose zone | place: USA...
CAGCCGGGCAAGCAGGCCGTGTACGTGCGGAACCCCGATTACGTCCCGCGCAACGAGGCGCCGAGCGGCTCGACGGGCGGCAAGAAGGCTTACCTCGACAAGGTGATCTGGCGGTATATTCCCGACCCCGCGACGGCGGCGGAGGCCCTGGCGGCTGGCGAGGTCGACTGGTGGCAGGAGCCGCCGCTCGACTTCATTCCGAAGATCGAACAGAACCCGGGCCTCCGGACACTCCGCTTCGATTCCCTCGGGGCGCAGGGCTGGCTCAGGCCGAACCATCTCCACCCGCCATTCAACAACAAGAAAGCGCGCCAGGCCCTGCTCCACATGATGGACCAAGTCACGTATCTTGCTCTCGCTATTGGCCCGGCGGAGTACTATCGGCCTTGTCATTCGGTCTTCGCCTGCGGCGGTCCCTACGCAACGAACGCTGGTGCCGAGCCCATGGTAAGGCACGACCTCGACAGGGCGAGGCAGCTCGTGAAGGAGTCAGGCTACGACGGCCGGCCGATCGTGGTGCTCAAGATCACCGACAGGCCGTTCCTCGATCGCGCGGCCCTTGTCACGCGCCAGCGGCTCGAGTCTATCGGCTTCAATGCTGAGTTCAAGGACATGGATTGGTCGACGAGCCTCGCCGTCCGCGCGAGCAAGGAGCCTCCTGGCAAGGGCGGCTGGAACATTCTTCACACATGGTTCACGGCGGTGGACGTGATGAATCCCGCCGTCCACTTCGCCTTCTCGGGCGCTGGCCCGGGAGCCTGGCCCGGCTGGCCCGACATCCCGCGGCTCGAGAAGCTCACCAACGACTGGGTGCGCGCGACCGATCAGGCGAAGCGCAAGCAGATTGCCGACGATCTTCAGCGAGTCGCCCTCGACGAGGTGGCGTACGTGCCGTGGGGCGAATGGTTCCAGCCGACGGCCTTCCGAAAGAGCGTCCAGGGTATTCTCAAGTTCCCCGCACCCGTCTTCTGGAACGTGTCGATTGCGGAGAACGGTAAGATGGGCGGGCCCACACGGAGGGGGCATTCATGATCACAGCACTCGAGTTCATCCAGGGCGGACTCAAGCAGCTCCACGGTAATCTCGACAAGCAGCTCGATGGTCTCACGCCAGAGCAGCTCCACGCCGTGCCCGCGGGCAACCCGAAGGCCAATACCATCGCGTGGGGGCTCTGGCACTACGCGCGCACCGAGGACAACGTCGTCCAGTACATCCTCCAGAACAAGAAGACGCCGATCTGGGTCGAGGGCGGCTACGCGGCGAAGACGGGCCTGCCCGAGACGGCGCAGGGCACGGGCATGCCGACGGCCGAGGCGCAGGCGCTCCGCATCAAGGACATCCCGGCGTTCAAGGAGTACATGGGCAAGGTGTGGACTTCGACCGACGCGCTCGTCGCCAAGAACGACCCTGCGTTGCTCGACCGCATGGTGTCGATCAGGCCGCTCGGCGAGATGCACGCGATGCGCGCGTTGGGCGCCGTCTGCCTCACCCATGGCGCGCAGCACTTCGGCGAGATCGAGCTGGCGCGGACCCTCGTGGGCGCGGGCGCCGTCAACACCGTCTAGATCCCCCTCCCCCTTAGATCCCCCTCACCCTGCCCTCTCCCCCTCCGGGGGCGAGGGAATCAGGGGCCGGCGAGGAACTCGTCCACGAGGGAGATGGCCCGCTCCGAGCGCTCCTCCTGGGGAAAGTGCCCGGCGTCGTGGAAGCAGGCCGTGCGCTTGTGCGAGAAGACGGTCTGGAGACGATCGAGCTCTTCCTGGCGGAAGGCCGGGTCGTTCATGCCCCACAGGATCAACGCCGGAATGTCGTGGATCCTCTCGCGTCGGCGCCAGAGCCCGTCGTACCACTCGCCGGCGCCGAGGAGCGCGCGGGCATAGGCATGGGTGGCCACGCGCTCGGCGGCCGAGCCGAACGGGCGCGCGTACTGCTTCTGGATGCGGCGGGGAAAACGCGTCCTGTCCGCGATGGCGTGCTTCATGATGACGCGCACGGAGAAATTCAGCCGCAGGTAGAGGAAGCGGCCCAGCGCCCCGCCGAAGAGCCGGCCGAAGCGCTCGTAGCGCGGATCGCCGCGCAGCGACCACATCCACGTGTTCATCAGGACGACGCTCTTGACGTTCGCCGGCTTCTCGATGGCGTAGGACAGTCCGAACGGCCCGCCGAAGTCGTGCAGCACCAGCGTGATGTCGCGCAGGCCCAGGTGCTCGATCAGCTGCCGGAGATTGGCCGCCTGCTCGGCCGGAGCATAGGAGGCGTCGGGGGGCTTGTCGGAGAGGCCGAAGCCGAGATTGTCGGGCGCGATGCAGCGGTACCGCGGCGAGAGCGCCTTGATCAGGTGGCGCCAGACGAAGGACCAGTCGGGCGTGCCGTGGACGAAGACGAGCGGCGGCCCCTGCCCCTCGTCCACATAGTGCATGCGCCCCGCCGGCAGGTCGAGCCAGCGCGAGGTGAACGGATACTCGGCCCGGTCGAGCCAGGCCGGGACGGCCATCTCAGCAGCCGAGCTGATCCGCAAGGTCGAAGAAGTCGCGCGCGACCACGTCCCAGTCACGCTCGGCCGTGAGGTCCTTGGTCTGGCCGGGGCCGTGCTCCTGGCGCGGCACGAAGATGGTCTTGAAGCCCAGTCCTCGAGCCACCGCGAGATCGTTGTTGTGCGCGGCGACCAGCGCGCACTCCTCGGGCTTGAGGCCGAGCATGGCCGCCGTACCCAGGTAGCAGCCTGGCTGAGGCTTGTAGTGGCGCGTGACCTCCGCGCCGAGGATGGTGTCCCACGGCAGCCCTGAGCGCTTGGCCATATTGACCAGGAGCGCGACGTTGCCGTTGGACAGCGTGGCGAGGATGTACTTGCGCTTGAGCCGCGTGAGCCCCGGCACGGAGTCGGGCCAGGGATCGAGGCGATGCCACGCGCGGTTGAGATCGTCGAGCTCTCCTGCCATCACGCCCTTGATGCCGAACTCGGTGACGACCTTGCCCAGGCTCTCGCGGTGAAGGTCGTCGAGCTTGGTCCACCCGCGCTTGCCGCTCCGCACTTCCTCCATGGCCGGCTGGTACAGGGCGCGCCAGCGGTCGGCGAAGGCGGCCCAGTCCACGCTGAGCCCGCGCGGCTTTCCGATCGCCTCGCCCTCCCTGATGATGCTCGAGCGCCAGTCAACGACGGTCCCGAACACGTCGAAGGTGAGCGCCTTCACTCCGGTGAGCGCCATGTCAGTGGCCCCACGTCCACGCGATCTGGCCGCCGAGGACGTCGCGGTACCAGGCCTGGGCTCGCCCCACGTCGGCGACGGGCAGCTGTGGCGTCACGCCTTTCCACATGGGGTGAATCCTCCTAGTCGAGCGCCGGGCGTTTCTGCTGCCAGGGCCGCGCCTTCTCGAAAGCCGCGGCGGCCTGGAGCACGGTGAGATCCGCGAATCGGCGCCCGACGACCTGGAGGCCGACGGGCAGGCCCGACTTGGTGAAGCCCGCGGGCAATGAGCAGGCGGGCTGGCCGGTGAAGTTGAAGGGATAGGAGAAGGACGCCCAGCCGAGCCAGTCCCACGCGTGCTGGGGCCAGTGCTCGGGGTTGAGACGGCCCAGCGGGAAGGCGGCGACGGAAACGGACGGCGTCAGGAGGAGGTCGTACTTCTCGAAGAGCGGGCGGACCGAATCCCAGTGCGTCATCTTCCTGCCGCGCATGTCGATGTAGTCCGCGAGGCTCAGGCGCAGGCCGTCCTCGATGCACGCGACGAAGCCCGGATCCATCTTGTCCCGCCATTCGGGCAAGTACTGCGACCACGAGCCCGCGTAGTGCGCGGGCCACATCATGCGGATCATGTCGTGGGTGTCGGCGAAGTGCGTCTCGACCTCCTCGACCTTCGAGCCGGCATCCTTGAAGGCCCCGACCGCCCGCTTCACGATGGCGGCCACCTCCGGGTCGACGGGAAGCCCGCCGAGGTCGGGGCTCCACGCCACGCGCAGGCCCCTGACGCCGCGGTTGAGCTTGCCGACATAGTCGTCAGGCGCGGCGTCGAGGGACGTGCGGTCCCAGTCGTCGGGACCCGCCATGATGCTGAGCATCAGCGCGGCGTCGCCCACCGTGCGCGTCATCGGCCCGTTGTGAGTCGTGTAGTCGTTGTTGGACACCGGCCACTGCGGCACGCGGCCGTACGACGGCTTGTGGCCGAAGATACCGCAGAAGGATGACGGCACGCGGATGGAGCCGGCTCCGTCGGAGCCGTGGTGGAGAGGACCCAAGCCCGCTGCGGCCGCCGCGCCTGCGCCCGAGCTGGAGCCACCGGTGTTCATCGCGAGGTTCCACGGGTTGTGCGTGTCGCCCGTGAGCGGACAGCCGCTGAGCGCTTTCCAGCCGAACTCCGGCGTCGTGGTCTTCCCGATCAGGATCCCGCCCGCCTCCTTCAGGCGCCGGACGAACGGGGCGTCGTGATCCGGGACGCGCGAGGCGAAGATGTGCGAGCCCGACATCGTCCGCATGCCCTTGGTGAACGCCAGGTCCTTGATCGAGATTGGAATCCCGTGGATGGGGCCGAGCTTCATCCTCTTCATCACCGCCTGCTCGGCCTCGCGCGCGGCCTTCATCGCCGCCTCCGCCGTGACGAGGCAGAAGGCGTTGAGCTTGGGATTCAGCTTCTCGATGCGCTCGAGGACCGCGCGGGTCAGCTCGACCGGCGAGAGCTTCTTCGAGCGGATGAGCGGGATGAGCTTGGTGGCCGGCGTGTAGCAGAGATCGGTCGGATTCATGCGTGCCTCCGGGCTTGTGGTTACTGCGTCGGGCGCATGGTAGCACGGCGGCGGGGCCCGGCGGCGCCGCGCTAGGTGTGAGCACAAGTGTTCAGCTTCTTACCAGTGGATCCATGCATTGACCACCGTTGGATCTTCGTAACTTCCTGAATTCGTTCCGAAAAAGATGCTGGCATCCGGCTTGCCCCTAGGGTGGGTGTCTGTAGAGGCTGGGTATCCGCCAAAACCCAAAGGGGGCTCACATGGCGACGGCGACAGCTAGGATCAACGGCATCGGCATCCAGTACGACATCTCGGGCGCGGGCCCGCCCATCCTTTTCCTGAACGGTCACGGTGGGCGCGCGAGGCACTGGGACCGCCAGCGGCGCGCGCTCCAGCTCCGCTATCGTGTCATCACGTTCGACGACCGCACCGCTGCGTCGAGCCCCGTGCCCGCCGAGCCCCTGTACCCGGTTCCCCAGATGGCGGACGATGCCATCGCGCTCCTCGACCACCTGGGCATCGAGCGCGCGCACCTGGTCGGTCCCTCGACAGGCAGCCTCGTCGCCCAGGAGATCGCGCTCCGCCACGCTGGGCGCGTCCGCTCGCTCACCCTCGCCTCCGCGTGGCCCCATCCGGGGCCGCTCGACCAGATCACCCAGCCGGCCCTGGTCCTGGCGGCAGCGGAGGACATGCTGCCGCCACCGCGCGTGTCGCTCGAGCTGGCGCGAGCACTACCCAACGCGCGCTTCGAATGGATGCCCGGCGGGTCCCGCTTCATAGCCGAGTACAGCGACCGCTTCAACGAGGCGCTGCTGGGCTTCCTCGACTGGCTCGGGGCGGCCTCGGCCTAGTTGCTCGTCGGCGGAGCGCACCGGCCGAGCATAACAGGGTATGCTCGGAGGGCATGAGCCCTGCCGAGCGCGCGCACCCGGGCGCGGACATGGAGCGCTTCGTCCGCGAGCAGATGGCCTTCATGGGCCTGACCGAGGCGGACGTCGAGGCGATACGACGCACGGCGCCGCTCGTGCTCAAGCACGAGGCGGCGCTCACCGAGGCGCTCTACGACCGCTTCCTGCGCTTCCCCGAGACGGCGCAGTTCTTCGTGGGCGAGGACGGGGCGCCGGATCTGCCCCGTCTCGAGCGGCGCAAGCACAGCCTGGGACGCTGGCTGCGCGAGACGGCCGAGGTCGCGATGACGCACGGCTTCGTGTATTACCTGCTTGCGATCGCGCTCTCCCACAGCCACCGTGAGTACGGGCCGGGAGGCAAGATCCCGGCGCAGTTCATGGTGGGCGCCATGAGCCTGGCCCAGACGGCCCTCGCGGGCGTGCTCCGCAGCGAGCTCGCTGACCCGCGCGAGGCCCTCGAGGCCTCGGTCGCATGGAACAAGCTCCTGCTCGTGCACCTGAACGTTCTCCTCCTCGGCTACCTCCTGCCGCCTTAGTTGGGTCAGTTGGGGGTCAGGTCTTGCATTACGACATTTGAGCGATTGCGGCTCCGCCACCACCACCCACACGAGCCAAATGTCGTAATGCAAGACCTGACCCCGGGGCGCGATTGACAGGTCGGGGGTCACACGGCATAGTGGGCGGGTGACCAGGCCCGGGACGGTCGGCGAGCTCCGCACGAGCGGGTACAAATCAAAATCGGTCAAGCAGGAGCTCCGCGACAACCTCGTCGTGCGTCTCAAGGCCGGCGCGGAGCTTTTCCCCGGCATCGTCGGCTACGAAGACACCGTCCTGCCCCAGATCGAAAACGCCATCCTCTCGGGGCAGGACATCGTCTTCCTGGGCGAGCGCGGCCAGGCCAAGACGAAGATCGCGCGCCTCATGGTCAACCTCCTCGACGAAGAGGTGCCGGCGCTCGCGGGCTGCGAGACCAACGACGACCCCTTCGCGCCGATCTCACCCGCCGGGCGCCACCTGATCGGCGAGCAGGGCGACCGCGCGCCGATCGTGTGGCTCGGGCGCGACCGGCGCTACGGCGAGAAGCTGGCGACGCCCGACATCACCATCGCGGACCTCATCGGCGAGGTGGATCCGATCAAGGTCGCCGAGGGGCGTTACCTCTCCGACGAGCTGACCATCCATTACGGGCTCCTGCCAAGGACCAACCGCGGCATCTTCGCCATCAACGAGCTGCCCGACCTGGCCGAGCGGATCCAGGTGGGTCTTCTCAACATCATGGAAGAGCGCGACGTCCAGATCCGGGGCTACAAGGTCCGCCTGCCCCTCGACCTCTTCGTGGTCGCCTCGGCCAACCCCGAGGACTACACCAACCGCGGGCGCATCATCACGCCGCTCAAGGACCGCTTCGGCTCCCAGATCAGGACGCACTACCCCGCAAGGATCCAGCACGAGATCGACATCATGGAGACGGAGCGCACCCGCTTCGCCGCCGACGCCGTCGAGACGCTCGCGCCCGAGTACATGAAGCAGATCGTGGCGGAGCTGACGCACCTGGCGCGCCGGTCGTCGGAGATCAGCCAGCGCTCTGGGGTCTCGGTGCGCGTGAGCATCTGCAACTACGAAAATCTCTTGTCGAGCGCGCTCAAGCGGGCGATCCGGCTCGACGAGCCCGTGGCGAGCCCGCGGGTGAGCGACCTCGACGCGATGATTGCCTCCACGTCGGGCAAGATCGAGCTCGAGACGGTGGGCGACTCCAGCGAGGAGAAGATCCTCGGCAAGCTCGCGCAGAAGGCGGTGCTCACCGTCTTCAATCGCGCCTTCACCGGGACCGACCTCGACGAGGTGGTGGCGGCCTTCCAAGGCGGGCTCAAGATGGACGTCTCCGACGTCATGCCGTCGGACGCCTACGTGCGGCAGATCGGCGAGGCGCGCCCGCTCCACGCCGCGTGCAAGAAGCTGGGCGCCAAGGATCCCGCCGCGGTCGCCTCGGCGCTCGAGTTCGTGCTGGAAGGGCTCCACCTCACGCGCAAGCTCAACAAGGACGCTCACGCGGGCCAGACGAGGTACCGAAGCTAGCGCGCGTCCTTGATGGCCTGGGCGACCAGCCTCGCGCCCTCGTAGTTGCGCTCGGGAAGCTCCCAGCTGTAGGCGAGGCGAATGAACTCCTCGCCGCCGCCGTTGATGAAGAAGGCCGGTCCCGCCGTGTACTGGACGCCCGCCTTGACCGCCGACTCCCAGAGCCGCTTGGTGTTGGTCCCCGTCGGCAGCTTGATCCAGATGAAGAAGCCGCCCTCGGGCTTGCTGATCTCGACGTCGGTATCCGCGAGGACTTCCCACAGGCCTTTCAACATGGCGTCGCGCTTGGCGCGATAGACGTCCACCAGCCGCGCGACGTGGGGCACGAGGTTGTCGCGCATGTAGAAGGTCGCCACGCGCGAGACGTAGGGGTTGACGCCGCCGCCGAAGAGAAAGCCCTGGAAGGCCGGGATCATCTGGCGCGGGGCGCAGAGCCACCCGAGCCTGACGCCCGCCCCGAGGATCTTGGACAGCGTGCCCGCGCGGATGGTGCGGCCGCCCTTGTCCAGCGCGTAGAGCGACGGGTGCTGCTGCCCTTCGAAGCGCAGCTCGCCGTAGGCGTCGTCCTCGAGGATGACCGTCTCGTACTCGTGCGCCAGCGCGATCAGCTCCTCGCGCCGCCGGCGCGACATGGTCGGCCCCGCCGGGTTCTGGAAGTTGACGATGGTGTAGATGAGCTTGCACGGCTTGCCTTCGCGCCTGAGCTTTTCGAGCTGCTCGCGCGCCACGCTCGTGATCATGCCCTCGGCGTCCATCGGCACGTCGAGCACGCGCGCGCCGTGGCGGCGGATCGTCGCCAGCGTGCCGGAGAAGGTCGGCGCCTCGCTGAGAATCGCATCGCCCACGTCCACGAAGGCGCTGAAGGCCAGGGAGAGCGCGTGCCCCGAGCCGTTCGACACGATGATGTCGTCCGGCGAGACGTCGAGGTTCTCGAAGAGCCGGTACTTGTGGGCGACCAGGTCGCGCAGGCCCTTGTAGCCCTGCGGCTCGCCGTAGGAAAGCGCCGGGGCGCCCTCGGCCTTCATCACGTCGGCGGTGGCTTCGACCATGCCCTCGTACGGAAAGGAGGAGGGGTCGGGGTGGCCGCCGCCGAATTCGAACTTGGCATCGGCCACCGGCCGGGCGGGGGGGGCGGACGCACCCCAGCCGATGCGGGCGCGGGTGGACAGGAGCGGGTCGAGACGGGGGTTCGTTGGAGTGGTCATGGGTGGTAGCATACGTCAACTTCGGTCATGGCGAGACTCAGCCGATATTCCCGCTGGGACGGCACCCAAGCCGTCCCCGACCTCGACGCCGACGACCTCCTGTCGGCCATGTCGGACGATTTGCTCGCCGACGGCGACCTGTGGAATGCGCTCCGCCGCCTTTTCCAGCGCGGCGCGCAGAATCCGCAGGGCGGGCGCATGCCGGGGCTCCAGGATCTCCTCAAGCGCTTGAAGCAGGAGCGCCAGCAGCGTCTCGAGCAGTACGACCTGGGCTCGATGCTGGACGACATCAAAAAGAAGCTCGCCGAGATCCGGGACACGGAGCGCCAGGCGATCGAAAAAGACGTGCCGCCGGGAGCCAAGCAGGAGCAGATGCTCAACACGCTGGACCAGCTTCCCCAGGATCCTCCCGGGCAAATCAAGGCGCTCCAGAGCTACCCCTTCCACAGCCCCGAAGCGAAGCAGAAGTTCGACGAGCTGATGAAGTCGCTCCAGGAGCAGATGTTCAAGCCCTTCATGCAGGGTATGCAGCAGGGGCTCCAGAGCCTGACGCCCGAAGACCTCAAGCGCATGCGCGAGATGATGCGCGACTTGAACCAGATGCTGCGCGAGCGCGCGCAGGGGGGCGAGCCCGATTTCCAGGCCTTCAAGGACAAGTGGGGGCAGAATTTCCCCGGCGCCGAGAATCTCGACCAGCTGCTGGAGCAGATGGGCAAGCAGATGGGCCAGATGCAGTCGCTGCTGCAGAGCCTCACGCCGGGACAGCGGCAAGAACTCCAGCAGATGATGCAGTCGCTCTTCATGAAGGACGAGCGGCTCGAGGCCGAGATGGCGCAGCTCGCCATGAACCTCGAGCAGCTTCTGCCCATGGACGCGCTCCGCCGGCCCTATGACTTCAAGGGCGACGAGAACTTGTCCATGAAAGAAGCCATGCGCGTCATGGAAGAGCTGCAGGAGATGGAACAGCTCGAGCGCCAGCTCCGGCGCGCCAAGGACCCCGGCGATCTCGACAAGATCGATCCCGCGGATGTCGAGCGGCTCCTGGGCGAGGAGGCGGCGCGCGATCTTCAGCGTCTCCGCGAGCTGGCCAAGAAGCTCGAGGAGGCGGGCTACCTCGAGAACAGGGGCGGAAAGCTCCAGCTCACCGCGCGTGCCATGCGCAAGATCGGCGACAAGGCGCTGCGCGAAGTTTTCGCCCATCTCAAGCGCGACCGCTTCGGCCGCCACGCGGTCTCGCGGCGCGGCGCGGGCGGCGACCGCACCGACGACGCCAAGCGCTACGAGTTCGGCGATCCATTCCTGCTGGATCTGCGCGGCACGCCCGTGCGGCTCTCGCCGGACGACTTCGAGGTCTGGCGGACGGAGCTCTCCACGCAGGCGGCCACGGTCGTTCTGCTCGACCTGAGCCGTTCGATGCTGTACAACGGATGCTTCCTGCCGGCCAAGAAGGTGGCGCTGGCGCTCCACGCGCTGATCCGCGGCCAGTTCCCGCGCGACAGCCTGTACATCGTGGGCTTCTCCCTCTACGCGCGCGAGTTCAACCCGACGGAGCTGCCCGAGCTCTCCCCCAGCGAGACCAATATCGGCACCAACATGCACGCGGCCTTCATGCTCGCGCGCACGCTCCTGGGCAGGCAAAAGGGCGGCAACAAGCAGATCATCATGATCACCGACGGCGAGCCGACGGCGCACATGGAAGACGGCGAGGCGGAGTTCGCCTACCCGCCGACGAGGCGGACGCTCCAGGAGACGCTCAAGGAAGTCCAGCGCTGCACGCGCGAGGGCATCACCATCAACACGTTCATGCTCGAGCGGAGCGCCATGCTGGCGGCCTTCGTCGAGCAGATGGCGAAGATCAACCACGGCCGCGCCTTCTTCGCCACCCCGGAGCGCCTGGGCGAATACGTCCTCGTGGACTACGTCAGCAACAAGCGCCGCGTCGCCTCATAGCGGAAGGCCGAGTGTCGGCGATCTCTGTCAGTCACATAAGCCGTCTCTGGGGCGCAACCCGCGCGGTGGACGACGTCAGCTTCGAGGCGCCCGCCGGCAAGATGCTGGTCCTCCTGGGTCCCTCCGGGTGCGGCAAGTCCACCACCCTCCGGCTCATCGCGGGGCTCGAGCAGGCCTCGGGCGGCAGGATCCTGATCGGCGGCGAGGACGTGACGGATCGCCCGCCGGCCCAGCGCAAGCTGTCCATGGTCTTCCAGTCCTACGCGCTCTTCCCGCACCTGTCGGTGGCGGAGAACATCGTCTTCGGCCTGCGCGTGCGGCGGGTGCCGGCGGCCGAGCGCAAGGCGCGGCTCAGGCGCGTGGCCGACCTGCTCGGCCTCGACGCGCTCCTCGACCGCAAGCCGTCCCAGCTCTCCGGCGGGCAGCAGCAGCGCGTGGCCCTCGGCCGCGCCATCATCGCCGAGACAGCCGTCTGCCTTATGGACGAGCCGCTGTCCAACCTGGACGCCCAGCTCCGCCTCGAGATGCGCCGCGAGATCCGCGGCCTCCAGCAGAAGCTGGGCGTCACCATGGTCTACGTCACGCACGATCAGACGGAGGCGATGAGCATGGCCGACCAGGTCATCCTGCTCCGCGACGGGCGCGTCGAGCAGGACGCCTCACCGGCCGAGCTCTACGCGCGGCCGGCCACCGTCTTCGCCGCCCGCTTCATCGGCACGCCGCCCATGAATATCCTGGCGCTCGCCGACGGGGCGGGCGGGGCCGTGGTTGACGGTACGGACGGGCCGGTCGTGCTGCCGGGACGTGGCGCCGGGCTCTGCCTGGGAGTGAGGCCCGAGGAGATACGCCTCGCTTCGGAGGGAGGGCTCCGCGCGTCGGTCACGACCGTCGAGTACCTCGGCGCCGATTCGATCCTGGCCTGCGCCGTCGGCGGCCAGAGGCTCGCGGTACGGGCGCCGGGGCGGGTGGAGCTGCCCGCCGGCGCGACGGTGTGCCTGGCCTGGGACAAGGACGCGGTCCACGTCTTCGACCTACAACGAGGGGGAGAACGCGCATGATCGTTTCATTCATCGCACGCGTGGCGGCCGCAATCCTGCTCGCCGGCCTGGCGGGGGGCGTGCCGCCGGCGGCGGCCCAGCAGCCGGTCGAGCTGTCCTTCTACTACCCGGTGGCCGTCGGCGGCCCCGTGACCAAGATCATCGACGGCCTCGCGGCGGACTTCCAGAAGGAGAACCCGGGCATCCGGGTCAAGTCGATCTACGCCGGGACCTACCAGGAGACCATCGTCAAAGTGCTCACGGCCCTCAAGAGCGGCGAGCCGCCGCAGATGTCGGTGCTGCTCTCGACCGACATGTTCACCCTGATCGACGAGGACGCCATCATCCCCTTCGA
>Ga0137395_10001109_pt1 | contig 12243 bp, 9 predicted proteins | sample czobulk216metaG_FD_108283 | JGI IMG/M metagenome (GOLD analysis project Ga0137395, IMG submission 108283) | Vadose zone soil microbial communities from Angelo Coast Range Reserve, California, USA - czobulk2.16 metaG | ecosystem: Environmental > Terrestrial > Soil > Vadose zone | place: USA...
AAAGCGTTGGAAGTGAAAAAGCTGATGTCGTAGTCCTGGTTCTGGTATTGCTTGAATTCATCGAACAGAGTCACAAGCTTCCCGTTTTTCATCAGCAGAGTTTGATCGTTGCTCTCGTTCGCCCAGCCACAGCAGCCAGAATCGCCAATGGCTTCAATTAGTGCAACATCGCTGCCGTGGGAAGAAGAATCAAGAACCTTCTCAATCCCGCGGAGCTCGTTTGCCACCCATTTGCCGTCAGCTTTCCGATAAAGCGAGCTCCGATGATATTCGGAGCCGATTTGCCCGGGAATCCATTCTGTCATCACGAAAAAATCAGCAACGCCTTCATCCGGTGGCCAGTAACTGGCTTCAGGACAGGTCTCAGAGCACACGGCGGTTTCGCATTTGCAGGGCGGGAAGGCTTGCGACGCGATTTCTTGCGGCTGCTGAACCGATAAGTCCGTTTGCCAGGCGCGAAAGGTCGTATTCTCCGACATGTCTTGCCCCAAATCCTGCGTCATGAGTGTCTTCTTGCGGTTTTCGAACCAGAAGAGATGGGTACCGTCGTTCGACAAAAAACACCTCGGCACCGCACTTTCCACCAACTTATTGGCGGCGCTGGGCGTGGTCGTCTTTGTGATCGGACGCTCCATGAATCTTCCCGACGCTCCATCCCAAAACCAAAATTTGCGCTCCAGGTTTTCGTGGACGAATCCATCCGGCTCGCGCACTGTGGCGGGCAGAAACAACATTTGCCCTTTCCGGTTCATCTGCAGGTCTTGGGGAGATTTAAAGATCTCGGGCGGGATCTTCTGCACTTGCCTGAGAACGAAAGTCGCCGGATCATATTCGACGACTGCGTCGGGTTCCTGCAATACCCAGAGCCTTTTATTGAGCTGCTCTTGTGCCAGAAGATTCAGGCTGGCCAAGGCCAGCGCTGCGTGCGCTAGCATTCTGGAAGTGATAGTGATCATTTGCTTGCAAATTGTTCCACTTCCCGCGGCCAACGGCAACAGCATCCTTGAGGTAAGGAATTTTTTCAACAGCAACGTCTGATTTCGGCAAATTGCGGAGCAGCGAAGTGGGTCAGCGTTCCGATTCGGAGTGCGCTTCCAGGCCGCATCCAATCGCGCAACGCGCCGACCTTGTCCCCGGAAGAGCTGATGTCCAGAGTGTGTACGCGTCAGTTGGGGCAACCTTCACGAAGCGCGATCGATGCGCGGACGCCCGCCACCTCCAAACACCCCGGCTATTTAGTTCTCAGCCGTCAGTTTGCTGCCCGCCTTTGGACGGTGCCAGCGTCGGGCGTGTAACCAAGATTGCCATCGACAAGCGGGCGCGAGAGGGCGAAAACAAAGGGCATGAGGAAAGCTTGGCTGGTGTCTTGCCTACTTCTGGCCGGTTGCACGGCGAAGAAGCAGCCGGTTGCAGCGACTCCGCCTCCAATACGGAGCCAGTTGCCACCGCCCATTGCCGAACTCATCGAACACTGTGTAGTCGTAAAACAGGAAAATGCCAACACAGTGACCTGCAGTTGTCTGCCTGTGACCACCGTGATCGATTCAAAAACGGGGCACACCAAGCTAGTTTGCAAGAAAATGAAAGAGGAAAGATGAGACTGGGACTGGAGGGCACATATCATCGGGCGCAGGCCGCTCCTTCTTGAACGTTCTGAGTGTTTCGTAAACTATCGACAAACAGTGAGCGACGAGGCAGGAATTTCCCCAGTTATTGCACCTTCGCGAACTCGGCCTTCGCTTCCTTCAAAACCGGAATATCCGCGTCGCCTTCTCTCCAGGTGCTCACGATTCCCTGATACGCCGCCTTCGCCTTGGCCGCGTCCCCGGCCATGGCAAAGGCCCGGGCGATCTGAAGGTGCGCGACCGATGCCGTCACAAAATTCACGACGATCCCACGGTGATCACGCAACTTTTGGAACTCGGCCGCCGCGGCATTTCCGTTGTGGACGAGCAGATAGGCTTGTCCCCGCAGATAGGCGGGATACAGTGTCCCGATTTGCAGCGGCGGCGGACTGCCCAATTCATAGGGTGCCGCGGCCTCCAGAATCCGGAAGACCTGCGCTGAGTCGCCTTTGCTGAGTTCGATGGCCGCTTTTACCGTTGGCAGCCAGTAGAGTTTGAGCACCGAGTTCGATCCGTAGTTCTTCTCTAGATCGTCAACCAGCGCCTTGGCCCGCGCCGTTTCGCCGATCCGGGCGAGAGTGAGGGCGGCAAACACCTTCACATCGCGTCCCGGAGCCAGCGCCAGCGCGGCCGCTACTCCCTGTCGCGCTTCGGCAGCATTTCCGAATTCTGCTTCCCTCAATGCTGCGTTCACTTGCCACAAGGCCGCTGTTTCTTTCGAATCGGAACGGACCGCTGAGTCCACCGCTCTGCGCGAGAAGTCACGCGCCTGGCCCAGCCGGCCGTAATAAGCGTAGGAATCGGATTGCGTCGATAGCAGCAAATCCTCGTCCCCGGGCTTTCCTGCGCCCCAGGCGACTTGCTGTTCCATCTGTGCCGAATCGCCTTTCAGGAACGCGAGGTAGTGCAGGTACAGATGCAGGTATCCGCCATCCAGCTTGCGAGCCAATGTCTGATCGAAGCTGGCTTTCGCGTCTTCAAAACGATTCAGGTAAAGGTAAGCCTCTCCCACATTGGCGGCCAGGATTACATCATTCGGCTCCAGGCGTTGCGCTTCCAGGCTTTCTACCAGCGTCTTGTCATAACGGCCCATGAAGGCATAATTCGCGCCCAGATTGTTATAAGGAACGGAATCGTTAGGGTAGTTGGCGATCCACAACTCGTAGGTCTGCGCCTCTTTCTCCAGTTGGCCGGTGGCGCGATAATAATCCGCCGTGATGCGCATCTTCTCCCGCTCCGTGACTTTGTCGCGCAGTTCGTACGCCTTGGTGGCGTATTCAATCGCCAGCGAAGGTTGGCCAAGGTTGTTATACGAGATGGCCAATCCGGCATACGCCATCGGGAAATTAGGATCCTGCTCAACCGCCCGCTTCAGGAACGGAATGCTCGGCGCATCTCCCTTTTCGCGTCCCACCGTGATCCCCATGCTGTAGCTCTTCAATGCTTCCAGTGAGGACGTCGTCGCCTCAATCGGAACCTCAAATTTCTGCACCGACGGCAGCGATTCCCCGAGCTTGGTTCGCAGGCTCGCCGACGTTCGGCTCAATGTCTTCAGGACCTCTTCTTTGCTCGCCGCCTCTCCCTGTTCTTTGGCCAGCGTATCGCCCGTGCCGCAGGCCACCGCGCTAAGATCAATCAGGTAATGGCTGCCCAAAGTTGAAATCGTCCCGCCCAGCAGCGCCTTGCTGCCAGTGCGCAGGCAGAGTTCCCGGCCCACATCCATCGTGATGCGCTGGTTCGCGATCCGGCCCATCATCCCCAGAGTCTCGCTGACTTTCCGGTCCGAGAGCACATTCAGAAACGGAGACTGCCCGAGCTCCACCGCCAGTGCCTGCTTCAAGGCATCGTCGAAGACCGCGTCTCCAGTGGTATTGGCAAAATCCGCGAGGACGATTGTGTCTTTCGCGGTCAGCGGTGCCGCTCTCTCTGCGGCCATTTGCGAGCGGGAACGAAAGTACAGACCAGCGGCAATCAATCCGGCAACGAGGACGGCCACCACCGCCGGAATCATCAGCTTCCGACCTGTGCTGCCGGCAGGGGCCGGACTTGCAGCCGGTTGCATTGCCGCACCCGATGACGACGAAGCCGCAACTGGAACCGAGGCCGAACTTGGCGGAGCAACCGAGCGGCCGCTGTCGGGAGCTACCGCTACCGTGCCCGAACTGGCCGCTTCCACCACGCTCGATACCGTCACCGACACGTGTCCGCTTTGCTGATCCCGCTTCAGCCGCTGGAACTCCGAGCGCATATCCGAAGCATGCTGGTATCGCAGCTCCCGGTCTTTCTCCAGCGCCCTTCCTATAATGTCTTCGAGTTTCGGTGGCAGATCGGGATTCAGCCGCAACGCAGGCAGCGGTGCGCGGTTCATGATGCCATCGAAAATGATTCCTGAACTCTCGCCCCGGAACGGCAACTGCCCGGTCGCCATTTCATAGAGCACAACGCCGAAAGAAAAAAGGTCCGTGCGCGTATCCAGTTCCTTCGCCCGTACCTGCTCGGGTGACATGTAGGCGACCGTACCAACAGTCGAGCCTGGACTGGTCAGGTGTTGGGTGCCCACCCCCGTCACCTCGACCGTCACACCAGCGGGTTCGACGATGCGGCTCCCCGCGGCCACTTTCGCCAAGCCGAAATCCAGAATCTTGGCGTGTCCCCGCTTGGTGACAAAAATATTTGCCGGCTTGATGTCGCGGTGCACGATGCCCTCGGAGTGGGCTGCATCGAGAGCGTCCGCGATTTCGATCGCCAGGCTCAACAGCATGTCCGTCTCCATGGGCTTTCCGGCGACCATGTGCTTCAGCGTCACGCCATCCAGAAACTCCATGGCAATGAACGCCTGACCGTGCTGGTCGTCAATTTCGTAAATCGTGCAGATGTTCGGATGATTCAGAGCGGAAGCGGCTTTGGCCTCGCGCTGAAATCGGTTCAGCGCCTGGGCGTCCTGGGCCACGTCGTCAGGCAGGAATTTGAGAGCGACAAAGCGCGAGAGCTTGATGTCCTCGGCCTTATAAACCACGCCCATGCCGCCGCCACCAAGTCTTTCGACGATGCGATAGTGAGAGATGGTTTGACCGATCATTAGGGGCAAATCTTACGTGGGCAGACTACGCAAGTCAATGAAAGCCACGAAGTTGCGCTATCGCCAAAGGAGCGCTAACGGCCGTTGTCAACGCCCGTGTTAGAACCCGCGTGCATGTCGATAGCGCTTGATTTCAGATAAACGGATTTCATTCTGAAGCCAGTTCGCTAGGAAAACATCCACTGTGACTAGCAGAATTGCAACGATGATAAACATTCCCTTAGACCAGCCACGCTGCACGCTGTACCAAATGATGAGCAGCAAGACCGCGAGTTCCGCGACTAGGTGCAACCAATCGAGCGGCGAGGCCATTCGCCTGTCTCATGGCGAAAGTGGTTCCAGTCCGCAAAGGTCTCGCGAATTCTTCTGAGAGTTGGCCAGAGTGAATACGCAGTTTCGAGGCTGAACTTCTTGTCGCTGGTGTCGTTTCTTTGCACGTGTTCATATTTGGTGATCTGGCCGCTCGTTATTCTTCGCCTTGAGAGTTCACCATTGAGCGAGTTTCTGGCCTCGGGCGTCAGGTCCTGAGAGTCCCTCGCCACGTTCAACAATTCTTCATCTGTCATGCTCTGGTACTGCTCGTCGAAATTCAGCATATTGTCACGAATATTAGGGTCCCTACAAGCTCATTGTCCAAGGTAAGTGGTGATAAATTCCCCGATTACACTAACCTCCTATCCCGCCACTAGCTTGACCCTGCCTCAAGGCGCGCACTAGACTTCAATTCTGGGTTCTCCATGCGAAAAATAATTTTAATTTTATGCGTTGCTGCAGGTCTTTCCGGCTTGGCTGCGGCTGACGATGGCCATCATGATCAGTTGATTCAAGAGCAGCTGGGCACCGTGCACTTCCCGGTATCTTGCACTCCGGCGGCGCAGAAGACTTTTGAAAAGGGCGTCGCGCAGCTGCATTCCTTCTGGTACGAAGAGGCGGAGAAGACTTTTGCTGCCGTGGGGAAGGAAGACCCGAAGTGCGCCATGGCTTATTGGGGAGAGGCGATGAGCATGTGGCATCAGCTTTGGGACGAGCCCAAGGAACCCACGATTAAGAAGGCCTCAGATGATTTGAAGAAGGCGGAGAAGATTAAGGGCAAAACGACCGAGCGTGAGCGCGGCTACATTCACGCGCTCAGCAAGTTCTATTCCAACAGCGCCATGGCCGCCCACCATGCTCGGGCCCAGGCTTATTGCGCGGCCATGAAGGAAGTGTACGAGAAGTATCCGGAGGACCACGAGGCGGCGGCTTTTTATGCGCTCTCGCTGCTGGCGTCGGAACCCGATAACGACACGACGTTTGCTAATCGGAAAGAGGCTGGGGCGATTCTCGAAAAGCTGTTCGCCGAGGAGCCTACGCACCCGGGTGTTGCGCATTATCTGATCCACGCTTATGACAAGCCGCAGCTGGCGGAACTGGGATTGCCGGCGGCGCGGCGTTATGCGCAAATTGCGCCATCCTCTCCGCATGCCGTGCACATGCCTTCGCACATCTTCGCGCGCGTGGGAGATTGGCCGGACTCGATCCAATCGAACCTGGCGTCCATTGCGGCAACTCGCAAGGCTGCGGCGATGAATATGGGTGGCGAAGGGCATCAGTTCCACGCCATGGACTTTTTGATCTATGCGTATTTGCAGAGCGGCCGCGAGGCTGATGCGTCGAAGGTGATTGACGACGCGAAGGCGATGAAGCCGATGCAGATGGGCAGCATGGATCGCGATATGCAGGCTTTCGCGATGTCGAAGTTTCCCGCCATGTATGCGCTGGAACTGCATCGCTGGTCAGATGCGGCAGCATTGCCAGTGATCGAGAAGGCGACTCCGGGCGATCGCGCGTACACGTATTGGGCGAAGGCAATCGGCGCGGCGCGCAGCGGAGACATTGCGTCGGCGAATAAAGATGTCGCCGAGATTGAGACGATTCGGAAAGATGATGTGGCGAAGAAGAAGACTTATGCCGCCGAATACGACGAGATGCTGCAGCAGGAAGCGTCGGCGTGGATCCTGCACAATCAGGGGAAAGACGACGAGGCGACCGCGATGCTGCGCAAAGTTGCCGATCACGAAGATGCCGTCGGCGAAGAGCAGACGTCGATGCCGGCGCGCGAAATGCTGGCCGATATGTTGCTTGAGATGAAGCGTCCAGAACAGGCTCTGGCGGAGTACAAAGGCGATTTGAAGTTCAATCCGAAACGCTTTGACGCTCTGTATGGAGCGGCGGAGGCGGCGGAGATGGCAGGACTTGCTTCGCAAGCCGGCGAGTATTTTGCAGTGCTGGTGAAGACGTGCGAAGGGTCGGGGTCGGCGCGCCCGGAGCTGGCGAAGGCTAAGCAGGCCGTGGTGGCGGCGAAGTAGAGTTAGCGCCTACCGTTTATTTTTGGTGTCGGCCTTTCGCGGACAGGAGTGTCCGCGCCACACGAACTGATTCTTTCCGGACGAAACAGGAGCGTGCCCTCGGTTCGCTGGTCACTATTTCCAGGTTTCTACGATGCGATGATCTCCAGCTGTTAGTCGAAAGCCAACGTTGCCATGTAGTACGGCGATTGTCCGCGATGGCTGACCGTCGATAGTCAGGGACAGCGATCCGGAGGATAGTTCCCGCGTGGTGATGTTTGTTGGCCGCGATGTTTTTATGGTGAACGATAAGCGGTTTGAGTCTGATTTGTACTCTCGCACCACAACTCCGGCATTCGCGTCAAAGCGAACCTCGCCGTCGCGCTTAACCACGGTACGGTCAGGTCCGATGGCAACATCGTAGCGATGATGATTCCATGAAATGTTCGATAGATCTCCGGCAGCGTGCGGATTCAACGCGCCAAACCGAAGGCCGTCCCAAGGCGTTTCATCCAGGTATTGCTCCATAGGAATCAAACACAGTAGCGCGCCCCATGTGTAATGCTTATCTCCGCCCGCGCTTCCACCCCATGCATAGTATTGCTCGTTCGTGTGTTGGTTGGCATGCCAGTCGTCCATAAAAAGATCGTAGCTTTTCTTCGCAAATTGCAGGGCCACTTCGTCTTCTCCATAGCGGTTCAGTCCTTCATAAACCAGATAATTCGTTGGTCCCCATATATCGCCCCTCCAATAGTATTGATCTTCAAAGGCGGCATCATTGCGTGCGATCGTGGGAATTACATACTCCCCCCAAAACTCCTTCGGATTGAGGAGATGCTCTTTCACCATTCTCTTTGCCTGCTCAGGGGTCGCAACTCCAGCTAACAGAGGGTAGAAATTTGTGGGGGAAAGACGAGTCGAAAAATGTCCATCCCAATATCGATTTTCATAAATCCCATCCTTTTCGTTCCATAGCTCTTTCCGCATAGTCGATTTTATTCGCTCATAGTCAGCGGTAAAACGGCGTCTATCGTCTTCCTGTCCGAGAATTTCGGCAATTTTCGCCAGGCATTCTGAGTCCAGCGCATACAGTGAGTTGAGGCCAACATCGTCTAGGTTCATCGTGTAAGTATGTGGGTCGTAGACGGCATCGTCATACATTGGGCTATCGTCCATACCACTTTCCCATTTGGCAGCTTGAAGAGATCCGCGGCCTCCCACCGAGAACGACGAACCTTTGTCACTGCCCCACTCCAGGAGGCCATCGCGGTTCCCATCCCGCCACGGTTGTCCGTCGCCGCGATTGCCAAACCACCAGTCATGCCATTTTGTGAGCCGCGGATAAGCCCATTCGAGAATGTCTTTGTCCTGATTTTTCCGATAATTCTTCCAAACAATGTAAGAGCCAACCGGAGGCTGCGACCGGTCGGGACTGGTCCCGGATGCTCCGTCCACGTTTGGAACAACGCCATTCGGCGATTGAGAGAGGAGGATAGCGCGCGTCGAAGCGGATGTTTGCGCCACATCCTCGACATTTGTCAGAAGGGAGCCGAAGAAGCAGTCCCACTCGCCAACCACCCAACCGCCAAATCCCTTATCCCAATGACGACTTATGGTCGGGAATTCAAGGCCGAGAGACGGCACATACAATGTGTTCCAGAACATCGAGTTTCCGATTGCTTCGGGAGCCTCGCCGAAGAGTCCTTTGATGTGCGGCCTCCTCTGTGCATAACTTGCAGCCTTCTCATCGAGAATCTTGTCAATCCGTCCGGGTGCAAGAAGCTGTTTTGCATTGTCGGACAACTCCGAACTACTCCATCCCACGGTTGCTACAAAATGCGCAGCCGAGCTCTCATCGGTCACGAGTTCCAGACCCGCCGCGCCGGTCAAATTCAAATCGTGATCGTCAGTTTGTCCTCCGGTGTTTATTAGCCGGCCCTCGTCCATTACCTTCTGAAGCTGAGTTACATCCGTGAATGTCCCACTGCCCAAAGTTGGCCGATCGGTAGCGACAACGAAGCGCGCCATCGAAGTGAAGTGCCCGTCGATGGGATGGTCGCCAATAATTTGCGTCCCATCGGCACTGATATGGTAAGCGCCTGTGAAATATGCGTCATAGGGCGAGTATGCTTCAAGCACCAAATGAATATCTGGCGGAGCCTTGAGCCTGCCTACTACCGTGGTCCTATCTGTGTCTGTGCCTATGCGCGACCACTCCAATGTGATCAAAGCTGTGCGAGGATAATTGCGCCAACCTACGAGTGCGTAGGAGCCATCAGGTGCGTGAGGTCCAACCGCGCTTACTGCATCGAAGATCCGGTCTCCATCAAGAAATCTGCCAGCTTTTGATCCTACTCGGATGGCAAAAGGGAGCCGTTGTCCGTAGGCTGTGGCATCAAAGACTATTCCGTTCCATGCGTCAGGATCATAGGCGCCCACAAACATTTTCTCGAATACATCCTGACTCTTTTCATTCTGGCCCATTAGTGAGACCGGGATAAGAAAGAAGAGAAGCAGAGCGACATAGCAGGCTCTTAACCGATCGCCCGGCTCGATCGCTTCTGCGACCGTAAGACTATTAGTATTCCGCATCCGCCTTTCACTCCTCATTGTGCTCGAACAACGTGATCGAATGAAGCGCCCTTCGCATAGTAACAGTTGCCCTCAATAGCTAAGCTGGATGCCCCTCGATAAGAGCGAAGGCATTGTCAAGAAAGGTCAACTCCCAGGAAGTATCTCAATCGACTAGATTTTGGAGCCCGAATCAATCTTGTATGCATCCAACTTAAGACCTGCCTACTGATCTAACGGAGAGTTGCGTAGAGCCGGAAACTGGCTCGACAGAATGAGACTATCCCACACTTGTCCATTGGAGTTCTTGTTGTGAGAATCCCACGACTTTGGCTGCTGATCCTGGCAGCGATTGCTATAGCCGGGCCTCTGGTCGCACAGGACGTCACCGCACCCAAGCCGGAGAGAGGAAATATTACCGGCACCGTAACCGACGATGTCGACGACGAACCCGTCCCGGGTGCCACCGTCGCACTCCAGGGCGCGGTCCTTAAAGAGTCCCGCACGGTTGTGGCGGATGACAACGGATTCTTTGAATTCAATGATGTCGATCCCGGAACCTATAACGTCACTATCAGCGCCGAAGGATTTGCAAACTGGACTCAACCGCCGTCATTCTCACGCCAGGCCAGTACGTAATCCTGACGGGCAGTAAACTCCATCTGGCAGAGGCGAAGACCACCGTAACCGTGTCTTATGACGCCGAAGAGATCGCCACCGAGGAGGTCAAGATCGCGGAGCAGCAGCGCGTTTTCGGTATCATCCCCAATTTCTACGTCGTCTATGATCAAAATGCCGCGCCCCTAACGACCAAGCTAAAGTTCCAGCTTGCCCTCAAGGTCTCCACCGATCCTATTACCATCCTCGGAGTAGCTACGCGTGCCGCCATCAACCAGGCAGGGGACACTCCAAACTATGTTCAGGGTTGGGAAGGTTACGGTGAGCGCTTTGGCGCTGTCGCTGCCGACGGCTTTTCCGACATCATGATCGGCGGCGCCATCCTGCCGTCGCTTCTGCACCAGGACCCGCGCTACTTCTACCAGGGCACGGGCACGAATAAATCTCGCGCTCTGCACGCCCTCTCTAGCCCGTTCATCTGCAAGGGAGACAACGGAGACTGGCAGACGAACTACTCGAGCCTCGGTGGCGATCTGGCCTCGGCTGCTCTCTCGAACGCCTACTATCCGGCATCGAATCGCGGCGCGGGGCTGGTCTTTGAGAATTTCGCTATCAGCACCGGCGAGCGCATGCTCAGCAGCCTGTTACAGGAGTTCGTCTTGCACAAGCTGACGTCCAAAGGCAAAAACAAGAACTAGCATGGTGCCTCATTATCTTGGCCAGGTGCGGGTGCAGGGTGCCCACTCTTGCGCGTCCCTTGCGCAAGGGTGGGATTCCACAGTCATTGTCAAGCTTGGGGTTTTGTCTTTAGTCTCCTAAGTAGTCTGCGGCAGCTGCGTCCGACCGCCTCAGGGTGTCGCCCTTCCCAGACGACCGCTCTAAAGCAGTCGGACTTTTAGCTGCGCCCGGGCCGCACGCCACTAACCGGGGAAAAACGTGACGCCGGGCAAACTTTGTTTATCTTGTACTGCGGCAGCTTTACGAGATCACGAGCTCTCCACTGGAGCGTGCATTTCGATTACCTCCAGAACGGTGGCAATCGCATGCCGCGCTTCGATCGGATCCACAAATCCACACGCCGTGATCGCGCTGGAGACCAGTTCGCTGAGTTCGCCTTCCGGCAATTCTTCCAATCCCGCCAGGGATTCGTCGAGCTCGCGCAGCGCTGTCAGCAACCGTGCCACTCTTTCATCTGCGATGTGAACTCCCGAACGGGAACAAGTCTTGTCGAACTCAGGGTTTCGCCATATGTACTGGGCGAAGGGATACAAAAACAGCTCATTTTTTTTTATTTTGCCCATCGGTACCTCTCTGCTCTGCGCTCGCATGGATGCGGCCGCGATCACGAACACGTTTGTCCATATTTGGGTTATTGGCCTGCACGGCCAAGCCGACTCGTGGGGACGGAGCTCCGTAGTGGACCTAGCCGATTGGTGGCTGGGACTGATCGCTGCGTTCGTGACACCGCTCGCGCGCGGTCGCAACTTAGACGAACGTCCCTAGGTCAAAGCGGAGTTGTCAATCCCAATTCAAAACGATGTATTTCAGATCAGAAACGTGCAGAGGAGATCCTGGAGAGAATGTTGATCACGCCGAACCAGTGGGGTAGCCGGCTTCCGATCAAGCGATTGACATCTGGCGCCGTGTGCCGTTTCACAAAGGTGATTCGGCGGAATAGCTGGGGCGACGTCTGGGCGGACAAACCTGCCACCAGAAACTGCGGGAGGCGCTTGATTTACCGGGATGTCAACTTCGTTATAGGGCGTTTCAGGGAGGTCGGTTTGCGGAATCGCGGAGACCAACGCCACGCTGGCTAGCAAGAACAGAACGAACGCCCAGAGTGTTCGCATCACGGCGTCGCCTCCACGGATGCGATGATAGCAATGTGAGCACACGCTGTCAAAAGCTTGTACTCGTCGGTAGTGGTGCAGTTTGAAATCCACAGGGCTTGAGTCAGAATACTAGCTGTGGGAGACTGTTCTGGCTTGAAGAAACCACCAAAAGCCGTCAATCCTGATGTTAG
>Ga0137395_10001110_pt1 | contig 12240 bp, 8 predicted proteins | sample czobulk216metaG_FD_108283 | JGI IMG/M metagenome (GOLD analysis project Ga0137395, IMG submission 108283) | Vadose zone soil microbial communities from Angelo Coast Range Reserve, California, USA - czobulk2.16 metaG | ecosystem: Environmental > Terrestrial > Soil > Vadose zone | place: USA...
GACACCCAGTCGTTGCGCAATCGCTCGGTTGCTCAGCCCCTGGCTCTTGAGCGACTCGATGCTACGCAGCCGCTTCCCGGAGACACGCCGTCGACCACGACGCCAACCCTGCGTGCGTCCCAGCCCCACCATCCCGCCCTGCGCATAGCGCTCCTGCTCGCGGCGCACCGTGCCGCGGGATGATTGAATAAACGCCGCCAAGTCGTGCGCATTACCAGATCCTTACACGGTCTTCGGGCGGCACGTACAACTTGTCGCCGGGCTTGACGCCGAAGGCGTTAACCCAAGCGTCCAGGTTCGGTAGCTGCCCGTTGACCCGAAAGATGGCCGGGCTGTGGACATCGCTCAACACCAGATCGCGAAGCTCCTCGTCGCGATATTTCGAGCGCCAGACTTGGGCGAAGGCCAAGAAGAACCGCTGATCGCCGGTGAGGCCGCCGAGTACGGGCGGTTGCCGACCTTTCAGGCTGTCGTGATAAGCACGCAACGCGATGTTGAGGCCACCCAAATCGCCGATGTTCTCGCCCAACGTGTTCTGGCCCTTCACGTACAGACCGGGAAGGGCCTCGAAAGCCGAGAATTCGGTAACAAGGCGCTGAGCGCGCTCCTTGAACTCGCTGACATCCTTCGGCGTCCACCAGTCGTCTAATGAGCCGTCCGGGCCAAACTTGCGTCCCTGGTCGTCAAATCCGTGGCTCATCTCATGGCCAATGACAGCGCCGATGCCTCCGTAGTTCACTGCATCATCGGCATTCGGGTCGAAAAACGGCGGCTGGAGAATGGCAGTCGGAAACACGATCTCATTATTGTGCGAGTTGTAATAGGCGTTCACGGTACTCGCCGGCATTTGCCACTCGTCGCGATCGACCGGTTGATCAATGCGCGCCAATTCCCGATGCCACTCCCACAGAGAGGCGCGTTCAGCGTTGCCGAGGGCATCGCCGCGGCGAATATCGAGCGCAGCATAATCCTTCCACTTGTTGGGATATCCAATCTTTGTGGTGAAGCCGGCAAGCTTTGCGAGCGCCCGCTTCTTGGTCTCCGGTGTCATCCAATCCAGGGCCTTGATCCGCTCGCCCAATGCCACGCGCAGATTCGCCACAAGCGCCTCCATCTTCGCCTTGGATTCCGGCGGGAAATACTTCGCGGCATAGAGTTGGTCGATCGCGTCCCCGAGCGCACCATTCGACGCCTGTACGCCTCGCTTCCAGCGGTCGCGCTGTTGCGGCGTACCCGACAAGGTCGTGCCGTAGAAGGCGAAAGACTCACGATCGAATGCCTGCGGCAGTACTGAAGCGTGATCGGAGAGGTAGTGGTAGGTGACATACGCTTTCAAGGTGGGCAAAGGTGTCCTAGCCACCAGTCTGGCGCTGTCACGGATGGCAGTCAGCTCATTCAGTACGAACTGCGGCCGAGTGCCGATCTCGGAGGCGTCGAAGAATACCTGCCAATCGAACCCCGGGGCATAGGTTAGGAGCGCGGCTTTGGACCGTGGGTTGTAGTTTGCTTCTGTATCCCGACGCCTCTCAATGGACCATTGCACGCGCGCAAGCTCGGTTTCGAAAGAGAGAATCTGGTGGGCTTGAATCGGCCCATCGGTCACATGCGCCAGAGTCAACATGCGTCCGATGTGCTGCGCGTACTGCCGGCGAATTTCCTGCAGCTTGGGATCACTGCTCAAGTAGTAGTCGCGATCGGGCAGCCCGAGGCCGGACTGCCCGAGGTTCAAGGCGTATCGATTCGGATCCTTCAGATCCGGACCGATTCCCACTCCAAACGGCGAGGCATAGCCGGGTGACCCAAAGAGGCGTGCGATGTTAGCCCGCGACTTGGCCGCGGCCACGCGTGCGAGGTTGGCTACGACAGGCGCTAACCCCTTCGCATCGATCGCCGATTGATCCATGAAGCTGGCATAAAAATCACCGACTTTTTGCGCATTCGATCCCGGCGGGCCGGGAGTCTTGGACGCCGTCTCAGTGAGTTCGCGCACGCGCTGCACCGACAGCTCGCTAAGTGCCGTAAACGACCCATAGGAACTGCGATCCGCCGGGATGGTGAACGCGTCCACCCAGGTGCCATTGGCGTAGGTGTAGAAGTCATCGCCCGGCGCGACGCTCATCTTGCGCGCGGAGAGATCGAGACCGAATGATCCGAACTGCGGCGCGTGCTGACTCGCGTCCGCCCACGAGGGTGCGACGAGGGACAACGTCGAGACCAGAAGTCCGAGGCCAAACGACAGTAAGCAGATCGGCATGATTTGAACTCTCCTATTCCAACCTGAAGCTATTAAGACCAATGAATCGAGTGTTTCCCGTCCTCGGATTGTGCCTTCCCAAGACCTCACGACTTTTCCTTGGCACACGTATCGGGGCCCAACGGATTCGGAATGGTTCCAGAGAAAAGGAAGCCGATGGTTTTTGGGCGGGTCGCGCCTCACGAGATTTGCCGTACCAGTGCGTGTTAGGTGCAGAATTCGCGGGGTGTTCTGTCCATTGGTTCTTGGGGCTGTTCGTTGGTGGCGGCGAGCGGATCCGGAGCGCGAAGGGCTTGGCGGCGAATTTCTTGGGCGTCGACCCAAGGGTATAGTGACCCCTAACATGCGGAGTCCAAACGTGCATGTTGCCAGCCGATACTGCAGGTAAGCCGAAGAAAGATGGTGAACGTGCGAGTCTCCAAAACAAGAGAGGATGATGGCTGACTAGCTTGGGTTTCACACTCGCGGCGCACGCCGATTACTTTGAGCTGGCTTCGGTTAGCGCACTATCCACCATCGAAAGCGTCAGCACGGTAGGCAACAACTTTCCGTCACCGCCGTTTCTGGGAAAAACCACATAAAGAGGTACACCGGGTGAGTGGTACCGCTGGAGAAATGCTTCGATCGTCGGATTGACATCAGTCCAGTCGCCCTTCATGTACACCGCAGCGGTCCGCCGCAGCACCGCGCCGAATGCTGGCGTATCGAGAACGGCATGCTCGTTCGCCTTGCAGGTGATGCACCAATCTGCGGTGATGTCGACGAAGATCGGCGTTCCTGCTGCGCGCAGCTCAGCGAGTTTTCCCGGGCTGTAGGCAACTACGCCTACTTCGGCGGAGGCCTTTTCTGGCGCTGCCGGCAATCGCGTGAGTTGATAGAGTGGCAAAGTAACCAACAGCGCAAGCGCAACCACGATCGCCTTGCTGGCGACACCGCGCGAACGGCTACGTTCGAACCACCACAGAGTCAATGCTAACAATACCGCCGCGATCAGCACCAAGCCGACCGCGTCAGCGCCGCGCTGATGCGCGAGTACCCAAACTAACCAGACAGCGGTTAGATACATTGGGAATGCGAGCACCTGTTTTAGCGTTTCCATCCACGCGCCCGGTCGAGGCAACAGACGACCTAGCGCCGGGATGAAACCGACCAGCAAGAACGGCAGAGCAAGGCCAAGACCAAGCACGAGAAACACTAGTAGCGCCGAGAGAATCGGCGCAGCAAATGCATAGGCAAGCGCGGTACCCATGAAAGGCGCGATACATGGGCTGGCGACCGCTACGGCAAGCACGCCGGTAAAAAAATCGCCGATCCATCCCGAATGCGAGGCCAAGCCGTGCCCAACGTTGCCGAATGAGGTGCCGAATTGCACTACACTCGACATTGAGAGCCCAACAGCAACCATCACGCAAACCAACACGCCCACGAAGAGCGGCTGCTGCAACTGCGCGCCCCAGCCGAACGCGTGTCCCGCAGAGCGTAGCGTCAAGATCGCGAGTCCAATTGTGACGAACGAGCACAGCACTCCGGCCGTGTAAGCCAGCGCGTGCCGGCGCGCCTTGACTGCGTCTTCATCGCCTTCGAGTAGAGCAATCGCCTTGATCGACAGCATCGGTAACACGCATGGCATCAAATTCAAGATCAATCCACCGACAAACGCGAGTGCCAACGCAACCATCAATCCCACGTCTGCGCTAGCATCCACGCTGGGCGTGTATGACGCGGAGACCGGCAACAGCCCTTCCACACCTTGAGCGCGAGTTCCGACCACGAGGAGGGAAATCAGGCAAATTCGGAGGCCGCGGGATCCGGACATGCTTTAGGACTTGCTGTGCGCAAGCAGAAACTCGACGGCCAGTTCCGCTGAGCGCTGGTGAGCGTCGTCAGCGAGGTGTGGATAGAAATAGATGTTCCCGTCCGCACCGATCAGGAACGTGGTCGGATAGCTCCAGACTCCGTAGGCATCGCTCGCAAATTTCTCGTTCCCTTTCAGGGCTAGGAAGTCGTAGCCCTTGATGACAGCCAGGATTTCCGCTTCCTGGTCCTCCATGCCGTTGATTGCCACCACGGTGACTCCCTTGTCTTTGTATTTGGCGGCGACGTTCTGCCAGTAAGGGAACGAGGCGCGGCAGGGCCCGCAATTGGGATACCAAAAATCGACGATCACCACCTTGCCGCGGTAATCGGACAAGGAGACCGCTTGATCGTTGTCCGCCCGCTTCAACGTAAAGGGATGGGCCGGCTTCGCCTTGGACTTCAGTACCGCCCACACGCCATCATTGAGCTGAGCGGAAGTTTTGCCGAGCTTCTCACCATAGCTCATCAGCGCCGCCTGAACTACATCCGTCGGGAACACGGCGTATACATCGCTCAGCATCTTGACGGCTTCTGCCGTTTTGCCCGCGGCATCGAGTGCCTTTGCCCGTAGCAGATACTCGTTCTGTACGGGCTCCCCGTCCCGCGGACGATTCAGCTGACCCGTGCGCTTTGCGAACTCCTCGTCCTGCTGCTTCTGAACGGACTTCAGGGTCGTCAGCGCCGACTCGGCTTGGCCTGCGTCAATTTCGCCTTGTGCTTTCATCAACGCGTCGACGTATGCGCGGCGCGCGGCCCACTCTTGGCTCTCTGGTCCCCGAATCATCTCCTGCGCCAGACCCTTTGCCTTGGCCAAATCGGCGCCAAGATAGATGGGATACAGTTTTTCCGCAGCCAGCGCTGCGACGGGTTTGCTCGAAGCAGGCGCGTCCTTGCGTAGTTCCTCGAGTGCATCAATACGTGCACCCTGCATTTTCTGTTTCCACGCACGATTGATCAGCGCTGTGGCGATGAGGGGAGAATCCGGGAAGCGCATAAGCAGCGACTTGATTTCCGCATCGGCCGTTTCGGTATTGTCTTTCAGCATCCATACGTAGTTACCGGCCAACCCGGGATCATCCGGCATCAACTCCATGGCCTGGCGTTGGTATGCCAATGCCTGGAGGTGATCGTTGCGCATGCTAGCGATATTTGCCAGGCACTCGTAAGCCTGCGCGAAATCCTTGTCGATCTGCAGGGCCTGACGACAATATTTCTCCTGCCGGGCAATGTCCGTCTCGTTATACAGGGATCCTAGTGCCCAAGGATATACGGCGTTTTCCGGATGTTGTTTGACCAAGAGCGTGTATTCACGAATCAGAGTGTCTGCAATCCTTTTCATCTGCTCGGTCACTTTCGCCAGACCTTTCCCGCGTTCTTCTCCTGCACTTTCGCTCGATAGACCTTCTTCCGCCGAGAGCGAGGCAACGCGAGAGCCAGAGAGAAAGTCCACAATGGGCTTAAACCTCTGGGTGTTGAGATAACTCTCGTGTGCCTTCGCGAAGTAAGGATCGAGTGAAATCGCCTTCTTGAACTCACTGACCGCTTCGTCGTGATGCCCCGACTGTTTTGCCTTCTCACCTTCTTTCAGCGCAACTTGCGCGGCGGCGCTACCGAGGTATCGGGCAGGCCCCGATTTCGCGGCACTCATTGTTGCCCTAGTGGGGGGAGCGGAGGGCGCGGCGGCGACGGTTTTCATCGCCTTGGGCACGGGCAAATCCACCGTTTCTGCATGCGGTGGATAGCACAGCTTGGGCTCGACCTCGTGGCAGCCTTGATAGCGCACACTCAGCTGGATACGAGTAGCCCCAGGCGCCACGGTATAGGGGACGCCGGCCTCGATGTTGTCGTGATAGGTCTCCACGTCACCGAGATATTCATCGTGATATTTCTTCCCTTCGGGCAATCTCGGCTCGCCCAGCGTCGTATCTTTGCCGGCGGTGAATTTCATCTGGCCGCGATACAGGTAGTAACCGGGCGCAATCGCCCAATGAACCGTAACGACACCGGGCGTGTTGGCATCGGCGCTGAATTTGTACGCTTCTCCGATGGGCAGCAAACCACTAGGAGTCTGGGCCGCAGCGAGAGTTGGGACGACGCCGACAACTAGAGTAAGCAGCAACAATATGCGCACAGCGTGCTCCAATAGGACAACATTTGTAGATGAAAAAGACGAATCAGTTTAATCGGCGCATGATCCAGTTATTCCCGCTACGCCTTTTTCGACCTGCGAATCGGGAATGCACTGATCAATGTTCAAAGTCGCAATGGAGATTCGACGTTCGCTTAAGTCTGCGAGTGCTTCAGAGCTTGCCTTCCACCTTGAACATGAAACTTCGTGGTGCGCCATACCAATTGCCAAGTTGGAGTACAGACAAAGCCTGGTAGTAGCTGCGGTCGAAAATATTGTTGAGGTTCAACGATGCAGACCAGTGCTTGTTGAACGCATATGCCGCGCGCAGATCCGCGACCAGATAAGCGCCCTGGTGAAATGGGACGAAGCCGGCGCAGCCGTTTACCGCAAACGCGACACACTGCGTAACATGGTTTGCGCTCTCGGCCCGCACTCCCCCACCCATGCTCCAACGTCCATCGTCGATTGGCAGCCGGTAATTGGTCCACAGTTTGAAAATGCTTTTGGGCAGCTCTGCCACATAATACGCACTGGCGTTCCGATAGTCGTCGTAGGTATACCCCGCCGTCACCTGCCAATTCGGCAGCAGCGTTCCGGTCACTTCGGTTTCAAAACCTTTGCTCTTTTGCGATTGCGTGATATAGCAGCACGTAGGGCTAGGCGGCACTGTAGGATCTGAGATGGCGAGTCCGCTTTGATCGATCTTGAACAGCGCCAGTGATGCGTTCAGCGTATTGCTGTACCAAGAGCCCTTGATTCCCGTCTCCATGTTGACGCCGTCGGAGGCTGGGAGCTGCTTAAAATCCTTGGTCAGAACTCCGTTATTGGTGTGATAGATGTCCGCGTAACTGGCGTACAGCGTGTAGTGCGAACTGAGATCGTAGGTAATGCCCGCATATGGGGTGAATTTGCCGGAGTCGTTGTAGCCGGAAGTGGAGTTCTGCAGCGGCTGGCCCGCATAGGTGATGTCGAGATTCCTGTTTGAACGATAGTCGCTGAGGCGACCTCCGGCGAGCAGCGACAGGTTTTCGATGGGACGGAAACGGACAGCGCCGTAGACGCCCCACTGAATGGTCTTCTGGAGAATATTCAATCCAAGGCCACCTTGAAGCTGTGAAGAATCCGGCGCGGGATAGAGCTGCGGGTCGAACGCGAATGGATCGATCGCAGGCCCGGACGAGTTGGGCTCTAGTAAGTTGCTGCGAGTAATTTGGTGCTGGTAATCGGCACCAATCATGACCTCCTGCTTTTGTCCCAGCCAATCGAAGGATCCGGTCAGCGTCGCGTCGAGCATCGACTGTTTGTTGGTGAGCGGGTCTTCTGTTGCAGAGAGTGGCCCCGGCAACAACCCGGTGGCTGAATTGATCGGCCCGAAAGCTGATGCCTCCGTGAATTCGCGCATGTCCTGGTTCAGGAGCGTGGCATTGACCTTCAATCTCCAGTTGTCGTTGAAGTGATGATCCAGCTTCGCTAACGCTTCCGTGAACGACGTATCGTTGCGTGCCCATGGCGCCGTCAGGGCGAGCGAACGGGGCAGATGGGGATCGGCGCCGGTGTCGTAGAAGGGCAATCCTGAAGATGCGTTGATACCGCGCGCTCTATCGTAGCTGCCACCCAATTCCAGAGTCGTTGACGGGCTCAGGTCATATCTCAGTATTCCGTAGACCATGCGTTTGCGCTGGTTGGCAATGTCATAGAAGTAGTCCACATCGGTTCCGGCGACCACCAAACGACCGCCGATTGTGCCGGACGAGTTGAGCGGGCCAGACACGTCGCCGACAAGGCGATATTGATTCCACGATCCCACCGAGGCTTCGAACTTAGCTTGAGGTGTCGCCGTGGGCTGTTTGCGATTCAAGCTCACCGAGGCGCCAGGATTGCCCATGCCTCCGAACAGGCCGTCAGAACCGCGCAGAACTTCGATGCTCTCGAACTCGGCGAGGTCTCGTGAAGTCACATCGATGGAGCCACCGCTGACTTCGATGGGTGCGCCGCCATCGATGTGAATGGAATCCACCTGAAAGCCGCGCGAATAGATGAACGTTTGCTCCGAGCGGTTTTGCACCAGCGTGATGCCCGTCGACTGGGCAAGCGCGGAAGGCAGATCCGTCGCGTTTTGCTGATCGAGGGTGTCTCGAGAGATGACCGAAACGCTCTGCGGAATTTCCCTCAATGGCGTGGCCGAGCGCGTCGCTGCAAAACCTTCCGCGACACCGATAACAACGATTTCCTCAAGCTTGGATTGGCGCTCTACTGGCCCGTTGGCGCTGATGGCTTGAATGGCAATCGTGCGTTCGGAGGATCGCGCGAAGGTAAGGCCCGAGCCTTTGAGAAGTCGACTCAGCGCATCAGTCGGTGTGAGGTCGCCGCGAACGGTCGATGCCATCTTGCCGGCGGTAAGCGTCGTGGGAGCGACAACCGTCAATCCCGACTGCACGCCGAACTCCATGAGCGCATCGGCCAGGGGTTTGGCCTTGATCTCAAAGTGCTTGGACGAGTCGTCAGCCGCATGGGCGGCAGTTCCCATACACAGCGCGAGCGCGGCGAAGAAGGCGGCAACACTGTGACTCATGAGCAAGGAACTGTTCTGCGATCGGAGACCCCGGCTCAGGGAATGAGCGCCAGCCATCGAAGATCCCTCTGGAGACGCCCTTCGCCTATCTCTCGAACGCGTACCGGCGAGCGCTGCAGAACCCGAAGCAGCGCGATTTAGCGCCGTGGAGGAATCCGAAAGAGCGCTGCGGAATCCGGAATATTGTTGTAGTTTTCGCCCAAGTTGGCCGATCCAGTCCGGTTTACCGATGGACTTGACACCGGCGCAGCGCGCCTGGGTGCAGTTGTTATTCTGTGTCATCCGTACGCCTCTCCCCCGCCGAATGGCGATATAGGGTTATGACGGATGGGGTGGCCCAATCGACACCCGGCTTTCAGGGCAATTTGCGCCGCCTGAGTAGGTCGCCTCCAAACAGGAAGATATCACCGCAGAAAATTCAACTTTAAGTGCTGACGCGCCTCAGCTGCCTCGTATCGACCCCATCGACGAGAGCAGGCTCCGCAAACCAATCGCTAGGTCATCTCGCTTTCAGCACTATGCCTCCCGCTCCGCGCCGCTCGACCTCAAGCGACAGACTGCGTGACAAGGCCGACACCATCTCCTCGATCCGGTCGCTGGGATAAGTGACTGAGACCCTTATGTTTGCTACGCCCTCCGCTACCTCGATGGGCTCGCGAGAGTAGCGATTGGCGTCCGCGATGATCTCCTTGAGAGGCGCATCCACGTAGACCAGACGTCCGTGGCGCCAGGCGGCGGGCTCCCCGCGAGGCATGACCTGCGGAACCGGGATCGCGCCGGCGATCGCCGTTGTGACCTGCTGACCGGCAATCAAAATACGTTCTTCGGGGGAATCACTCGGTGCCAGCAGAGTCGGGGTGATCGCCTTGCCGTTTGGTATCGTGGCGCTAGCCGGCTGCGTGACTCTCGCCGCTAGCCGCATGGTGCGTGGCGCGTCGTGGCTCGTCTCGCGCGCGCTCTCGGGCACCTGCATCACCTCGACAGTGCCTTCGACCACGGAGACCCGGATGCCAGCGGGGTCCCGCCGCACCTCAAATTTGGTACCAATAACCCGGACTTCCTTATCACCGACCAATACGACGAAGGGACGAGATGGATTCTTCGCCACTGAAAAGAACGCGACACCGGACGTGAGCGCCACACGCCGCTCGTGAAGGCGGAAGCCTACCTCGAGCGAGGAGCGAGCGCCCAACGTGACTTCGCTACCGTCAGACAGATTGATGTTGCGTACCTCTGCGATCCCAGTGGCGTAATACACGGGCGTGAGCAAAAACCAGAGACCGAAACCAATGATCGCGGCCGTCAGACTCGCAGTTGCGGCCCAGTGCAACGGATGAACCACGAGGCTCGCTCGTACACGCCGCCACCAGGCATCCCGGGCCGGTGGCAACATGGCCAAGGGTCTGAGCTCCTCAAGCGCAGCCGCATCTTGCCAAATCGACTCAAAGCGGCGATATGCCGCCGCATGGCGCGGATCTTCCGCGCACCAGGCGGCACATTGCGCGCGTTCCTGGTCCGTCGGCGATGCGAGCGACAGGCGCAACAACCATTCACGCGCAGCGGCTTTTATCTCCTCATCGTTGTCCATTGTCATCATGTTGAATTGCTCGGTCCAATCTGTTCGGCATCCGACAAGGAGGCTTCAAGATCCCTGAGCGCCAAGTCGATGTGCTTCTTGATCGCTGACTCCGAATACCCCGTCATCCGCGCGATCGCGGCACAGGAAAGCCCTTGCAGCCTATTGAGCAAGAACGAGCGCCGCCGCGCCGCGGGCATCGCCCGCAGGGATCGCGTCAGAATCTCGAGCCGCTCCTGCCCTACTAAGACGCGTTCGGGCGTCCGATCGTCACTGACGGACCGCGTTTCGATGTCGGCGGGTTTCACCCGGCGCAAGGCAAGGCGCCGGTGCTCATCGACCAGAACATTGTGGGCAGTCCGAAACAGATATGCACGTGGGTTATCGATGGCTTCGCGGTCATTAATCGCCGCAAACTTCATAAACGCATCTTGGGCAACATCTTCCGGGTCGGGAGGGCCCGGACCAAAGTGTTTCTTGATGTAGTGGCACAGCTCGCCCCAGTGGCGAGCATAAAGTACATCCATACCGTTCTCGCGCTGCACCAACGCCGGCGAGTTATTGTCTAATGGGATAGATTTTGCGATATCGTCCACGCGCCAAAGAGAGTACCACAGCGGCCGCGATTTCCCTCACGCAAAGTCCGAACCGCCGCGCGATGCACTTTGCCTAACATGCCGCCGTCGGCGGCCCGCCGGATTAAAACCGATGACGCTCGAGATCGGGAAGTCGCTACCACGACCCGTCTAAGGCGCACGTACAATAAGGAAGGTGCCATTGGCGTTCGTCTCAAATTGGAGTCCTGTTCCTTGGAGCATCCGGGTCAAGGCCTCCTGACGGGTAAGTTGTCCGGTCACGGCCTTCGAAATTTTGCCGGCCGTGAGTTCGCTCGACGCCATCACGATCGCGCCAGTCTGAGCGCCAAACGCCATCAACGCTTCCGAGAGCGACTGCGCCTTGATGTCAAAGGACTTGGTTGCATCGTCAGCGTGGACCGCGGTAACGACGGCGACCATCATTAGCGCCAAGCAAGCGAGGGTCGGGAAGCGTGTGGACCGATCCCGAATCCACCACGAAATCGTTTGCAGCATCGCAGTCCCCGTCAAGCTGTATTCCATTCAACTGGGGTATGACGTTTGGCGTCTGTCGATCGACACTTTCCGCTGCAGTTGCCTTGCGAACGCCCAATGCTGACCCTATCCGCCAGGTGCGCCCTGCATTTGCGATAGCATGCGTGCCCGTTCTACATGTCACATCGCGGCTGCCCGAGGGTATCGGTCGGGCCGGCCGTTGTCATGAGAGCGCTCTTGCCTGCGTCAATGCGTTTGCTCACTGTACGCGATGCCAATGCGCGCTCACCACGCTCGTTGCTTGACTGATCTTTGCCGCGACAATCTTGGGCTGTTCCTCAGGCATGCCGCACACGTCAACACCAAACGAGCAAACATCACGTCACCGAGCCCGCGGTGCTAGCCTCCGAGATTGAACAGCTCCCCGACCTGCAGGGCTATTTGAGATTCGCCTCCCAGCCCACTGGGCGCCGGATCGCCCTTCAACCGCAAAAACGCATTGTTCAAAAATAATCCCTCAACACCTGCGGATATTGCCGCCTCGTGCGTCTTACCTCATGGATGCCAGCTACCAGCGACGCCTTTGCCAATGCCGCAGTTTCGCCATTGACACAAGTGCCAAGCCCCGTTAGCCTGCCGTCGCGCCAATTTGATCCTCAGCTGTGCGACGTGAGTCGCTTGAGTAACTCGGAAGTGGATGTCGAAGGGAGATCTGACTGAGCACTTCCCTACTCACGCGGCGTAAGCCGATCAAGCAATTGTCCCAGCAGCACTCGCTGC
>Ga0137395_10001111_pt1 | contig 12238 bp, 10 predicted proteins | sample czobulk216metaG_FD_108283 | JGI IMG/M metagenome (GOLD analysis project Ga0137395, IMG submission 108283) | Vadose zone soil microbial communities from Angelo Coast Range Reserve, California, USA - czobulk2.16 metaG | ecosystem: Environmental > Terrestrial > Soil > Vadose zone | place: USA...
ATGCGCAAGCTGCGAGGTGCCGGGAATACTTTGCTCACAAACTGAACGATTTCCAAATTTCCCGTACTTGTGCATTTTGTCGTTTGCGCAGAGGCAGCGCTCGCAAATGAAGCAGTCCGGCGCAAGCCGAGGGAGGCGACGGGAATTCGACTTTCTCTCATTCTGCTGCTCCATATTTTTTTGTATTCGCCGCAAAGCCAAGCGCATTCTATCAAATACGATTTGAGTGAATCATACGCCGTTCAATTGATAGACGCCGGAAAAAGCGGCTTGCTACCCAAGATCACGATACATCACGAATGCATCGACGTAGCCCAGCGTTGGATGGAGGAACGCTTTCGGAAGTGTGCCGACAATCTCAAATTCAAAACTTTGCCACAACCTTACGGCGCGGGTATTGGTGCTGATCACGAAATTGAACTGCATCGCGCGAAATCTGCGACTGCGGGCGCGGCCTAGAGAATGCTCACACATCGCGCGTGCCACGCCGCGGCCGGTTGCGGTGAAGGCTGTCATGTAGCCGCAGTTTGCAACATGCCCACCGCCACCTTGCTGATTGGGCTGCAGAAAATACGTGCCGACAATTTCGCCGTTCTCATCCGCAACGAAGATCTCGTGTTCAGCAGAAAGCCAGTAAGCAAGCGCGCTTGCTTTGTCCATGTCGCGCGGGAGGGTATAAGTCTCGCCAGCGCGGATGATGGGCGCCATGATGGCCCAGATGGCGTCCTTGTCTCTGTCGGTCGCGGGGCGAATCAGCATTCTCGTAGTTTGCCACGATTGCTCTTAAACGCAGGCGGGCTCCCCGATTGAATCGAGGAGCCCGCCTTAAGTGGTGATTAGAATTGTTTAGTTTTCGAGCTGCGTCTGGAAAACTTCGCCGGGGAGCACAAATCTCGCGGGAGCAACGGCGGACTCCACACGCGAAAGCTTGACGGGTTTGCGATCCCGGTGAGCGGGCAGATTAACCGGCAGCCGTTCCTGATTCTGTGGAAGAGAGGCGGTTTCATCTGCGCGGAGGCGCTCCATCTTGATACCCAGTGAACGCTCGAGTTGGAAGAGTTCAGAGCGCTGTTCCTTGACGAAGAGCGTGGAAGCCACGCCGTGGCCGCCGTTGCGCCCGGTTCGCCCAACGCGATGGATGAAATTCTCCGCGACTTCGGGCAGATCGTAGTTGATGACGTGCGCGATGTCCTGCACGTGAATGCCGCGGGAGGCCAGGTCAGTGGCTACGAGGACGCGGAAGCGCCCTTGCTGGAAACCGGTGAGCGCTGTGGTGCGCTGCGATTGCGAGCGGTCGCCATGGATCATGGCGGCAGAGAAGCCCTTGCGATTCAAGCTTTCGGCAATGCGCTCAGTGCCGCGCTTGGTGCGCGCGAACACCAGGCACTTGCCCTTTTCCTTGGTCAGCAAGCGCTGGAGCATTTCCTGCTTGCGGTCCATCGCAACTTCAAAGGCTTGGATGCGGACGTTTTCCGATGGCTTCGAGGTCGAGCCGAAAGAAAGACGCACGGCATTGCGAAGATAATCCTTCACGATGCGGGTCATATCGCCTTCCATTGTTGCGGAGAAACACATGGTCTGCCGCTCTTTCGGAAGGATGGAGACGATTCGCTTGATGGCGGGAAGGAAGCCCATGTCCAGCATGCGATCGGCCTCGTCGAGGATGAGAATACGCAGGGCGTTAAAGTGGAAGAGCCTGCGGTCGAGATAATCTTCGAGACGTCCTGGAGTCGCTACCACGAGACGCGCTCCCTTGCGAATGGCCTGGAGCTGTGCGCCCTCGGATAGGCCGCCGACAACCAATGCTGCGGGAAGAAGTTGCTTGCCACGCAAGGCGTTATATTGATCCACGACCTGCATGGCCAATTCACGCGTTGGCACCAAAACCAGCGCGGCGATTCCCGTCGTCTTATCCTTCAGCAACTTTTCGATCACAGGGATCAGGAAGGCCAGCGTCTTGCCGGTTCCTGTCTGCGCCGTGGCGAGCACGTCTTTGCCTTCCAGAGCTTGCGGGATGGCCGCGGCCTGAACCGGCGTTGGCGTGGTAAACCGCGCCGCTGCCAATCGCTCCTTCACATAGGGAGAAATCAGCATTTCGGAAAATCGCACAGAGGCGGTTTCCGCCAGAGGCTCTTGAGAGCACTCCGGATTCACTTCTGAAACATTCAACATTCAATATTACTTTCTTACTGGCAGAAGCCGTCGCGGTGCGCACACAAATTCTTGGGCGGCCGGCGGCTTGCTTTGCCAGTCTTGTTTTAGATTACGCGTAAAACTTACGGAGGAAACTGGAGGCGGGAGTCTCAGATCAAGAACTGCACCAGAGGGACCGCACAACACAACCGAGGTAATAAGCGCAAACGCAGTATAGCACACTTTGGTGCAGGATGAGTGGATTTAATCGCGGAGGCGCCGCCATTTCCTCTATTCGCGGCTCAGGAGGGACCCAAGGATGTCACTAACTCTCTCATTTAATTGCCATTAGGTCGGAGCAGGTTACTCGCAAGGTTGTTCTGGAAACAAATTGCAAGATTCCTGTCTGCCGACGTTCTAACATCAGAACACCGGATCATGCAAACCCCAAGGACGCCCAATGCCCCTTGTTGATCTGATTGTCGTGCTGTTTGCCGTTCTGGCGATTGCTACCCCATTCATCACCCTTGTTTTGCTCGGGAAATACAAAAAACTGCGCGAGAATATGGACCAGCTCGCGCGAGAGAATTCCCAGCAACACGCGTCGTTCGAGCGTGAGGTTGCCGACCTCAAGCGTCAACTCAGCACTGCAATCAATCCTGGTGCAGTAATCGCAAGTAAGTCTGTCGAGCGTCCCGCTGCCCCGGTCGTGAAGGAAACGCCGCCGACTGCGCCACGCGTTGACGCGCCAGCGCCAGTCAAACTACCCACACCGACGGCGTTGCCCACTTCGGAGAAGAGGGTTGAGCCGCCGGTGCAAAAGCCGCACGAGCCCGCTCCACTCGCTCCACCTCCCGCGCCGATCACTAGCGCGACTCCGCCTGCCGAGAAGGTTCCGGCGCCGCCTCCGCCGGTAGAGCCGAAACCCGTCCTGCCGGCAGTGGCGAAGTCGCCGGCGGAAGTAAAACCGGCTGCCCCGGTCGTTCCACCACAAGCCACGCCGCCATCAGTTCCATTGTCCCAGACGCCTGCGCCGCGTGTTCCCGCTCCTACAGCACACGCGCCGACGGAAATTCCTGCGGCTGCGCGGGTCTCTTCGGCGCCGCCGATCTCTGCTTACCGAGTGCCCGCGCCAAAGCCAACATTTCAGCAGCGCATGAAGACGGTTTCCGCGATCGAAGAAGCCCTGGGCACGAACTGGCTTCCGAAGATCGGCATCATCATGACAGTGATCGGTGTGGCGCTGCTGGGGATTCTGAAACTTCGCGCCATGGGCCCCGCCGGAAAAGATCTCATCTCATTTCTTGTAGCGATCGCGTTCCTAGCAGGCGGCGTTTACATTGAAAAACGCGAACGGTACCGCCTACTGGGGCGCGCCGGCATCGGCGGGGGCTGGGCGCTGCTCTTTTTCAGCACCTACGCAATTCATCACGTTGCGGCAATGCGCGTTCTCGATTCACTAACGATCGATTGCATTCTGATGTTCGTGGTAGCGATCGCCATGGCCGCACACACATTGCAATATCGCTCCCAGTTCGTCACCGGGCTGGCTTTTCTGCTGGGCTACACCACCGTGGCCTTGAGTCAAGAGGCCGTCTATAGCCTAATCGCCGGAGTAATTCTTGGCATCGGTCTTGTGTCCATTGTCCTGAAAATGAGCTGGTTCGAGCTCGAAGTCTTCGGGATTCTATCCAGCTACCTGAATCACTTGTATTGGCTGTACGGAATCCTCGGCATTCACGGGGCTCAAGGACGCCACTTCGAGGAGTACCACGCCAGCCTGGCTTTGCTTTTCTTCTACTGGGCGATCTTTCGTTTTTCCCATATTGCTCGCAAGATCAAGACGGAGTCTGAGGAACGTGTCTCCACGGTCGCCGCGGTCTTGAATATGGGCTTGCTCCTCGGTTGCATGAGATTCCAGTCCGTTCAGCCGGAGCTTGCCTACATTGCACTTCTCGCGGTCGGCGCCGCTGAGTTCCTCTGTGCCCAAATCCCCACCCTCAGGCGAAGGAGAGAAGCGTTCGTCGTCCTCACGGTGACGGGAACAGCACTGATGCTGGCGGCCGCGCCATCGCATTACACATACAAAGCGAATGATGTGGCAATCCTCTGGCTCGTGGGCGCGGAAGTTTTTCTCATTGCCGGAGTGATCGTGAAGGAAGTCGTTTTTCGCCGGCTTGGCCTTTTTACGGGACTGCTCGTTGGATTGCATCTTGCCGGCACTGATTTTCTTCAGCTTATGACGTTCCGCGCCTCAAGCGAAAACATCGCTTTGGCTTCGGGAGTGCTCTTTGCAGTGTGCGCCATCGTTTTGTATTTCAATGCCCTGGGCGTTGGCTCACGGTGGAAGGGTTTCTTTGGCGACTCGCCTGATCGTCTTCTGCTCACGATTCATTCTTATCTCGGCGCGTTCGCCGCTGCATCCGCTGCCTGGGCCCTTTTCTCGAATGATTGGACCGCGCTCGCATTTGCCGCGATCATGCTCATCGTAGCAGCGCTGGGACGGGCCCTCGAATCGCCGCACCTGCAGGCACAGTACGCACTACTGGGAGCGCTCACTGTCTACCGCAGTATTGTCGTCAATTTGCATCTTGAGTCCGCAGAGCACGTTCATGTGCGCTTGCGGTTGTTGACGCTTCCCATTCTCACTGCGGCGTTTTATCTCACAGCCAACCTGGCTGCCCTGCGTGACGATCCTGAACAACGCACCATTCGTGCCCTCTTCGCCGCCGCAGGGAGCGGTTTCCTAGGTCTGCTCATTTGGTACGAAGCGCCGGAGCTTTGGCAGCCGCTCGCGTTCATTGCTTTCGCGATAGTTTTGTCGGAGGCCGGGCGCGCGTTGCGCTACCATGCGCTTGCCTGGCACTCGCATCTTCTGACTGCTCTTTCAGTCTTCACCGCGCTCACCGCGGATCAGGGCGGCGTTCACAACTGGCATACCATTCCTCTGCGCGCTTTCAGCGCATTGCCGGTGGTTATCGGTGGTTACTGGCTTGCCAAGCGCCTCGGTACGACGGACGAGCGACATCTCGTGCTGGCGCGCATGGCCTACACCTGGGCCGGCACCGGGATGATGGTCTGGGTCCTTCAGGAAGCGCTTCGCGCGCCCTGGATAGCCGTCGGCTGGATCGTTTTCGCGGTGGCGCTTGCGCTTTCCACGCGCTGGATTCGTTATCAACAGCTGGCGTGGCAGGCAAATGTCGTCGGTCTCTGCGCTTTAGTTCGCGCGTACTTTTACAACTACGATCTCGAGCAAAAATTCTGGGGGCCAATTTCACTCCGCATCTTCACTATTTCTATCGTTGCCGCGGGTTTGTACTTCCTTTCGCGCAAAGCCGCGCCGGAGGAGCGCTACACTCGCGTGATCGCCTTCCTTCATTCTTTCGCGGCGACCGGACTGCTGGCGCTGCTCGCCTGGTACGAAGCTCCGAATGGCTGGCTGGCACCGTTGTGGGCTGCATTCGCGTTGGTCCTCGCGATCGTTGATCAGCGCTTCGAACTCGAAGAACTACCCTGGCAATCGCACATCCTCGCTGGACTGACGCTGCTGCGCAGCGTCACCGTCAATCTCTACGTCACCGCCACTTGGCACGGGATCAGCGTGCGGCTCTTGTCCCTGGCGATCGTGGCGGTGATTTTCTACGCGCTTTCACGCCTGATCCGCATGCCCGAAAAATGGCGCCAGCGCGACATACACCACATCTATTCCTGGGCAGCATCCGCAATCGGCGGTCTCTTACTGTGGTATGAACTGCAAACGCGGTCCACCGGCATCGCTGTGGCCTGGGGCGCTTTCGGACTGGTGCTTTTCGAGTACGGTCTGTTGCGCAAGATCACGCAATTCCGCTATCAGGCGTACGTCGCGCTGGTGGCTGCCTTCACCCGGATCTTCTACTCGAATCTCACTGCGAGCGACCCGGGTGAATTCTGGGGACCGCGGGTGTATACAATTCTCCCGCTCGCGTTGATTTTCTTCTTTGTTTACGCGCAATTGCCGGAGGAGGAAGAAGCTATGGGACGCGACCGCCGCTTGCACTTCGACGTTCTTCTGGCTTATCTGGGAACGGCTACTATCGTGGCGCTTTTCTATTTTCAATTTCCGATCGAATGGGTGATTGCATCCTGGGCTGCCGTTGTTTTTGCACTACTTGGAGCTGCGCTGCTTTTGGATCGGCCGCTCTTTCTGCATCAAGGCTTGCTGCTGACGGTTCTAGTTCTGGCTCGTGGTATGACGCACAATCTCTTTGGCGCAAGCTATTTTGGCGGAGGCGATTGGAAAGGCGATTACCTGGTGCTCAGCTCGGCGGCCGGCATATTGCTGGCGAGCCTGTTCTTTGCTTTCCGTCTGCGCGGTCGTTACAGCGTTCCACAGAATTTGAGCCCCTTGATCAGACCGCTTGCGGTGATTGCCAGCCGCCCGGAGCAAGTGGAATTTTTCATCCCCATCATCCTGATCACATTCATGCTTGCGTTGAAAATGAAGTCGGGCATGGTAACGGTTTCGTGGGGGATTGAAGGGGTGTTGATCTTTCTGCTGGCGCTTGCAGTCAAGGAGCGCAGCTTCCGCCTTACCGGTCTTGGCGTGCTTCTGCTTTGTGTTGCAAAAATCATGGCGCTCGATGTGTGGGGTCTTCAAGCGCGAGACCGCTACATCACCTTGATCATTGTGGGAGTGGCATTGGTATTTGTTTCGTTTCTCTACACCAGATACCGCGAGACGATCCGCCAATACTTATGAAGCGCCCCGTCGCCCTCGTTGTTTTTTTTCTCATTCTGGGCTTCGCGCTGGCCGGGCTCTACTGGAGCCAGCGCCGTCCCAGGTCCACTCCAGTTTCGGCCAACGCCATCCTGAATATGGCTGCCGACGCTCAACGGGATTTGTCCCGCATCCCCATGCACTTCACGCGCCTATCGGACGAGCAGGAAATCGCCATCGGCAGGGAACTTGCCGCTCAGTATGCAACACAAGCGCGCAAGCCCACTCCCGAAGAGGAAGCTCTCGAAAAGTACGTTACGCGCGTGGGAAACACTGTGGCCCTCCATGCGCATCGCCACCTGCCCTACACGTTCGTTGTCCTCCCTGATCACAACATGATCAACGCTTTCTCACTTCCCGGCGGACCGATCTACGTCAGCGAAGGTATGCTCGATCTGACGATGAGCGAAGACGAACTCGCTAACGTGCTCGCGCACGAGGTCGAGCATATCGATCACTATCACTGCGTCGAACGTGTGCAGCTGGAAGCGAAACTGAAAAATCTCAATCTGGATGTTCTGGGCGCGTTGCTGCAGATCCCGCTCGATGTGTGGCAAGCCGGCTACCACAAGGACGAAGAATTCGAAGCCGATCGCGAAGGGATGTTCCTTGCGGTTCGGTCCGGCTACTCACCGTACGGCGCCGTGGATACCTTCGAGCGTTTCGCCAAATTGCACGACGAGTATGTTATTCACGCGCAGAGCCCTGATCAGGAACTCACCGAGCTGGCCATACAAAGTTTGAACGGCTATTTTCGGTCGCATCCGCTCCCCTCGGAGCGTCTGGCGCAAGCAAAGGGCATTATTGCCGAACAACACTGGGAAGACCGCAAGACGCAGAAGCCGTTTCGAGTGGAATACGAGGTTCACAACGGGGAATACGTGAAATAGCGGTATTGCCTTCAAGATTTAGCGTCGTGCCTCACGGATGTGTTTCCCATAAGGCGGAGTTTGCCCCAGATTTCGTTCGGTTCTGCGTTATAGTGTTGTAGATTTGGGGCACGGTGTGAAAACCATAAAGTTTTCCGAAAGCTTGAAGTGGGTGGGCTACGCGACAGCCATCCTCTCGCTCATCTTTGGCGTTCGTCAGCTTGTCAAGCTGGTTTCCGACCGCGTCGAGTCGCATCGAAAAGTGGATGCTCTCCTCATTTCGGAGGACGTGGAGTTGAAAGGCCGCGATTATGCGTCGGCTTGGCGTAGCCTCGATCAGGCTGTCCAATTGGAACTCAATTCGACGAAAGTGCATCTTGCTCAGGAAAACCTCGCGATGGCCTGGCTCGAGGACCTCCACGTGCCCCAAAATGGAACATTCTCCGACATCCCGGAAAAGCTGGAGCCTGTGCTGACCCGGGGCGTCGCTTCCACAAAAGATTCCCAGAGGTCCGCTGATTTGCTCGCGCACATCGGGTGGTCCTATTTTCTGCGCTCGCGCGCTGGGGTGTTCGGCCTGGATCCCGCCGGGGCTTACTCCAAAGCCGCGGCTCAAGATAAGAACAATCCTTATGCTGAAGCCATGTGGGGACATTGGATACTCTGGAATCACGGCAAACTGAACGATGCCTCGCAGCACTTCTCGTCCGCGCTGGTTTCCGGACGCCAGCACGATTTCGTTCGCCTTCTGCAATTTGCGGCCCTGTTCAATTGCGCGAGCGATGAGTGTGACGAGGACATCGTTCGCGTGGCAAACGATGTCCGCAAGGAGCATGGCACGGTTCCTCCAGACGAGGCTGATAGAATCTTTTCCGAATATTACCGCAAGGTCTTTACTTCGAATCCCGCGTCCGCCCGTTTTCTGAAAGTTATCCCGCCTCGAGAACACGTGACGACTTTCCGGTGGTTGTTTGACGGTCTCGATTTCGACGAATCGAAAAGCCTTCTCAGAACCTGCTACCTTGCGGTACTTCAGGAAGCCGCTGGCCAGCGTGATGATGCGCTGGCGAATTATCGTGAGGTTCGCGCAAGAATTCGCAAACAAAGCGGTCCGCTCTCCGATGCCGCTGAAGCCGGCATCAAGCGCCTTTCGTCTGCGCGCTAGCCCGAAAAAGCATTTCACACGGAACGGGGCACAAGGACTTCCATCTTCTTGGCGGGACCGATTGCGGAGTAGGCACGGAGCAGGTCTTGCGGTGAGAAAGGTCTTCCGGCTAAAACAGCCCCGGGATCTTCATGCCGGCCATTCCGGGAATGCCGCCGGCGAGGTTTTTCATCTGGTTGGCGAGTTCTTCATCGACGCGCCGCGAAGCTTCATTCACTGCCGCGCGAACCAAGTCCTGCAGCATCTCCTGGTCCTTGCTGGCGAAAACGTCCGGCTCGATGCGGATGTCCACGATCTGCTTTTGGCCGTTCATCTTCACCACAACCATGCCGCCGCCAGCCGAAGCTTCCACCGTCACGGAATTGACCTGCCGCTGCAGGTCTTCCTGCAGTTGCCGGAATCGCGAGAGCATCTGTTGGAGAGCGCTGACTTCCATCAGGATTCCTCTTGGCTTCGTTTCACTTCGGAAATCTTTCCTCCGAAGCGCTGCAGCATGGACCGCACCATCGGATCGCGCTCGAATTGCGCACGCAGCTCTTGCGTGCCGGACGCACCGCGCGCCGCCGAAGCGGCTGCCGCAACTGCTTCCAGTTTAGCACAGACACGCAATGCCCGGCCGAGCACCTTGCTCGAAATGACACGGATCTTTTCCAGGGACTCGCGCCCTTCGAGCAACTCCGCGAACGGCCGCTTCTCTGGTGGAAAATAAATTCGCAGCTCCGCGCCGTCGAGTTCCCACCGGCTGCTCTGTTCCACCAGCTCGCCCAGGAATTTCTGTTGCGTCTGAATCTCCGCCTTGATTTCCGCAACTTGCTCCTGTGAAATTCCAATCGCCTCTGCCGCAGCGCCGCTGGTTTTGGCAGCGGCGATGTTTTCTTCCTTCTCAACACTCTCTTCGGCCTTCCGGGAAGCCGTTGCAGGCACAAATGCCGGTGCCGCAGAGGGAGAAGCAGCCGCCGTCGCTGCCAGGGCAGAAGGGAATTGCATTTTCGCTTCCACTTTGGGCGGTTGAGGCGCCGGCGTCGCCAGGCTTGGCGCCGCGCTCTTTGCAGCAGGAGAAAAGGCTGTCGCAGCCGATGCCCCGCGCGCCGTTCCTACACTTGCCGAGCCGCTTGGCGCACCGCTCCTTAACTCCGTGAGCAACTCCTCTAGCGGAGCGAGCCGGGACGCGTTAATCAGCCGCAGCAATCCCATCTCAAGGTGCACGCGCGGATCAGGCTTTCGCCGCAGGTCATCATCCGTCTGCAGCAGAATTTGAAAAAATCGTGTCAAGTCTTCTTCGCTAAACAGCGCCGCCGCCTTTGCCAGCGCCGGGCGCTGATCCGGGGTCGCCGCAATCAAATCCGAATCCGCTCCGCATGTTCGCGCGATCAGTAGATTGCGCATGTGCCGGATCGCCTCTCGGCAGAAATGCTGCAGATTGCGGCCTTCCTTCTGAAACGTGTGCACCAGGCCCAGCGCGCGGTCGGCCGATGTTGTAGCGATGGCCTGAATCAACTCTTCCAGCACATCCTCCGGCACTACGCCGAGCAAATCCCGAACCTCTTTGTCGGGGATCGTATCGCTGCAGTACGCCCGCGCCTGTTCCAGCAGCGAGAGCGCATCGCGCAAGCTGCCTTCCGCCATGCGCGCAATCACGGCCATCGCGCCCTGCTCGATTTTCAAATTTTCTTTTTGAGCGATTTCTCCTAGGCGTCCGGCGATTTCCGCGAAGGTCAGCGCGCGAAAATGAAAATGCTGCGACCTCGACCGGATGGTATCAACGAGGTCCTCCGGCTGCGTTGTCGCCATAACGAAGATCACGCGGTCCGGTGGCTCTTCGAGGGTCTTCAGCAACGCATTCGATGCTTCACCAGTAAGCATGTGCGCTTCGTCGAGAATTACAACCTTACTTCGTGAAGCTGCTGGCGCATAGCGCACCATCTCGCGTAGCTCGCGAATCTGGTCGATGCCGCGGTTCGAAGCCGCGTCAATTTCAATCACGTCGAGCGAAGTCCCCGCGGCAATCTCCTTGCAGGAGTCGCACTCTCCGCAGGGCGTAGCCGTCGGGCCTTTCACGCAGTTCAACGCTTTTGCAAGGATTCTCGCGGCCGTCGTTTTTCCGACGCCTCGCGCTCCGGAAAAAATGTAGGCGTGAGCCACACGGTCATTCTTTATCGCGTTCTTCAGAGTCTCGGTGACGTGTTGTTCGCCTACGAGATCGTCGAACGTTTGTGGGCGCCACTTGCGGGCTATGACCTGGTAGCTCATTGTAAGGTTTTCGGTAGTCAGTCCTCAGCATCAGCAAAGAAAAAAGTTTCCGCCCAATCTTGCGTTCCTCTCACTGAAACTGATAACTGAGTACTGGTCCAGTGAGAGGAACTTCGGGTGATCTGCGGCACCCGAGGTGATCCCGGTACCGTTGCTCCCTTCCGGGCCTGGCGGGGTTCGCGGGACCTCGTTGCACAGAGCCCGAAGTTCCACGCTCTGGCACTCGCGTCGATTTCCCGCGAGTGCAGAGAAAAGTCTAGCACAGCGCTCACAGGCCAGCCAGAACGCGGCCAGATCAGGATTTCGGCTTTGCTGCGGCTGCAGGAGCGTCCGGAGGCTGCACTTCGGACTGATTCACCCAATTGACTTTGAACGGGCCCATCCCGTGAACCTGCACGATGGTTTCACCCTTGTTCGAGGCGAAGTGGTGCATCTCTTTCGGCATCAATATGAAATTCCCCACATTCATGGTTTGCAGTTTGGATTCGTCGAACGCGTCCCCCATTCCAACCAGAAATGCTCCTTTTAGCACCGTCAAGTTCTCATCGGTCGGGTGCCAATGCGCGGGAACTTTCGCTCCATCCGCGCATCGCAAGCGAATCACGAACGGCTGTTCCTCAGCTTCCGGATTTCCCGCTACAGCCGCCATATCGCATCCCTTGATGATGGGGGTCCACTTCAAATCTCCGAAATGCACGATCTTGTGCGCTTCGGCGCTTTCTTTCTTTTCCTGGCTGTGAACTCCCATGACAAGTGCCGCCAACCCGGTCAGGGTTGCGCACACAATTCCCAGTCGATTCATTTTCATAGGCATCGCCTCCGTCGAAATGGGTCAACTACCTGCGCAAAGATACTCTTGTGGTGGCCGGCGGGCAATACGCGAGCTTTTTTTGTGCTCCGAATGCAAATCATCCCCGTTGAGGAGTCTTGACATAAAAGGAAACATCCTCAAAAAGCCGCGTTCCCACATTGAGGAATCGAGTACTCTGTTCCCGGATGGAGTTCCTCCCCATCCACCCCGCGTCCCGGTCTCGCCGGGATACCGGGTCCGCTGCGCCAGCGGAA
>Ga0137395_10001114_pt1 | contig 12220 bp, 11 predicted proteins | sample czobulk216metaG_FD_108283 | JGI IMG/M metagenome (GOLD analysis project Ga0137395, IMG submission 108283) | Vadose zone soil microbial communities from Angelo Coast Range Reserve, California, USA - czobulk2.16 metaG | ecosystem: Environmental > Terrestrial > Soil > Vadose zone | place: USA...
ACGCCGGTTACGCTGAGTTCTTCACCCACCGCACCGGCCATTCCATCGGCGTGAACGTACACGGCAACGGCGCCAACATGGACAACCTGGAAACCAAGGACGACCGCGAGATCATTCCCAACAGCTGTTTTTCCATTGAGCCGGGCATTTATCTGCCCGAGTTCGGCGTGCGCAGCGAGGTAAACGTGCTCACCCGCAACGGCTCGGCGGAAGTTACAGGTAAAATACAAAACGAACTGGTCCTTATTTAATGGCAAAAACCGAGACAAGCACTCCCGACGTCCAGCCTCAAACGGCGTCAGTTCCCTTAACTCCAATCGCGGCCTTGGCGCCGGCCATCGGCTGGCTGATTCCGGGCGCCGGCCATCTGATCCAGAAGCGCTGGACGCGCGGCCTGCTGCTCATGTTTGCCGTGGTCGCGATGTTCGCCTTCGGCCTGGCCATGGAAGGGAAAGTCTACAAGCCCAACACCGGCGACCTGCTGGATATCCTGGGATTTATCGGCGACCTGGGTTCCGGCGCGCTTTATATCCTGGGCAGAATTTTTGAATGGGGTGGCACCAACATCACCACCGCCAACGCCGATTACGGAACCAAATACATTGTGGTGGCCGGGCTCCTGAACATCATGGCGGCGGTGGACGCTTATCACATTGCTATCGGGAAGAAACAATGATTCTGGCTTTGCAACTCTCGCACTTCAGCGCTGCGGCCCTGTTCGCCCTCTTTTTCTCGATCGTCTTCGGCATCACTCAGCGCAACTCTCCCAATGAGATGCTTCGCTACGGCGCCTATTGCTTCGCCGTGGCGATGGTCGGCATGTTTGTGGCCGGATGGGTGATGTGGATGCTGCATCACTAGGTAAAACCATTAGCCACGAATAAACGCGAAAATACGCGAATCTGAGACAGGGCGGATCGATGTTTCAGCTAGTTACTGACGTCTATTTCTTTTGACCTGATTCGTGTTTATTCGCGCGATTCGCGGCTGCTTTCTGGTTTGCTACTTGGGTTCCGGGCTCTTCACTTCACCGCCGTAAATAATCCTCGTCTTCACGCCAAAGCGTTTGTAATTGGTGTATTTCACGATTTCCCTGATATGCACATCGCCGCCCTTGAAATGCAATGCGTCATCGGCGCGCGTGTAGGTTGGAAACCAGTATTGCCCATCGATCTGCTCGCGGTAGGTGACGAATTTGGGGGTCAGGTTTTCACTGTCTTTCTTGTGAATGTCCGGGACATTCTTGCCACAGGTTTTCACGATCTGAAAATCCTGGTTGTCCACCCAGATACGTCCCTGGAAGAAGCGCGGCCCGCCATCTTTCTCGACCTTCTTGGGCGCGATGTCGAACACGAACGTGTCGATCTCATCCACGTGTTGCTGGCCGGCATAGAGGATGTTGTATTGTCCCAGATCTTGTGCGGTCAGAACGAAGGGGAGGCGATTGCGGAAATCATCATAGTCTTCCTTGGTGATGCTGATCCCCTTGAGCGTGTTCTGCGGAGCGTATGTGACTTTCTCGATGCGGCGGCCGTGATCGTCATAAAGAATATCGGTGGTCTCGCGGAACTCGCCGTCGACCGTGTCCCCGTCCAGGGTCTGCACCGTGATGTCCTGCGTATACGCATAGTGGTTGCGGGCGTCTTTGAAGACGCCTTCCTTGCCGGCAAATTTCTGGATGATCTCTTGCGCGCTGATGCTCCGGGGCTGGGCCGGATTGAGCGGACCGTTGCCCGCCTCGCAGTTTGTCTCCCCGGCCAACGACAGCGGCAGCAGGCAAACAAGAAGCGTCAGGCACACGTCAAACGTGGGTTTCAGGTACCTCATAGGACCTTTTTCTTTTCGGATTTCTATCTGCTTAGATGCGATTTATGGCGCCGCAGTAACGTGTGGTTTTGCCGCTTAACAAATCAAAATGAAAAGGGTCGTGAAGGACGGCCCTTTGGTATTAAGTAGTTTCCCTAGGGCTTTTTGGTGGGATCCTTGTCCTGGTCTTTCGCTTCGCCTTTGAAAATGATCTTGGTCTTCGAGCCAAAGCGTTTGTAGTTCGTCAGCTTAATGATCTCGCGCATCTGCACGTCATTGGAGCGGAAATGCAGCGTGTCGTCGGCCCGGATGTAAGTGGGAAACCAATACTGGCCGTCAATCTGTTCGCGGTAGGTCACAAACTTGGGCGAAAGGTTCTCTTGCGCGTTCTTTTTCTTCTTGGTGTTGGCAATCGTTTCCGGGACGGTCTTGCCGCAGCTCTTCACGATCTGCATGTCCTTCTGGTCCACCCAGACCCGGCCTTGAAAATAGCGTTGCCCCTTCTCAATCGTCTTGGGCGCTACGTCAAAAACGTAGGTTTCGATCTCATCCACATGCTGCTGGCCGATATAGAGCAGGTTATAGTACGGCAGATCTGACGTGGTCATAAGGAAGGCCATCTTGTTTCGGAAATCCTCAAAGTCCTCCCGGCTCAGGATAAGCTGGCGCAATGAGCTCTGCGGGGCAAAGGTCACGTTTTCCACCCGCCCGCCTTTGTCGTCGTAGGTGATGTCCTGCACCAGGCGATACTCGCCGGTCACGGTAGTGCCATCAAGTTCCTGGACGGTGATGTCCTGGGTATAGGCATAATTGTTGCGGGCCTGGCGGAAGAGTTCTTCGTGAGCGGCAAATTTCTGGATGATCTCCTGCGTGGTGATTCCTTGTGGCTGGGTCGGATTCAGCGTCGCATTGCCTTCCTCGCAATTGGTATCGGCGAATGCGGCCGCAGGCGCGAGCAGCACAATCGAGATCAAGATGGCCCACAGGCCGGACTTGCCAAAATTCATGGGGCTTCCTCTGTAAGGTGCGCGGGCTGAGCACTCTAAGCGCGGGCTAACGGCAGACAGCTCTGGTTTCAAAGCAGAAAAGGCTTTACACTGGCGTGTTTTCCACTGAGGAGACCAGATGCGCCGTTTCACGCTCTCGCTCATTTTGCTCATCGCTATTTTACCCATGGGAGGGGTTTTTGGTCAGCTTTTCGCCCAGCTCGCCAATAAAAAACCTTTCACCTTTGAGGACATGATGGCCCTGAAGCGCGTCGGCGGCCCCGTGGTCTCGCCTGACGGCAAGTGGGTCTTGTTTTCCGCCATGGATGTCGATCTCAAGGAAAACAAAAAGACAACGCACCTGTGGATAGTCCCGATCGCGGGCGGAGAAGCGCGCCCCCTTCCCACAACTCCCGCGGGTGAGACCGGAGGCCGGTGGTCGCCGGACGGAAAGAGTTATCTGTTCATCAGCGCTGTGGAAGGCGGCTCCCAGGTGTGGGTCGGCGGCTTTGATCCTGCCTCCGGCATGCCCAGCGCCGCTCCCCAAAAAATTACCAGCATCTCAACTGAGGCCGATGGCGCCATCTGGTCGCCCGACGGCAAGAACATCGCCTTTACCTCTGAGGTTTATCCCGGATGCGCGGATGATGCCTGTAACAAATACAGCGACGAAGAGCGGGCCAAATCCAAAGTCAAGGCCATGGTGTTTGACCATCTGCTCTTTCGCCACTGGAACCGCTACGCCAACGGCAAGCGGAGCCACCTGTTTGTTGTCCCATCGACCGGCGGAGTGGCAAAAGACCTCACGCCCGGCGACCATGACGTTCCTCCCTTCAGTCTGGGCGGCCAGGACCTTTACGCCATTTCACCCGACGGCAAAGAGGTGGCCTATACCAGCAATTGGGATGAGGTTGGCGCAACCAGCACCAACAATGATATTTTCGTGGTTCCCATCACTGGCGGCGAACCTAAGAAGCTCTCGACCAGCCCTGGCAGCGACTCCACGCCGCTCTATTCGCCGGATGGCAAATGGCTGGCCTGGCGCATGCAGAAGCGCGCCGGATATGAGAGTGACCGGTTCAGGCTGGTGGTCTATGATCGAGCAACCGCCGAGATACACAACCTGACGGAAGATTTCGATCAGTGGGTGGAGTCGTTCACTTGGGCGCCGGATTCGAAGTCCATCTATTTCACCTCGGAATATCAGGGAGGAGCGCCGATCTACGCTGTGGGCGTGGAACTTGTCACTGTGCCTGCGCATGACGCCGTGGGTCGCAGCTACAAACGTTATCCCGTGAAGGAGATCACGCGCGGAGTGAACGACGAACTGAGCGTCACGCCGGATGGCAAGACGCTGGTGTTCACGCGTCTCTCAGCGCAGGCTCCGAATGAAGTTTACAAGCTCGAAATCGGCAGCAAGCAGGCCGACCAACTCAGCCACATGAATGACGCTGTCCTGGCCAAAGTCGCCATGCAGCCCGTGGAACCATTCTGGTTTGCCGGAGCCGGCGGCGCCAAGGTGCAGGGCTTTCTGCTCAAGCCGCCCAATTTCGACAAAGAAAAGAAATACCCGGTGAAGTTCCTGATCCACGGCGGGCCGCAGGGCCAGTGGGGCGATGAATGGTCTTTCCGCTGGAATGCCGAACTGTTCGCCGCCGACGGCTACCTTGTCATCATGATCAATCCGCGCGGCAGCACCGGCTACGGACAGGCGTTCATTGATGGCATCAACCAGGATTGGGGCGGGAAACCCTACGTCGACCTGATGAACGGTCTGGACTACGCGGAAAAAACTTTTACGTTCATCGACAAAAACCGCGAGTGCGCGCTGGGCGCCAGCTATGGCGGCTACATGATCGACTGGATCCTGGGCCATACCAACCGCTTCAAATGCCTTGTCTCGCATGACGGCATGTTCAATACCGAGTCGGCTTATGGCACCACGGAAGAGTTGTGGTTCCCGGAGTGGGAGTTTGGCGGCACACTGTGGGCCAACCGCGAGGGTTATCGCAAGTGGTCGCCACATCTTTTTGCCGCGCAGTTCAAGACGCCCACGTTGGTGGTCCACGGGCAGCTCGATTACCGGCTTGACGTCTCTGAGGGATTTCAGCTCTTTACCACGCTGCAGCGGTTGAAGGTTCCTTCGAAAATGCTCTACTTCCCCGACGAAGGCCATTGGGTACTCAAGCCGCAGAACAGCCAGCTTTGGTACAGGACCGTGAACGGGTGGGTGGACTCATATCTTCGGCGATGATTGTGGACAGTTAAGTGCGTTTAATGGGCCAAAAGATTGGATGGTTCAAAATCGGGTCATCGGGTGATCGGGACATCGGGTGATCGGACCAGACCACAACAGCTTGGCCATCAATACATTTTTTAGGGTCTGACCACTAAAGGTGAGCTTAACCGTACGCTCGCTTTCCGATGGCCCGATGTACCGATGACCCGATGTCCCGATCTAAGGCCCAATGCTACAATCCAACCGTGTTGAGACACCCACTAACAATCGCAATTTTGCTTGCTGGGACGGCATGCGCCGCCCAGCAACAAAAGCCGCCCGCTCCGCAGCCGCAAGAGGGCAAGCCGCAGGTCAAGGTGAATTATCTGAATGTATGCACGCCGGGGACCGACGAACAGGCCGTCATCAACGGCGCGCTGGCGGCCGTGCAGCCCAAGCCGGTTTTCAGCACGGACTTTGAGATCTCGCGCGGCCGCACCACGCTGAAAGACGCTCCGGACGCAAAGTATGTCCGCCTGCGCCGCGACTTTGCGCCGGAGTCGCCGCTGGTGACTGCGCAATACTCCATGAGCACCGACTCCACCAACACGATTGAAATCCTGGTGCTGCGCCCGCGCGATCCCAAAGACTTTCTGGAAGTGGTGATGGAAGACCGGGTCTCTGCGGGCGCGGCGGCGCCGGACGCGGTGATCTCTGTAGATACGCCGGCAACACGCGTGCGGATTGAGCGGCTGGGCAAGAGTTCTGCAGTGCTCACCCGCTGCGCGGAAGTGGACCAGAGCGCTTACGATCCGGTCTTCCACCAGGCCTCAGAAATCATGGCGCGCTATCGCGCCGCGCTGGGGCTGCGCACGGCTTTCCAGTCAGATATTGCATGGCTCAATCCCGCGGCCAAGACTGGCGGTGCCGCGCACAAGAAGAAACAAGCTTCCAGGAAGCCCTGAAACTAAATCGAAGGTCATGAATCTAATAGAGGCTATGGAAAATTCCGTTCGCGATACCGTGATTCTGGGCACCGGCTGCGCCGGCCTGACCGCGGCCATCTATGCCGCGCGCGCCAACCTGCGTCCGCTGGTGATTGACGGCCACGAACCGGGGGGCCAGCTCTCGCTCACCACGCTGGTGGAAAATTTTCCCGGCTTTCCCGATGGCATTCAGGGCCCAGAGCTGATTGACAACATGCGCAAGCAGGCCGCGCGCTTCGGCACCGACTTCATGCCCGGCCACCTGGTCAGGGCCGACCTGACCCAGCGTCCGTTCAAGCTCGACTTCGGCGGCGGCAAGACAGTAAGCACGCGCACGCTCATCATCGCCAGCGGCGCTTCCGCGCGCTGGCTGGGCCTGCCCAACGAGCATGCGCTGATCGGCCACGGCGTTTCTTCCTGCGCCACCTGCGATGGATTTTTCTTCAAAGGCAAACCGATCGCGGTGATCGGCGGTGGCGACTCCGCCATGGAAGAAGCGCTCTTCCTGAGCCGCTTTGCCACCAAGGTCACGGTCATTCATCGTCGCGACCACTTCCGCGCTTCCAAAATCATGCTGGACCGTGCGCGCAAGCACGAGAAGATCGAGTTCATGGTTGATACCAAAGTGGAAGACGTTTACGACGTCAGCCAGAAGGAAGTCACCGGGCTCAAGCTGCACAATCTGAAGACCGGCAAAATCTGGGACTTCCCCACCAGTGCCATGTTTCTGGGCATTGGCCACGAGCCCAACGCAAAGATGTTTCAAGGCCAGCTCGATATGGACGAAGATGGCTACCTGAAAACCCATGACTTCGTGATGACCCGCGTTCCTGGCGTCTTTGCCTGCGGTGACGTGCAGGACCGGCGCTATCGCCAGGCGATTACCGCCGCGGGCTCCGGCTGCGCCGCCGCCATCGAAGCGGAGAAGTTTCTGGAAGAACACGGAAGATGAGGTCTGGATTAGTCATTTGTAATTTCTGATTTGTGATTTGTGATTGTTAGATTCTGGACAGCGGCAATCACCAATCACAAATTACAAATCTCTCCGTTTGTGTTACAAAAATATGTTTGCCTTCTAAGTCACATTCCCGGCGTGTAGGAGCCTTGTGTTAAGGGCCGCCTTCATCTCTCTTTCAGAAAGCAAGTCTCTGCGTTCCGCGGCGGAGAAAACATGGATTGGCCAGCGCCTCTCCCGCCGCTTTGTCGCCGGGACCACCATCGAAGACGCGCTCGCCGCCACCAAGGCGATGAACCAGCTCGGCCTGGGCGTAAGCGTGGACAATCTGGGCGAAAACGTGACCAACGCCGATGAGGCCCGGCACAGCGCCCAGCTCTACCACCAAATGCTGGACCAGATGCACGCGCAGGGGCTCAACGCCAACGTGAGCCTCAAGCTCACGCACATGGGGCTGGATGTGGATGAGAGCATGGCTTATGAGATCGCCTCTGGTGTTGTCGAGCACGCGGCGCGAATCAATAATTTCGTCCGCATTGATATGGAAGGGTCGGCATACACGCACCGCACGCTCGACTTCGTCCATCGCCTGCATCGCCAGCCGGAAAACGCAGGGCACGTGGGTGCGGTGATTCAGTCTTATCTCTTCCGCAGCGAAAAGGACGTTGAAGAACTCCTGGCCGAGCGGATTCGCATACGCCTGTGCAAGGGCGCCTACAAAGAGCCGCCGGAGATCGCCTTCCCGAAGAAGACGGACGTGGATGCGAACTACGTCAAGCTGATGAAGATGCTGCTGAAGAGCGGCGTCTACCATGGGATCGCCACGCATGACGAGAACATGATCCGCGCGACCATTGAGTTCGCGCAAAAAGAAAAGGTCGCGCCTGCGGCGTTTGAGTTCCAAATGCTGTACGGCGTGCGGCGCGACTTGCAGCAGAAGCTGGTGAAAGAGGGCTGGCGCTGCCGCGTGTATATTCCATTCGGCGCCGAGTGGTATCCCTACCTGATGCGCCGCCTGGCCGAGCGCCCGGCCAACGCGATTTTCATTCTGAAAAATTTGTTTCGGTAGAAGTTGCCGTGGCTTTGAGCAGATCTTTTGGCTTAGCCGCGAATGAACGCGAATAGCACGAATTTTTGGTTAGCCAATACAGTCACATAAACGTCATCCCGAGCCTCGTCAATGAGGGCGCGCCGTCTTCAGCGTCCGAATAGAGGTGAGGGACGTTGGGTTGCTCAGAGTTCCAAACACGAGGTCCCTCGGGTCTACTCGCGCGCTGGAGACAACGCGCGCTCGCTTACGACCACTCGGGATGACGGAGCCAAAAATGTTTCAGTTTGGCTTCTTCCTCAACTCCTCCAGCGGATACCTGGTGCCGCGCCAGGTGATAGCGCCGTCGCGGAGTGATGCAAAAGTCGAACGGAGAACCGCAACAACGAACAGAATTGCCGCAAAGGGGCAGGTGAGAAAAAGCCATGGAGATCCAGCCCCGTAGCGCGCAGTGAGCGTATATCCCAGCGCGATCAAGGCCACGGCCACGGCAAAACCGGTGCGGGCCCAGCCGGGAGCCAGCGCCAGGCCAGCGAAGGGCCAGACGCAGAGAAAGCAGACCACGGCGCAAACGGCCAGGACCAGACTCACGCGAAATTGCAGGAACGCAAACAGGTTTTTCTCCAGATTGCGAATGATGCCGGCAGCTCCTATTCCCCATCGCAAGGTGACCAGGCCGCGGCCGTAGACCACATCCTGGCACAGCCCCGCTTGCTTGATCGCCTCGCCCAGCTTGATGTCATCCACCACTTCAAGCCGCAGCTTTTCGTAGGTGCCGATCTGGTTGTAGGCGGAGCGGCGAATCAGGTTGAACGCGCCCACGCCGATGTGGTCGCGCGCTTTGGGGTCGCGGACCTTCCAAGGCCGCATGGCAAAGCTGGACATCGTTTGTGGAAACGAGATCAGCATCTGCTCGCCCAGGGTCTTCATATGCGCCGTGGGAAAAAGCACAAGATGGTCGGCGCCGGTCTTAGTGGCGTAATGTACCGCGCGGCGGAGAGTGGCGTGGTGAAAGACGCAGTCAGCGTCAGTGAATAGCAGCCACTCGCCGGTTCCCTGCTGCGCACCGCGCCACATGGCATGGAGCTTGCCCAGCCAGCCCGGGAGAAGTTCGCGCACGTGAAGCACGCGCAGCCTGCCTTGCGCGGCGGGTTCAGCCGCCAGCCGTTCCATGATCTGGCCGGTCTGGTCGGTGGAGCGATCGTTGACGGCGACCACCTCGTACTGCGGGTAGTCGAGTTGCAGCAGCGAGCGCAGCGCGGGCTCGATCTCGGCTGCCTCATTGCGTGCAGGCACCACGACCGTGAGTGACGGCAGGTTTGCGTCTTTCGACGGCTCCCACTCCGGCCTGGTGAGATCGGCAACTTCAGAAAAATGAAGTGCGAGTTGCAAGGTGGGAACAAGCCAGATCAGGGCCAGCAGCAATCCGGAGATCCAGTAAAACCAGATCATCCTTGCGCAGCCTTGACTGCGTTAGTTGTGAAGCGCGGGGCAAACCTGGCTCCATAAAGCAAAATGATTCCCGAAATCCCGGCAGCGGCAAAGGCCACCCAGAACGCGGTTTGCAGCGAGCCAGTCTTATCGGAGAGGCGGCCAATCAGGGTGGGCGAAAAGGCGTCGCCGAGAAGATGAATGACAAAAACATTTACAGCCAGCGCAGTGGAGCGGATGCTGGCGCTCACGGAATTGACCAGAGCGGCGTTGGTGGGCCCGGTGCCGATCAAAATAAAAAATACTGCGGCAAAAATCGCCGGGAACATGAAGCTGCCGGTGGCGTAGATGGCGGCCACCATGAGGGGAACGGCCACCAGCATGGCGATGCCGGAGAACGTGTAGTAAGCGCCGAAGTAGCGCTTGAGCAGGCGATCGCCAATCCATCCGCCCAGCAGCGTAGCCACAATGCCGTTGAAGATCACGATATAGCTGAAATCGATGTTGGCGGTTTTTAAATCCAGGCCGCGCAGCCGTACGAGAAAAGTCGGAATCCACACCTGCATGCCGCCGACGGCAAATGTGTACATGGCCATGCCCAAGGTGGCCGTAATAAATGCGCCATTGCGGACGAGGCCGCGAAGCAGCGTCCATACAGCAACTGGCGCATGCTCTTCATGATGGCCGCGCGGAGGTTCGGGAAGCATCCAGAGCAGCAGGGCCAGGACGAAGCCAGGGATGCCGGCGGCCATGAAGGGCGCGCGCCAGCCGCCAAAATAGTGCGCCAGATATCCGCCGACAAAATACCCGGCAGCGCTGCCTACCGGCAATCCCAGAAAAAAGATCGATAGCATGCGCCCGCGGCGCAACGGCGGAAACGAATCCGCGATCAGCGTGGGCGCAATGGTCGCGTAACTGGCCTCGCCAATGCCGACAATGGCGTGGCGGAAGAGAAGCTGATTGTAGTCGTGTACGAACCAGGTCAGGAAAGTGAAGCCGCTCCAGATGCATATGCCGAAGACCACAATATTTTTGCGGGGAAAGCGGTCGCCCATCCAGCCAATGAGCGGCGCGGCGAACATGTAAGTAAAGAAAAACGCGCTGGTCAGCAGGCCTATTTTGGCGTCGCTCACCATGAATTCTTTTTTCACGTCGGACTGCACCGCGAAGAGCACGTTGCGGTCAATATAGTTAAGGATGTTCAGTCCGGTAAGTACCGCCAGCAAAAGGCGGGGATAGAGTTTGGGCGGCATGGGATGGAGGGATTATACCGGGAGATGACAGTTACCTCTTCGGCCTCGGCCAGCGGGCTTCCACGGTAGTTCCGATCCCGCCGCGGGGACGAAATACGCCTTTTACTACCGCCCATTTTGGCTTGGCGGCACGCACCACGTCTTCCAGCACCTGGTTCACGATGTTTTCCTGGAAAATGCCGAGATTGCGATAATGGAGCAGGTACTCCTTGAGCGACTTGAGCTCCAGGCAGAGTTTGCCGGGCATATAGAGGATTTCCAGAACGCCGAAGTCGGGCAGGCCGGTTTTTGGGCAAACGGAGGTAAACTCCGGCACATCGATCACGATTTCATAAGCAGAAAACTGGTTGGGCCAGGTATCGATCGGGGGGAAGCGATGGTCGAGCCCGGCTTTTGCATGGTGTTCGGTGTAACCTGTACGATGTGACATCGGCACTATTGTAACAATCGCTCATAAATGCGTAACCGCAGGGATGTGGCGCTCATCTAAACCGGAAGCGACTTCACCATAAGAAATCTCCTGATCGCTGGAGTTGCTGGTTGGGTTCTCCGGCTGGGGCGGGCAGACGGATTCTTTGTGCCCGGCGCAGCCTGCTTGGTTATACTTGCAGTTTTGGTGTTATCAGATTTCCGGACCATGGCGAGACAAAGCCAAAATAATAACGGGCGGGACCGTAGACGGCTGATTGCTGTGGCGGTGCTGGTGGTAGCCGCAGTGGTGCTGTTTACCGGCATCAACCAGCGGCGCGGAGGCACTCCGGTGCGCGCGGAAAAAGTTGTGCGCCAGGAGATTGCCAGCGTGATCTCCACCAACGGCAAGATCGAGCCGGTCAACAGCTTTGAGGCGCATGCGCCGGCGCCGGCCACGGTGAAAAATGTGCATGTGGCTGAAGGCGACCGCGTAAAGACCGGACAGCTTCTGGTGCAACTTGACGACGCCGACGCCCGGGCCCAGGCTGCGCGCGCCTTGGCGCAGTTGCGGTCGGCAGAAGCCGCGCTTCATGCGGTAAAGTCCGGCGGCACGCAGGAAGAGGTGATGACCATCCGCGCCGATCTCTCCAAGGCGCAGGCGGAACGCGATGAAGCTCAGCGCAACCTCCAGGCCATCCAGAAATTGCGGCAGAACGGGGCCGCGTCACCCGCGGAAGTCGAGGCCGCGCAGAACCGCCTGAAGAAGGCGGAGGCTGACGTCCAACTGCTGCAATCCAAACTGACGGGACGCTTCTCTTCCCCTGAGGTCGCCAAGGTTGAAGCATCCGCGGCGGAGGCGCGCGCAGCGTATGCCGCTGCTGAAGACCTTCTCAAACACTCCAACGTCACTGCGCCTTTCGCCGGTACGGTCTATCAGCTCCCGGTAAGACGCGGGTCATACGTGAACGGCGGCGAATTGCTGGTACAGGTGGCGAACCTGGAAAAAGTCCGCGTGCGCGCCTTTGTTGACGAGCCGGAGATCGGGCGGCTGGCCAAGGGCCAGAAGGTGGAGATCAAGTGGGACGCCATCCCCGGGCGCATGTGGGAAGGATCGCTCATCCGGATA
>Ga0137395_10001116_pt1 | contig 12216 bp, 9 predicted proteins | sample czobulk216metaG_FD_108283 | JGI IMG/M metagenome (GOLD analysis project Ga0137395, IMG submission 108283) | Vadose zone soil microbial communities from Angelo Coast Range Reserve, California, USA - czobulk2.16 metaG | ecosystem: Environmental > Terrestrial > Soil > Vadose zone | place: USA...
CCAGTCGATCTGGAAGGACGGCAAGCCGGTGTTCGCCGGCAACAAATATGCCGACCTGTCGGAAACCTGCCTGTCCTACATCGCCGGCGTCATCAAGCACGCCAAGGCGATCAACGCCTTCACCAACCCATCGACCAACTCCTACAAGCGTCTGGTTCCCGGCTATGAAGCGCCGGTGCTGCTCGCCTACTCCGCGCGCAACCGCTCGGCCGCATGCCGGATTCCCTACACCTCCAATCCGAAGGCCAAGCGCGTCGAGGTGCGTTTCCCCGATCCGATGGCCAATCCGTATCTCGGCTTTGCGGCGATGCTGATGGCCGGTCTGGATGGCATCAAGAACAAGCTCGATCCGGGTCCGGCGATGGACAAGGACCTCTACGATCTCCCCAAGGAAGAGCTCAAGACGATCCCGACGGTGTGCGGTTCGCTGCGCGAGGCGCTGGAATGTCTCGACAAGGATCGCGCATTCCTCAAGAACGGCGGCGTGTTCGACGACGATTTTATCGACAGCTATATCGAGCTGAAGATGACCGAAGTCGAGCGCTTCGAAATGACCCCGCATCCGGTCGAATTCGAAATGTACTATTCGCTGTGATATTTGTTCACGGGTCTTGCGCCGCGAATCTCGCGGCCTGAAACCGCAAAAGGCGCTTCCGGTGGGGCGCCTTTCGTTTTGCGGGAGGGCGTCGTCAGAGCGTTTTCGAGCGAAAGCCTGCCCCGGACTTGATCGGGGGTGGATACCGGTTCGCGTTCAAGAAAACGCGTCAAATGAAGAATCTAGAGCCCGTTTCGATTCTATCGAAATGGAAAAGGCTCTAGTTGGCAAGATTTTTGCGCAACACCTCGGTCAACCGGTCAGGATTGGTCTGCGGAGGCATGAATCCCAGATACTCGCCGTTCCGCCCCATCAGGTAGATGACGCCGGCGTGGTCGATCGCGTAATTCCCGCTCTGTTCGTCCCGTACCTTCACGTAGAACGCCTTGTAGGAGTTGGCGACCTTTCGAATTTCCTCTGGTGGACCGGTAAGGCCGACAAGACTGTGATGGAACGCAGAGACGTAGTCCGTCAGCAGGTCGCCGTCCCGTTCCGGATCGATCGTGATGAAAATCGGCTGGACGCCTTCGGCGGCCGCACCCAGGGCGTCCAAAGCCTGCGTGATAGCCATCAGATCGGTTGGGCACACATCGGGGCAATATGTATAGCCGAAATAAACGATCATCAGCTTGCCGCGGAAATCGGTGTCGCTGCGTTGCTTGCCGGTCTGGTCGGTGAGCGTGAACGACCCGCCGACCGACCCGCGACCGTACATCAAATCATCCATCATCTGCGCGGCTGACGGTTGTTCCGCCGCCGCCGCCAGGCCACAGCCGAACAAGGACGCGACGACAACCAACGCGCACGCCTTTGAACCCACCATGGCCTTGTCCCGGATCAGATGCCAAAGCTGATGCGGGTGCCGGTCGTCGTTGTCAGAACTTTGCCCGGCATCTGCCGCTGTGCTTCCTGGGTGAAATTCAACCCGCTGCAATGCATCGGAATGAGGACGTCCGGGTTCAATTTCCCGATCTCGCTTACGACCTGCGTAAGGTAGTCCGCGGGCGCTGGCCCCAAGTGAAAGCCGCCCATGATGGCATGTATCTTCTCAACGCCGGATACTTCCATCGCCTGCCTGACGGAATTCACGATACCGACGTGGCCGCAGGAGCTGATGACGATGAGACCCTTGTCTTTCAAATTGAAGCACGTGGCGTGCTCATGGATGTGCTCATCGGGCACGATCTTGCCTTCCATTTCGGCGGGCAAATAATGGCTCGCATTGCATCCGGCGCCGTCCTTGAGCTTGAACTCAACCATGGTGTTCGGAAGCACCTTTTCGATACTGCTGCGCTTGATCTTGCCTGTCGTGAACGCCTGGCCGCCGATCACGACGGGTGACTCGCACAGGACAAGCTTGACGTTTTGCCTGGCGATATCGCGGCGGTCGAGCACCCCGAAGTCGCTAAGCTCGCCTTGCCCGGCCCGGGCGTAGCGCTGGCAGAAATTGTCCTCGCCGCCGGCATACATCGTGAGGTCGGCGGGCAAGTCCTTGCGGTGCTTGTCCAGAAATCCGAGCAGACCGCCCCAGTGGTCGAAATGGCCGTGGCTCATGATGAGCGTGTCGATCTTCGACGCGTCGACCTTCAACAAATCCATGTTGCCGTTGATGACCTCGGGCGTCCAGCCATAGTCAAGCAGGAAGGTGCGTTTCTCATCGCCGCGCTGCGGCTCCAGCAGCAAGGATAGTCCCCATTCGCTGTGCAGCGGACGCCGTGAATCCGCCGAGCGGCCTGGCTCCGTCTTTACGCCGCTTACTTCCTGCGGCCGAAAGAAGATATCGCTCGCGCTGTCGACCAGAACGCGGACGCTGAGCTTGTCGATCGTCGGCACGTCGATGGATCCGGCCTTGGCCATCTCGATGCAAGAGAAGCCGCCGGCCGCGGCCGCCAGCGCGAAACCACCAGACATCCTCAAAGCGTCTCTTCGATTGATATGGGACATGAAAATCTCCCGTCGGTTAAAGACCAATTTTGAATACGGTCATCGGATGACATATTATTCCAGAATACAAAGCCGATCGACCGTCGTGTCAACGACAGCGGCGCTCAAAGGCGAGCCGCGTCGCAGCAAAATCTGGCGAAGGAGAGCCTTTTATTTGCGGCAACACGCTTCGGCGCCGTTCGCACCAGGCGCCCCGTCACATCAGATCACACCCCAAAGAGCTTGGCGTAGCGGGCTTTTATCTCTTCGCTCTGTGCCTGCACCGCGACGGGGTCGGCCTTGAGCAATTTCAAGGTGGACAGCGGCGTGTGGCCCGCCTTCTCCTTGATCAGCGCATGAAACGAACGATGGGCGAAACCGTCGACCAGCAATTGCTGGCCCTCGGCGCTGAAGAAGAAACTCTGGAACAGCCGCGCGGCGTTCGGGTTGGGCGCGCCCTGGAATATCCCGGAGGGAACGATGATCAGCGGCGATCCTTCTGTCGGATACACCACCTCGACCGGCTTACCCTGGTCCTTGAGCAGCACCAGATTGTAATCGTTGCCGTCGGCCATGATTGCGCGCTCGCCGAGCAGGATCTTCTTCGGCGGATCGGCGGCCGACTGCACCTGCATCACCTTCTGCTGCGCGAGCTTTTCGAGATAGGGCCAGCCGAGGTCGCGCGCGAGCACGAAGGTCGCGGTCATGATGGCACCGCTGTAGCCGGGATGACCCTTGACGATCCTGCCTTGCCACTTCGGATCGAGCAGGTCGGCGTAGCTCTTGGGCGCGTCCTCCTGCTTGACCAGGCTGGTATTGTAGCCAATCACCTCGGTCCATGCGCAGGCCGTGGCGTGCATTCCGTCCGCGTCGATCTGATCGGCGGGAAAATGCTGCGCGACGTCATCGGGAACGTAAGGCGCGAGCCAGCCGTGCTTTTTCCAGTCGAGATAGTGCGCGGGATCGGTGCTGTTGGCGACGTCGACCGCATTGATGCCGCTGCCCTGCTCCTGCGCGATCCGCTGGAAAATCCGCTCCGCGCCCGAACGCTCGACGCGCACGGCAATGCCGGGATATTTGGCTTCGAACATCCTGCTCAGGCGTTCGGCGACGTTGAGCTCCAGCGCGGTGTAAAACGAGACCTTGCCTTCCCTGCGCGCAGCCTCCACCAACGCCGATGTGACCGTCGCCGGCGGCGCGGCGGCAACAAGCGGTTCGGCGAAAAGCGTCGCGGCGGCCGATGCCGCCGACACCTTGAGCACTTTGCGCCCCGACCATCTCCGGTCTTGCACTGCATCCTCCCCGCGGTTGCGCGACCATTCCCTGGCCGCTGCGATCTTGGCGGATGCACCTTAGCAGATATCGATGACTTTCTACCTGCGCCGACACGCAGTTTTCGGACGTGGCGGCACCGGAAGCTCCGGACGGAACGGCTTCGCTTTGCGGCGCCTCACGCGCTCTTGGGCTGGCTCGGGACGACGAAAGCGACGGGTGGTGCATCGAGGCCGCGGCGCACCATCCGCGCAAGCTGCGGCCTTCGGTACGGCTTTGACAGGAAAAAGACGTCTCGCATGATTCGGCCGTCCCGAATGATCGTATGATCCGTGTATCCGGAGGTGAACAGGACCCTCAGCGCAGGCCGGCGCAGCCTCATCCGCTCGGCCAGCTGTTTGCCGTTCATTCTTCCGGGCATGACGACGTCGGTGAACAGAAGATCGAACTCTGCGCCTCCGTCGGCAATTGCAAGAGCTTCGGCCGCGTTCGAGGCCGCTATGGCCTTGTAGCCAAGGCTCTCGAGTTGGGCGATGACATAGGCCCGGACGCTGGCGTCGTCCTCGACGCACAGGATGGTTTCGGTTCCGCCCGTCGATTGCAAATCGTCCGCCGACGGAATCTGCGAGGCTTCAAAGTCCGCCTTTGGCAGATAAATCCTGAAGGTCGTGCCACGGCCTTCCTCGCTGTCGACTTCGATGTTTCCGCCGGACTGCTTGGCGAAGCCAAACACCATGCTCAGCCCAAGCCCGGTGCCTTGACCGGTTTCTTTGGTGGAAAAAAACGGATCAAAAATCTTGTCGCGGATGGCTTCCGGAATGCCGGTGCCTGTGTCGGTTACCTCGACGACGACGTAGTCGTCCACACGATCGATGTCGCTGGCCGCTGCGTCGCGTCCATCCACGGTGATGTTGCTGGTCGCAAACGTCAACGTTCCGCCATCGGGCATGGCATCGCGGGCATTGATGGCGAGATTGACCAGCGCAGAACTGAGTTGGCCGGGATCGACAAGAGCCGGCCATACGTCGGCGTCCAGTGCGGTCTTGATCTCGACCTGCCTGCCCAACGTTGGCGCCAATAGTCTGCCCACTTCGTTGACAAGCGCATTCACGTCGATCTCTACGGGCTGCAACGGCTGCTTTCTCGCGAATGCGAGCAGATTTGCGGTGAGTTCGGATCCTCGATCGGCCGCTTCGCTGATCAACGTCACAATCCGCGCGAGATGAGGTTGGTTCCGGACAGCCTCAGCCAGGATTTCAATCGTGCCCGTGATAACGGTAAGCATATTGTTGAAGTCATGGGCGATACCGCCCGTCAGCTGGCCCACCGACTCCATCTTCTGTGCCTGGATAAGCTGCTCCTCGGCGACGCGCTTCTGGGTGATATCCCGAATGAACGCATTTATGATGTGGCCTTCGCCGCGGCGCAGCTCCGTAAGAGACATCTCGGTGAAAATCTCGCTGCCATCGCGGTGCAGCAACGGCGCTTCGAATCGCCAGCCCTTCGCGCCGATACCGACGTCGTGCAGAAATTGCTTGACCCATTGGTTGTTCGAATCGCGTTGCAATTCCGGAACGATCAAATCTTCCGCCTTCGCACCGATGGCTTCCGACCGCGTCCATCCGAGCATCGCTTCGGCGTGCGGGCTCCAGTCGAGGATGACGCCCGCCTCATCGGTCTGCACGAAGGCGTCGAGTGCGGTGTTGATAATGGCCTGTGCCATTTGCTCGCTGTCGACCAGAGACTGGTGGGCTCGCTTGTGTTCGGTGATATTGCGAAGAACTGTTAACGCCCCGCGTATGGCGCCGGATTCGTCCTTCAGCGGCCGTGCGTTGGCGACGACATACACCGGAACGCAGGGAGCTTCCGGCACCACGATGAATTCCTGATCGTCAACGCTTTCGCCGCCCAGCGCCCGCACCAGCGCCAAACTCGAAGCCGGCATGGGCGTCACGCTGTCAGGATAGAAATAGCTGAACGTTCCTCTCATGTCGGCGCCAGAAACGATCTGAAGCAGTCGTTTGGCAGCCGCATTGGCGACGACGATTTGCCCGCGTTCGTCCGCTACCAGGACCGAATCGCTGATACTTTCGATGGTATTTTCGAGCAGTGATTGCTTTGCCCTGATCTGTGTCGCCATCTCGGCAAATGTCGCGGAAAGCGCGTTGATCTCCCGGCCGCCGTCTGACGGCATAGCCATCAATTCTCCCCGTGAAAAACCTTCGGCGGCACGGGTTATTTGCACCAACGGTTTGGACAGCGACCTTGCAATTGCGATCGCAAGGCAAATCGCCAGCAGAATAGCGACCGCGCCGCCTATCAGCGCCGAACTGTTGACGGCCGCCCGGCCAACCGTGAGGTTTGAATAGGTGGCGGCCACCAGGATCGTAAGTCCGGCCCCGCCCGCGAGGGGCACCCTCGCCCAACCGACACCGAACCGCACGCCGCTCCGATCCTGCCAGATTCCGCTATCGTTGGCGGCTCCGCCCGCTATCGCCTCATCGAATCCCGGAAAATCGTGTTGAATGCGAACCGGCGCTCCGGTCTCAAACGCGAATTCGCGACTTCGGTCTGGATGCAGCAGATAGTCGCCGGTTGCGTTCGTCACAAAGACCTGATTCTCCCTGCCACCCTCGACACGAATCCGATCGAAATTCGGTCCCATGTCGAAATCGATCACGCTGATCCCCCATGGTTGTCCGGAAGGGGTCAACAGAGGTACGCCGACATGCAGCAGCGGAACCGCAGGACCTTCGGTAGCGCCTTCCTTTTGCACTTCGACGGGAGATACGAAAACGTCGGACTTTGATTGGCCGATTGTGCGCTTGAAATAGTCGCGTTCGCCGGTGTGAACGAGTTCGGCTTCGGGAACGACGCGGGGTGCGCCGTTCGGACCCCTGCGGTCGACGCGCAGCAGTTCGCGCCCACCATCGGCGACGCCGATAACGCGCAACTGGGAATACTCCGGTTTCGCCGCCAGCGCTGACAAAAGCCGGGCAGCGATGCTTTCTCGCAATGGCATATCCGACACTGGCTCGAGCGGGTTTGTGGCGCGCGCCACACCCATTTGTATCACTCCGGTCGAACCTTGAACGACCATGACGTCCTGGCGTGCGACGTCCAGCGCCGACTCCAGCTTGCTCGCGCACAACACTGCCTTGGTGGCAAGCCGATCAAGCGATCTCGGAACCGCGGCCTGAACAATGGAATGATATGTGATGAAACTTAGTACGCCCGTCGTCACCACGACCAGCGAGACCATCGCGAGCGCCAGCCGGGTCGACAGCTTGATGCCGCTAACCGCCGGTTTCGCCTCGTACTCGATATTTTGCGCTTGGCGGACCAACAATAAAGACATTCCAATGCGAAGCTTCGTCTAACATTGAGTGTCCCGCTAAATTCAAACCGGCGCAATCAGCATAACCGATCAGCTCCATACAATTGCGGCAATTGCCCTCCCCGCGCACAAGAATCGTGTGCCAAAACATCCGCAGCGCGCAGACGGAGAGTCAGGCTGAAAACGCGTGCCGTGTAGACAGCTGGAACAAAGGAGTGGCTATCGGTTTTCGGAAGAGGTTGTGCTCAACAGGAGGAAAACCGACGGTTCCCGATCCATCCTGCTGCATCAAGAGCCTAGCTGCGGTGCCTGCGTACCAATAATGCGTCGCCGAACGCCTGGAACAATGCGCGGTTGATCGGGTTGCGCTGCGGATCGTACTCCGCGTGCCATTGGACGCCGAGCGCAAAACCCGGTGCGTCAGCAATCCGGATCGCTTCGATCGTTCCATCTTCGGCCACGCCCTCGACGACGACCCGCTTGCCCGGTTCGAGGATGCCCTGTCCGTGAAGCGAATTGACGCGGATGGTCTCGCAACCGAGCAGCGTCGCGAAGGCGCCGCCGGGAACCAGACTGACGTCATGCCGGTCGGCGAAGACCACTTTGGGATCGGGGTGGATTTCGCCGTTCTCCAGCCTTGGCATCCGATGGTTCATGCGCCCGGGCAACTCCCGGATTTCCGGATGCAACGAGCCGCCAAAGGCGACGTTCATCTCCTGCAGGCCACGGCAGATACCGAACAGGGGGATGCCGCGGTCGACGCATGCTTCCGATAAAGCCAGCGCCAGATCGTCACGATGGAGATCGTAGGGTTCGTGCCGCGGGTCCGGCTCGGTGCGAAACCGTGTCGGGTGAACATTGGCTCGGGCGCCGGTCAGCACCACGCCGTCGACCGCATCCAGCAATGCACCGATATCCGTAATGTCGGGGGACCCGGCAAACATCAGCGGCAGCGCGCCCGACACTTCGGCCACCGCGCGAAGATTTCGCTCTCCGACCAGATGCGTCGCGAATCGATTTTCGATGCGATAGGCGTTCCCAATTACACCAACCACCGGCCTCCTCATCGCCTGTTATCCAATCTCACATCGCAAATCTCGGACGGATCATGCCTCGCGGCCGACGCTGGATCAACAGATTGCCTGCCCCAGGCGCGCGCCAGCATAGGTCGAATGCAGAAGCAGAGATGACCTATCAAGCGGGAGACGCCGCCAGTTTGGCGTCGAGATACGCGGCAAGGACGGTTTTCAGTTCTTCGAGCAGCTCGCCGCGCTCTCCCGGCTTGCTCCGACCGAGGTTGGCGATCATGGCGCCTGTGATATCCGACCACGCGGCAAGCATCCGGCTGCGGTCGTCTTTCGGCAGCCGTGGAAACGCTTCGGCAAAGACGCAATCGAGATGACGGGTCAGCGTGCGGCGAAGGTCCCACGCCAGGCCATCGAATCGCGGGTGCGAATGGCTGCCGGAGAACACGCACACGAAGGCCGACGCCTCGGCCTGAATGCCGGCTATTCCATCGACAAGCTTCGCGATGAAAGCCCGGCGGTCTTGCATGGCGCTTGCCGCGTCCAGTTGCTCGCCCGCAAGGCGGAGAATCCGGTCCTGAAACTGTTCGACCAGCGCTGCGACGATATCGTCCTTGCCCTGGAAGAACTGATAGATCGAGCCTACCGGAACATCAGCGCGTTCAGCGATCAGATTGGTTGAGAGGCCGTCGTAACCGACTTCGCCCAGCAACGCCCCGGCCGCCTTGAGAATGTTTTCCACGCGCGCCCGGCTGCGCGCCTGGGTGGGCGGTTTGCGCGGTCCGGTCCGCTTGTCAGTCGCTGGCTTGGCCATCACACCTCCGCGTGCCCCGTTGACAATATGAATACAAGCTCACATTGTCCACAACATGAATATATGCTCATATTCATTTTTGTCGCGGGCGCTATTCGGAGGGTCTTGCGATGGGTCTTCTCAACCGGCTTGGACTGCGGCGGCCTGGCCCTCCCCGGTGTTTCGCCGAGGGTCGCTTCCACATCGCCGGCGTCACCGTCATCAACCCGATGCACGACCGGCGCGCCCGCGCGACTCTTGATATATCCAGCGGCACGATTGCGGGAATTTCCGACACGCACACCGTGCCGCCGTCCGAGTTTGCCGGATGTTTCGCGCTGCCCGGACTTGTCGACATGCATGTCCGTTTGCCGCCGGACAACGCCCTGAAGCTCACCCAGGGTGCAGCGCTTCTCTACCTCCTGCACGGCGTGACCAGCATTCGCGAAGCCGGCGACCTCGATGGAACGGCCGTCGCCGCGGCGCGAAGATTGAGCCGCGAGGCAGCGCATCCGGTGCCGCGGGTGTTCTCCTGCGGTCCCTTTGTCGGCGCCGGCAGGGCAACTTTCAAGAATACGATCCTGCTGGAGGACGCGAGCCCGGCGGCGGCCGATGCTGCCGCACGCCGGGTCAAGGCTGACGGCGCGAGCTTCATGAAATTCTACGAGGGTTTGACCGAGCCGATGATCCGGTCCCTGGAGCAGGCATGCGCCAAGCACGGCCTCAAAATGATGGGTCACGTCCCCGCCGGCATCACTTACGAGGACGCGCGCATTTCCGAGGTGCAGCATTTCTTCGGCGTGCCGGAGCCGCAGTCGCTGGAACGCGACACGCTCGTCAACCGCTCGTGCGACTGACACGCGGTCGACGAACGGCGGATGGATAGGATCGTCGAAGCAACGCTGGCGCACGGCATTGCCAATACGCCGACCATCGTCACCAACCAAAAGATGCTCTGTTATCGGGACTTTGACGCAGCGCGCCGGCAATCTGACATGCCAAGGGTTCCGCCATTCTATCTCGACGTGATCTGGCATCCCGAGCGTGGCCGATTCAACAACCGGCTGCCGCGCGACTATCTGGAGCGGCAGGTGGTTCCAGCGATCGCAAGAAAGCAGCGGCTGACGAGGAAACTTTTCGATGCCGGCGCGCAGCTATATCTCGGAACCGATGTCGCACAACCCTTCGTCATCCCGGGCGTCAGCCTGCTCGATGAAATGGCGCTGTTTGTCGAGGCCGGGATCGGCGTTGAGCAAGTCTGGAAGCTCGCGACATCAGACGCGGGCGACCGGTTCGGCCTGCGCGGCCTCGGCCGCGTCGAAACCGATGCGCCAGCTGACATTTTATTGTTTCGGCGCGATCCGACCGAGGCGATCTCCAACATTTCGAGCCTGGAGGCCGTGGTCGCGGCGGGCAAGCTATATCGCGTCGCCGATCTCAATCGCGCCCTCCAATCGAGCGAGGCGTATTTCACCTCGCCGCTGATCAAGCCGCTCGCCCGGCGCGGCACCGAGCGCGCGCTGGCGCGCGCATTCAGCCGCACTCAGGGGTAATTTCGCGGTCATTGTTTTCGCGTGAAGACCTCTTTTGGATCGATCGCACCGCCGGTCTGCAGTCCCGCCGCCTGAAGGGCCCTCGCCGCCGGGTTGTCCGCAGCATTCCACCACGACAATTTCGCCTCGATCCCGCGTGTCACCGGCTCGCCGAGCCGACCGCCGAAGTCGAGCGGCCACAAACCGTTCGGCACCACCTCCACCGAAATCGAGCCGACATGAAAGCCTTTCCCCAACCCCGCCTCCACTTCATCCGGCAGTACCTCGCGCGCGGTCCCGGGATCGTTCAGATCCGTGAAAGTGACGAGAACCGGGACCAGCGTGCCTTTCACGGGCACCGCACCGGTCATCCGGCTCATCTCGTTGAATGACGCTTTGCGGCCGGCCGCGTTGTAGGCGCGCAACGCCACATAGTTCATGCCGTCGAGATCGACCGAATTGTTGTCGATATGCGCCAGCAATGCGAGGAGGTTTTTTCCACCGCCGAGATCGACCAATACGGCATCGCCCCTGGTGAGGGTGTGCCCGCCACGGCTGTAGCTTCTGTCGGGATAAACCGCCATGACCCCGGAGGCCGATTTGACCCCTTCGGGCGTTTGCACCTCTACCGTCAAACGATATTTATGACCGGGCCGGTTGATGCGAATCTGGTCGCCGATCACAAGCACGGCCAATAAAGCAAGCGGCCCGACCCATTTGAAATTCATGCTTGCAGCCTCTCGCCACGCCGCGATCCCATTCATTGATCGCTTCGCACAACCAACATGTCAGCGTCAAACCGGCGTGCCTTCTCCGCTTGATCCCGGGCGCATTTGACGAAAGAGTGGTGTGGAGAATTAACCTGACAAGGAATCAATGTGACCATCTCGGCTGACCATCGCCATGCGGCCCGCAACGATCTGGCGTGGGCGATATCGGTTGGCGGCATCGGCGTCGTCGCATTTGCCGCTTTGTTGGTTTTCGCCTGGCATTTCGCCGCGACGCTGTTTCTGATCTTTGCCGGAATGCTGCTCGGTGTCGCGCTCAACGCCGTGACCAACATGCTGGGTCGCGTCGTCAACCTGGCGCATTCGCTGCGGCTAACAATTGTCTGCCTGGTGCTCGCCGGCCTGCTGTCGGGCGTGGTCTTTCTCGGTGGCGCCACCATCGCGGAACAGGCAACGGCGCTGAGCGGCACGATCAAGTCGCAATTGGTCGGCGTGAAGGCGTTCCTCGACAGAAACGGGGTCGACACCAGCTATTTCGAGCTCGGCAATCTGGCCGCGACCCCTACGGACTCATCGACACCGGCAACATCAGGTGCGCCGGCGACACATAATCTTCCCAGCGCCGGCGCGATCGCTTCAGGCGGGGGCGCGATCGTGAGCCAGACCCTGAAATTGCTTCTGGGTACGGTGAGCGCTGTTGGAAATTTCTTTATTGTGCTGTTTCTCGGACTAACGTTCGCAGCGCAGCCGAGCGTCTACCGAAAGGGGCTGTTGTTCATGGCGCCAATTCGGCACCGCGCACGCGCGACCGCGATCGTCGACCGTATCAGCGAAACGTTGGAGCGGTGGCTGATTGCGCAGATTATCACCATGTTCGCGGTCTTCGTCGTGACCTGGATCGGCCTGTCGATCATCGGCATCCAGAGTTCCTTCATTCTGGGCATCCAGGCCGGACTGCTTGCCTTCATTCCGACCGTCGGCGCGCTGCTCGGTGGGTTGATCGTGGTGCTC
>Ga0137395_10001118_pt1 | contig 12195 bp, 16 predicted proteins | sample czobulk216metaG_FD_108283 | JGI IMG/M metagenome (GOLD analysis project Ga0137395, IMG submission 108283) | Vadose zone soil microbial communities from Angelo Coast Range Reserve, California, USA - czobulk2.16 metaG | ecosystem: Environmental > Terrestrial > Soil > Vadose zone | place: USA...
TCGATCTTAACCGCGCTCATCGCGGTGTTCCTCGGCGCCACAATTGCGGCGAAATTCCGCGGTCTCGACATAACCTGTGGCTGTTTCGGCCATGCTAGCCAACACTGGAACTTCTCGGTTCATCTCGCGCTCGATCTTCTCTTGCTTGTGGCGCTGATTTTTCTACTCCTTCGCTCAGGGCGAGATTTTCGTTCGGCATGGCAAATCCTCAATGATCAGGAAACTTAAATCCGGCGGCTATCGATTGTATTCGCGGAAGAAGAATCCGAAGACTGGGAAGCGAAGGAATCTCGGCCCCTTTAAGACGAAAGCTGCGGCCAAGAAACACGAAAGAGCCGTGCAGTACTTTAAGCGGCATTGACTCGTTTGGCTGCAGGTATTAAACAAGCAACAGGAGGAGTTCAATCATGATACACATGCTGATTCGTTCCAAAGTCGCTGACTTCGCCAAATGGAAGCCGGTCTACGACGCGCACGCTCCGGCGCGGCAAAACGCAGGGCTAAAAGAGGAACATCTTTTACGCAGCATCGACAACCCGAATGAAGTGATCGTGCTCTTTTCGGCGGAAGATCTCGATAAAGCGAAAGCGTTCGCCGCGTCGGACGATTTACGCCAGGCGATGCAGAGAGCGGGAGTGAGCGACAAACCAGACGTTTATTTTCTCGAGTAGCGGCCCCAAACTGGCGGTTCCAGTCAATTTTGAGACCAGATGAAGGCTGTAAGTCCTTTGTTGTGCGCGCACCAAAGGGCGACTGACGGCCATTTGCTAGTAAAAAATTGTGCTGGAAATACGCGCAGCAACAGAAGCGGATCACGACGCGATTTGGGATATTTTTCATGTGATCGTCGCCAGTGGCGACACTTACGCGTTTGAGCCGGAGATGTCGCGCCAAGAGGCGCTGGCGTATTGGTTCCGATCCGATACGCGAACCTACCTTGCAGAAAACGATGGCCGCGTAGTCGGCACTTACATTCTAAAGCCGAATCAAGCCGGAGCCGGTTCGCACGTTGCGAATGCCGCCTTCATGGTTACCCCTGACGCGCGCGGACTTCAAGTAGGCCGAAATATGGGCGAGCATTGTCTGGGCGAGGCGCGGCGACTTGGGTTTCGCGCGATGCAATTCAATTTCGTTGTCTCGACGAACACCGCCGCGATCCATCTTTGGCACCAACTTGGTTTCAAGATCGCCGGCACTCTGCCTGGCGCATTTCGGCATCCCGAAAAAGGATATGTCGATGTTTACCTTATGTATCGTTCACTGGTTGAGAAATAGAAGTTGCCGCACCTCCACGACGTGCGCGCACGGCGCTATGCCTACAAAGGAGTCTGCTCTAAACAAGCATTGCCAAAGACCTGATTTCCTGGTGAACCTAAGTGTGAAATGCAGACGGTGATTCAAGTTATCACCAGCGGACGCGGATCTTTGCGCAACAAGATCATGAGCGATTCGCAGCTCGAACGGAAATTCAAGCTTGTGCCGACAGAGCACCAGAGACCGGGGCGCCCACATGGCTGGGCAAAAATTCATAGTGCGCGCGAAGCGCATGGCGTGATCAATTTGGAATGGCACGGGCGCACCGGTGTGCTCATCTGCCGTGTGGTCACCAAATTTGGCAACAAGCCTAACTCGATTATTGGCGATTTTATCGATTACCTTCTTGCTCGTCATCAAGGCCGCATCCTCGCCATCCACATCATGCGGCGGTGAGTTCGGGCGTTATTGAAAATTAAGACGAAAGGTAACGGCGTACGAGAGCATCGTTTCTGAAATCTTGCTCTTAGTTGTACGGTCGGGCCCAAGGGAGGCAAAGCGAACATGAACCTCATTGTCGTTGTGGTGATCGGCGGATTAATCGGTGCACTCGACGGTGTTGGAATCTTCTTTGCACCAGTCGAACCCTTTAAGACCGAAATCTTTTTTGCGGCGATCTTGAAGGGAATTCTCGTGAGTCTTCTAACCGGGAGGTCATTAACGAGCAACAGCGGCTGGTGGCAAGGGGCTGGATACGGGTTGTTCTACGGTTTTGCATTTGCCCTGGTTATTTTTCTGGCGAAAGGCGGATTCAAATCGAAGGATGCTCCGTACGTTGTGCCCTCAGGTGCGATTCTTGGTTTAATTACAGGTCTGTTGCTTGTTAGGTTCGCGTTTCTGAGATTGTGACTGCGAACCTCATCAAAGCCTCGTTCTCGCCATTCGCGTCAGGCGGCGATAATTGCCGAAAATGACAGCAGGACGCGCAACGCTCGGATTCCGCGTGAAATCGGGCTGGGCCATTTCGATTCTCATCGGCGGTTCCGTTCGCTGGCCGCATTTGTGCGACAGTCAGGTGATCAATCTTTCCGATCCACGGAATCCGGAAACGCGGCAGCCTTATCACGCAGCGATGGGACTGCTGGAGACGAACGCGAGCAAATTGGAACGCCGCATGCAAAGTATCCGTCGGGCTACGGAAAAATCCGTTGTCGATCTTCTCAATCGGTGCACCCACAATGGCTACGCGATTCGTCGTGCCGCGCTCGTGGTTGGAAGCGTGATTGATCCCGAGTCTATTGCCAATCCGCACATTCGCGCTCATGCCTTGGACGGACGCTTGTTTCGGACCACGCTCGAAACCACTCTACAATCGTGTGGAGTTCAGTGCGCGATTTTCATCGAGCGTGATACGTACGCAGCCGCGTCGAAACTCCTCGGCCAATCACACACTCAAATACAGCGAACGCTCGTCCATCTCGGCCGTTCCGTGAACGGGCCATGGCGCGCGGATCAAAAACTGGCAGCATTGGCTGCTTGGATATCGCTGTAGCACTTCTCTCCGAGCGACGCACTAATTGGATTTGGCGGCGTAATACACCCAACTGGGAAACGGACTGCGATTATGATTCACGACAGATTCGGACTGAAACATGCAAGATCGACATCGAGGCGAGCTGCCCTTCAACCGCAGAATTTTTCTCAAGAGCGGCATTATCTTTGGCGGAGCTGCATTAGCGGGCGTCGGGCTGCTGCATGGCGCCGAGGCAGAAAAGAAAGGAGACGAACAAGAAGCCGAGGTTGGTCCGCCAGAAGATTTGATGCGGGAGCACGGCGTGCTAAAACGCGTGCTTTTGATTTACAGCGAAGCGTTGCGCCGCCTCGATGCGAAAGAGGATCTTCCGCCCGAAGCTTTGGCTGACGCTGCGGGAATTATTCGCCATTTTGTCGAGGATTATCATGAGAAGCTCGAAGAAGATTTTCTCTTTCCGCGCTTCGAAAAAGCGAATCGGCTCGTCGACTTGGTAAAAGTGCTTCGCACGCAACACCAGGCCGGTCGGCGTGTCACGGATGTGACTTTGCGATTCGCGAATCTGCAATCGCTCAGGAATGAATCCGAGCGGGCGCAGCTCATTGCTTCCATGCAGCAGTTCATCCGCATGTACAATCCGCATGAAGCCCGCGAGGACACTGTTCTTTTTCCTGCTTTTCGAAAGATCGTTTTGCCGCATGAATTCGATTCTCTCGGCGAAGATTTCGAGAAGAAAGAAGACGAGCTCTTCGGCGAAGACGGATTTGAAAAGATGGTGGACAAGGTAGCTGGAATCGAGAAGCGATTCGGCATTTACGACCTCGCCCAATTTACGCCGAAGATCTAGAGTATCATGCGCCGCCTGTTCCTTACGAAGCACCTGCCGCGACCTTTCTCGTGCGAATTTTGGTCGGCAGCGTTTTCCTGTCCGAAGGCATTCAGAAATTTCTCTTTCCGGCGGAACTTGGGGCCGGGCGTTTTGCCAAGATCGGCATTCCTGCTCCGGACATAATAGGCCCGTTTGTGGGCGGATGCGAAGTGGTTTGCGGCGCGCTCCTGATAATCGGATTGCTCACCCGTCTCGCAGCCATTGTGTTGCTCATCGACATTAGCGTGGCAATCCTCTCGACAAAAATTCCGGTGCTTCTCGGGCACGGCTTCTTGGGCTTCTCGCTTCCGAAATTGCCGCACTATGGTTTCTGGAGCATGATGCACGAAGCGCGCACGGATTTTTCCATGTGGCTTGGACTTCTTTTTTTGCTCCTCGTCGGTGCCGGAAGAAAGTGGTCACTCGATGCATCCATTGCGCCGAGAGGCGGCGCGTAACTTATCTGCGCGCCGTCATCAAAAGCTGGCGCGGCTGCTGCTTTGCCCGGGGGCGCAGCGCGATACTAATCCAGATCGGCAGGCGGCCTGAGAGAGCGCGAATATTGCGCATCAAAGGCGCGCAACGCCGCCTGGACAGTGTCGCCGAAGCCAGCGATGCCCTCTTCGATAGCTGGACCAAGTAATGCGATAACAGTGCGGCCACGAATCGACAGCCGAGGACGACGTGTCGCCGCGGGGCTCCGGGGGTGCTCTGTGCAATAGCGCTCCATTTCTTCCATCGCCGCCAACGTTTGATCGACAGCATGCTGCCCGTTCCAAATTGCTGTGGCGTTTCTCATTTAACATTCAAAACGTGCGACCCGGCGGGACTGGATGTGCGTTTTTCGACAAACGCGCATTTCGGCAACGGATTAGCGGCGCATTCCTTACGAATAGGACAAGACCGAGAAGACCGTGGGCGACAATCCTGTCGATTTTCAGAGTTAGAACAAAACAAAAAAATCCGGAGCCTACGGGGCTCGAACCCGCAACCTCCGCCGTGACAGGGCGGCGCTCTAACCAATTGAGCTAAGGCTCCTCGCGAATTCAGAGTGTAAAGGCGGCTGTCTTCTGCCGCAAGCAACGTGACCCATTCGACTGTCGCTCAGGGCAGGCAGTTGCATCAAGCATGTGCCCGTGAGGACTCCGAAAGGATTCGCGAGCAGGCACGCGCCTGTACATCTGGAGGCGAAGAGCGCGTCCTTGCATTTTTCTGCGACGCAGGATCCGCATAAGGTTGAACATTTTGTATGCGGGTGGCGTCGAAGATTGCGGAATGTGCCTGACAACGCTATAGTAAAACTTGGTTCGGCGGATTGACCCAAACCATAAATGAGCGACGAGCGCAGCGAAGGGTTTCAGGGCGGGGAAGGGGACTCGGGTCCGGTTAATCTCCTCGATTTATTTGATCGTGTGATTGCGTCGTTGCCTCCGGGCGATCCAGTTCGGCAGGAACTGGTCTATCTGCGTCCCGAGATTTCCAATCGAGAAGAAATGATCCTCGAAGCGCGCCGGATGATTGAGAACCTCGAGGAAGTCGTTAAGAAAGTGACTTCCCCTGCGAACCGGATTGGCACGTTTCTCGACGCCACCTCGCACGATACGGCGCACATCGTGGTGGGAGGCGCCGATTATTATTGCAATGTCGATCCGCGCATTTCGCTTGCAAAATTGAAAAAGGGAACCCGGGTCCTGGTCAACGAAGCGTTCGTCATTGTTGGCGATCTCGGATTCGAAACGGCGGGCCCGGTGACAAAAATCACGGAAATCCTTGGCAAGGATCGGTTGCGCGTTGGCTCCGAGCACGGATTGCAATCGATGGTGCTGCAGCGCTCTGCTGATCTTGCCCACTCCACCTTGAAATCGGGCGACGAGGTTCGGGTTGACTCAAACTACCGGATGGCGCTTGAAATGCTCTCGAGCACGAAATCGCACGAACATTACCTCGACGATGTCCCGGAACTGCCGTGGGAGAAAGTCGGCGGGCAGGAGGCGGCCCTCCAGGCTATCAAGGACGCGATCGAGCTTCCGTTATTGCATGTCGATCTTTTCAAAAAATTTCAGCACGCCACGCCGAAAGGTTTTCTGCTCTACGGCCCGCCTGGTTGCGGCAAGACACTCATCGGCAAAGCGACGGCCTTCAATTTGACGAAGCAGCTTCGAGAAAAGACAGGCGTGGAAATGCAGGAATATTTCATGCACGTCAAAGGCCCGGAGATTTTGAATATGTGGGTGGGCGAATCGGAAAGGATGGTGCGCGAAATCTTTGCCACCGCTCGGGAAAAACGTGGCGAAGATTTCATGCCGTTCCTTTTCATCGACGAGGCCGAGTCGATTCTAGGCACACGGCGCGCATCGCGCCATGCAAATATTCTTTCGACGCTTGTCCCCATGTTTTGCTCGGAAATGGATGGGATCGATTCACTCAACGACGTGGTGATCATCCTGGCTTCCAATCGCGCCGACCTGATTGACCCAGCCATTTTGCGTCCTGGCCGGATCGATCGAAAAATCAAAGTGGATCGCCCGGACAGGCAGGGAGCGCGCGAAATTTACCGCATCTATCTTACCGATGACCTCCCTTACGATGGTATCCTGGCGAAGGAAGTCGATGGAATCGGCGCGTCGATTGAGCGTTTGATTGAACGGTTCGTCGCCTGGCAATTTGCACGACGCGATGAAAACAAGTTTCTCGAGGTCACGCTGCGCAGCGGGCGCAAAGAAACTCTTTACCGCAGCGATCTCATCAGCGGCGCGATCATTGCCTCGATCGTGGAGCGCGCGAAAGCGATGGCGATTAAACGGGCCATTGCCACTCAACAGGAGGAAGGAATTCGGGAAACCGACTTGCAGCTCGCGTTCAATGCCGAGTATGTGGAGAACGACATTTTCCCGACCACTGACATCACCGAAGACTGGCTCAAGCTAATCGATTACGATCCAGAAAACGTCGTCAAGATTGCACCTGTGAGGCCGCTCTCCGATTCACGATCGCGCACAACATCTGCAGTGATCTGATGTCTCTGCGACCGCAGCGGAAGCTGTTAGCTTCCTGCTCGTATGGCTGAACCGGCTCGGCTGTCGGAAATTCAGTTACCTTGCATGAAAGCCGATTGTTTACTTTGACCTTGTGTGAAAGACCGGCGCTAGGTGTTGGCCAGCATGAAAGTATTTGAAGCCATTAACGCGACTATCGCAGACCTCCGAATGTGGCGCGTCCTCGCCGGTGTTATCATGCCTGATCACACACGCTGGATCGTTTCGCCGGCCGAAGAGCGCGGACTTTCAGTCGGTGATTTTGCGACAGGTTTCAAACGGTCGCTACGGAAAACGCGGGATTCGCAGTCTTGGAAATGGCAACGCGGATGCTTTGATCGTCTTTTACGCTTCGATGAGAACCTTCAGGACAATCCCGTGCGTCAGGGACTGGTCCAAAAACGCGAAGATTGGCCGTATTACGTAGATTTCATTAATTGCGAGGGAAGCTCTCAGCTTCCCCTACAGACAGACCCTGGGAAAAAATGAAACGCGTCTTTGGTCTTGAGACCGAGTACGGCATCACCGTGAGCGGCGCGGACATGGTCGATGTTGTCGCCGAATCGATCGAGTTGGTGCGGCGTTACACCGAGCACGGCGCGCTGATGAAATGGGATTATGAGTTGGAAGATCCACACCTCGACGCACGCGGCTTTCGTGCTCGCGAATTACTTCAGGACACCGACGAATCGGCTTACTACGAGATCGACAAGAACCGCCCGCTTAGCTTCGAGGAAATAAAAAGCGACCTCGTTCTTTCGAACGGCGCCCGTTTTTACAACGACCATGCGCATCCGGAATATTCCACTCCGGAATGCACGACCCTCCGGCAAATTGTCGCGCAGGAAAAGGCCGGCGAACGCATTCTCGCCGAGTGCGCACGACGCCGAAATCAAAAGTTGCCGCCCGGCCAGGAGGTTCGTCTTTACAAAAACAACACCGACTTTGTTGGGCACAGTTACGGTTGTCACGACAATTACCTAATGAGTCGCGAGATCGCATGGGACGCGATTGTCGCCGGAATACTGCCGTTTCTCATTACTCGCCAGATTTTCGCGGGCGCTGGCAAGATGGGCATTGATGGGGAGAGCGCATGGGGCGATCCTGGGATCTTTCAAATCTCACAACGCGCGGATTTTTTTTGGGTGCTGGTTAGCATTGATACAATGAATCGCCGCCCTCTGATCAATACGCGCGATGAACCCCATGTGGACGCGAGCCGCTATCGGCGGTTTCACGTTATACTCGGCGACTCGAACATGAGCGAATGGGCCACGGCCATGAAAATTGGCACCACGTCGCTTATTCTCGATCTGATTGAGCGCGGACAGGCGCCGCAACTTGAGATCGCGCAGCCGATTGACGCAAACAAATCAATCAGCCGCGATCAAACTTACGATTGGATCATCGAACTGAAAGATGGCCGGAAAATCTCTGCGATCGATGTCCAACGGATTTATTTGCGGGCCGCGAGCAAGATCGACAACGGCGTGTCCGAAGATGGGCAATGGGTTCTGCGCGAATGGGAAAATGTTCTCGACGATCTTGAGCGCGATGTGATGTCAACGCGCGATCGCGTCGATTGGGCGGCGAAGAAGTTCTTGCTGAACGCGTTGCAGGAAGAAGAAAAACTTTCGTGGAACGACCCGTGGCTGCAATCAATCGATCTCGAATATCACAATGTCGATCTTGAGCGGGGCTTGTATTATGAGCTTGTGCGCCAGGGTTCCGCCCGCCGCGTCGTGGCCGAAGGTGATATCAAAACCTCGATCTTCAATCCGCCCGAAACCACGCGCGCCTTTTTCCGCGGCCGCGCCGTGGCGCGTTTCAACGACGAAATTTCCTCGATCCAGTGGGACGAAATCGTTTTCACAAACGGATGGCAGTCGCGTCGCGTCGCGCTACCCGAAGCAGCAATGAACGGGCGGCTCGATGCGCTCAATCACGCCGCGCGCAACGGCAAAGACTTCACCGAATTCATCAACGCGATCGACGCGATCGGCGAGTAGCAGATACGTTGCACCGGGTCGGAACGCAGACGAGACGCCCGGCGGTCGCACACGGTGCAAGCCTGTCTTCCGCACTCTGCTGTTATTTCATTCCCACTCGATCGTGCTCGGCGGTTTGCTCGAAATGTCATAACAGATGCGGTTGACGCCTTTGACTTCGTTACTGATTCGAACGGAGATGCGCGCCAGTAACTCGTAGGGGAGGCGCACCCAATCGGCGGTCATGCCGTCCTGGCTTTCGACGATTCGAAGCACAACGGTGTTTTCGTACGTTCGTTGATCGCCCATGACGCCCACTGATTGGACGGCCAGCAAAACAGCAAACGATTGCCAGACTTTGTAATACCAATCGGAGGCTTCCATTTCACTTTGCACAATCGTGTCGGCTTCGCGCAAGATGGATAACCGCTCGGGCGTGACCTCACCGAGAATGCGAACGGCGAGACCCGGGCCCGGAAAAGGCTGGCGATAGACGATTTCCTTAGGCAAGCCGAGCTGCAATCCGGCCTGGCGCACTTCGTCTTTGAACAATTGGCGCACCGGCTCGACGAGTTCGAAGTGCATTTTCTCTGGCAATCCGCCGACGTTGTGATGACTCTTGATCACCTGCGCAGGATTGCCCTCGATCGACACGCTTTCAATCACATCAGGATAGAGAGTGCCTTGTGCGAGAAACTTGTAACCGCCGTGTTTGCGCGCCTCGTTCTTGCGATCTTCCTCGAGTAATTCCTCGGTCGCGTGCTGAAAGACTTTGATGAATTCATTGCCGATACGCTTCCGTTTGCTTTCGGGATCCGTCACCCCTTTGAGCAGCGCGAGAAAGCGTTTGCTCGCATCCACGTATTTCAAACGCACGTGGAAATTTTCGCCGAAAACACGCTGCACGATTTCTTCTTCGCGCGAGCGCAACAGTCCATTGTTCACGAAAATACAGGTAAGTTGGTCGCCGATTGCTTTGTGCAAGAGCGCGGCAGTGACTGAAGAATCAACGCCACCGCTCAAACCGAGCACGACCTTTTGATCGCCGACCTGTTTCCTGATGCGCGCGCAAGCCTCTTCGATAAAGGAACCCATCGTCCAGTCCATCGCGCAGTGGCAGATGTGATATACAAAATTCTGCAGAATCTCTCTGCCGCGTGGCGTGTGCGCGACTTCCGGATGGAATTGCAGTCCGTAGAGTTTGCGCTCGGGATTTTCGATCGCGGCGAAATCTGAATTTTCCGTGCGGGCTGCGGTGCGGAAACCAGCGGGCAGCGTTGTCACCTTGTCACCGTGACTGCTCCAAATGTCGATCTGTTCTCCGAGTCCCTCAAATAATTGCGAGCTGTTGGTGATGCGCAGCATGCCTGGGCCGTATTCACGGCGCGCGCTGAACTCCACCTCTCCCCCCAGATGATCCGCCATTAGCTGCATCCCGTAGCAAATGCCGAGCACCGGAATTCCGAGAGAAAGGATTTTTGGATTAAGGTGTGGTGCGCCCTTGTCGTAAACGCTGGCTGGCCCGCCGGAAAGGATCAGGCCGTTCGGTTTCAGTCTTGCCACTTCAGCAGCCGGTGTGTCGAAGGGCACAATCTCCGAATACACCTGGCACTCGCGGATGCGTCGCGCGATGACCTGTGTGTACTGCGAACCGAAATCGAGGATAAGAATTCTTGAGTGCGCTGATGAGGCCACTGTCTTCACGCGCTACGGATGAGTTTGCGGCACACTATGCTGGCCCGCCGGATCGTCGGACGGCCGTTCGATTGGGCCAAGCGTTCCCTGTCCGGTCGCGCCGCGTTCAAGCTGCCCTTGCACTTCTTGCGTGGTCAGTTGTTCAACCGGATCAGCGCAGCCGCCCGCGATCAGCCATGCAATCGTGAGCAAAACCGCCATGCGCTTCATCCGCATATTTTAGAGAGCGAACGCGGTATTGCAATTGCAGATTGCGGAAACGAAACCACTGAAATGTGAAAAAAGTTAAATTGTTGAAACGGCAGACGCTTTCCCATTGTAACTTTTTTAACAGTTTAAACCTTTTAACCCCTGCCTGCGATGATCGATCCGGAACTCTTGCTGCAAGGTTATCGGCTCGGCGTTTTTCCGATGGCCATGGAGGACGGCGTAATCGAATGGTTCTCACCCGATCCGCGTGCCATCTTGCCGCTGGAGGACTTTCACGTGCCGCACGTGGTTCGGCGTGTCCTGCGCAAAAAGGTCTTTGAATCCAAGATCGACAATCGCTTCCCGGATGTGATCGAGGCCTGCGCGGCGCGGAAAGACACCTGGATTAATCGCGAGATCATCGAGAGTTACACGCGGCTGCATGAGCTTGGTTACGCCCATTCGGTCGAAGCGTGGACCTGCGGCAAGCTGGCCGGGGGACTCTACGGCGTCGCGATCGGCGGCGCATTCTTTGGCGAATCGATGTTTCATCGCGTGACCGATGCATCGAAGGTTGCATTGGTGGCGTTGGTCGAACATTTGCGCATTCGAAAGTTCGCATTGCTGGACACACAATGGCTCACGCCGCATCTGCAACAATTTGGCGGCGTCGAGATTTCACGGAATCATTATCTGCGTCTCTTACGTAGAGCAGTCGAATTGCCGCGAAAATTCTCAGCGGACTGATGTTTGATTTTCTTGGTGCGATTTCACCAGCGCGGGCCAAAAGTTCGGACGGCATTGTAAACGATGCCTTGCCGGAGGTTCGATGCACCGACTGCTGCCATTGCTTCATGCAGGACACGATCGGCTGTTTCGCGGTTCACCCGTTTTTGTGGCAGCTGCTGCGCGCTGAGGTCGCCCTTTTGCTTGTAAATGTAATCGTGGACGACGCTCGGGTAAGAAATGTCGTAATCATCTGGCGAGAGCCACCACCAGACCGTTCGCGGGATGGATCCCAAGTCAGTCAGGAAATCCTTTGGTATCTCGATAATCCCGCCGAGGAGCGTGCTTCGATATTGCAACGGCGTAATGAGTTCAAAATAGGGGCAGTTGGCGTTTCCGGTCTTGGCGATGGCCTCTTGGCGGCTCAGGCACCAGAGATTCAGTTCACTCAGGAATTGATCGCTCATGCAAGCGAGCGTGAGACGATTCTGGTTGCTGCGCAAGACGATTAATAGAGGCAACGGAACAGAATCCTTGCTTCGTTGTTGCTCAGCCGCGCGAATTTTGCATAGTGAACGCCCGGCTTTCGCCTGCGATTGTCGATCTTACGGCTGGGTAGCTCAGTTGGCAGAGCAGTGGACTGAAAATCCACGTGTCGGCGGTTCGATTCCGCCCCCAGCCACACCCTTTTTTCATAGGTAAAACACGAGTGAAACACGCTCTTTTTGTTGCACCGGCCAAAACCCCGGAAATGAAAGAAAACACGGTTTTGCGGAAGGCAAAGTGTCATGCAGTGTCATGCAAATGCCCATTCCTGCGCGGAAACGGGCGTAGAAACCCGTTTTGGCGCGCCAACCGGGTCAACGCGGCTGACGGACTCCGAGCGTTCTGGCGGCCTCGTGCGTGACA
>Ga0137395_10001121_pt1 | contig 12172 bp, 15 predicted proteins | sample czobulk216metaG_FD_108283 | JGI IMG/M metagenome (GOLD analysis project Ga0137395, IMG submission 108283) | Vadose zone soil microbial communities from Angelo Coast Range Reserve, California, USA - czobulk2.16 metaG | ecosystem: Environmental > Terrestrial > Soil > Vadose zone | place: USA...
CAGGACGAGCACACGTGTGTCGTCGTCCACATGAAAGACCATCGCTCGAACCGGTGGGGTCCGCGGCACAAGCGGTTGCGCCATCGCCGCAAGGACGAGGTCGTCGACCGAAGCAGTCGTAGCATCGCACTCGGTGACGTCGATCTCGGCGCTGTCGAGCGCACGGCGCACGTACATGCCGGTGACGAACAATCTACGCCGGAGAAACATCTGCAGGAGAATCTCGCGCTGTTTGGTCTTGTAGCGATCGGTGGGTACGTACACCGTTCGCAGTACCTTGTGTCGACTTGCGAGCGCGTGGAGCGCTTCGTCGAGTTGAGCTCGGTCCCAGCGGCCTCGGAGACGAAAAACGAATGGGAACTCAGGCGCTGGGGACGCCCGCCCGGCGTACCGGGACGCCTCGTCTACCATCAGCAACCATTCCTGGTTGAACCCGAGTGGGCCTTTACGGGTCATCGTCGAGTGATGGAATAGCATCGAACGCTCGACAAGGAGTGACGTAAATCACCGTCAGGAATGAGAGCCGGATCTATCCGGCAATCTGTACGGCACATTTTGCTGGGGACGGCAGGTTCCGTACGGCTGTTTCTGCGTCGATGCCCCACTTCGCAACCCCAGAATGTGTGTCGCAGCGGAACGATACGTCGTCCGGTGCAAGGACAAGGATCGCTTATGCGAATCGGCAAAGTCGTCGTCGTTTCCATCGCGGCGTTGGCCGGGCTCACGGTCGCCATGTCGATCTGGCGCTACGGCACCGGAACGCGGCGACCATCGAACGACATCCCACTCACGCCGTTTGAGTCCGCGTTCTCATACGTCGGGGAAACACAGCTTCAAGGTGCGCTGGCCAAAACGATCAACGACGTGATCGTCGCACCGACCGGTGACGTGTACCTCGCAGACAACGACGCGAAGCAAGTGGCGCGGTACGCGCCAGACGGCCGATTACTCAACACCATCGGCCGCCCCGGCTTCCTGCCGGGACAGTTTGCCGTGCCGTTTTCGCTCGCCACGGACACGACGGGCGAACGTCTTTACGTCCTGGACGTAAAACAAGCCCGTGTGCAGGTCTTCAAGCCAACGGGCGAGCTCCTGAGCTCCGTCGCGTTCGGTCCGCTGGGCCTGATTGGCCTCGCTCTGCACGTCGACAGCAACGGCACCATATACATAGGTGGCCGGCGCCGGTTCGCGCGCGCAGGAGAGAACGCGTACATGGTTCATCGGCTGACGCCACTGGGTCAGAACGTGTCGTCGTTCTATCCGCTCGACGCAAGGATCGACAAGCTGAACCTGCGTGGTCTTGCCGGCGTGATGATGGCGCCTGGGCCGCAGCAGACGATCTACGCAGCGCAGCCGATTCGCAGCCGTGTGGCGCAATTCGATCCTGACGGTCACCTGGTCCGCGAAATCGGAAGAGAGGCGCCGTTCTATCGCGAGGCGCAGAAGCTTCCGGATCTCGGCCTCAACAACTACACGCTCGAAAAAGTCGAGCCGTACCTGAACAAGTGGACGCAGCTTTCGCGTCTGATAGCGCTGTCGAATGGCGAAGTGATGATCACCTATCGCGTGCATCGACCAGAGCTGGCAACGGCGAGCGAGGTGTTCTCTCCCAACGGAGAGCTCGTCGTGGGCGAGATTGGCAGCCGATATTTTCCCGTGTCGGCGGGGCCGAACGGGGTCGTCTTCTGGAGGGATGTCAAGGCCAAGGGCGTGACCTTGTATCAATACCGGTTGCTGTCCGCCGCCAAGGTTGCGAACGTCGCGCCGGCACATCGAGACCCTCTCATGCGAGCGAACAACCAATGAGATTCACTCTTCCGACACGGATCGCATGGCCGCTGGCGTTCGTCGCCATGTTCGGCGTGAGTGTGATGCTGATGCGGCAACGGCAGGCGCTGATGGCGTCGTACACGGAGAGCGAACGCACCGTTGGACGCCTCACCAAGGAATTGCTGGCCACAGCGGGCTTCGAGCCCGTGAAACCCGCCGCCCAAGGGACGATCCTTACGAGCACCGGCCAGCCGTTCGACATGAGTGCGTGTCGCGGCCAGGCAAACAGTCCATGTGTGGAACCGGTCAACGCCGTGATTGGCGCGTCTCCGTCGGCGGCTGTAACCGCCAGCGTCTCGCTGGGGGAGCGGTTTGCGGCGCGCGATTCCGCGGCGTACACGCTCATCGTGCTGTTTTCCCCCACCGATTGCCCCGTGTGCTTGACCGAAGCAACGGTCTGGGGCCATCTGCACGCCGATTTTGGCGATCGGCTCGCGATGGTTGCCGTCGTCGATCGAACGACGTCGAGTGAGCTCTCCCTCGCGCTGACCCAGCTCGGCATCGCCTTCCCGACCTACCTCGACAAGACCTCGGTAGTGCGACGCACGCTGCGGTTGTCAGAGACCCCTTACAAGTTCCTTCTCGATCCTGCCGGTAACGTCGTGTTTGTCGATGGCGCCCATCGAGAATCCGCCGACCAGGAACAACTTGGCAATCGCATTCGACACGTCTTGGAACAGACTCATCATGGATGATCGCTCTCGGCGCACCGCCCGTCAGGAGGAACAGATGAGCGACGACACGGACACCACACGTTCCATCGTGCCCAATGCCGCAGTGGCCCTGGGCGTCGTCACGGTCGGCTTCGCCGCCGGTTTGTACGCGCCTCCGGCCGAGGCGCAGTCGTGGGGTTCGGTGTACTGGAACGACGCCGGCGACATGCAGATCTGCGTCTGTGATCACGAGACGCAGTTTTGTGGTCCATGTTACGGCAGCTAATGGAGGTGACTCGCCATGGAAAAAGACGGCAGGAACGATCATCCAGCTTCGGCGAACGCCGCGGTCGCCTTGGGCCTACTCACGGTGGGGTTTGCCGCCGGCATCTACACGCCACCGGCGGGGGCACAAGGCGGACCTTACGGCGACATGTACTGGAATGACGAGGGGACGATGGGAATCTGCGTGTGCGACGCTGGAAATTTCTGTGCCCCTTGCTGGCCCGCGAGCTAGCGACTGGCAGACAGGAGACATATGAACAACGCATCGTACGATCAGTCGAACAAGGTCGCGGCGAACGCCGCGATTGCCCTCGGGGTCGTGACGGTCGGCTTCGCCGCGGGGCTTTATACGCCGCCGGTCGAGGCGCAGCCGGGTCCCGTTGGTACGCCGTACTGGAACGAGGCAGCGACCATGTACATTTGCTGGTGCGATGGCGGCAACTACTGTGCGCCGTGCGCAAGTTAACGAGGTGATGCCATGAACGACAGGCCAAAAGACAATCAAGCCTCGGTCGCATCGACCGCGGCTCTCGCACTCGGGTTTGCGACTGTGGCGCTCGTGTCGGGGATGTCCGTGCCGAAATCCCGAGCGCAGGGCGGACCCAGCTGTATGGGGTCCGTCTACACGAATCCCAATACAGGCCAATGGATCTGCGTCTTCGATTACGGCTGGCAGTGCAACACGTGCAGTTAGGAGGTCAGTATGCCGACAGGGATTGAGCGCAGCGGCTCCGCCGCGGCCTCGAACGCCGCCGCGGCTCTCGGATTGCTGACGGTGTCGTTCGTCGCCGGACTATATACACCGCCGGCCGAGGCGGAGCTCTCGTGGGGAAGCGCGTACTGGAACGACACGCTAACCATGGCCGTGTGTGTCTGTGACACCACGAGCGAATGCGCGCCGTGTTACGCCTATTCCTAACGATTAAGATGAGAATCGGGCACGAGACGCGGACTCGTTGAACAGGTCGCCGAACGATGTACCCGAATCACGGTTACGCGACGATGATCGCCGATCGTATACGAACGGACGCTTACGTCCGGGCCATTCAGTCGACGGTGCGAGATGGCTCGGTGGTCGTCGAAATTGGAACCGGGGTAGGATTCTTCGCGATTGTGGCTGCGCGTCGTGGGGCCGCACGCGTTTACGCCTTCGAGACATCGCCGGCGATCTTCGTCGCGCAGAAGATCGCCGAAGTCAACGGATCGCCGCCGATTCAGTTCATCCATGCCGACGCAAAACGTATTCAGTTGACCGAACGCGCCGACGTCATCATCTCGGACCTCCGAGGCGCGTTGCCGCCATTCGAGGCGCACTTTCCGACGATCATCGACGCACGGCAACGTTTCCTCTCAGAGACCGGCGTGCTCGTCCCGAAACGCGACGTGCTGTGCGCCGCACTCGTGGAGGCCGAGAGACACTACAGCTACAACATCGGTATCTGGAGTCAAATCTCGGACGACATCAACCTCGAGCCTGCGCGCTCGCTCGAAACCACGATCCCCCACAAGACGGTGCTGAACGAGGGCCAACTCCTCTCGGACGCCCGTGAGTGGGCAATCCTCGATTACATGACAATGGATCGGCCGTTCGTTCAAGGAGGACTCCAGCTCCAGGCGACTCGAGCTGGTACCTGTCACGGTATCGCCGTGTGGTTCGACACTGTGTTGTGCGAAGGCGTGGGATTCTCGAATCATCCTTCACGACCCGCCGTGATTTACGGTCAGACGATCTTTCCCTTCATGCAGCCTTTCCAGGTGTCGGCCGGGGACAAGGTCGAAGCCGTGTTCAGCACTGACGTCGTCGAATCGACGCACGTCTGGCGATGGCGGGGTACAACGCCTGCCGGAGAATTCGATCAATGTATAGACAACACGTTTGGAAGTCTGTCGGCATCACACGCCCTACGAACGGTGTCTCTGCAGGCAGTGGTGTGAGGATGATGCGTGTATTGGTTTTCGGCGGTGCGATCGTGGCTGGCGGGTCGGCGTTGCTACGGGCACAAGATCCGCCGGCGCCCGCAAGCGCCTTCGAGGTGGCCTCGATCAAACAGGGCCTCTCCAACGAGCGCACATTTGTTGGCGTGGCACCAGGACGTTTTATCGCCACGAATGCGACGCTGAGGCTGCTGGTGCAGTTTGCGTATCGACGGTCCAACGGACGACCGCTTCTGAACGAGTCCATCGTCGGTGGGCCCAACTGGCTGGACAGTGATCGGTTTGACCTGCAGGCAAAGATCCCGGGGTCGGCCGTTCCTTTGGAGCAGGTGCTGGTCATGGTCCAATCACTACTCGAGGACCGCTTCCACCTGAAGACTCGTCGCGACACGCGCGACGGGCCGATATTTGCCCTCGTCCGCGTCGGTGAGGGTCGAAACCTGAAGATCTCCGACGACCAAACGCCGGTTTCGAACACCGCCGTTCGTCGAATCTTCGATCCGAAGGGACCCCAGCCACGCGGTACGTTGCTTCCGTCCCGCTCGGGAGTAAACGGCGTTCTCAAGGGTGCAGCAGTCCCGATGTCAACCCTGGCGTATGCCGTAGAGGGATACGTCAATCGTACGGTTATCGACGCCACCAGTCTTCAAGGGCTCTTCGATCTGCGACTGGAATTCGGACCGCCACCGGCCGCTGCCGCAGCGGAGGCCGCGGCTCCGGGCGCACCAGCGACTACCGTGCCGGCAGACATCTCGGCGCCAGTACTGCCGACGGCCCTCGAGGAGCAGCTCGGGCTGAAACTCGATCCGCGACGCGCATCAGTGGAAGTGCTCGTGATCGATGCGGCCGATCGTCCTACGATCGACTAAGCCCACCCAGTTTGGCACGGTCCCATTACTCGACGCGACGGAGGATGCTAGCGCTCGCGAGCTGTTGAACCGGCTCCAGAAAAAATCTGGGGTCGACGCTCAGCCCGGCTCGCTTGAACGATTCGAAGACGGCAGCCGGCGTTTGGCCCTCGACGAATTGAGCCGCGACGGCGAGAAATGCAGCGGGTACCGCCGCCTCGGCGCCCGTGTTGGGATCGCTGAACACAACCGTCGATTGAGATCCCAGGCGTATCGAGACAGCCGGCGACAACCTGTATGTCGTGTTCATCACGACCTCGGTCGACGACGAATCGAGTGCCGACGGCTGAGCCTCAGCTGTTCGGATCATGCCGCGAATGCACTGGAATCTTTCGGCAGTCGGAGTCCCGGCGAATCCTTGCTCATCGAACGGCAAATGTGAATACGGGTCGCCGTGTGTCTGGAAGACGTAGTAGTCGAACGTGGTTTTCCAATAGTGCCGCCAGTGATCCGGAAGACCACGCAGATTCAAGAGAGCACGAAAGAACGTCGCGGCTGCATGGCGGACTGAATGATCGGCCAAATCCACAAACCAGTAATTGACCGAGATGTTGACATCGAACGAGTCGACCCAGTGCCACCAATGGCTCGGCAGGTACAGGACATCGCCAGCGCAGAGATCGACGGACACAGTGCGATCCAGGATCCGGCGAAAGCGCGGAAACTGCGAGAAATCGGGCCGCTTGGGGTCCACCGTACTCGCCGGTGTTCCATACTCATTGCCTTCCATGGGACCGACGTACGCGTCAGCGAGGACGTCGAATGGACAGACGGAGAACCGTTTGCGACCCGCCAACAGACAGAAGAAGTTCTCGCGGCCGTCGAAGTGCATCGCCACGTGGTGGTCGCCGGTTCCGATCCATGCTCGCCACTCGCCCTTGAATCTCAACTTGTCGAGCGGCAGCTTGATGTAGGGCTGAAGCTCCGGCAACTCAGTCTCGACAGCAACGGACTGCACGTAGAGCTTGTAACCGTCGCGTGAGGCGCTCGCATTTTCCATTGACGACGCGACCGAGCTGAATGTGCGGCGGCCGCCGATCTTCGAGCTCACACGTTCGAGGCGCTTCATCCCTCCGGTGCCGACGAAGCCGTTGTCATTGGGCAACACAACCGTCACAGGGACACGGCGATGTCCGACAATCGATGCCATCCATTGGAGGGGTCTTCCCGTGGCTTCTTCGGGCAGCCAGTCGGATGCGAGCCCTCGAAAGACGGTCGGCTCGTGCCGTTCGCATAGTTGTTGAAACGATTCAGCCGTTTCCGGCCAGGTGGATTCGTGGATAGATGCTCGCCCGGCCGCCTCGGTCGCCACGACGTTCGCCAGCATGATGCGTTCTCTGCTCCGATTAGGTCACATCCTCGACCTCAAGAAACGCTGTACTTCTCGATCCGCCGATGCGCGATAATCGGCGCTGGTAGAACCTGAATGCGCCGCGCAGAAAGCGCCCGAAGGAGCGTGCACGATGAAGAAGCTGCTCGTGACCTTATTTCTTGCCAATTCCAGCCTGATGGCCCAGGCGCAACAGCCGCTGAAAGTGGCCCTTGCCGGACAGCCTCCCCTTTCGAATCAGATCGTCGATCGATTGCGAACCGCCGGAGGACTCGCGATTGAGGTTGTGCCGTTTGGAGACGATCGCCGCGACTATACAATCGCCGTCGCGCAGATTGGCAGCGTGGCCTGCACTACCATCGTGTTGAACCGAAAGGGTGAGGTCGTCGCCACTGTGGCTCGAGGCGGTCGGTTCACTGCGAATTGCGCGACGGACGCATCCGCCAAGGAGCTTGCGACGAAGTTCGTGACCGCGCCGAGATAACGTCCCCACCCGCCACCGCCCTCGCAGGGCGGTCACGATCTGCGGGTGGGCACGGCGAGGCCGCCTGTCCCACACACGCTGAAAAGTACGTCACTTCATGCGTGGCGAACCCGAAGGCCGTCGTCGCTAGACGCGCATACTTGCAATGGGATGCGACTCATGAGCGCTGTTCCTGGTCTCGTATTTTTCCGTCACCCGCTTCGATGGACGCTCACAGCAGCTCTCTTGGCTGGGTCCGCCGGCGTATTGCTGCACCAATGGCGCGTCGGCGCACCGTCCCATCGGGACAGTGCTGATGACCTCCGGCTCGTCGAATCGCGTGAATCGCCTTACAACAACATCTACGTGTACGCGAAAGGCGAGTACGTGATCATGACGTTCGGCCACAGCCGCCAGACTTACTCTGAAAGCATCTACAACAAGAGCGACGAGCTCGATCTGCCGCTTGTGTACATGCGCTATATGACGGCCAGCCTTGCGTATACGGAGGGGCTGACGTCAGTTCTCGAAATCGGCTTCGGCGGCGGCCGCACCTCTTCCTATCTGCACCACTATCTGCCAAACGTGGCGATCACGGCTGTCGAGCTCGATTCTCAGATTGTGCAGCTCGCCCGAAAGTATTTTGGCCTCAGAGATGAACCGAATGTCCACGTCGCCATCGACGATGGCCGCTTATTTCTCGGTCGTTCCAAAGACCGTTACGACATCATCCTGCTCGACGCGTATCGTGGACCTTTCGTCCCGTTCCATCTCTTGACCAAAGAGTTTTATCAAATTGTCAAAGATCATCTGGCCCCAGGCGGCGTCATCGCGCAGAACATCGAGCCAGCCACGATGCTGTTTGACTCGGCGGTCGTCACGATTCACTCCGTCTTTTCGCATCTTGATTTTTTCGAGGTAGACGGCAATGTCGTGACGATCGCATACGACGGGGCGGAACGTGGTACGGCGGATCTCGCTGACAGAGCCGCGGCTCGGCAGAACCTGCTCAATCTGCGGTGGAACCTGACGGAGATGCTCGCGAAGCGACGGCCCTTCGACTCTGGTCGCACGGAATCCGTCGACTTCCGCGCCGACATCCTCACCGATGATTTTGCGCCCGTCGAGACGCTCAAGGCCGTAGCGGTTCACAACCGCAAGTGGGCCGATCGCTGAGGAGACCCGCTCATCGCCCTTCTCATCTACGCCAACGCGTTCGTGGTCGGGAATGTCCTGATGGGCTTCGAGATGCTCGCCAGCCGTTATCTCAACCCATATTTTGGCAACGGGATCGGCGCGTGGGCCGGTCTCATTTCAGTGGTGTTGTGCGGCCTTGCGGTTGGCTATTTCGTCGGCGGCATTATCGCGGACCGGAATCCATCCCCTTACTTCATCTCTTACGCAGTCGCATCGGCGGCATTGTATCTGGCCGTTGTCCCGCCGACGGCTGATCCCATGATGCGCTGGATTCAGTACGTGCTTGGCGAGGGTCCCTCCGGCATTCTGGTAGCGGCCACTGCCTTGCTGCAGATACCCTTGACGTTGCTGGGCACTCTTTCGCCGATGGCGGTCCGTGTGTTACTCCCTTCGACCGATCGGATCGGGCGGGTGTCTGGCCGTCTCTACGCGGTCTCGACGATCGGGAACGTGTCCGGCACCTTGATCACCACCTTCGTGCTCGTCCCTCAAATTGGATCTCGCAAGATCACTTACCTTTTCGCGGGCCTGCTTGGCTGTTCTGCCATCAGCCTCTTTCTCTGTGCGCGAAAGGCTCGGTAGAAGACCACGGCGGCAGCTGAACCAGCGATCGTCGTCGTTTTTCGCAGTGCTCGTTACATGTGATAATGCGCCTCCAGCGAGGAATGCATTTATGGTCAACCTGACAGTGAACGGGAAAGCCCGCATGTACGACGGCGACCCGGACATGCCGCTGCTCTGGTATGTCCGCGACGATCTGCGCCTCACCGGCACGCGCTTCGGCTGCGGCGCCGGACTCTGTGGCGCATGCACGGTGCACGTCGACGGCCAGGCCGTGCGATCGTGCCAGACGAAGATGAGCACGCTTGCCGGCAAGACCGTGCTGACAATCGACGCGCTCGCGGCCAACGGCGCGATGCATCCGGTCCAGAAGGCGTGGGTCACGCATAACGTGCCGCAGTGCGGCTACTGCCAGTCGGGCCAGATCATGTCGGCGGCCGCGCTCCTGAAGACGACGCCGAACCCAACCGACGCGGACATCGACCGCGCGATGGCGGGCAACATCTGCCGATGCGGAACCTACCAGCGCATCCGTGCCGCGATACACACCGCGGCGAAGGAGCGTGCGTGATGTTTATCGAGAATATCTCGCTCAACAGACGCCAGTTCCTGAACGGCGTCATCTCGACCGGCGCGTTTGTCGTCGCCTCGCGCCTGGTGCCCGAGGATCTCTTCGCGCAGACCGCGCCCGCCGGCGCGGCGATCTTCAACACCAAAGCCGACACCGCTCCGCTTCACCCGAGCGTGTACCTCGGCATCGAGCCCGACGGCACGGTCTTCATCGTCACGCACCGATCGGAGATGGGCACCGGCATCCGGACGTCGCTCCCGCTCGTCGCCGCCGACGAGCTCGACGCCGACTGGAGCCGCTGCCGCATCGAGCAGGGCGTGGGCGACACACGGTACGGCGACCAGAACACCGACGGTTCGCGCTCGATCCGCGACTTCTACGAGGCGTTCCGGATTGCCGGCGCATCGGCGAGGTCGATGCTCGTTGCCGCCGCCGCCACGCAGATGAACGTGCCCGCCGCGGAACTGACGACAGCGAATCACGAAGTCGTGCACGCGAAGAGCGGGAAGAAGGCCGGCTACGGCTCGCTTGTTGCCGCAGCGGCGAAACTCCCGGTGCCGAAGAAGGAAGCGCTGGCCTTCAAGCCGAAGACCGCGTGGAAGTACGTCGGCAAGGAACGGCAGATCTACGACCTCAACAACATCGCGACGGGCAAAGCGGAATTCGGCCTCGACGTGTATCGCGACGGCATGGTGTTCGCCTCCGTCGAGCATCCCCCCGTCGTGGGCGGCACAGTGAAGAGCCTCGACGACAAAGCCGCGCTCGCGGTGAAGGGCGTGTCGCAGACCGTCACCATCGATGCGCCAAAGCCGCCGCTGCTGTTCCAGTCGCTCGGCGGCGTCGCCGTCGTCGCCAACAGCACGTGGGCGGCGATGCAGGGACGCAAGAAGCTGAACGTTCAGTGGAACGACGGTCCGCATGCGAGCTTCACGAGCGAGCCGTTCAAGGCCGCGATGATCGAGAAGGTAAAGCAGCCGGCCAAGGTCGCGCGCAACCTCGGCAACGTCGAGGCTGAGTTCGCCAAAGGCGGCAAGATCATGGAGGCCGTCTATTACACGCCGATGGCGGCTCACGCGGCGATGGAACCGCCGGCGGCCGTCGCGGATTTCAGAAACGGCAAATGCGAAGTCTGGACGCCGACGCAGAACCCGCAGGCCGCGCAGGACACGGTCGCGGCGGCGCTCGGCATCGACAAGAAGAACGTCATCTGCCACGTCACGCTGCTCGGCGGAGGATTTGGCAGGAAAAGCAAACCCGACTTCGCGGCCGAGGCGGCCGTGCTCTCGAAGAAACTCGGGAAACCCGTGAAGGTCATCTGGACGCGCGAAGACGACATTCATCATGACTTCTATCACGCGACCGCGGCCGTCTATCACAAGGCCGTCGTCAACGGGCGCGGCAAGCCGACGGCGTGGCTGCAGCGATCGGTGTTCCCGCCGATCGGTTCGACATTCGGCGCGCCGGCGCCGCTCGGGTTCGAGCTCGACATGGGGCTCGACGACACGGCGTACGACATCCCGAACATCCGCGCGGAGAACGCGGGCGCCGATGCGCACGTCCGCATCGGCTGGTTCCGTGCCGTGACGAACAACTTCCACGCATTCGCGGCGCACAGCTTCGCCGACGAAATGGCGCATGCGGCGAATCGTGATTCGCTCGAGTTCCTGCTCGACATGATCGGTCCCGGCAAGATCATCGATCTCAAGGCGCAGGGCGTCGACTACTCGAACTACGGTGCGCCGATCGACAAATACCCGGTCGACAGCCGCCGTCTGCGGCGTGTGCTTGAAGTCGCTGGCGAGAAGTCGAACTGGGGCAAGAAGAAGCCGGGCGGCGGCTGGGGCATCGGCATCGCCGCGCACCGCAGTTTCAACACGTACGTGGCGTCTGTCGTCGAGGTGGAAGTCGATGCACAAGGCCGTGTCCGCATTCCGCGCATCGATCAGGTGGCGGATCCAGGTGTCGTCATCAACCCCGACCGCGTCCGCTCACAGCTTGAAGGTGGAGCGGTCATGGGCGTGGGGCTCGCGATGTTCGGCGAGATTACCGCCGCGAACGGCCGGATTCAGCAGAACAATTTCGACGGCTTCCGCGTCGCGCGCATGAACGACGCGCCGGTACAGGTGAACGTCCACTTCGTCGAGAGCGGCAACCTGCCCACGGGCGTCGGTGAGCCGGGCCTGCCCCCGGTGATCGCGGCGCTCGCCAACGCGATCTACTCGGCGACGGGCAAGCGCGTTCGCGAGATGCCGTTCTCGAAAACAAAGCTCGTGTGAAGAAAGCGCTCAGAGATAAGGATCAGGAGAAAGCCCGGCACCGCCGCAGGGAGAAACGTCAGGGGGCGCCGCTCCTCCTCAAAGCGATCAAGTGGACGGTCGGCCTCGCCCTGGCGGCGGGCGTTGTCTACCTCGTTTCGCAGTCGGGCGACGTCCCCTACAA
>Ga0137395_10001122_pt1 | contig 12172 bp, 8 predicted proteins | sample czobulk216metaG_FD_108283 | JGI IMG/M metagenome (GOLD analysis project Ga0137395, IMG submission 108283) | Vadose zone soil microbial communities from Angelo Coast Range Reserve, California, USA - czobulk2.16 metaG | ecosystem: Environmental > Terrestrial > Soil > Vadose zone | place: USA...
CGGAACGGCGAGCGTGTAATAACACTCCGCGTGCCGGTCACATCCGATTTTTTGAGCACCGTCGCGCCGGATCTGGGAGCAATCCAGCTAAACCTGATGGAGCGGTACGAGGGCAACGCCCAAAAGGAAGTCATTTATTCATCCGGTCGTGAAAAATACAAAGTGGCGGGTCGTATCGTGGCGAGCAACCGCACGCTGCAGGACCCCATGTTTTGGATCGACACTCCCGTAAACGTCGTATCCAGCTTTGATTCGGTATTTGTCGCCAAGGACGGCAAAGTGGAGAAGTCGCGTCCCGTCTTAGCGGTATTCAATGCGCGGCCGTTGCGATTGAGCCGCAGGATTTTCGCGACGCTTGGAGAGTTGCGCGAATCTTACCTCCTGCTGCTCATTGTTGTGGGAGTGGTTTTCCTGATCATTGAAGCCGCCGCACTGGCCACTGGAATTGTGCTCACCCGTCGCATCACCCGCGCAGTCGCCGATCTTTACCGAGGCACCCAATACGTGCAAGCCATGGACTTTTCCCATCGCGTGCAAATCGAGAAGCGCGACCAACTGGGTGAGCTGGGCGAATCGTTCAATAAGATGACGGGTTCGATCGCTAATCTGGTCGAAGAGGAAAACAAGCGCCGGCGCCTCGAGGATGAGATTTCCATTGCCAGGGAGGTGCAAAACCAGCTTTTTCCGAGCACGTTGCCATCCGTGCCGGGGGTTGAAATCGAAGCCATATGCAAGGCCGCGCGTTCCGTCAGTGGCGACTACTATGATTTCATTCAGCTCAGCCCAACGCACATCGCCATTGCCATCGCGGATATCTCTGGAAAGGGAATTTCAGCGGCGCTGCTGATGGCAAGCCTGCAGGCGGCGCTGCGCAGCCAGATGCTTTCAGAAGGCAGCGAACGTTTGAGTATGGTGGAGCTAGTTTCACGGCTGAACAAGCACCTGGTGCGCAACACCGGCGACGATCGGTTCGCGACGTTCTTCATCGCGATCTACGACAGCGCCACGCGGACGCTGCGTTATACGAATGCGGGCCACCTGCCGGCTTTTCTGATCTGCAATGGCAATGCGGAGCAATTGGATAAAGGCGGCATGGTGCTGGGGGTCGTGGAAGATTACCTCTATGAGGAGGGATCGCTGACGGTAGGGTCCGGCGCGCTGTTGATCGGTTATAGTGACGGACTGATCGAGCCCGAGAACGTCTATGGCGAAGAATTTGGGATTCGCCGCCTGCAGGAGGCCGCGGTCCGCTTGCAGGGCGCGGCGCCGCTCATGGTCGCGGAGTCACTGATGGCTGCGGTGGAGGAGTGGGCGGGAACTCCCGAACAGGCCGATGACATGACAGTGATCGTTGCGCGGCTTCGGTAGTACCTCCGTTGCGGCTAGGCTATACTGAAAATCCTTCCGAGAGATTTTGCCGGGGAGAAGAATGTCGCTTCGCAATCGGGTGGCGCTGGTAACAGGTGGCAGCAGGGGGATTGGCCGCGGGATTGCTTTACGGCTGGCGCAGGATGGCGCGCGGATGGCCATTGCCTATCGCTCCAACAAGGTTGCCGCACAGCAGACACTTCGTCAGTTGCAGGCAACTGGGGTGGATTGCGTGGCAGTCGAGACGGACATCACCGATGCTGGGCGGTGCGATCAGTTGATCAAGACGGTCGCGGACCGCTTCGGACGACTCGATATCATCGTCAACAATGTGGGCGATTTTCGATGGGGAACGCTGGCGGAATCGTCGCTGGAGGACTGGCAAGGCATCTTCACTTCGAATCTGCTCACGGTTTTGTACATGTGCCGCGCCGCAATGCCGCATATGCGGAAGGCGCGCTGGGGCCGAATCATCAATTTGGGCGCCGTCGGAGCGGAGCGCGCATTCGGGCAGGCGAAAATTTCAGCCTATGCCGCTGCCAAAGCCGCGGTCGTGGCGCTGTCCCGTTCTTTGGCGCTTGAGGAAGCCAAGAACGGCATCACGGTGAACGTCGTGAATCCTTCCAGCATCGATGAAAATGAGCTTACGCTGGAAGAGGCCCGCAAGATTCACGACGCGCGTTTTCCGATCGGGCGCCCGCCGACGGTCGAAGATGTTGCCGCGACGGTGGCCTTTTTCGCCTCCGAAGAAGCCGAGTATGTTACGGGACAGGTCGTCAATGTCAGCGGCGGCTGGATGCTGTGATCGTGCCGTGAACCTCCCATGAAAGCTCTCACTGCCGCCGAAATGCGCGAGGTCGACCGCCTCACGACCGAGCGTTACGGTATTCCCAGCCTGCAGTTGATGGAGGCTGCAGGTAAGCACGTCGCGGATGTGGTTTTGCGTGAGTTTTCCCCCGGATTGCCAGGGCGCGTTACCATTCTCTGCGGAAAGGGAAATAATGGCGGCGACGGCTTAGTCGCCGCGAGACATCTGAGAGCGGCGGGGATTGATCCGCGCGTGTGCCTCTTCGCCGATTCGCGCGAGATGCACGGCGATGCGGGCGCAAATCTCGCTCGCTACCTCGAAACGGGGTCCAGAATCCTCGCCATCGAAGATGAAGCTGCTTGGGAGAGTGCATGGCATTCGGTTGCCGATTCGGGAGTCATCATTGACGCGCTTTTGGGCACGGGCCTGCGCGGCCCAGCTACTGGATTGATTGCGCAGGCAATCGAAGATATCAATCGTCTGTCGGCTCATGCAACTGCGGCACGTCCAGCATTGATCCTTGCAGTGGATACTCCTTCCGGGCTGCCTTCTGACGGACAGCATGCCGATGGCCCCGTTCTCCGTGCGCACCGGACTGTCACATTTACAGCGCCCAAGGTCAGCCAGCTGCTTTCTCAGGAGGCAGACGCAGTCGGTGCTTTGGAGGTTTGCGCCATCGGCTCCCCTGCCGCGCTCGTCGAAGAAATCGGGCAGGGAACGCTGCGTTGGGCTGGACCGGATGAGTTTGATCAGTTGCCGCTGGTTCGCTCCGTCAAATCCCACAAAGGCATTTTCGGGCATGTTCTCCTCATCGCAGGTTCGCTGGGGAAGAGCGGGGCCGCTATTCTCTCGGGCCGGGGCGCGCTGCGGACTGGGGCAGGTCTGGTCACGATAGCTACACCCGACATCGTGTTGCCTCAGATTGCGGCAGGCAAGCCGGAATACATGTCGGAAAGTCTGGAGTCGACTGACGAAGGCACCATTGCCATCAGCAGCCTCGAGGGAAATGGCTTCGAAGAAATCCTGAAAGGAAAGACCGTTCTTGGCATTGGTCCGGGTCTTGGCACGCACGCCGAAACGCAGAAATTCATTCGCACCGTCGTTCGCGAGACGCCCCTGCCTACAATTCTGGACGCGGATGGTTTGAACGCCTTTGCCGGTAGCGGCGACTTATTTCGTGGCCGCCAATCGAGTTTTCTCGCTCTTACGCCTCATCCTGGTGAAATGGGCCGGCTCCTCGGAATCGCAACCCAGACCATTCAAGCAGACCGCCTCGCCATGGCGCTTGATGCGGCGCGTCGCTGGAACGCGCACTTTGTCCTCAAGGGCTACCACTCGATCGTGGCTTCGCCGGACGGGCAAACTTTCGTAAGTACGTCTGGAAATGCCGGCTTGGCGAAGGGTGGCACGGGCGACGTGCTTACCGGGATTCTCGCAGCGCTCATTGCGCAGTTTGGCGCGGACGACGGAGCGCGAGTTCTGAGCCTCGGCGTCTACCTTCACGGTCTGGCCGCGGAGTTGGCATCCCGCGGCACGGATCTATCCGGCCTCCTCGCCAGCGAAGTTGCAGACGCTGTGCCCCGTGCCCGCCTGAAACTCCTGGAGGAGTTACGGTCGAGTGTCTGAGGAAATTATCACTCATTCCGCTGAGGAAACCATGCGCTGGGGCAGGGAATTCTCGAAGCGCCTCAATGCTCCCGTGCTAGTGCTTCTTGCTGGCGACCTGGGGACGGGAAAGACCACGTTAACCAAAGGCATCGTTTCTGGACTGGGCGCCGCCAACGAAGATGACGTCACCAGCCCAACTTTCACCCTAGTTCATGTCTATGGGAGACCCGCTAAGGTTTACCACGCCGATTTATACAGGATTGAGAGTTTCCACGATTTTGAGACTCTGGGGATGGAAGACATGTTCACAGCTCCCTCCGTGGCTATTCTGGAGTGGTCAGAGCGCTTTCCATTACAATCTCCCTGGCCGCAGATCCGAATCCGTCTTGAACACCTTGGAGGCGACGCCCGCCGCATCACCGTCCTGTAGCCCTCGGAAATGTGCAGCCCCCAGCGCTCCCTTACTCTCTGGGTACGGAGCCCCCTGGATTTCTTGCCCGGCTCCCGTACGGCTGCTAACGTAAAAATAGCCCTTTTTGGCTAAGTAGATGCCCAACGAACTTCTAACTCCCAGTGCCGCCGAAGAGGCCCTGACGGAACTCAAGAGCTACAACGTCACGATTCCGATGGGATCGCTGGCGATCGGGGTGGATAACATCCACCATGATGTATTCTTGAGCCCGAAGTTTGTTCAGGCGGCTCGCGATTATCTTTTCGACCTTATTCGCCAGAGCACCTCCAGCACCTATCTTCCGGGGATCGAGCTGCGCGCCTCACGAGGGCCGGACGGTGCGGGCTTCCGCAAACTGCTCTCCGAACTGCTGCAAAGTTCTCTGACTCAGGCCAAATATCACAAAAACATAGAGATAGACCTGCTTTTCCGGCTGGCCTTGCTGAAATTTCTGACCTTCGAAATGGGCAATCAATTTGCCAACCTTATCCTCGAAGGCAAGGAATGGATCCGCAAGCGAGGCGAGCATTTCGAGCGCAGCCAGCAGGCGCACGTCATCAAAGCACGTTTGTCGGAACTGCAGTCCGCGCGAAGGGCCGTAGTCCGCCGCGTGGGACAGCAAGTGGCGCAGATTGTTGCCGACGTGGAAGACAACGTCATTCTAAAAGCCCGGCGCGCACTGTTTGGCGAAGATTTCGCTTCCTATTACGAGCTTTGTAAGAACCGGCTGATTTTCCTCGACGGCGGGAAGGACGACGTTTTCTTTCTGGAGCACTACATCCTCCTGGGCAATTATGCCCGTGACCCCGACCGCTTTGAGGCTATGGACGCGCTTTTTCAGGATTTCCTCCGCGAGGCCGGCATTACACCCAGCTATGACCCATCACACACGGAAGCCATCCAGGCTCATACCGCGCTGCTGGAAGCAGTGCAGGCGATTCGCGCGGACATTGCGAGCCTCGAGGAACAGCGCGAAAACACCCGCAAGCGTCTTGACCGGGGTGATGGTTTCTTCACGAAGCTTCTAAATTCGGGTGATCCTGCCGATTTGAAGGCATCGCTGAATGACCTCGAACTCCGGCTCAAGCATCAGGAATGCAAGCTGGAGGAGTTGGGACCGCAGATCGACGCGGCCAGGCAAAAGCTGGATTTCTTCGTCAAGGATCATGCCGGGAAGCTCGGTGAATACCTGAACGAGCCGGAAAACGCGAAGCGGCTATTCGACGCAAGTTCCGCCTCGGAGACGGAGGCGCCGGCGCGCGCGCGCTTGCTCGCGCGGCTCCTCGATCGTCTCGAACAGCTCGAAATTCTCCATCACGTCCTGGCAAGCTATGAAATCCGGCCCATCGCCGCCGATTACTGTCCGCCCGTGCATTTGCAGCAACTCCGCAAGGCCCTTGTTTCGAAGGAAGAGCTGAAGCAAGTCGAGCAGGTTATCAAGCAGGTGCCCGCGAAGAAATTGTCGCTCAAGGCCATCGAGGAACTTTCCAAAAAGATACACCGCTATTCCCGCGAGGAGATGCAGGCCTTCGTGCTGCGCTTCGCAAACGACTTCCTTCGTCTGAGAAGGGATCTGCGTGACGCCGAACATCTGACCACCTGCATGGAGCGCATCAACCTGGTAACCACCGAAAAGGCACGCGAATTGTCGCGCTTGAACAACCGGCTGTACGAGTGCGTGCTCCCGGAGGAAGCCCGGCCGGAGCAGGATCACGTCGTTTCGCATGTGATCATTAAGTCCGACGTGCGCGGCTCCACGCGCATGACGCAGGATTTACTTTCCCGCGGACTGAACCCCGCTTCACATTTCAGTCTGAATTTGCACGAGCCCGTTAAGAAGCTTCTGGACCGCTATTCGGCGAAGAAGGTTTTTATCGAAGGTGATGCCATCATTCTGGCCATTTTCGAAACGGAATCGACGGTAGCCTATGCCCGGCCGGTGGCAAAGGCTTGCATCCTTTCGCGCCAGATTCTTGCCGTTTGCAACTCTTACAACGAACGCGCGTCGGCCAGCAGTCTTCCCGCGCTGGAACTTGGTCTGGGGGTTGCATTTCAGGGCTCTGCTCCTACCTATTGGACCGACGGAGATTCGCGCATCATGATTTCAAAGGCCCTGAATCTCTCGGACCGTCTTTCCGGCTGCGCCAAGCTGGCGAAGCGCATGCTGGCGGGGCAGAAAACTCATTTTTCGGTTTTTCAATTTCTGAATACCATGGAAGGCGCGTCGGCGGAAGAATTAGATGAATTCCTGGTTCGCTACAACATGAACGGCATCGAGCTCAACGAAGAGGGTTTTCAAAAGCTTTCCGAAGAGATTTCGCTCGACACCATCGAAACGAAGCTCGACAAACCATGGGGCAAGGAAAACGTCACCCTTTATTATGGAGAAGTGCCTCTTGGTGAGTCCGTGGAACTCCTCGTATTGCGAAAAGGCATGGCACGGCAACTGCTCCCCGACGGAAAAATCGGGGCCCCTTCCACGCACGCCTACTATGAAGTGTGTACCAGTCCCGCGCTTTACGATCTCGTTGCCGCGTTGATCCGCACCCATCAAGCTGCCGCAATGGCGTCCCTTCGCTCCTGAGCTTTCCTTGAGAGACGGGGAAGCGCTCCACTATACTGCTCGCGGAGGCGAAAAGAGTCCGGTGACTTCCCCGGCCTTCAAAGCCGGCGATTCGGTCCTTCGCGGGTCGAATGGTGGGTTCGACTCCCACACGCTTCCGCCATAGCTTTGTTTTCTTTCAAAGACTTGGCGGATTCGCAAGGCAGTAAAAGGCAGCAATAAGAGATTTAGGCCCCGGAGCGCGGCGCGACTGTTCCGCTTGGCAACTGGACGGAGTCACATGGCTGCCGTGAACTTGATTGGCTCATACAATTACGCGCTCGTGGCGCTTTCGGTGTTGATCGCCATCTTTGCGTCGTACGCTGCTCTGGATCTTGCAGGTCGCGTAACGGCCGCGGGCGGTTGGACTCGCGCGATCTGGCTGCTAGGCGGAGCCGGTGCGATGGGGACGGGCATTTGGTCCATGCACTACATTGGGATGCTGGCGTTCATCCTGCCAATTCCCGTGGCCTACCATTGGCCGACCGTTCTGCTGTCACTCTTTGCGGCCATTCTCGCGTCGGTCGTTGCGCTGGGTGTGGTGAGCCGTCAGAAAATGGGTTGGTTCCGAGCGCTCGCCGGAAGTGTCCTGATGGGTGCGGGTATTGCAAGCATGCATTACATCGGCATGGCTGCCATGCGTCTACCTGCCGTATGCCAGTTTAATTCCTTTCTCGTCGTCCTGTCCGTCGTGTTCGCGGTTCTGATTTCTCTCGCCGCCCTTTGGATCACCTTTCACTTCCGAGATAAGAAAACAGGGACCGGCTGGCAAAAGTTAAGCGGAGCCGTCGTGATGGGTGCCGCCATCCCCGTCATGCATTACACCGGCATGGCCGCCGCCAGTTTCACCCCCTCCGGCGCGCCGACGGACCTGTCTCATGCCGTAAGCATCTCCACACTGGGCACTGCCGGAATTGCCGCTGCCACCTTTATCGTCCTCGGGCTGGCTCTGCTGACGTCTTGGGTTGATAGGCAATTCGCTACTGAGGCTTTGGAAGTCCAGGAAGAGAAGTTGCAGCGGAGCGAGGCGTACTTGGCGGAAGCTCAAAGGCTCAGTCATACGGGGAGCTTCGGCTGGAGGCCCTCCACCGGCGAGATCCTCTGCTCAGAGGAGACCTTTCGAATCTTCCAATACGACCGAGCGACGAAACCGACCGTGGAACTTATTCTGCAACGGGTTCATCCGCAAGATACGGCGTTCGTGAAACAGACTATCGAGCGCGCGGCGCAGGATGGGAAGGATTTTGAGCATGAATATCGCTTGGTGATGCCGGATAGTTCCGTCAAATATGTCCATGTTATGGCTCATTCCTTAACCCATGAATCGGGCGGCGTGGAGTTTGTTGGAGCGGTGATGGACATCACCGCAGCAAGGCAGGCGGAAGAAGCGTTGCGGCGGAGCGAGAGTTATCTGGCAGAAGCGCAGAGGCTCACGCATACGGGGAGTTGGGCCTTCGACGCGATAAAGTCTCTCTATTGGTCAGAGGAAAATTTCCGAATTTGGGGCTTCGATCCGCAGCTGGGCCTTCCGGACCACGAAACGGCGTGGCAACGGATCCATCCAGAGGATCGCGGCCGGGTCGTCGGATGCATCCAGAACGCAGTGCGCGAGAGAAGAGACTACGCCGTCGAGTTCAGAATCGTGCTACCCGATGGGACAGTTAGGTACATCCTTGGATTAGGCCATCCGGCCTTCAGCCCAAGCGGAGAGCTTGTTGAAGTCGTCGGTACGGACGTTGATGTAACGGACCGCAGGCGAGCGGAAGAAGCGTTGCGGCGGAGCGAGGGTTACTTAGCGGAAGCACAGAGGTTGACGCGTACAGGGAGTTGGGCGTGGAGCGTGGCCACCAGACATAGTGTCTACTGGTCACAGGAAAATTACCGCTTGTTTGGGTTCGATCCGGAAGGGGGTATACCGTCAGACGAAGCTTTTTACCAGCGCATTCATCCAGAGGATCGAGATAGGGTGCGCAGAGAGGTTTTTCTTGAAAGGCCGGACGAAGGCTCCCACTTTGACGTCGAATTCCGAATCGTTCTTCCGGACGGAGCAATTAAATACGTTCGCTCGACAGGGCATCCCGTTTGTAACATATCCGGCGATCTCCTGGAATATGTCGGTACATCGATAGACGTGACCGAACGCAAGCGGGCGGACGAGGAGCGCGAGAGATTGCGTCAGGCGCAGGCAGACCTCGCGCGCGTGAACCGGGTGACCACCATGGGAGAACTGACTGTTTCTTTGGCGCACGAAGTGAATCAACCGATTGCCGCGGCCATCACCAACGCCAATACCTGCATGCGCTGGCTTGCCGCCGACACACCAAATCTCGAAGAGGCGCGCGCGGCTGCCATGAGAATCGTAAATGACGGAACTCGCGCGGCGGAAATCATCAAGCGGGTCCGGTTGCTCTTCAAAAAGGGTAGTCCAGAACGGGAGTTGGTTGATTTAAACGAAGTCGTTCGAGACATGATCGTCCTTCTGCGCAGCGAGGCAACGCGATACTCCATATCCGTGCGGACGGACCTGGCGGCGGATCTTCCCCGAGTCATGGGAGATCGCGTGCAGCTACAGCAGGTGGTGATGAACCTCATGATCAATGGCATCGATGCGATGAAGGATGTCGATGAGACGCGCAAGCTAATCGTCAAATCGGAGCGGGGGAAAGACGAGCAAGTTCTGGTGTCCGTCAGCGATACTGGCGTGGGGCTGCCGCAGCAGCAGGCGGACCAAATCTTCGATGCGTTCTTTACTACCAAATCTTATGGCACCGGTATGGGACTTCGGATCAGCCACTCCATCGTGGAATCGCATGGCGGCCGCTTGTGGGCCGCGGAGAACTCTCCGCGCGGCGCGAGTTTTTACGTCACCTTACCTGCCAAAGCCGAGGCGCCTGAATGACGACCGCCGACGCTCCCACGGTGTTCGTCGTAGATGACGATGCCGGTGTCCGCGCGTCCATCCAAGGACTGCTGAAATCGGCGAGGTTACGGTGCGCATCCTTTGGGACAGCGGAAGAATTCCTACGCAATAAGCCACCGGACGGGCCAAGCTGTCTTGTCCTGGACGTGAGCCTTCCTGGCGTCAACGGTCTTGATTTTCAGCGCCAGTTGGGTGACGCCGGTATCCAAATTCCCATCATCTTCATCACCGGTCACGGGGATATCCCGATGACGGTGAAGGCCATGAAATCCGGTGCTGTGGAGTTTCTGACCAAGCCTTTCCACGACCAGGACTTGCTGGATGCGATCCGCCAGGCTTTGGATCGAGACCGTGTGGCGCGTCTTCAGCAGAGCAACTTTACGGAGCTGCGAAAATGTTACGAGGCCCTGAGCGAACGCGAGCGACAGGTCATGGGCCTGGTGGTCTCGGGAATGCTCAATAAGCAGATAGCTTTTGCGCTGGGAATCAGCGAAATCACGGTGAAGATCCATCGCGGCCACGTGATGCGCAAAATGCAGGCCGAGTCGCTGGCAGAATTGGTTAGAATGGCATCGAAACTAGAACTTCCAACCGGCAAAAAGTAGGGAAATGCCAACCCGCGCGGCTGTACACAAGCCAGTTCGCAGTCTGACGCTTTACTGCCACTTTCTCAAGCCGCTGTAGATTGTGGCCGCGTCTCTGGTCGCGGCCACGTTCAGGCTCTCATACCAAAGTATAATTGCGTGCTTTTGGGGCCGCTGCTACATTTTTGCTATGGCCGCTCCGGGGAAGACCAAAATGGTTGCGATTGTCGATGACGATGATTTAATGCGCAGCGCGCTGCAGGGCCTGTTGAAAGCGGTTGGCTTGCCGGCACAAGCATTTGCGTCGGCAGAGGAATTCCTGAAATCCGGCCAACACCGGAAAGCTGGATGTTTAATCGCCGACATCCGTATGCCGGGAATGTCCGGTCTCGAACTACAGGCCAAGCTGAACGCTGAGCATTGCAGGATTCCGACCATCTTCATCACAGCACATGGCGACGAGAAAATGCGGATGCAGGCGTTGCGAGCAGGCGCCGTGGAGTTTATGGCGAAACCGTTCAACGACGAAGTACTGCTCGAGAGTGTTCGGGCGGCTCTGGAAAGTTGAACCCGCTAATAGAAGCGTGCATCGGGGTGCGCAAGGAGGTCCTCCGTGGCTGCTGTCGCAAGATTCGGGGCCGGTGACCAGGACCGCAATCCGCGCAGATTCGAGCAGATCATAGGTAACAGTCCTGCTCTTGAAGCGGTCCTCGAACAAGTCGAACGCGTCGCGCCGACGGATTCCACCGTTCTAATCCAGGGAGAAACAGGCACCGGCAAGGAACTGATCGCGCGCGCGATTCACAATCTCAGCGTGCGGTGCGGATGCCCATTCGTAAAATTGAATTGCGCTGCCATTCCGTTCGATCTGCTGGAAAGTGAGCTTTTTGGCCACGAGCGAGGCGCGTTCACTGGAGCCATAGCGCAAAAGATTGGCCGTTTCGAGCTGGCAGACAAAGGCACGCTTTTCCTGGACGAAGTGGGCGATATTCCGCCCGCCTTACAGCCCAAACTGCTGCGTGTCCTGCAGGAACAGGAGTTCGAGCGCCTGGGCAGCAATCGGACCCACCAAGTGAACGTTCGGCTGGTGGCTGCGACCAACCGAAATTTGGCGGACATGGTGAAGCGCAATGAATTTCGCAGCGACCTCTACTACCGTCTGAATGTGTTTCCGATCCCCCTGCCGCCGTTGCGGGCGCGCCGCCAAGACATTACAGCCCTAGTGGAACATTTTGTCGAGATTTATGCTCGACGGATGGATAAGCAAATCGAACACATTTCTCCTGAAACGATGTCTGCGCTAATCTCGTACCAGTGGCCGGGGAACATTCGTGAGCTCCAGAATTTCATCGAGCGGAGCGTAATACTCACTTCGGGCAGCGTCCTGTACCCGCCTCTCGCGAGCTTGAAGAGTGCCCCCGAAGCGGAATCCCTTGAGGCAATTACCCTGGAGGACGCGGAAAGAGAGCATATACTTAAGGCTCTCGAGCACACCGGCTGGGTTGTCGCCGGTCGCAACGGGGCGGCTGCGCGTTTGGGAATCAAGAGGTCTACACTTTACTTCAAGATGCAAAAGCTTGGCATCTCACGTACCAAGCGAGGTCCCCTTCCGGCCTAGCAGATGTGAAATGACACGGGGAGCGACCCTCCATCGATTAACCCTTTCGATGCATTAGTTATCGGACGCTCCACCGCTCACATCTCCGGCCGACCTGACTCGGCGCCGTGGCGGATCCCGAACGGTGCGTGACGTTGCCGGTTGCGGAAATCGATACACATAAGCGGATAATCCACTACATGAACTGTGGCCTTGGCACAGACTCAGTAGCCC
>Ga0137395_10001123_pt1 | contig 12167 bp, 9 predicted proteins | sample czobulk216metaG_FD_108283 | JGI IMG/M metagenome (GOLD analysis project Ga0137395, IMG submission 108283) | Vadose zone soil microbial communities from Angelo Coast Range Reserve, California, USA - czobulk2.16 metaG | ecosystem: Environmental > Terrestrial > Soil > Vadose zone | place: USA...
AAAGATGATGTTAAACAACCCGGCTGGCCCCGGGGCCGGGGGTGATTGTGGTCGGGGCCATTGATATTGGGGGAACAAAAATTGCCGTAGGGGTCATTGACGATCAGGGCAGGATTCTACAGAAGCTGGAATGTCCAACCGAACCGGAGAGCGGATTTCAAGTTGGTTTGCAGCGCATACAGCAGATGCTAAAGCAATGTGTGCAAGCTGCCGGTGTTCCGATACAAGGAATTGGCGTGGGGAGCGCAGGGCCAATCGATCCTTTCACCGGGATTTACGGGAGAGTGGACAATCTGGCGACTTGGCAAGGGTCGAACCTCATGGAGCCGTTGGAGCGTGGTTTTGGGGTTCGAGTCGCTGTAGAGAACGATGGCGACGCAGCGGCGCTGGCTGAGGCCGCGTGGGGGGTGGGACGCGGAAAGGACCGATTTATCTATGTGACAATCAGTACCGGCATCGGTGGCGGAATGGTGCTGAATGGCGAACTTTATCGCGGCGTGGACAATGCGCATCCTGAGGTCGGACATTTTGTTATCGAGGCTTCGGGTCCAGTCTGCTACTGCGGGGCTCGTGGCTGTTGGGAATTCCTCGCGGCAGGTCCGGCCATGGTGGCGTGGATGAGGGCGAATGCCCCGAAGGGTGTCACGCTGCCGGCCGATTTGAGCGCCAAGGAAATTTGTCGGCTCGCCGAACAGGGTGATTCCCTGGCCAAGAAAGCAGTCGAACAGGAGGGTTACTACATCGGCGTGGGGCTCGGCAATCTCATCATGATGTTCTGCCCGGATGTAATCGCGTTGGGTGGCGGTGTGATGAACAGTGCACATCTTTTTATGGACCGCGTGCGGCAGGTGGTTCGGCAAAACTGTACGCTTGTGCCGGCTGCAAAGACTGAGCTGCTTATGGCGTCCATGGGTGCCGACACGGGACTAGCGGGTGCGGCGCGGGCCTGGTACAACCGTTTCGGCAAAAAACCGAGATGATGTCGAAGAATGCAGTCATCAAGGGCGCATATTTTCACGATCTGCTTGGCCAGCCGCAAGCCTTGCAAGACACTTTAGACGGACTTGAGGTTTCGGCCGAACTGCGGACGCTCGCCGCCGCATTAGCCGAGGGCAAATTCCATCGTATTGTATTGACCGGCATGGGGGCCTCGCTTCACGCCCTGCACCCGCTGAATCTCCGCCTGATTGATCGCGGATTTAATAGCCTGATGGCGGACACTTCTGAACTGATCCACTACATGCCCCGGCTCCTGGATGAGAGCACTCTGGTCGTTGTTGTATCGCAATCTGGCGAGAGCGCGGAAATTGTGCGGCTGATCGAAATGCCGGAGCGTCACTCGCGAATACTGGGAATCACCAACACTGGCGACTCGCCATTGGCGCGGAAATCGGATGCTGCCATCCTGACGCGAGCTGGTACTGAATCTACGGTGTCCTGTAAAACCTATGTTTCCGCGTTGGCGGCCCTGGAGTGGGTTGGTGACGTGCTTTGCGGCAATCCCAATTCAAGTTCGTCCGAGCTGCGTCAGGGGGTGAGCGCGGTTAAGGAGTATCTGGATAGATGGGAGTTATACGTCAGTGGCCTGGTCGCGGAACTAGAAGGAGTTCGCGAATTGTTCTTTGCCGGGCGTGGAAGTTCACTAGCGGCCGCGTACAGCGCCGGACTGATTCTGAAAGAATCCACGCGCTATCACTCGGAAGGGATGAACAGTGCAGCCTTGCGACATGGCCCCATCGAGATGATGCGCGACAGCGTTTTTGTCCTGGTTCACGCCGGCGATCCGCGGACTGCTGCGCTCAATGCTGCATTGGTGAATGATGTTCGCGGTGCGGGCGGGCGCGCCTTTCTTTGTTGTTCCGAGGCGGAAATAAAAGCTTTCCGGATCCCCAGGGTTGGCGAAGCGGCACGGCCTATCTTGGAAATATTGCCGGCACAAATGATCTCCCTGGCGTTGGGTGCGCTAGGCGGTTTTGAGGCGGGACGATTCGAAGTGGCTACTAAAATTACGGCAAATGAATGATGGACCAGAAGATACTGCGCCAAGAGCGGAAATCCTACGTGGTGTTCCTGGTCCTGCTCATTTATTTTGTCATCTCCTTGCTCACGAATATCCTCGGGCCGATTATTCCCGAGATCATTCGCAGTTTCAGCTTAAGTTTGACGGCGGCGGCTCTTCTACCCTTTGCTTTCTTCATTGCCTATGGCCTTACTTCGATTCCTGCCGGCATATTGATTGAGACATATTCCGAAAAAACAATCATGCTTTTGTCGTTTGTGATGAGCTTCTGCGGAGCGCTCGCCTTCGCCGTCCTGACGCGGTATTCGGTGGCCATTGTTTCGCTTTTTATTATCGGGATTGGTATGGCAATGCTGCAAGTTGCGCTCAATCCGCTGCTGCGCGTTGCCGGTGGCGAGGAGCACTTCGCCTTCAATTCAACGTTGGTGCAATTAGTATTCGGATCGGCATCATTCCTCAGTCCACATCTTTACACTTACCTGGTGAACAATCTGGGCCGCCCAGACGTCAACAATATATTGTTGGAAGCACTGAGACGAGTGGTTCCCCCCACGCTGCCCTGGATCTCTCTGTATTGGATTTTCGCTGGGGTGTCGCTGATCATGATCCTGATTATCGGCGTCTCGCGTTTGCCGAAGGTGGAGCGCATCGCAGAGGAGCAGGCGGGCTCGTGGACCACACACCTGAAACTATTTCGCAGTCCGGTAGTGCTGCTATTTTTTGCAAGTACATTTTTCTACGTGGGATCGGAACAAGGCACAGCCAACTGGATGTCACAGTTTCTGGCTACGTATCATCATTTCGATCCGCGTACGGTCGGTGCCAATGCCGTCTCCTGGTTTTGGGGTCTAATGACCATCGGCTGCCTGCTGGGATTACTTCTGCTGAAATTGTTTGATAGTCGAAAAGTATTGATTGTCACCTCAGGTGCGGCGCTACTGCTGCTTAGCCTGGCGTTGTTTGGGGGTGCCCGCGTGTCAGTCATCGCGTTCCCCGGCATTGGATTATTCGCGTCTATGATGTGGCCCATCATTATTTCTCTGGGACTCAACTCAGTGGCCGAACATCATGGAACAGTTTCTGGAATTCTGTGCACGGGAATCGCGGGCGGCGCGGTCGTTCCTCTGCTGATCGGGCAGATTGGCGATCACTGGGGCCTTCGCGCCGGAATGACATTCCTGTACATAAGCTTCGGTTGGGTTTTCGGCATAGGATTCTGGGCAAAACCGCTGATCAGCAACCAGAAATTCGGTGAGTTAAATCCTTAGCTGAGCCAGCAACCGAGCTAGGATTCGCGCCGTGTTTACCCTCAAAACGAATTGGGTGTGAAATATGCTTAAAATAAATTACCTGGCCGTCATCGCGGCGGCAATTGCAGCCTTTGTTGTGGGCGCGTTGTGGTACAGCCCTTTGCTGTTTGGTAGAACATACATGGAAGTGCGCGGCCTGAATCCGAGCGCTTTAGCGGAGATGAAACCTCGTGTCGGGGAGTTGGTCGGCGAGTTTGTTAAGAATATCGTCGTCGCCTTTGTGCTCGCGCATTTTATCGCGCGTCTTGGGGTTCGCGACTGGAAGGGCGCGCTGCAGTTCGGACTTTGGGTGTGGGTTGGTTTCCAAGCCATGCTCCTGATGGGAGCCGTCCTCCATGAAAGGATGCCTTTGACGCTATACGCGATACACGCCGGTGACGCACTTGTGAAGACACTACTAATGAGCATTATAGTCGGCGTGTGGCGCGCTAAATAAAGTGTCCCGTGCAACAACGCAGGGATCGACTCACAATCCGGCGCGCGTTTGTTGCGTGGTGGAACAGGAACATTGCTGGACTGGGTTTCGCCGGCACCATCAAGTTGTTGATGCAGGAGCTTTGGGCTTTTCTGGTGGATGCAACACCTTCGCGGCGCAGGCAGCGCTACGGTGACATAGAATTCGATTGCGACTACCGGGTCAATACCACCTCGGCCGGGGTGAGCCTACGGACCCACCTCCTGGGAGTGCTGGTCGGCGGTCCCTACCAGCCCAGCGATCCAGCGCTGCTGCGCGAAACGCTCGCTAACCTCGAAATCGATTACTCGGAATTTATTTTTATTGATCTCGGATCGGGCAAAGGTCGGGCGCTATTGTTGGCTTCCGAATATCCCTTCCAACGCATTATTGGAGTCGAACTTCTCCCTGAGTTTCACCGCGTTGCTCTGGAGAATGTCGCCAAGTACCGAAGTGCAAACCAGAAGTGCTTTGCCATCGAATGTTACTGCGCGGACACCGAGGCCTATAGTTTCCCGCGCACTCCGCTTGTGCTCTACCTCTTCAATCCCTTGCCGGAAATGAGCTTGCGACGGGTAATTGCACGGCTAGAGGAATCGCTGCGCGAACATCCGCGTCCGGCGTATGTGCTTTATCTGAACCCTATGCTCGAGCACGTGCTGGCCGAGAGTTCCTTAGAGAGGGTCAGTTCTTCGCTCCAGTGTGCGGTGTATAGCGATCGCGGGGCGCGAAAGTAGCGGTAGCGCTCAGGGGACGTAAAACAAAACTGCTTCGCAAATTGGGCTGCTGCATCAAAAACCTTGTAAACTTATGGGTTGGCTGCGGTGTCTGCTGGTCCTTCTGTTCGGTTTCCAGTGAAATAACTTTGTTACGGCAAAGGAATCAACGTGTCAACTGTACTCAAGAGTTTCCCCCCAACCGAGAAACGATCTTCCGAGAAAGGCGGCTCCGAGGCCGAACGGCAGCCGCTGGGCAACGAACTGGATCGGCTTTCCACGAATACCATTCGCTTCCTCGCAGTGGATGCAGTCGAGAAAGCCAAGTCAGGGCATCCGGGACTACCGCTGGGTGCCGCACCCATGGCCTACGTACTCTGGGACCGGTTTCTTCGCCACAATCCCAAGAATCCGCGTTGGTTCAACCGCGATCGCTTCATCCTCTCCGCCGGTCACGGGTCCGCATTGCTGTACGCCTTGTTGCACCTCGCCGGCTACGATATGCCGATGAGCGAACTGCAACGCTTTCGACAATGGGACAGCAAAACTCCCGGCCATCCGGAATACGATGTGGATCGCGGTATTGAGGCCACTACAGGGCCGCTCGGTCAAGGCTTCGGTATGGGCGTGGGCATTGCATTGGCGGAAGCGCACTTGGCCTCGTGTTTTAACCGGGAAAATTTCGACATCATCAACCATTACACCTATGCCATCGTTAGCGATGGTGACCTGATGGAAGGCATTTCGTCGGAGGCGGGGTCTTTTGCGGGAACACACAAGCTGGGCAAGCTGATTTATCTCTACGATAACAATCACATTTCCCTCGAAGGCAAGACCGATTTCGTTTTTACCGAGAAGGTTTGCGAACGCTTCGATGCTTTCGGCTGGCAGGTGCTTTCGATTCCTGACGGCAATAATCTCGAGGCTGTAGATGCTGCCATCCGTCTAGCACAGGTGGAGAAGGACAAACCCTCGTTGATTGCGGTTCGCAGTCACATTGGTTATGGAAGTCCACTGCAGGATACGGCCACAGTTCACGGCGAGGCGCTGGGCGCTGAAAACGTAAAAGCAACAAAAGAGAAATTAGGCTGGCCGCTTGAGCCAACCTTCTATGTGCCGGATGCGGTGCGCGAGCATTTCCGCCAAGCCGGCGAGCGCGGAGCGCAACAGGAAGAGGAGTGGAAGGAACAATTACGAGAATACCGCAGCAAATTTCCCGATCAGGCGGCTGAACTTGATGCCTTGATGCGCGGCGGACTTCCGGCCAATTGGGATTCTGAGCTGCCGAAGTTTCCCGCGGATGCGAAAGGCATGGCTACTCGGGACGCCTCGAGCAAGACCATGAACGCCATCGCTGGCCGCATACCTTCTTTTATGGGCGGCTCCGCAGACCTGAATCCCTCAACGAAAACTGGCTTGACCGCCTATGGAGACATGGGCTTCGGCGGGGACTGTGGGCGCAACGTTCATTTTGGGGTCCGCGAGCATGCCATGGGCGCAATCGTCAATGGCATGGCCCTGCACGGGCTTCTCCCTTACGGCGCAACGTTTCTTATCTTTTCCGACTACATGAAACCCGCGCTGCGCATTGCTGCCCTGATGCCCGTCCATTCCACTTTCGTTTATACCCATGACAGCATTGGCTTGGGCGAGGATGGCCCCACGCACGAACCGATCGAACAACTGATGAGTCTACGCGCCATTCCGCACATGACGGTGCTGCGTCCGGCGGATGCGAATGAAAGCGTTGCCGCATGGAAAGCGGCCATACAACGCAAGGGGCCAGTATGTTTGGCATTTACCCGGCAAAAACTTCCTGTTTTGGATCCTGAACGGTATCCCACGCGCGAAGGAGTGGCCAAGGGGGCTTACGTGATTCAGGAAGCTGATGGCGGTGTCGCGGACGTTATTTTGATCGCGACTGGTTCGGAGGTTCACCTCGCACTTGCGGCAACCAGCGAACTCGCGAAACAAAATATCAAAGCGCGAGTGGTTTCCATGCCTTCCTGGGAGTTGTTTGAGGAGCAATCGGCGGAATATCGCAAGAAAGTGTTGCCGCCAGATATTCCTAAACTGGCTATTGAAGCTGGAGCAAAGTTGGGTTGGTACAAATACGTTGGAGAGCGGGGTGACGTGATAGGACTGGATCGCTTTGGTGCTTCCGCGCCCGGAGACGTAGTCATGGACAAGCTGGGTTTTAATGTGGCGAATGTGACCAAGCGCGCTCACGCACTGGTGGGTAAGTAAACGATGCGACTGGCCATTGCTGCCGACCACGCCGGATTCCAGTTGAAGCAAGATTTGATCGAGTTTTTGAAGAAAATGGGACAACCGGTAAGTGATTTGGGCACCCAGAGCGCCGAGCCGGTGGACTACCCCATTTATGCCGAGCTCCTGGGCAAGGCCGTGTTGGATCGCCGAGCAGAGCGTGGCATCCTGTTGTGTGGCAGCGGAGTGGGGGCGTCGGTAGCAATCAACAAAATTCCGGGAATTCGAGCCGCCATTTGCCACGATTCCTACTCGGCACACCAGGGAGTGGAGCACGATGACATGAATGTGCTCGTGCTCGGAGCACGAGTCATAGGCAGGGAATTGGCATTTGAGTTGGTGAGGGCATTCCTGGGGGCCCGGTTTTCCGGCGAGGCGCGACACGTGCGGCGTCTCGAGGAAATCAAAGGCATGGAGAAGCGGTACATGGCTCCGGGCCAGAAAGCTTGAGGACGGAAATGAACCCCTTGAAGAAGCTCCAAGAATACGGCCAGGCGTTCTGGCTGGACTACATACGTCGCGATCTCATCACCGGTGGGGGGTTGAAGCGCCTCATTGATGAAGATGGACTGCGTGGCGTGACCAGCAATCCGACGATTTTCGACAAAGCCATCTCTGGTAGCTCGGATTATGACGAACAGCTGCGTGCCCTGGTCGTTAGGAATCCCCAGGCCTCGGCTGTAGAGCTTTTCGACCAAATCGAAATTCAGGACATTCAAATGGCGGCCGATGTTTTCCGCCCCGTTTATGACGAGCTAAAAGGCGCCGATGGGTTTGTGAGCATGGAAGTGCCGGCGACCATGGCGCACGATGCGGCACTAACCATCAAGGAAGCGCGACGGCTGTGGCAGGCGGTAAATCGTCCCAATGTCATGATCAAAGTTCCTGCCACTGCGGAAGGGATTCCGGCAATCGAGGAACTCATCGCCAGCGGTATCAATGTGAACATCACGTTGATGTTTTCCATGGCCCACTACGAGGCGGTGGCAAACGCATATTTGCGCGGACTGCGTCGCAATAAAAATCCGCAGAATGTGTCTTCCGTCGCATCGTTCTTTGTGAGTCGTGTGGACACAAAAGTGGACCAGACACTGGAGAAGATTGGCACGCCGGAGGCCCTGGCGTTGCGCGGAAAAGTTGCGATCGCCAATTCGAAACGGGTTTATCAGCGCTTCAAGGAGCTTTTCCTCAGTCCACCCTTCGATGACTTGAAGCGCAGAGGCGCTCGCGTCCAACGGCCTTTATGGGCCAGCACCAGCACGAAAAACCCAGCTTACAGAGATGTGCTTTATATCGAAGAGCTCATTGGTCCGAACACGATCAACACAATCCCGCCAGCCACGGCAGATGCATTTCGGGACCATGGCCGGGTCCAGGCCACGTTGGATGCCGGTCTGGAAGAAGCAGAAGCACAGTTGAGCCGCCTGGAGCGGCTGGGGATAGATCTAAACGCTATCGCCGATCAATTATTGGTCGAAGGCATTGAGTCTTTCGACAAATCAATGATCGAACTTCTCAAATCGTTAGATGACAAACGCAAGGTGATGCTGGCTCCGAGTGTGGATCGCCAGGAACTTGCTTTGGGGCCGACGCAATCCGCTGTGGACGAAAGATTAGCCGACTGGGAGAAAGAGAATTTTAGTCGCCGCTTGTGGGCCAAAGACTACACCTTGTGGTCGCGCACTCCGGCCGCGGAATTGACCGACCGTCTGGGGTGGCTCACTCTACCGGAGACCATGCACAATCAGGTCGAGGAGCTGAAATCATTTGCTGAGGATATTAAGAATTCCGGTAAACGCCACATTGTTCTGCTCGGCATGGGAGGCTCGAGCCTCGCACCTGAAGTTTATCAACGCACGTTTGGCAATGCTTCCGGTTATCCCGAACTGATCGTGCTCGACAGTACTCATCCTGCCGCGGTGCGGGAGGTGGAAAGCCGCATAGATCCTTTGCGCACATTGTTTCTGGTTTCGAGCAAGTCGGGTGGGACCACGGAGACACTCTCCTTCTTTTTTTATTTCTGGAAGCTGGTAGCAGAGCGCAGCCAGCAACCGGGACAGAATTTTGTGGCGATCACCGATCCCGGTACTTCTCTGGAGAAATTGGCCAAGGAACGAAAGTTTCGGCGCATCTTCGCGGGACCTACTGAAGTGGGAGGCCGGTACGCCGCCCTCAGCGTATTTGGGCTGGTACCTGCGGCGCTGATCGGCGTGGATATTCGCCGGCTGCTGGATGAGGCCTGGACGATGTCCGAAGCTAGTGCATTTTGCGTGGGGCCGAAACATTGTCCCAGCCTGGCGTTAGGAGCGGCAATCGCCGAATTGGCCCGAGTTCATCGTGACAAACTGACGTTCATCGCCTCACGGTCCGTGGCCGCATTCCCGCTGTGGGCGGAACAGCTCATCGCGGAAAGCACGGGTAAAGACGGAAAGGGAATTACACCCGTCGCCGATGAGCCGGTGGGATCGGCCGAAAATTACGGTAAAGACCGTGTGTTCGTATTTATGTACATCTCGGGTGAGACCGCTCAACTTGAGTCGTCAGTTGCGGCGTTACAGGCCGCGGGTCATCCCGTCATTCGCATTGCATTACACGACAAGTACGATCTTGGTCAGGAATTCTTCCGCTGGGAGACTGCCGTTTCAGCAGCCGGGGCGGCCTTGGGAATCAATCCTTTTAACCAGCCCGACGTGCAACTGGCGAAAGATCTGGCCAAGAAAGTTATGAGTGAGCAAAAAACCAAGAAGGCAACGAGTACGTCGGCGGAAACCGAGGGAAGCCCGGTAAGCGTTGGCGGTAATGAGCTCTCTGGGGCACTCCAAAACTGGATCGCGCAGGCCCGCCTTGGAGACTACATTTCTTTACAGGCATACCTGCCACCCACCAGGGAAGTTACTGCCGCATTGCAGGACCTGCGACAGATACTGCGCGGCAAGTCACGATTAGCGACGACTATGGGATACGGTCCGCGTTTCCTGCACTCCACAGGTCAGTTGCACAAAGGCGGTCCCAACACCGGCCTGTTCTTGCAGTTGCTTGACGAGCCAACGGCGGACCTGGACGTTCCCGAGACCTCGTATAGTTTCGGAGCACTGATCCGGGCGCAAGCTCAGGGTGACTTTCAAGCTCTGAAGCAGCGGGGCCGGCGTGTAGTTCGCTTGCAACTCGGCGGCAACATCCAGAACGGTCTCACCCAGCTCTTGCAGGCGGCACGGACATTGAAGTCGGAGCTGGCCTCAGGACAATCAGCGGCGTGATCTCGCCACAATCTCTTTAAGGAGAAACGATGGAACTCGGCATGATTGGCTTAGGCCGCATGGGCGGCAACATGACAGAGCGCCTCGTGCGTGGCGGACACAAAGTCTTCGGCTTTGATCCCAATCCGGACGCCGTTAAGCGGATCGTTGCCACCGGCGGCACAGGCGCGGATTCTCTGGCGGCACTGGTAAAGCAACTGAGCACACCAAGAGCCATCTGGATCATGGTTCCGGCGGGCGCGCCGGTGGATGAAACCATCTCCAAACTCCGCCCTCATCTTTCGACTGGCGACATCATCATTGATGGCGGTAATTCGAATTACAAAGACGGCATGCGTCGAGCCGCCGAACTGAAACCCCTCGGACTAAATTTTGTGGATGTTGGTACGAGTGGCGGAATCTGGGGTTTAAAGGAAGGTTACAGCCTGATGGTAGGTGGAGAGCCGGATGTGATCAAGCGATTAACGCCAATTTTCCAGACGCTCGCGCCGGCACCGAACAAAGGTTGGGGACACGTGGGCCAGGCCGGCGCCGGTCACTTCACCAAGATGGTGCACAACGGAATTGAATACGGGTTGATGCAGGCGTATGCCGAGGGTCTCGCCATTTTGAAAGCTAAGCCGGAGTTCCGGCTCGACTTGCATCAGATTACGGAAATCTGGCGTTTCGGCAGTGTCGTGCGTTCCTGGTTACTGGACCTTACTTCTGATGCGCTGGCTAAAAATCCCGATTTGCATGGAATTGAACCGTACGTCGCGGATTCCGGCGAAGGTCGCTGGACGGTGCAAGAGGCGATTGACGAGAACCTTTCAGCGCCCGTCATAACCTTGTCGTTGCTGCGGCGAATCCGATCTCGCGAAGACGATCCTTTTTCCGACAAGCTTCTGGCCGTCATGCGGAACCAGTTTGGCGGTCACGAGGTGAAGACCGAGGGCGCAGCATAGCTGTCCCTGATCTCTATGAGGAGCATGGCGTGGCTGTAATGACAGTTGAGAATCCGTTGCGCGCGGGAATGCGCCTGGAGCGCACTCCGGATCCTTGCACCATGGTCATCTTTGGCGCCACGGGAGATCTCACCAGACGCAAGCTCATGCCGGCACTGTACAGTTTGTGGCGCGAACATTTGCTGCCCGGAGGATTTTCAGTAATCGGGTTTTCCCGTACTCCAATGTCGGACGATCAATTTCGTGAGGACATGAAATCCGCAGTCAAGGAATTCGGGAACGATGGACAAGTGGAGACGGCGGAATGGGACAGCTTTGCCGAAGGGCTTTTCTACATTCCTGCTTTGGCTGATCGCCCCGACGAATATCATCATCTGGCAACCCTGCTGGACGATGTGGATAAACGCCGTGGAACCGGCGGTAATCGCCTGTTCTATCTCGCAATACCGCCAAGCTCGGTATTGACGGTGGTGGACAGTTTGCAGAAAGCAGGGCTTTCTGAGCCCGAGAAGGGATGGGCGCGCATCATTGTCGAAAAACCCTTCGGCAACGATCTGGAAAGTGCGCGCCAGCTCAATGCGGAGATCACCCGCGTGTTTCGCGAGGACCAGATCTACCGTATAGACCATTATCTGGGAAAAGAGACGGTTCAGAACTTGCTGGTGTTCCGATTTGGAAACGGCATCTTCGAGCCTATCTGGAACCGTCGCTATGTGGATTACGTGCAGATCACTGCCGCCGAAACGGTCGGGGTAGAAAACCGCGCTTCGTACTATGAAGAAGCCGGCGCCCTGCGTGACATGGTGCAAAACCATATGCTGCAATTGTTGGCCATTACGGCCATGGAGCCCCCCACGGCTATCGCCGCAGCAGAAGTGCGAACCGAAAAGACCAAGGTTTTCCGCTCCATTCCTCCAGTGACGGGTGATCGTGTGAATGCTTGCGTGGTGCGCGGACAGTACGGACCCGGATGGATAGAAGGCAAGAAAGTTCCCGGTTATCGCGATGAGCCGGGAGTTAATACAAAATCGAATACTGAAACTTATGTTGCATTGAAGCTCTCCATCGAGAACTGGCGCTGGGCAGGCGTGCCGTTTTACTTGCGCGCGGGTAAGCGCTTGCCCAAGCAGGTCACTGAAATTGCCATTCAGTTCAAGCAAGCGCCGCTCTTACTTTTCAACCGCACTCCGGTGGATCA
>Ga0137395_10001124_pt1 | contig 12165 bp, 12 predicted proteins | sample czobulk216metaG_FD_108283 | JGI IMG/M metagenome (GOLD analysis project Ga0137395, IMG submission 108283) | Vadose zone soil microbial communities from Angelo Coast Range Reserve, California, USA - czobulk2.16 metaG | ecosystem: Environmental > Terrestrial > Soil > Vadose zone | place: USA...
TGCACGTCGGGGCCTGCGCCTGCAAGAGGAACGTGGTGGCGACGGTGGCATTATTGGACGGCGTGCTGACTACCACACTCTGCGAGGAGATGATGATATTCAAGTCCGTTTCGCAGAATGCGCCGCCGTTTCCCCAGGCTTTCACCCGCAGAATGTGACTGCCCGCGGTGTCAGTTACCATTTGCTTAATGGATGTGGCGCCACTGAGGATGTGGTCGGCATTGTCGTCAAAAGAATAGGCCATACTGGCGGTGTTCTGTCCGAGGCAGGTCGGGGCCGATGCCTGTAAAAGAAAGGAACTAGGCACTGTTGTGCCATTGAGAGGCGCTGAGACCGTGATGTCAGCGGCAAAGGCTTTGGTTGAGATGCTGGAAATGAAGATGACAGAAAAAACAATAACCGCAGACCTGCACAAGGAAGGCAGACTGAGCAACTTCATGGCTTACTCCTGGATCCTGGGGAAAGGATGAGGGGAACTACGATAGATTCTGATGGGCGGATGGCGTGAGGTGTTGCGAAGCATAAGCACAAAAAAACAGAGTGGCAGAAACTGAACATACTCGAAGTATCTCTACAAGGTGCCAGAACACTTCATAACCTCGTCATTATTCGGGTACACTGAACCACGCATGTCACTCATGGCGACAAACGAGATCGGCGCTAAAGACAGTAATCGCTCCAGTCCTGTTCTCACCTGGGTTGCGACGTTGACCGCGTGTGCGTACTTCGTCTGGATCGGCGCATCTCTTTATCAATCCACACCGGTGTTCATGAAAATGTTTGAGAGTATGGGCATAGAACTCCGGCTCTCAACCAAGATCGTCATTGCCAGCTTCCGGTGGCTTTATCCAGTCTTGTTTGGAGTGGCATCAATTCTGGTGGTTACAAAGCAGTTTTTTGTCCGCGAGAAATGGCCAAACCTCGGCATAACCTTGGCAGTTGTGGTCGTGGTTGAAATAGGGGCCCGCGGCATCATCAATGCCTTGTACGCTCCTCTCTTTGATATGTTGGAGAAGCTCAACAAGTGAGTTTAGATCGCGCCGCTGCCCTGCGGAACGAATGTAATCGCTCCCAGCCGATCAGGCGCTGTCTCCTGCGTGAAGCAGCCTGCTTCACGTCGTATGCCTTTCGACTGAGCGCTTCACGCCAACGGCGTGGTGGAGCAGCAATGCAGCAGCTTGGTCTCCAGCGGCACCCAAAAGCTCTCAGACTCCCGGCTTCTCTCCGTGGCTACCAGCAGCATCATGGTGCCTTCGTCCTCGGGAACTTCCGGGATGCGAAACACGATGGGAAACGCGAATTGGTCAATGAGGCCCGCGGGCCCGTAATGGACCACGGTGACAGTGTCTTCGTTCGCCAGCAAAGAGTAAGCGGTATCTGACTTTGCCTGCGACTGCAGTATCTGCTCCAGAATGCTTATGCTCACCAAATAACAGAGTTCCATAGTGGCGGAAATTCCTTCCTGGCTTAACGCCCCCGAAAGTCCACATACAACTTCGTAACCCTTGAGATAGTGCTCCGTATGACTTATCCGTTTCGGAGCCATCTCATTTCTGTTAGTCACGTTTTAAGCCTGGGAGATTACGGTTTCATTGGAGTTTTATTAAAAGCATTAATTCTGCGCTGGGCAGGCAAGTGCTGCAAAATCAATGTGTTAGGCGTTCTTTAGAGTGGCAGACCCGTGGCGCAAGGCCTGTGATGGCTGAATCCAGGATGGCGTGGGGGTCGCTCGAGTAAATATCGATGGTTTTATTCTTGAGCTGGCTTACAGCCGTTTTAGCGCCGCCCGGGCCAGTGCGACCGACTTTTCAATACGCGCCGGCTCCTCCCGCACTCCGCCCACGCTGACGCGAATAAAGGTGTTGTTCCGAAGCACATAGAGCGCGCCCGTAATCGGCCCGCCTACCCAATAGGCCTCGTCGCCAACATCGCGGATCGCGCGGGGCTTTGATCCTTCTTCTTCCTCGCGCTCGCGCGAAGATTTCCTGCCCGTCTTGCCCGCGTCATTTTTCTGTTCTTCCTTTTCGCCGCCGGCATGGAATTGTTTGCGCCAGTAATCGCGTGGCTTTTTCGCCGACGGCTCGGCCAGAGCAAGGCTCACTGACTTTGCCGGCGTGGACGTGCGGAAGAGGCATTGCGACATCAGCAGACCTCCGCTGGATTGAGCGCTGGGCTTGGCTTCCTCCACCCGCTCGCCCTGCACGCCTTCGATCTCAGCGCTGGTGAGCAGCTTGCACACGTCTAGTTTCTTCCCCTGGGCCGCGGCTTCCTTCTTCTTCTGTGCGGCGTGCCCGGTCGGGCCTTCGGCGGCGGCAGCAGCGGCAAAGATCAAGACGCAAATCGACGCGAGCAGCAGTCTGTGTTTCATCGCAGCTCCATGCTAAAGGAATTTCGCGGTTATGGGTCAGTTTAGAAATTGACCCATTACCAGTATCAGCGTCTAGCGATTCGCTTGCGAATCGCGGGCCTAGCCCAGGACTTCAGTCGGGGTCCCCCGACGCGCGTGCGGTTTTTGCGCGTGGCGGGGTGAAGTCTTGGGTGAGCGCAGCGAATAGCAGACGGTGATCGCCGGAAAACAAAGCCCGCGCAAGTTCGAACTTCACGCGGGCCTTCATTCTAGTGGTTTATGAATCAGTGGCGCCGGTTGTCATCGCAATCCGGGCCGCCGCTCACACCGCTGGCCGGATCGCCGAAGCACAACTTGCCGCCGCCTTCGTCGTCGCCGCTGTTGGTGCCAAACTGCGTGCCGTCAAAGGCTGCAAACAAGCCGCGTCCGCCGGTCTGGCGAGCAATCGTCGCCAACGCGTCCTGCGCCGTCACGGGACCATTAGTTGCGTTCTGGCTGGGATCGGCCACGCAACTTCCGGTGCAGCCGTCAGCGTAACCCACCAGCACGCGCCCGAACTTGTCCGTAGTAATGTCGTTAAAGTCGAGCAGGTTGCGGCACGGATTGCTGCCACCCTGGTTCCATATGCAGCCGCGCTGCACCGGATCGGAAGGCGTTGCATCGGCAGTGGTCCAGGTGCGGCCACCGTCATAGGTGAAGGCAACGTAGAGATGCCACACGCCAAGGAAGTCACCTGACTGTGTATCGCCCGCAGTGGGTGTGCCCAGGAAGCCGAATGCTGCGCGATTATCATCGCCGGCGATCACCTCGGCAAACTCGGCGTTCTGTATGCCGAAGGGCGTTCCCGCGTCTTTCGACTTCGACCAGTGCAGCCCGTGATCATGCGAAACGGCGATCTTGGCATGGCCATCAGAGTTCACATAGCCGAAATAGATCGTGTTGTTCTTGCCCGCCGCGACCGAGGGGTCACTGCCAGGGCTGATGGTTTTGGCGTCAGGCACCGTGCGGACCACCCAGGTTAAGCCGTTGTCGGTTGAAACCGCGACGCCGGGCCGGGCGACGCCGCTTGGGTCCTGGCAATTCTCATTCGGGACGTAAGCTGTGCCGTCCGGTGAAACACGCACGTGACCGTGCAAGCCGCCGCAGGTTCCCGGGGCCACGGGAAGATCAACACCATTCACGTGAGCGAATGTATAAATGGGAACGCCCGGCCCAAAGGTCAAACCTCCGTCATCGCTGCGGGAGCAGAATGCGGTGGCAATATCCTGCGAGCAGTAATAAATAGCGTGCGGATACGTGTGTACGGCTGGCGCTGGTGAAGCGTACGGTCCGCCGCCCACCGTCTGGTGATCAACGCCCGCAGGCTGGCCGGAACCTTGCGTCGGCGTCCAATTGTTGGCGTCATCATCGGTGAATGAAAGTTCGCTGGTTACGCCGTTGAGCTGCGAGGAGAACGTCCGGTTGGTGCCCCCGAAACGGCCATCATCGGTAAACAGGATGGGATCAAGGCTCACACGCGCGAACGGAGAGCGCTTGTCTTCCCATAGGGCCGAAGCCGGCTTGACTGCATCATTGAATGTCACCCTTAAGGTGTGATTGCCTGCTCCAATAAATGCTTTGCCGGTGTTCCAGTCCACGCCGATTGAAGGTTCACCCGCTGCGTGTTGACTGGCAGTGGTGGATCCCAGTGCAGGGGAAATATTCTCAGGAGCTGGATAATTCACGAAAGCCGGCGCACCCGGCGCAGGCGGTGGCGGCGGAGGCGTGGTCGGCCGCGGCGCAACCGTCATGGTAACCACCGCGTGGGCGGTTGTGGGCAGCGGCACTGTCGCGGCGACGGAGCGAACGTGCCACAGGCCATCCGCAGGATCGGTCAAGGTCAGGTCTTCTTCGCCAGGGCCGGTAGAAGTATCGTCCGGAGAACCAGGGCCGTGATCAGCCGCATTCGGACTGATGGCGAAGACATCCATATCAGTGGGCACCGTGCTGGTCCAGGTGTACTTAATGGTCACTCGAACGGTGTTGGTCTGATAAAAAGTTGCGGCGGGGGCGGGAAGCACGATGGTCAGGTCATGGTTGTCGCACATGCCCGGCGGGCAGGTGTCCTGAATGCCAACGTTGGTCACTGTGCCCGCGACAACTGGACCAAAGTCCCAGGATACCGGGCCTGAAGTGCTACTGATGGAACTCGCGGTCGACTGAGCGGAGACCGTAGGCGTGTCATGAAACAGCAGCGCAATGCCGGCCGACAGCAAAGCGGTGAGGGATACCAATCCAATGGTTCGCCTGAAGAGCACAGCAGAACGAAGGCGGGTTTGCAGGGAGGGAAGCATCGTCATAGTTTCTCCTGTGAAGTCTGCGTAGCGCGAGGGGGCCTATAAGTCCGGCGGTAAGAATATACGCTCATTGGTAGTAGTAGCACTACAGGCAACTTTGGAAGCGCAATTTTGGAAGTTGGTTGCCCACGATATTGTCCAATATATTCATCGGCTTACGGTTTAATTGGTTGATATTTATGGCGAAAGGTGGTACCACTTCGTAAGCAACCAATGAAGATTTCTTTAGATTCTAAGTTCCTTCAGGAGCCAATGGTATCTGCGCCCCAATCCCCGAATCCCAAAGCCGCACCGGCGGAGAGAATCCTGCTTGCGGGCAAAATGCTGTTTGCCCAGTCGGGTTTTGAAAACACCAGCACCATTTCCATCGCGCGTCTTGCGCAAACCAGTGAGTCGCAGATCATCAAGTACTTCGGCAACAAAGAAGGGCTGCTGGAGGCAATCTTTGAAGCTGGATGGAAGCACATCGGCGAGGCTTTTGGAACGCTGGAGTACCTGCCCTCTCCCAGCTCGAAATTGCAGGCGCTCGTGGGTCTGATTCTGACCAAACTGGAAGAGGACGAACAGCTCAAGGAATTGTTCCTGCTTGAAGGCCGCAGAATTCGCAAGGAAGGCCACATGGTTCTGATGACGCGCGGTTTTCAGCAACTCGTGAAAACCGCCGACCGGTTGCTCAAAGAGATGCGCGACCTGGGTCAGCTGCGTTCAGACTTGCACATTGAAGGGATGAGATCAGCGCTCATCGGCATGCTTGAGGGCCTGCTGCGTGACCGGATGCTCGCCGCGCGAATTCCTTATACGGCATCTTTCAATGCCGAAGACATCCGCAAACTCTTCCTGCACGTTTTGAATTCTTTTTCTGTAGCGTCAGAACCGGCAATGAGTCATTCAAAGCCCGCTTAAGCGGACAAGTGTCGATCAACTGTCGATCGACACATCAACTTCGACACTCATCACAAAACTTAGTTGATGCACCTCACTTCGCCCCTTGCGCCAACGCCTTGGGACGAGATGTGCCTAAGAACCGCGCATTGCCGCCCATTGCAAAGTAAAGAACTGTTCATTTTCGAACGAAAGATTCTATTGGGCACAGCAATTGCAATCTCTCTGTTAAGTATTGGTAAAACATCAAGTGCGCGGGACGAAGCGTGCTACCACGCGCATTCTCCTGTCGTCTAACAAGCATGTATTAGCGAATAGCCGGAACCTTTTTTCAATGGCAGCGTATTTGCTAGTGAAGATTAGAGAGCGAACGATTCGCTGTTGATGAAGAGTTCACGGGGTTAGAGGGATTGTCCACGCCTACGGTTTTGGCGGCCCAGGCGGGAACAGTCCCTCAAGAACGGGCGCGTTTGCGCGCACCCGGTTCCTTAACCCCAGGCACAGAATTGTAGGTCATCGGCGAAAAATTGCAAGTTCGTCGAAATGCAAGCGGGCCGCCCTTAGCCGGTTCCCGACGCTATTCGGGAAAGAACAAGGAGCGGTAATGAAGTCATCGCTATTTTCCAAAATCATATTCGCGTCGTTGGCGTTGGTGCTCGCCGGCAGCGCGTTCGCAGCCAACGCAGCACACAAAGAGAACTTCCAGCTATCAGCGCCCACCCTGGTGAACGGCACAGAGTTACCGGCGGGTGACTATCAGGCCCGATGGGATGGCTCAGGACCAAGCGTGCAGGTAAGTATCACGCAAGGCAAGAAGCTGATTGCAACAGTGCCGGCCCAGGTTGTGGAGTTGGTCCAGGCGCCAAGCGACAATGAAACCGAGATCAAGAACAGCTCGAGCAGCGATCGTGAACTTACCAGCCTGCGGTTCTCGGGTAAGAAGTACTCCCTGGATCTGGGGAGCGAATCAGCCAAGGAACCGACCAAGTCAGACTCAGCCAACTAACATCCTCCTCGGATCACAGGGCTTCAGCGGGAGCAGGCAACTGCTCCCTTTCTTTCCTGTTCCAAGTGAATGACTCATCACCGGCCGGAGAAAACGGGACTTTGCTGTTGGAACATCGCTTAGTTTCAGGCATGTTACCAGCGGTGCAGCGATCGTACGGGGACTGCGGTCATCAATTCATCGCATACCCTTCATGTATACTTTTTTTAACTGGCCGGAACATTAGTGGAGGAGCTCGATATGCAATTTAATTTGCGGCAATCCATACGCATGGCGATTGCCACCGTTTTGGTTGCACTCTTCATTGTTCCCACGGACGCGCTCGCGCAGAGCCACGTGGTCAGCCCCGCCGACCTGCAGAAAGAGGCAGTCGCAGCGTCGCAGGTGAGACAGCATAACGTGCAAACCGTACAACATCTGTTGTCCTCGCCCGCGGCGGAAAAAGCCTTGAAATCGGCGAAGATGGACCCGCAGCAGGTGAAGACCGCGGTTTCCACACTCAACGATCAGGAACTGGCCCAACTGGCTGCACGCGCGGATAAAGCCCAGGCTGATTTCGCTGCCGGTAATCTCAGCGAGCGCGACCTGATCCTGATTATTCTTGCGGTTGCGGTTCTGGTGTTGATTATCGTGGCAGTCCGCTAAAGCATTTTCATGGTCCGATTTAAGCCGCAGAGACTCGTTTGTATCATGTGTCTCTGCGGCTTTGTCTTTGCCGCAAACTCCGGCGTATGGCTCGACGTTCCCTTCATCAAGCAGGAAAAAGACGGCTGCGGCGCCGCCAGCATCGCCATGGTGATGCAGTACTGGCTCAAGCAGCAATCGCGCCCCCTGGACGCAAGCGCCGACGCCGCGGCGATCCAGCGTACCCTTTATTCCAGCGCCGGGCATGGTATCCGTGCGCAAGACATGGAACGCTATTTTCAACAGCACGGCTATCAGACATTTATTTTTGCGGGAAAATGGGACGACCTGAAACAGCATCTTGCAAAGGGCCGGCCGCTCATCGTCGCTCTCAAGCCGTCCGCGCTGGAAACTTCGTTACATTACGTGGTGGTTGTTGGAGTCGATCCGGAGAAGAATCTGGTGCTGGTGAACGACGCTGCGCAACGCAAACTGCTCAAGCAGGACCGGGCCGCGTTTGAAAAGCAATGGAGCGCAGTAGGCCGGTGGACGCTGCTGGCGCTGCCAAAGTGAAACGGATTTTCCTGGAAAAGGCGTTGGCACGCAATTGCTGTTAACGTAGAGACGTAGCATGCTACGTCTCTACCACCGCAGTTTGTATCCAGATAAAAGAGCCACGCCGCATTTGATTCGTTATCTGGTGGCTGTCCTGGTAGCACTGTGCTGTCTCTCCGCGTACGCGCAAACTGCCGATCCTTCTTTGGCGAAACAGCTTTTTGAACAGGAGCGCTGGCCTGAACTGGTACTGCTCCTGGAACACGTTCCCCGCGCCTCCGCCGATCTCGATTATTACTACGGCGTTGCTCTGGCGCATCTGGAGCGGTGGGACGAGGCGCGCGAAGCGCTGCTGGCCGGCGAACAGCTCGCGCCAAATGATAAGCGCTTTCCCATCGAACTGGCGGGAGTCGCGTTCAAGCAGAAGAAATATGGAGAGGCCAGATGCGATCTGCATGGCGCGCTGCGTCTCGATCCCAAAGATACCTACGCTAACGAATTCCTTGCCACCATTTATTTCCTTGAGGGCAACCTGGAAGCGGCCCTGAAGTACTGGAACCGCGTAGGGAAGCCGGAGATTGTTGAGGTGCGGAGCCAGCCGGCGTTGCGTGTGCGTCCGGCGCTGCTCGATCATGCGTTTGCTTTTGCGCCCGCATCCACGCTGACGCTCAATGAGTTACTCGCGAGCCAGGCCCGCCTGCAAGGCATGGAGATTTTTTCCAGTTACAAGATCGAACTGGCGGCGCGCCCGGACGGCAAGTTTGACGCCGTCTTCCGCGCGGAAGAACTAAACGGTTTTGGTAACAGCAAACTCCAGATCCTGGTCCGCATGTTCAGCGGAATCCTGTTTGAAGAGATCACGCCGGAGTATTACAACCTGAACGGGTCAGCGACCAACATTGTTTCGCTGGCTCGTTTTGACGTGGACAAGCGCCGCGCGTATGCCGGGCTTTCCGGGCCGCTGAATGGCAATCCGAAATGGCGCTACCGCATGGCCGTGGACCTGCGCAATGAGAACTGGACGGTGCAAACCTCATTCACAGGCCCCAGCACGATTTTGGCCGCGCTGAACCTTCGCCGCGAGAGTATGAGCGCGGAGATTTCTCGCTTTGTGGGCGCGCGCTGGAATTGGTCAACCGGCTTTGAGGTCTCGCATCGAGATTTTCGCAATGTGCTTGACCTGGGAGCCCTGACGCCGCCATTGCTCTCCCAGGGCTATCAACTCAAGCACACCGCAAAGTTCAACTATGAGCTTTGGCGGTCGCCGGAGCGGCGCGTGACAGTTTCCACCGGCGTGAATTCGCAGGCAGGGCGCATATGGTCACAGCCCGGCCAGTCGTTCGAAAAGCTTCAAGGGCTGCTTGAGACACACTGGTTTCCGCGCGCCCACGGTGATGACTACGAAACGCAATGGCACATTCGTGGCGGCAAGACCTTTGGCCAGATTCCCTTTGACGAGCTTTTCATGCTCGGGGTTGAGCGTGACAACGGCCTGCTGTTGCGGGCACATGTCGGCACACGCCATGGACAGAAGGGTAGCGCTCCGCTTGGCCGCAATTATTTTCTCTCTAACTGGGAGATCGACAAGAACACTTATTCCACCGGGCTCGTGACAGTGAAGCTTGGTCCATTTCTGGATACGGGAAAGATCATCGATTCATCTTCCACTTCCACACTCAGCCCGCGCAAGTGGCTGTTCGATACCGGCGCTCAGGCCAAGTTGCGCGTCCTGGGAGTCGGCGTGGTCCTGCTCTACGGAAAAGATCTGCGGACGGGAAACAATGCGTTCTACGCGAATGTCGCTTGGTGAGAGATGGGTCATGCGACCGCCGCAACGTTCTTATGATGGCCATTTTCGGCTGAAACCTGCCTAACTATTCCTTACTTGCGCCTTACAGAACTTAACCGATTTCGAGAGTGCTTCCCGCGCCAAAGGTGTTTTTTCTCTTTAACGGAAGTAACGGAAGTCATTTGAACGTTAATGCCACGAACACGGTTTTAACGGGAGGGTTTATGAGGCACATGAGAGCAATGCTTTTGGGAGCTGCGTTAATCACCGGTACTACTTTTGCGGGGGCGCAGGCGGTGGTCCCAGTGCAGTGGGGATGGGGACAGCGGGACAACGATGATCGGCAGGCATTCAGGGAAGGTTTTCAGCGGGGGCAGTGGGACGCACGCCACAATCGGCGTTTTGATCCCGACAACAACCGCTGGCGCGAGCGCGACGACCGCCAGGCTTTTCGCGCCGGCTATCAGCGCGGATTTCGTGAAAGCCGCGGTTCCTACGGCGATCGGGATCGCGACCGGGATTGGGACCATGACGGAGATCGCGATCGCGGCGGCTACGGCCGAGGCGGCTACGGAGGTGGTTACGGCTTGAATGCTGCGCGGCAGAACGGCTATCAGGACGGAATCAATGATGGCGCCAGAGACCGGCGCACCCGACACAGCAACCGCCCGACCCACGACGACAATTACCGGCACGCCGATCACGGATACATCCCTACATACGGCGACAAGGATTATTACAAGCAGGCGTATCGTCAGGCTTACCAGAACGCGTATCAGCAGGGGTACAACAGCAACGTTTATTACCGCCGATAAATCTGCCCGCAAACGGCGATCATGAAGAAGCCATGCGGCAACGCATGGCTTTTTTGTTTTCTCAGCTTGCGGCAGATAGCGTCACAAGATTTCCTCTATCGGATTGGGGAGACTCGTGACTCTTGGCTACCACAAGCTCGTGCCAGTTAAACAAATCCGAGCTGCCAGGGCGGCTGACTTCGTCATATACTTCGCGGCAGAGTCCTCTAAAACTCGAGTAACGGTTCTCCGCAAAAGCCTGCCAGCCTGAAGTGAGTCGTTCTTCTTTGACGTTGCAGATTTGGTATTTTCGATCAAACCCGAAAGAAACCGGCACCACGGCTCCGTCCGGCTCCAGCACGATAATACTTAGCAACTCTGAGGCGTGCTTTCCAAAGGCGCAAACGTCAGAGGCGTAAATTAATTCCGGCTCTGCTATCGCGTGGTCGCGATGCATGAGATCGCACTGCACCCGCAGTGATTTGCCGTACTTGGCTCCCAGTGCAAACGCGAGCAGGTAGATTCTCGCAATGACGCCGTGGTCAGGGGAAAGTGCCTGCATTTCGCTCCGCGCGCGTCCGGCCAGTTCAAGTGGATGTATTTGCAGCAACTGCGCCCCATTTGTATGAGCAAATTCTCCCAGCCACAAAAGGTGTTCCCAGCTCCTGGGGGTCGCCGTGTGAATGAAGCCGAACTTCAATCCCGCTGTTCTAGCGTTTTCCACTCCAGCCTGCATTTTGGCGAACGCTTGTGATGAGCCGCGAACTTCATTGTGAACATCGGGGGGGCCATCGACACTGACTGCCAGCAAGTCCAACAAGCCACTGAGTTCTGCCAACCGGTCCTGCTTCAGCAGATAGCCATTGGTGGTTACAGTGGTACGAAGTCCGAGCGCTTTTGCGTGCCGTAAAACAGCGGAGAGCCCCTTATAGAGGAATGGCTCTCCGCCGGAAACAGATACCACTTTGTAGCCCATTGCGGCGGCATCGGAAATGGTCTGACAGACCAATTCAGGATCTAGCTGGGTCCTGGTCCAGGGATTGGACTCAGAATAGCAATGCTTACACTGAAGATTGCACCACAAGGAAGGGTGAATCTGCAGGATAGGCTCGCGAATTGGCCCCGATGTACCGCAACTGCTACCGTTACTCGTCATTGTCGTCAGCCTCGTCCGGCAGTAACGCCCAAATCGACGTTAACTTCGAAGATGTCCGGGAAGGGTATACCGTAAGGAAACACTGAGATGCCGGTGATCTGCGGAGTTTCTGTCAGGATTTTAGCCAGCAGCGCAAGTTTGTCAGCGCTCAGCACTGTCTTTATTTGCACGCCGCTGGCCACTGGAACACCGATCGGATGTACGCGGAGCTTGTTCAATCCATTGCTATGCAGTCCGGCAACGATTCGCACAAGTTCAGTGAGGTTTTCTTCTTGCACGCCGCCAAATTTCAGCGCTCGTAATAGATCTTTCTCAAAGCTTTGGCCGCCTTTGCTAATACTTGCTGTACTCATATTACTGATCCTTTCATAACGGCCATCGCGGTTCTTTTCCTGGCCGTCATTTGGTTAGTGTGGGAACTCGCGCAAACGTTACAGTCATTCTTGAGGATCAGGAGTTGCGGCCATTGGTGACGAGAGGGCATGAGAGCAGGATTTTCGTTGCTTGAACTGAACAGAAGACACCCCGATGTCTAAGGCTCCAGCAAATAAAAAAAGAGACGTGAACATGCCACGTCTCTACAGCTTGAGTTGACTACTCTTTACCACACCACGCAACGGTCGGCCGCTGGGCGCACCATCGCCGAGTCCTCTTTGCAGCTAAAGGCTTGCTGGAA
>Ga0137395_10001126_pt1 | contig 12154 bp, 10 predicted proteins | sample czobulk216metaG_FD_108283 | JGI IMG/M metagenome (GOLD analysis project Ga0137395, IMG submission 108283) | Vadose zone soil microbial communities from Angelo Coast Range Reserve, California, USA - czobulk2.16 metaG | ecosystem: Environmental > Terrestrial > Soil > Vadose zone | place: USA...
AGCGAGTGTACAAGGACTTCCTGAAGCTTTCCTGGCGTCCCAAGTGGCAGATCGGCCGTCGCGCGCGGTTCTTCACCATCGGGTCGTGCTTCGCCCGCAACGTCGAAAACGCGCTCGACGCGCTGGGGTTCGACGTGATCAGCGGGTCGCGCGCCTACAAGGGGCAGACACATCTGTTGAACCGCTACACCGTACCGAGCATCCTGCAGGAGTTTCGCTGGGCGCTCGGCGAGCCCTACGACGGCGCAGCGGCGATCGAAATCGAAGGGGGCCAATGGTTCGACTACACCGGCTTCGGGGCGTTCCCCACCAGGGCGGCGGCCATCTCGGAGCGCAAGGCCGTGATCGACGTGATGAAGCCGGTGATCGACGCCGATGTGCTCATCATGACGCTCGGACTCGTCGAAGTTTGGTACGACCGGACCGCCGGCTGCTACCTGAACGTGGCACCCATCGAGGCGATGCGCCAGCATCCCGAACGCTACGAGTTTCGGACGCTGCAATACCAGGACAACCTCGACGGGCTCAAGGCGATCGCGGATCTGCTTTTTGCGCGACGCCCGAACCTCAAGATCCTCGTCACCGTGTCGCCCGTGCCGTTCAACCTCTCGTTTTCCGGCGACGATGCCGCGGTGGCCAACACCTATTCCAAGTCGGTCCTGCGTGCTGTCGCGCAGGACTGGGCGGTGACGGATTCCCGCATCGACTACTTCCCGAGCTACGAGATGGTCATGCTGAGTGATCCGTCCGCAGTGTGGCTCGAAGACCGGCGGCACGTGCGAAGCGACTTCGTCCGGAAGATCCTCGAGTTTTTCTGTGCGACGTCGCTCGAGCCCGCTGGCGCCGCGCGCCGGTAGCTCAGGATCCCTTTGGAACGACGACGACGCGGAACACTCGAACCCCAAGCTCGCGCGGATCGTTCATAGGCGGAACAAGTGCGCTCGGAATGTACGACTTGTCCACGGACATCCGCAGCTCGACCGTGTCCCGGCTGCCCCACGCCGCGGCGGAAATCGGGATCGTGCGGAGCGTCACGCCCTGGCCCGACGAAGTGGTGAACTGATCGAGAGACCCGCCGTCGTCGAGCGACACGGACACGCGCTGCGGTTCCTTGAATGGGCCATCGGGATTGCCAACCTTGAGGTACAGGACGCTGTCCTTCTTCGGATTCTTGATGGCGAGCGTCGCGTCTTTCTTCGACCAGTGCCACGAGCCGTCACCGGACGTGTCGGAGCCTTCCGATGCGTACCAGCCGTCCTTGTACATGACCGTGACGCCCTCGCTTTGCGGCAGCAGCGTCAACTCCGCCACCCTATATGACCGATGGCCCGTGTCGGTGCCGGCGAGCGGCGCGCGGAGCTTGCAGTCCTTGCAGTACAGGCCGATCTCGATCGTCGCGTTCCCGACGTACGGATAGACCGGCGCAAAAAACCGGCGCGTGTACTCGATTGTCTGGCCAGGCATCCAGGACGTTGTCGGCACCGGCGGATCATGATCGTCCTGGTACATCGGCCCATCGTCCTGGTCGACGAAGTGAACCATCACGCGATAGTTCTGCGTGAACTTCGCTCCGCTGGCGACGATGAACTTGTAGGTCATCTCGACTGGATAGCCGAGCGGCACTCTCGCCGGCCTCAGCGTGAGGCTCGGTGTTGCCATCGGCGGAGCCGCCGGATCGTCGTTGCCACACGCGGATGCGAAAACGCCGAGCGCGAGGAGGAGAGCCGTCGCGGGCAACGGGCCGCGCGACCAGAAATGTTTCATGAACGACGGATGATAGTGCAGTTGCGACGGCCATCGCAATCTGCTAGAAGGCAATGATGATCGACACCGATGTGGCGCGCCGGCTCGTCGACGGCAAGCCATGGCATCACGACTTCGAGATCGTGCCCGGCGTCCGGACGCAAGGCACGTATGACCCGCTTCCGATGTGGAACGAGCTGCAGCTTCCGGAAAACCTGGAAGGCACGTCGCTGGCCGATGTCGGTGCGTCGAACGGATTCTTCAGCTTCCAAGCAAGAAAGCGCGGCGCGCGCGTCGTCGCCTTCGACTACCGGCACAAGCGCAATTCGGGATTTGGTCTGGCACAGCACATCAACGGGCTCCACGACATCGAACACCATCACGTGAACGTGCTCGACATCACGCCGGATCAGTACGGCCAATACGATGTGGTGCTGGCGCTCGGGCTGCTGTATCACACGTCGGATCCCTACCTGGCGCTGGCCAACTGTGCAGCGCTGGCGCGAAAGCGCCTGCTGATCGAGTCATACTGCATCGACGCCAGCCTTCCGGAGCCGCTGCAGGCCGAGCCGACCATGAGGTTCATCGCCGACGCCGAGCGTTTTCCGGAACATGGACACGTGAACAACGATCGGAGCAACTTCTGGGGCTTCACGTCGGTGTGTCTTCGGCGCATGACCGAGGACGTCGGCTTCGCCGTACGGCGTGAGCACGTGCGGGGCGATCGGCTGTTCATCGACGCCGAGCGGGCCGTGGATCGAAAGGCGACGCGGCTGTGGCTCGCGTACGACGTCAGAACAGCAATCGCGGCGGACGGTGATCCCGACGACCCGGGTCACTGGACCATGTTCTGACGCCGTGCTCTGCCCAGACGGCACATCCGGCCAGAGAGGACACCGACATGGAACGGAGAACAGCACTTCATAATCTCCTGAGCGGCAGCTTCGCGTGGCTGACCGGGCGCCGGCTGTCGCAGCCACCCGACAACGCAGCCACGGCTGCCGGCCAGAGGGCCGCGCAACGCTCGTCCGCGCAGCGCACCTACGACGTGCGCGACTATGGGGCGCGAGGCGATGGCATCACCGACGACACGACCGCGATTCAGGCGGCGTGCAACGCCGCCGTGGCCGGCAACGACAGCGGAGCTGAAGCGAACCATCCAGGCGACGAGTATGGCGGCTCGGCCATTGTGATCGCCGCCGGTACGTTTATCACCAGCCGGACCATCGTGATCGGGACGCATTTTGACGGCAGCCGGGCGACGTTTCTCGTCAAAGGCTCCCCTGCCGTCGGCGTGAAGGTTGCGGCCAGCAACAACGCGATCGTCGGACGCAAGTGCGTCCGGCTGCCTGAAGTCATCAACACCGCTTACGTGGCTCCGCCCAACAACACCGGCATTGCCGTCCAGGTCGTCAACGCCCAGTTCTGCGAACTGCATCTGCGGAAGATTGAAACGTGGGGCACGGCGATCGACGTCGTCGGCCAGGACAACGGCACGGCCTGGTGCAGGTTCTATCTCGGCTGGATCTACAACAACACTGTCGGTCTCAGCCTGACCGTCGTCCAGAACGGATGGGTCAACGAGAATCAGTTCCACGGCGGAGCGTTCTCGATTTCGTCCGGCACCAGCATTCCCGGCACGCGCTACATCAAGGTTGGCCGCTGCAACAACAACACTTTCTATTCGACCTCGCTCGAGGGCGATGGGCCCGAGTATCACGTCGAGTGCGCCGGCCGTTTCAACATGTGGTTCATGCCGCGGCTGGAGACCAACCTGGCGAGGCCGAGAGCGATCTTCACGAGCATCGGCACACCGTTCACGTCAGGCTGCGACAACGCGGTGTTCCTCGGATACCCGAGCGCGATGGGCCCGCTCGTCGTCACAAACGACGGCGTCGGCGCGGCGCGGAACAACGTCATCGCGTGGGAGCCCGGTCCGACCGGGGGCATGACGTTCCACGGTCCCCAGATCTTCGATCGCGTCGCGTCCGACAACGCGACGCTGTTCGTCGATGACACAACACATCGAGTGGGTCTGGGGAAGATGACGCCGACCGAGCGCGTGGACCTTCGTGGCAACTCGAACATCGGCTTCGATGCGTATGCGTTTCTCGGACAGTTGTTCAGTTCGGCGGGGCTCGTGCTTGGCGTGAATGCGAAGGCCGACACGGTTGGGAACGTCGGCAATCAGGTTGTCGTCGCGCAGACCGACGGCAATGGCTATCAGTTCATCAGGCTGACGCCGCTCGGCGGCATTTCCTTTCACGCGGAGCGCGGCGCCGTGGTGGCTGGCGCCGTCGCCGACGCCGAGCAGATGCGGCTCACTCCAGCCGGCAATCTCGGCCTCGGTACGCGCGCTCCGGCGGCGAAGCTCGCGGTAAACGGCGGCGTCCACATCGGCGGCGACGCCGATCCGGGCGACAAGAATCTGCTCGTGGACGGCTCGATCAAGGCGCCCGCCCTGCCGAGTTTCTCCGCTGGCGATCGGTACCTCGTCGTCGATGCCGCGGGGAACCTTCACGTCAGTGCGATTGGACCCGTCCGGTAGCGCCGGATGAGCGACCACCCGAGGTGACTGGCGATTCGCGCGGAATCCGTCTCGACATCTGGCTCGATGTCGCCTGTCTCTTCAGAACGCGATCGGAGGCGCAGAACGCCTGCAAGGGCGGAAAGATCGACGTGAACGGTCAGCCGGCAAAGCCGAATCGCCTGCTTCGCACCGGCGACGAGCTGATCATCAGCCGTCCTTTCGGCCGCAAGCAGCGGATCGTCGTGCGCGGACTAGCCGATCGTCACGTCGCGAAGGCGGAGGCCCGCGCGCTGTACGAGGACCTTACGCCGGCGCCCACACCTGAGGAAGTCGAGATGCGCCGGATGGAACGTATTTATCGCGCGCAGATGACTCCCCCGCGCGCGCCGGACAAGCGGCAGCGCCGGGCCATCCGGCGTCTCAAGGGGCGGGACTAGCTTTCGTCGTCTTCGCCGAACAACCGCCGGGCTTCGTCATCGCCCGTCGAGTCCGGAGGCGGCGGCTGTTGAGCCCGCGCATACAGAAACGCTACGACGAAGATCACGACGATCAGCCCGAGTGACACCCAGTTCGGGATCTCGAAAGGGATGTAGTTCTCCTTGTGCAGGAACTCCACCAGCAGCTTGAATCCGACCCACGAGATGATGACGAACGCGCCGTCGACCAGCGGCGGATAGCGCTCGATGAGCGACAGCAGCTTCCCGATGACGGCGCGCATTGCCAGGATGCCGAGCAGGCCGCCCGTCAGAATCACCCAGATCTTCGGCGACATCGCGACGGCCACCAGAATCGAGTCGATCGCGAACACGATGTCCGTGAGCTCGACCTTCGCGACGGTGGCCCAGAACGCGCTCAGGCCGAGCCACGGTTTGGCTTTCGGCGGCGTGCGCCGCGATTCGGCGTCCGTGAGAAAGAAATGGCGGAATGCGAGGTAGAGCAGATAGCCGGCGCCCGCGAGTTTCACCCATCCGAGCTTGATGAGATACGCGGCCGCCAGCGTCGCAAGGGTCCGGAACGCGAACGCGCCGATGATGCCGTAGCGCAGAGCCTTTTTCTGCTCCGGCTTCGGCAGGCCGAGCACGAGCACGGCAAGAACCATCGCGTTGTCGGCGCTCAGCAGCGCTTCGAGCGCGACGAGCAGCGCAATCGTCAGGAAATCGCCGGCCTCGAACACAGCTGTATTGTCTCTTACCAACATTGACACGAGTCGTATCAAGGGCTAGACTTGAGTCGGCGCAACTTGGATCAGGACCTCTTTCTCATCAGCATGGCGGCGAGGATGCTCGGGATGCATCCGCAGACGCTCCGCAAGTACGAACGCCTCGGGCTGGTGCAGCCCAGCCGCTCGTTCGGCAGCATGCGGCTGTATTCGCGCGATGAGCTCGATCGGCTGAAAGTTATCAAGCACCTGGTGGGTAAAGGCGGCGTGAATCTGGCGGGCGTTCAGCGCCTGATGTCGATCGCGGAAGTCGTCGAGCGCATCCGCCCGCTGATTCGCGACGAAGCGCTGTCGGCGCGCGACAGCCGTCGGCGTGTCGTGCAGGAACTCGACGAGATCGCCCGAATGCTGGGTCTCGATTAGTCATGGACTTCAAGGATTACTACGCCACCCTCGGCGTTTCGAAGAGGGCCACGGAGAAGGAGCTCAAGCAGGCGTTCCGGAAGCTGGCGCGCAAGCACCATCCCGACGTGAACCCTAGCGACAAGTCGGCCGAGTCGAAGTTCAAGGAGATCAACGAGGCGTACGAGGTCCTTGGCGATCCGGCCAAGCGAAAGAAGTACGACGATCTCGGCGCGAACTGGCGGGCGTATGAACATGCCGCCCCGGGGAGCGCACCCGGCGGGCCGGGCTTCGGCTGGAACGTCAACGTGGGCGGTCAGCCGGGCGGCGGCTACCGCACGATGACCGAAGAGGAAATGCACGAGATGTTCGGCGACGGCCATCCGTTCTCCGACTTCTTCCAGACGTTTTTCGGTGGCGGTGGCGGCGGCGAAGTTCGCGGCGGGGCTGGCCGGGGCGGACGCGCCCGCGCGCGAGGCGGACGCGACATCGAACAGGAAATCGAGCTCGGCCTCGAAGACGCGTATCGCGGCGCGATGCGCCGCTTCACGATGAAGCTCGACGAGAACTCGCACTCGGTGGATGTGCGGATTCCGCCGGGCGTCGGCGACGGCTCCCGCGTGCGGGTCAGCGGCGAAGGCGAACCCGGAAGCAACGGTGGCCCTAACGGCGACTTGTATCTTCGCGTTCGCATCTCGCCGCACCCGAACTTCGAGCGCAAAGGACAGGACCTCTACCGGCGAGTGGAGATCCCGCTGACGACCGCGGTGCTTGGCGGCGAAGTGGAGGTGTCGACGATCGCCGGCAAGTCGCTGCGGCTGAAGGTTCCACCGGGAACTCAGAACGGTCAGGTCTTCCGCCTCAAAGGTCACGGTATGCCGATCGTCGGCAAGCCGGCCGAGCACGGTGATCTATTTGCGACAGCCGACGTACGGCTTCCACGTCAGCTGTCCCCGGAGCAGCGCGAGCACTTCGAGGCGCTGCAGAAACTGGAACGAGCGTCATGAACATCAACAAGTACACGGAGAAAGCGCAGGAAGCCGTCGTCGCCGCGCAGCAGCTCGCCGAACAGATGAGCCACGCGCAGGTCGATCCCGAGCACCTGCTCGTCGCCCTCGTCGAACAGCGTGACGGCGTCGTGCCGGAGTTGCTGCGCAAACTGAACGCCGACCCTGCGGCCGTCGGCAGAGCTGCGCGCGATCTGCTCGCGAAGATTCCGCAGGCGTACGGCGGCTCGCAACCAGCGCTCGGTCCGAGGCTGAAGCTCGTGACGGACCTGGCGCAGGCCGAAGCCGATCGACTGAAGGACGAGTTCGTCAGCACCGAGCATCTGCTCGTGGCGATCGCCTCCGAGACTGGCCGCTCCCCTTCCGCCAGGCTCCTGACCGATCGCGGCGTCACGCGCGACAAGATCTTTGCCGCCCTCACGGGCATCCGGGGATCGCAGCGGGTGACGAGCCAGACCCCGGAAGGCACCTATCAGGCGCTCGAGCGTTATGGCCGCGACCTCACCGAGCTGGCCAGAAAGGGCAAGCTCGATCCGGTCATCGGCCGCGACGAAGAGATCCGCCGCGTCATTCAGGTGTTGTCACGCCGCACGAAGAACAACCCGGTCCTTATCGGCGAGCCCGGCGTCGGCAAGACGGCCATCGTCGAAGGCCTCGCGGGCCGGATCGTCCGGGGGGACGTCCCGGAGGGCCTCAAGAACAAACGCATCGTCGCGCTCGACATGGGCGCTCTCATAGCCGGTGCGAAGTATCGCGGTGAATTCGAAGAACGGCTGAAGGCCGTCCTCAAGGAGATCGTCGACGCGCAGGGCCAGGTCGTCCTCTTCATCGACGAGCTTCACACGGTGGTCGGCGCCGGCGCCGCCGAGGGCTCGATCGACGCGTCGAACATGCTCAAACCGATGCTCGCACGCGGCGAGCTCCATACGATCGGCGCGACCACGCTCGACGAGTACCGGAAGTACGTCGAGAAGGACGCGGCGCTCGAACGGCGCTTCCAGCCCGTCCAGGTCGGCGAGCCCACGGTCGAAGACACGATCAGCATCCTGCGCGGGCTCCGCGAGCGCTATCAGATTCACCACAAGGTGAACTTGAAGGATGCGGCGCTCGTGGCGGCCGCGGTGCTGTCGAATCGATATATCTCCGACCGTTTCCTGCCCGACAAGGCGATCGACCTCGTCGACGAGGCGGCGTCGAAGCTCCGGATGGAAATCGACTCGATGCCCGTCGAGCTCGACGAAGTGCAGCGGCGCATCATGCAGCTCGAGATCGAGCGCGAAGCGCTGCGGAAGGAAAAAGACAAGGCGTCCGTCGAACGGCTCGGCCGGCTCGAAAAAGAGCTGGCGGATCTGAAGGAAGAACAGGCGCGGCTGACCGCCCGCTGGAAGCAGGAGAAGGAAGCGATCCAGGAGCTGGCCAAGCTGCAGGAACAGCTCGAGGGCTTCAAGCAGGACATCGAACGCGCGCAGCGCTCTGGCGACTATGCCAGGGCGTCAGAGCTGCAGTACTCGCAGGTGCCGGCGGTCGAAAAGCGGATCAGAGATGTCGAGGCACGCCTGGCGGAGATGCAGCAGCGCGGAAGCATGCTGAAGCAGGAGGTCGACGAGGAAGACATCGCGGACGTCGTGAGCAAATGGACGCACATCCCGGTGAGCCGGCTGATTGAAGGCGAAATCCAGAAGCTGATCCACATGGAAGAGCGGCTCCACCACCGTGTGATCGGCCAGGACGATGCGATCAATGCGGTGGCGAATGCCATCCGGCGGGCGCGGGCCGGCCTGCAGGACCCGAACAGACCGCTCGGCAGTTTCCTGTTCCTCGGCCCGACAGGCGTCGGCAAGACGGAGCTCGCGCGGGCCCTGGCGGAGTTCCTGTTCGACGACGAGCAGGCGATGATTCGGATCGACATGTCGGAGTATCAGGAGAAGCACACCGTGTCGCGGATGATCGGGGCGCCTCCCGGATACGTCGGCTACGAGGAGGCCGGCCAGCTGACGGAGGCCGTCAGGCGGCGCCCGTACGCCGTGGTGCTCTTCGACGAGGTCGAAAAGGCGCACCCGGAAGTGCTGAACGTGCTGCTTCAGCTGCTCGACGATGGGCGTCTGACGGATGGTAAGGGCCGAACCGTCGACTTCAAGAACACGGTCGTGATCATGACGTCCAACCTCGGAAGCCACCTGATCACCGAGCGCGCGATGAGCGAAGGCGGTAGCATCGACGAAGGGACACGGCGGCTGGTCATGGACGCGCTGCGCGATCACTTCCGGCCGGAGTTCCTGAACCGGATCGACGAGATCATCTTCTTCCACGCGCTCGGCCGCGAGCATCTGAAGCGGATCATCGACATCCAGATCGCGGGCCTGATGAAACGCCTCGAAGAGCGTAAGATTCACGTGGAGTTGACCGACAAAGCCAAAGAACAGCTCGTCCGCGACGGATACGATCCGGCGTACGGCGCGAGGCCGCTCAAGCGGACGATTCAGCGCCGCGTTCTCGATCCGCTTGCACTTCGCGTCCTCGAAGGCGACTTCCTGGAAGGCGACACGATCGCGGTGGACGTGGGCACGGGCGACGCCCTGACCTTCAGCAAGCGACAGACCGTGAGAGCATAAGTAGATGCCACCGACAACGCAGAAGCCGACCCGCCGCGGACCCGCCCGCGGTCTGCCGCCGCGGGCGGCGTCGTCACTCTGGTACGGCCTGGCCCTGGTGCTCGTGCTCGGCCTCGTGCAGATGTACTACATGACGCCCGCCGGCCGGGCGATTCCGTACAGCGAGTTCAAGACGCTCGTCCAGAGCGGCCAGCTCGCCGAAGTGTTGATTGGCGAGCAGACGATTCACGGCACGCTCAAGCAGTCGCCCGGCGGTACCGCGGACGAGAAGGCCAGGCAATTCACGAGTACCCGCGTCGACGATCCGAAGCTCGCCGAGGAGCTGCAGGCAAAGGGCGTGAAGTTCAGCGGCGAGGCGGTGAACCGCTGGCTGCCCGAACTGCTCGGCTGGGTCCTGCCCGTTGTCTTCATCGTCGCCCTCTGGGGTTTCTTCTTCCGCCGGATGGGCGGCGCGGAAGGCGGCGTCATGTCGTTCGCCCGGAGCCGCGCGAAGATCTACGCCGACGACGAAGTGAAGGTGAAGTTTTCAGACGTCGCCGGGGTGGACGAAGCGGAAGACGAGCTGAAGGAAATCGTCGAGTTCCTCAAGAACCCGAAGAAGTACACGAATCTTGGCGGCAGGATCCCCAAGGGCGTCCTGCTCGTGGGGCCGCCAGGTACCGGAAAGACGCTTCTGGCTCGCGCCGTCGCGGGCGAAGCGCACGTGCCGTTCTTCAGCCTGAGCGGCTCGGAATTCGTGGAAATGTTCGTGGGCGTGGGTGCCGCGCGAATCCGCGATCTGTTCCAGCAGGCCGAGGCCAAGGCCCCGTGCATCGTCTTCATCGACGAGCTCGACGCCCTCGGGAAGGCGCGCGTCCAGAGCCCGATTGGCAGCCACGAAGAGCGCGAGCAGACACTCAATCAGCTCCTCGCGGAGATGGACGGCTTCGACTCGCGCAAAGGCGTCATCATCATGGCCGCCACCAACCGGCCTGAAGTGCTCGACACGGCCCTCCTCCGTCCGGGCCGGTTCGATCGGCAGGTTCTCGTCGACAAGCCCGACGTGAACGGCCGCGAGGCCATTCTGCGGATTCACGCGAAAGGCGTCAGGATGGCCTCCAACGTCGATCTGCGGATTATCGCCGCGCGGACCGCTGGATTTGCCGGCGCCGATCTCGCGAACCTCGTCAACGAGGCCGCCCTGCTCGCAGCACGCAACGAGAAGACCGAAGTGGGCACGAAGGACTTCGAGTCCGCGATCGATCGGCTGATTGCCGGCCTCGAGAAGAAGCGCGTGATGAGCACGAAGGAACGCGAGATCGTCGCGTACCACGAATCGGGCCATGCCATCGTGGCGAGCGTGCTCCCCGGCCTCGATCCCATCCACAAGATCTCGATCGTTCAGCGGGGGTTCGGCGCGCTCGGGTACACGATGCAGCTGCCCCTCGAGGACAAATACCTCGCGACCCGAAGCGAGCTCCTGAGCCAGATCGCCGTCCTGCTTGGCGGACGCACCGCCGAAGAGATCGCGCTTGCCGAGATCTCAACCGGCGCGCAGAACGACCTGCAGCGCGCCACGGACCTCGCCCGCGCGATGGTCACCGAATACGGGATGAGCGACGCGCTGGGCGCGATCAACTACGACGGGCAGAAGCGGGCGCGCTTCCTCGACATCGCGCTTCCACAGGAGCGCGGGCTCTACGGCGAGCAGACGGCCGAAAAGATCGACGCCGAGATCAAGCGTATCCTCACCGACGCGCACGAAAAGGCGCGCGACATTCTTTCAACCCATCGCGGGACGCTCGAGCGCGTCACGAGGCGGCTGCTCGAGATTGAAGTAATGGAAGGCGACGAACTCCGGCAATTGATGGCGGCCGCGCCGGCATGATCTAGAAATAGAATCGCACGCCTCCGGCGGCCTGCAGCCCACCGGCATCCGTGCTGACACCGGACGTCGGACCGGTCGGCGGGAAGTCGACCGTCGCCCTCGAAAACCGCACGAGACCGCCGACGCCGATGCCCTTCGAGAGTCTGACGCCGAAGTCGGCGCTCACGTTGAAGCCAAGCTTGGTGGCGGACGCTTTCGTGATGGTCGCCGCGCCAAAGCCGGCCGTATCGTACGGATAGACGTCGGTGAACGTCACGTCGGTGACGAGATCCTGGTTGACGTCGAAGATCGACGGCCCGCCCGCAATCGCCAGGTCCCACCGCTTCGAGGCAATCACGTAAGCCGCCTGGATGTGCACGACGCGCTCGACGCGTTGAGCCGAGGCCGTTCCGTTGATCGTCCGCGGGGTGTTGAAGAAGAAGGGATGAGGGATCGAGCCGGTGATGGACGCGTCCTGCAGCTTGGCGAACGACGACAGCGCGGCGCCGACGCCGAAATTTCCGGAGAACCGGAACAGGATGCCGCTGTCGAACAGACGATCCTTGGGCACCGTGTACGACGTATTGATGGTCGCGGTCTCAATGTAGACACTCTTCGTCGTGGCGGTCGTGAACGTCGTCGACGTCAACTGGCCTCCGACGTTGATGCTGACCCGTATCCGATCGTTCCAGCCGGTCGCCTGCGCGCTGGCGCTTCGTGCGCCTGTCGCCAGCACGATGATCGCAACACTCGACGCGATGATCGCACGCATCAGTTCACCCCCACGGCAGTCCACGCCTGAGTGACCGCGCGTTCGGGCGCGCTGCCGGCGCCGTAGAGATCGCGTGCGGATTG
>Ga0137395_10001127_pt1 | contig 12147 bp, 20 predicted proteins | sample czobulk216metaG_FD_108283 | JGI IMG/M metagenome (GOLD analysis project Ga0137395, IMG submission 108283) | Vadose zone soil microbial communities from Angelo Coast Range Reserve, California, USA - czobulk2.16 metaG | ecosystem: Environmental > Terrestrial > Soil > Vadose zone | place: USA...
GAAAAGAACACAAATAGCAATTAGCACTCAGCAATCAGCATTCAGCCAGAGAGGCAGTTTTGGCTAAGGCTAAGAGCTAAGTGCCAAGGGCTGAAAACCTACAGTTCCTGGAAGCTGCTGGCAACGCAGGAATGATGAGGAGAGAGAAAAATGATTAACGGAATTCTAGGCAAAAAAATCGGCATGACGCAGGTGTTCGACGACAAGGGTGACGTTCACCCGGTCACCGTCCTGCAGGCCGGCCCGTGCGTGATCACGCAGATCAAGCGCAACAACAAAGATGGCTATGAAGCCGCGCAGATCGGCCTGGTTGAATTCGTCAAGGGCAAGAACGTGACCAAGGCGATGCAGGGGCACTTTGGCAAGCACGATCTGCCGCCGGTAAAGTTCATGCGCGAAGTCGCACTGGAGGACGGCACGGAACCGGTGAAGACCGAGGAGCCGGCCACGGAAGGCGAAGTCGCCGCGAGCAGCGGCAACGGGCTTAAGGTCGGAGCCAAAGTGCTGGTGGATATTTTCACCAATGAAAGATTTGTGGACGTGATCGGCGTGAGCAAGGGACGCGGTTTTGCCGGCGTCGTTAAGCGCCATCACTTCGGCGGCGGTCCCGGAGCGCACGGACATATGTTCCAGGTGCAGGGCTCGATCGGCGCTTCGTCGTTTCCATCGCGCGTTTTTCCCGGGATGCGGATGTCCGGACACATGGGCGTGGACCAGGTTACGGTCCGCAACCTGAAGATTCGCGGCATCGATACGGACGACAACCTCCTGCTGGTGGAAGGCGCCGTGCCGGGGCCGAAGGGCGCGTATGTCGTGATCCTGAAAGCCAAGAAACCGCCGCGCGAGCGCCGTGGCTTTGCCGGAGCAACAACTTTGGATCCGTTGAAGGCGGCGAAGAAAGCTGCAGCGGGTAAGGGCAAGAAGTAAGGCGGATTTGGTAATTGAGTAATTTGGTAATCGGGTAATTTGAAAACCAAAACTCGCAAGCAAGATGATTCACGTTCAACCGGGATGATGGTTGAGCAACGACAAAAGCTAAAAGCCAAGAGCTAATAGCTAAGAGCTAAATATGGCAAAGATTGATGTAGTAAATCTCGAAGGCAAGAAGACGGGCACGCTGGAGCTGGCCGACGAGGTCTTTGGCGGTATCAATGAAGACCTTCTCTGGGAAGCGGTGAAGCATTACCGCGCCGCCCATCGGGCCGGCACGCACGCCACCAAGAACAAGAAGCTTGTGTCTGGCGCGGGCAAAAAGCTGTGGAAGCAAAAAGGCACGGGCCGCGCGCGCGTGGGCTCTATCCGGTCGCCACTGTGGCGGCACGGCGGCACGGTCCACGGACCGCAGCCACGTTCCTACGACTACCAGTTTCCCAAGAAGAAGCTGCTGGGGGCGCTGCGTTCGGCGCTGGCGTCCAAGCTCTCTGATGGCAAGCTGATGGTGGTGGAAGCGTTCGAGTTGGATGCAGCCAAGACCGGAGCGTTCCGCAAGACGCTGGGCAAGCTGGGCATCGGCAAGACCGCGCTCCTGGTGGATGGCGCGAAAGACAACCGCAACCTGGAGCTGAGTTCGCGCAACATTCCCGGCGTGGAGCTGGTCTCGGGCAGCCAGGTGCATCCGTATCACCTCCTGCGGTACGAGACGGCGATCTTCTCCAAGCCGGCGATCGAGAAGCTGCAGGATTCGCTGAAGGCCTCGGCTCCGAAGCGTAAAGCGGAGGTGGCGTAATGAAGTCGGCCTATCAGATTATCCGCAAGCCAGTGATCACGGAAAAAGGGCTGGGTGTGAAGGAAAACCAGGGCACGCTGGTTTTTGAAGTCGCGGCCGCAGCCACCAAGACCGAAGTGAAGGAAGCCGTGCAGAAGATCTTCAAGGTGAAAGTTGATTCAGTGCGCACTGCGAACTTTGTCGGTAAAGAACGACGCCGGGGCAAGTTTGCCGGCTATCGTCCGGACTGGAAGAAGGCATACGTAAGGCTGAAGGCGGGCGAGAAGATGCCGGAGTACGCGGCGAATATTTAAGAGAACCGCTTGAGAGTTTGGATCGTGGTTAGACCACGGAGGCTCCTAAAGCAGCGCGATTCGGCGATGCAAGGCCGAATCGCTGGTAGACGAAACGAGAAAGCCGCTGAGATGCTGGCTCGTGGACAAGCATTTAGATCTCTCAGCAGGCAATCCGGCGGCCTGATGGGCCGGGTTGCTGACGAAAGAAGAGTTTCAGGTTGGCCATAAGTTTGGGAGCTCGAGACAAGGGCTAATTACTAATGGCTAATTGCTAAAGGCTGATTTTTTATGGCTATTAAAACATACAGACCGATTACGCCGTCGTTGCGCTTCAAGACAACGCTGACCAACGACGAGTTGACGACCGACAAGCCGCACAAGCCGCTCACGCGCATCAAGCTGCGCACCGGCGGGCGCCGCAACGGTGGCGACATCACCATATGGCACCGCGGCGGCGGCCACAAGCGCAAGCTGCGCGAGATCGACTTCAAACGCGATAAGTCCGGCGTTCCGGCGACCGTGGTTTCGATCGAGTACGATCCCAACCGCTCGGCGCGCATCGCGCTGATCGCGTATGCCGACGGCGAGAAGCGCTACATTCTTCATCCCGTGGGATTGAATGTAGGCCAGAAGATCGTCAGCGGCCCGGAAGCTGACATCCTGGTGGGGAACGCGCTGCCGCTCAAGAACATTCCGGCCGGCACCACGATCCACAATATCGAGCTCAAGCCGGGCAAGGGCGCGCAGATGGTGCGTTCGGCCGGCGGGTCAGCCCAGCTGGTGGCGAAAGAAGACGATTACGCGCTGGTGAAGCTGCCTTCGGGCGAGACGCGCAAAGTGCTGATCGATTGCATGGCGACGATCGGGCAGATCGGCAACGTGGACCATGAGAACGTGGCCATCGGCAAGGCCGGACGCAATATCTGGCTGGGCAAGAAGCCGGTGAACCGTGGCGTGGCCATGAATCCGGTAGACCATCCGCACGGCGGCGGCGAAGGCAAGACCTCCGGCGGACGCCATCCGGTGACTCCGTGGGGACAGCCCACCCGCGGCTACAAGACGCGCAACAACAAGCGCACCGACAAGTTCATTGTCAGCAGGAGACAGAAATAATGGCGCGTTCATTAAAGAAAGGGCCGCATATTGACGGCCATCTGTTGAAGAAGATTGAAGATTTAAACCAGAAGAATGACAAGAAAGTCATACGCTCCTGGTCGCGCCGGTCGACGATTTCGCCGGAGATGGTGGGGCACACTATCGCGGTGCACAACGGCAAGAAGTTCATTCCCGTGTACATCACGGAAAACATGGTGGGACATAAGCTGGGCGAGTTCTCCTTCACGCGGCAGTTCAAGGGGCACTCGATGAAGGCAGCCGAAGTCACGGCCAAACCGGCCGGCGTTCCGGGCGGTCCGGGCGCGATTGCACCGGCGGCCCCGGCGGCAGGAACACCGCCCCCGGCGAAATAACGAAGATCCGAGAGAACAAGGTTGAACCTTATGGAATTCATAGCAAAAGCCCGGTTCACAAGAGTATCGCCGCAGAAGGCGCGGCTGGTGCTGGACCTGATCAAAGGCCGCCGCGTGGAAGACGCGCTGACCACGCTTACGTTCACCAAGAAGCGCATTGCGCCGGCGATTTTCCAACTGCTGCGCTCTGCGGTCGAGAACGCCAACTATCTGAGCCAGGAAAAAGGCATGGACGTGGACCTGGACCGGCTCTATGTGAAGCACGCCATCGCCAATGACGGGCCGCGCATGAAGCGCATCCGTCCCGCGCCGATGGGACGCGCTTTCCGCTACCAGCGCCGCATCTCGCACATGGAGATCGTGCTGGCGGAGAAGGGCGCGGAAAACAAGCAGGAGCTGGCAACCGTGGTCGGCGAAGAAGAGAGCGCGGCTCCGGTGAAGACTGCGGCCAAGAAGAAGGCCGTGGGCGCCAAGAAGAAAACGGCGGGCAAGAAGAAGACCGCTGCGGCGCGGTAAAAGATTTAGATGTAGAGACGTAGCATGCTACGTCTCTACGGCAAAGAGTTTGGTTCCGCGAAATAGTTTAGGTTCGCGAAACAGTTTGAATCGCAACGAGAGTTGCGCGTGGAAAGAATACAAGAGGTAAAAGCATGGGACAGAAAGTCCATCCATACGGGTTCCGGCTCGGCTACACCAAGCCGTGGCGGTCGCGCTGGTTCGTGGAGCGCGATTACAACAAGCTGCTTCTGGAAGACGTCAAGCTGAAGGAAGAGCTCAAGGACAAGCTCAAGTCGGCGGGCGTGAGCTCGATTGAGATTGAGCGTCCGGGCAACAAGCTGCGCATCATCATCCGCACGGCGCGTCCGGGCATCATCATCGGGCGCAAGGGCGCTGAGATCGACAAGCTGAAGCAGGACGTGCAGAAGCGGACCTCGCGCGAAGTGTTCATCGATATCCAGGAGGTGCACAAGCCGGAACTGGACGCTCAACTGGTCTCGGAAGGCATTGCGCTGCAGCTGGAAAAGCGCGTCGGCTTCCGCCGCGCCATGCGCAAGTCAGTGGATTCGGCGCTGCGCTTCGGCTGCAAGGGGATCAAGGTCCGCGTGTCGGGCCGGTTGAACGGCAATGAAATCGCGCGGTCGGAGTGGTACCTGCAGGGACGTCTGCCGCTGCACACGCTGCGCGCCGACATTGATTTTGGCTTCTCCGAGGCGCGGACCACGTATGGCGTCATCGGCGTGAAGTGCTGGGTGTACAAAGGCGACATTCTGCCGCAGAAAAAGCGCCAGCCTGAGCGCACGGGAGCAGGAGCGTTCTAAAGACGGCTATTGGCCATTGGCTCTTGGCCTTTAGCTGAGACTCGAAAAAAGCGGCAGGTTGGGTTAGTTAAAAACTAAGAGCCAACAGCCAAGAGCCGTGAGTGGTCGCAGCAGTAACAAGGAATCGAACTTATGTTAATGCCGAAAAAAGTTAAGTACCGCAAGCAGCAGCGCGGACGCATGCGCGGCAAGGCCTGGCGCGGAGGAGAGCTCTCCTTCGGAGACTACGGGTTGAAAGTGATGGAGCCGGGCTGGATCACCGATCGTCAGATCGAAGCCAGCCGCGTGGCCATGACGCGCTTTGTCAAACGTGGCGGCAAGATATGGCTGCGCCTGTTCCCGGACAAACCGGTCACCAAGAAGCCGGCCGAAACCCGTATGGGCAAAGGCAAGGGCGCGCCCGACCACTGGGTCGCTGTCGTACGGCCGGGCAAGATCCTGTTTGAGATGGAAGGCGTGAACCGCACGGACGCTATGGAAGCAATGAGGCTGGCGTCGCACAAGCTGGGTTTGCGGACAAAGTTTGTGGCCCGCTCGGACGCGCACTAGGAAAAAGCAGCACTTAGCAATTAGCCGTTGGCAATTAGCCTTTCTAGATTGAAGCAGGCTTGGCTAAAGGCGGAGAGCTAAAAGCTAATAACAAAAGAAGAGACAAAACGATGGATGTCGAAAAACTGAGAAACCTGACCGACGCCGAGCTGCAACACCAGCAGCGCGAGCTTAATGACCAGCTTTTCCGCCTCAAGTTCCAGCTGAAGATGGGACAGACGGAGAGCCTGAACAAGATTCGCGGCCTGCGCAAAGACGTTGCCCGTATACACACCGTGGTGCGTGAGAAGCAGTTGGGCATCGTTGCGCCGTTAGGCAGCAAGCCGGCAGCCGAGGCGGCTGAGGGCGCTGCTCCGGCCGCGCCCAAGAAACATGCAGCGGCGGGCAAGAGCGCCAGCACCAAACCCACCAAGGGAAAGACGGCCAAAAAGAAGGCCGCCAGCGCCAAGAAGAGGAAGAAGTAAATGGCAGAGACAGCAACCGTACAGCAGACAGGCAGCCGCAGCACCAAGATCGGGAAGGTGGTCTCCACCAAGATGAGCAAGACCATCGTGGTGCAGGTGATCATGAAGAAGGCCCACCCGCTCTACCGCCGCGTGGTGGCCAAGTCAAAGAAGTTTTACGCACACGATGAGAAGAACACGGCGCACGTGGGCGATTTTGTGGAGATCGAAGAGACGCGCCCGATGTCGAAGCTAAAGCGCTGGCGCCTGAAGAACGTGATTCAGAAGGCCAAGCTGGTGGGCGGCGAGGAAACGCAAGCGAGCTAGCACTCAGCAATCAGCATTCAGCCAAACGAGCAGTTTTGCTAAAGACCAAGTGCTAAGGGCTGTTAAAAAGATTTTGGGGAATCAGAGCGGCGGCTGTTCCGCGGTTCTCCTGGAAACGGGGACTTGAAATATGGCAGTCATGATGCGAAGCATTCTCGATGTGGCAGACAACAGCGGAGCGCGCCGGCTGCAGATGATCCTGCCGCTGGGCGGACACACCGGCCTGAACGCCGGGCTGGGTGACGTGGTTACGGCCGCGGTCAAGGAAGCTGCGCCGGATGGGCAGGTAAAAAAAGGCTCGGTGGTCAAGTGCGTAATCGTGCGCCAGCGCAAGGAGCATCGCCGCCGCGACGGCACATACATCCGCTTTGACCAGAATGCCGCCGTGCTGATCGACGATACCGGCGAGCCGCGCGGCACGCGCGTGTTTGGTCCGGTGGCCCGCGAGCTTCGGGAAAAGAAGTTTCTGAAGATCGTCTCGCTGGCGCCTGAGGTGCTGTAGAAGATCGGCGAAAGCAAGGAATCTGAGAACCAGGCGGCAGGAAGCAGGAGCCGCCAAATAGCTGAAGGCTGAAAATGCATATACGAGTCGATATCAAGCGCAATGACACGGTGAAGATCATCACCGGCCGCGACAAAGGCAAGCAGGGCCGGGTGCTGCGCGTGTTTCCGGGCAGCGGCAAGGTGCTGGTGGAGCACGTGATGATGGTGAAGAAGAACGTGCGTCCGAACCCGCAGCGCAACATCAAAGGCGGGATCGCGGAGCAGGAGTCGCCCATTGCCATCTCCAACGTGATGGTGGTGTGTCCCAGTTGCGGCCCGTCGCGCATTGGACACAAGATGCTGGGCAGCCGCCGCGTGCGGATCTGCCGCAGGTGCGATGCGCCGATCGATAAGTAGCGGTCAGCAATCAGCATTCAGCCAAAGAGACTGCTTTTTGGCTAAAGGCTGAGAGTTCGGAAAGTTAAGGAAGAGGAATCGCAGGCGTGGGCGCCTGCGGTCCACAAGAATTGACGACCCTACGAACCGGTAACCACTCCGAAACCGTGGGAGAAGGAACAGCAGGAAATGGCAACGACAAAAGTTACGGCAAGGCTGAAAGAGAAATTCGATAAAGAGATTGCTCCGGCGCTGGCCAAGGAACTGGGCGCCACCAACCCCATGGCTGTCCCGCGGCTGCATAAGATTGTGGTCAACATGGGTGTTGGCGAAGCCACGCAGAACACCAAGATGCTCGACCCGCTGGTCCGCGACCTAGGCGAGATTTGCGGGCAAAAGCCGGTAGTTACGAAGGCAAAGAAATCGATTGCGGCCTTCAAGGTGCGTGAAGGCATGGCTATTGGCGCCATGGTAACGTTGCGCGGTTCCCGCATGTACGAATTTCTTGACCGGTTGATCAATGTGGCGCTGCCGCGCGTGCGCGACTTCCGTGGCGTCTCGACCAAGTCGTTTGACGGGCGCGGCAATTACACGCTCGGTTTGCGCGACCAGCTGATTTTTCCGGAAATCGATTACGCGAAAGTGGACAAGCTGAAGGGCATGAACGTGACGATTGTGACCACGGCACGCGATGACAACCAGGCGCGGGCGTTGCTCAAGAGTTTTGGAATGCCGTTTAAGCAGTAGGAACGGTACTTAGTATTTGGTAATTGGTATTTAGCAAAGGACACAATGGCAACAACAGCAAAGATCGCCAAGACGAACAAGAAACCCAAGTTCTCCACTCAGCACCGCAACCGCTGCAGCATCTGCGGACGGCCACGCGCGTACCTGCGCAAGTTCGGGCTTTGCCGCCTGTGCTTCCGTGGCCTGGCGTTGAAGGGTGAAGTGCCTGGGGTTTCGAAATCGTCCTGGTAGCAAGCAGCACTCAGCAGCCAGCATTCAGTCGTCCGGCTGCATGGAGCGGGTGAGAAGCAATTAGCAACTGGCAATTAGCAATTAGCCAAATCGGACCGGGAAATTGGCCGTGTAGTGGTCCCGCGAGACAAGAGCTAATTACTAACTACTAATTACTAGCTGCTCGGTAGTACGTCACGGCAGGTTCTCCGGCGGGGCCGGAGCAAACGGGTGACGATAAGAGGAGATAAACGAAGATGAGTTTGACCGATCCGGTCGCAGATTTGCTGGCGCGCATTCGCAACGCGATCCACGCCCGCCACCAGAAACTCGATATTCCGGCTTCCAAGCTGAAGCTGGAAATTGCGCGTATTTTGAAAGAAGAAGGCTACATCGCCAATTTCAAGCCGACAGAGGAAGAAGGCAGAAAGGTCCTGCGCATTTACCTGAAGTACGGGCAGGACAACAACGCCGCCATCGCCAACCTGCAACGCATCTCGCGGCCTGGCTGCCGCGTGTACGTGGGACGCAACGACATTCCACGCGTACTCGGCGGGCTGGGGATCAACATCCTGACCACGCCCAAGGGAGTGATGACGGGACGCCAGGCGCGCAAGCAGGGCCTGGGCGGCGAGATCCTCTGCGAAGTGTGGTAGCGGTTCGCGCCGGAGGCGCGAACCAGCTCTTGGCCATTAGCTCTTAGCTCTTGGCTTGAGCGATCAGAAGGATGCTGTTCTCTCGAAGCGCAAAGTATTCGAGGGAAGCTTTTGCTAAAGGCCAATGGCTAAGGGCCAAAGGCCGGTAACGAAACGGTTGTGGAACTCGAAGCTGTGAATGTCTCGAGGGACTCACCAGAAAAAGGAACAAGCAATGTCCCGCATTGGAAAGAAACCGATTCCGCTCCCGCAGGGAGTGAAGTTCGAAGTGAAGGGCAATACCGTAGTGGTCCAGGGCCCCAAGGGTCAGGTGCAGACGCACTTGCCCGGAGGCGTGCAGCTAAAGCAGGTTGACGGCAGCATTCAGCTCACGCGCGAGACCGAGCGGCACGCTGCGGTGCACGGGCTGGCGCGCGCTTTGGTAAACAACGCCGTGGAAGGCGTGACCAAAGGCTGGAACCGCGATCTGGAGATCGTCGGCATCGGCTACCGCGCGGAGCTCAAGGGCAAGAACACGGTGGTGTTTACGCTCGGCTTTTCGCACCCCATTGAGTTTCCGCTGCCCACAGGCGTCACGGCAGCGATTGATCCCAAACAGACCAAGCTGACGATCAGCGGCATTGACCGCCAGAAGGTCGGGCAGGTGGCGGCCGACATGCGCAGCCTGCGTCCGCCGGACCCGTACAAGCAGAAGGGCATCCGGTATGCGGGCGAGAGATTGAAGAAAAAGGTAGGCAAGACGGGAGCGAAATAGATCGGGACATCGGGTCATCGCGCGTGATCGGGTGATCTGACCCAACTCCCGAAAACAGATACTGGTGATGATCGATACGAGTGATTTTGAAATCGATCACTCGATGAACCGATCACCAGATCATCCGATTGCGGGCAGTTGAACGCAGATTTTTTTGATCGTGGAGCTCAAGAGCGCTACGAAGCAAAGGGAAACAACATGATTCCAGATAGTTCGAAAGACAAGACACGACGGCGGATACATCAGCGGCTTCGGGGAAGGCTTTCCGGATCGAAGGAACGGCCGCGGCTGAACGTGTATCGCTCACTGAACCACATTTATGCGCAGGTGATTGACGATAGCTCCGGCACCACGCTGGCTTCGGCCTCGACCGTGAAGGGCAAGAAGGGCAGCAAGAAGACGGGCGGCAACGTGGCCAGCGCCAAGGAAATCGGCAAGGAAATCGCGCAGCGGGCGCAGGAAAAAGGAATTAAGAAAGTGGTATTTGACCGTGGCGGGTACCTCTACCACGGACGCATCAAAGCGCTGGCCGATGCCGCGCGCGAAGCAGGTCTGGAGTTTTAAATAAAATGGCAATACCAACAAAGAAAAAGCTCGATGCAGGCAACTATCAGTTGAAAGACCAGGTAGTGGCCATCAACCGCGTGACCAAGGTGGTCAAGGGCGGCAAGAACATGTCATTCGCGGCCCTGGTGGTGGTGGGCGATCCGAGTGCGGGCGTGGTCGGATACGGTTCCGGCAAGGCGAAGGAAGTGCCGCAGGCCATCCGCAAGGGAATTGAGTCGGCCAAGAAAAACCTGATGAGGGTCAACCTGAGCAAGACCTCGATTCCGCACGCGGTGCTGGGCACGTTCGGCTCCGGGCGGGTGCTGCTGAAGCCGGCGCCGGAAGGCACGGGAGTGATTGCGGGCGGCGCGGTGCGCGCGGTGATGACCTCAGTGGGCGTGCAGAACGTGCTGACCAAATCACTGGGCACGGCCAACCCGCACAACGTGATCAAAGCCACGTTCGATGCGCTGAACAAACTTCGCGACCGCCAGGACGTGGCTACCTTGCGCGGCAAAGCGGTGCAGGAGCTGTAGGACCATGACGGCACAGAAAAAGAAAATTCGCATTCAATACGTGCGCTCGAAAATTTGCACGCCGATCAAACACAAGCTGGTGGTCAAAGGGCTGGGCTTTACCCGGCTTTACCAGGTGATTGAACGGGAAGACACGCCGTCAATCCGCGGCATGGTGGCCAAAATACCGCATCTTGTGGAGATACTCGAGAAGTAGGAAAAGATCGGGTGATCGGGAGATCTGGTGATCGGAAACCAGGACTAACGAGAGCGTGATCCAACAGACAGGGAAACCGAGTAGTCGCCGAGCTTCAAGATGAGCAGCGGCGGCTGCGAAAAAAGGAAATTCAAGTGCCAATGAACTTATCAACCTTACGGCCTCCCAAGGGCGCAACCGCAAACAAGAAGCGTGTTGGCCGGGGCATGGGCAGCGGTATGGGCAAGACCTCCACGCGCGGCCACAAGGGCCAGCGTTCCCGCTCCGGTTCACGCATGATGCGCGGATTTGAAGGCGGACAGATGCCGTTGCACCGGCGCTTGCCCAAACGCGGCTTCACCAATATTTTCCGCGTGGAATACCAGGTGGTAAACCTGGACCGTCTGGTGGAACTGGGTGAGAAGAACATTACGCCCGAGCTACTGGTCAAGAACGGCCTTGCCGGCAAGAATGATCTGATCAAGATACTGGGCGATGGCGAGCTTAAGTCGGCGCTGACCGTACAGGCGCATAAGTTTTCCAAGAGCGCGCAGGAAAAGATCGCCAAAGCCGGGGGCAAGGTGGAAGTGATTGGCGGCGTGGCGGTGGAAGCGCCGCCGGCAGCACGGAAAGAGCCCAAAGCCAAAGAGCCGGCCAAACAGGAACAATCGAAACCAAAGAAGAAGTGAGCTAAATGTTCGAGAAACTGGCGAATATCTTTCGAGTACCGGACCTGCGCAAGCGCGTTTTGTTTACGCTGTCCATGCTGGCGGTGTACCGCCTGGGATCGCACATCCCCACGCCGGGCATCAATACTGACGCGCTGCAGAAGGCCTTTGAGCAGCAGAGCGGCGGGCTGCTGGGCTTTTATGACCTGTTCAGCGGCGGCAACCTGCGCAAGCTGACGATCTTTGCCCTGGGCATCATGCCTTACATTACGGCGTCGATCATTCTGCAGCTGCTGACCGTGGTGTGGGAGCCGCTGGCGCGCCTGCAAAAAGAAGGCGACCTGGGGCGGCGCAAGATCACGCAGTGGACGCGTTACCTGACGCTGGTGCTCTCCATTTTGCAGAGCATGGGCATCGCCTTCACTCTGCAATCGCAGAAATTCGTGATGAACCCGGGGCCGTCGTTTGTCCTGATGACCATTATTACGCTGACCACGGGCAGCATCTTCATTATGTGGCTGGGCGAGCAGATCACGGAACGCGGCGTGGGCAATGGCATGTCATTGCTAATTTTCTCCGGCATCGTGGTGGGACTGCCGCGCGCGGTGATGGACCTTTACGGCAAGGCGAAATCGCAAACCTGGGGCAGCTTCACCATTCCCATCCTGGTCATTCTGGTGGCGGTGATGGTGCTGGTGGTGGCCTTCATTGTTTTCATGGAACGATCGGAACGGCGCATTCCGGTGCAGTATGCCAAGCGCGTTGTCGGACGCCGCATTATGGGCGGCCAGGCCACGCACCTGCCGTTGCGCGTGAATTCCGGCGGCGTCATGCCGGTGATTTTTGCTTCGTCACTGCTAAGCATTCC